>Ga0172376_10000085_pt1 | contig 107562 bp, 102 predicted proteins | sample Lak35m_FD_121114 | JGI IMG/M metagenome (GOLD analysis project Ga0172376, IMG submission 121114) | Freshwater microbial communities from Kabuno Bay, South-Kivu, Congo - kab_092012_35m | ecosystem: Environmental > Aquatic > Freshwater > Lake | place: Democratic Republic of the Congo...
ATCGATTATCCCGAGGACCTCCCGGTAGCGCAGCGGCGCGAGGAGATCCTCGCCGCGCTGCGCCGGCATCAGGTGGTCATCGTCTGCGGCGAGACCGGCTCCGGCAAGACCACGCAGTTGCCGAAGATGGCGCTGCAGGTGGCGCTCGAGTCCGAGGCGGTGCGCGAGGCGCGTGCTGCTGCCGATGCGGCGGATCAGGGTCGCGAGCATCGTTTCGGCGACCGCGGCCCGCGTCGGCCGCGCCTGATCGGCTGCACCCAGCCACGCCGCATCGCCGCGCGCAGCATCGCCAGCCGGCTCGGCCAGGAGCTCAAGGCCCCGGACCTGGTCGGCTTCAAGGTGCGCTTCACCGACACCAGCAAGCCCGGTGCCCGGCTCAAGGTGATGACCGACGGCATCCTGCTGGCCGAGACGAGGTCGGACCCCGAACTGCGCGCCTACGGCACCCTTCTCATCGACGAGGCGCATGAGCGCAGCCTCAATATCGACTTCCTGCTGGGCTACCTCAAACGCCTCTGCAAGTGCCGGCCCGATCTCAAGGTCATCGTCACCTCTGCGACCATCGACGCGCAGCGCTTCAGCCAGCACTTCGGCGGTGCGCCGGTGATCGAGGTCTCGGGTCGTACCTATCCGGTCGAGGTGCGCTACCGGCCTCTGCCCAAGGACGCCGAGGACAGCAGCGAGGCGATGATCGAGGGCATCGTCGATGCGGTGGACGAGCTGGCGCGTGTCGGTGGCGGCGACGTGCTGGTGTTCCTCCCCGGCGAGCGCGAGATCCGCGAGACCGCCGAGGCGCTGCGCAAGCACCACCCTCCCGGCGCGGAGATCCTGCCGCTCTTCGCCCGCCTGTCCGCTGCGGAGCAGAACCGCGTGTTCCAGCCTGGCGGCGCGCGGCGCATCGTGCTCGCCACCAATGTCGCCGAGACCTCGCTCACCGTGCCGGGCATCCGCTATGTGGTCGACCCCGGTCTGGCGCGCGTCAACCGCTACTCCTACCGCAGCAAGGTCGAGATGCTGCTCACCGAGCGCGTCAGCCAGGCCTCGGCCAACCAGCGCGCCGGGCGCTGCGGCCGGGTCGCTGCCGGCGTCTGCATCCGGCTCTACGAGGAGGAGGACTACCGGACCCGACCCCCATTCTCCGACCCGGAGATCGCACGCTCCTCGCTGGCCTCGGTCATCCTGCGCATGGCGGCGCTGCGCCTGGGCAGCGTGGAGGACTTCCCCTTCCTCGAGGCACCCTCCGGCCGTGCCGTGCACGACGGCTACCAGCAACTGCAGGAACTCGGTGCCGTCGACGAGCAGCGCCAGATCACGCCGCTGGGCGAGGAGATGGCGCGTTTGCCGCTCGACCCCGCCATCAGCCGCCTGATCCTTGCCGCGCGCGACGAGCACTGCCTGAACGAGGTGCTGGTCATCGCCAGTGCGCTCGCGGTGCAGGACCCGCGCGAGCGGCCGATCGACCGCGCCGCCGCGGCCGACGATGCACACCGTGCCTTCGCCGATGAGCGTTCGGACTTCATGGGCCTGCTCAAGCTCTGGCACTGGTACGACGAGAGGCTGCGCCACAAGAAGTCCAACCGGCAGCTCACCAACGACTGCAAGGAGCGCTTCCTCAGCCCCTTGAGGCTGCGCGAATGGCGCGACATCCACGGTCAACTGCATGCGCTGTTGAGCGAGATCGGCCTGCGCGAGAACCAGCAGCCGGGCTCGTTCGAGCAGATCCATCGGGCACTGTTGGCCGGCCTGCTCGGCAACATCGGTGTCAAGACCGACACCCCTGGCGAGTACCAGGGCGCACGCGGCAACCGCTTCTGGATCTTCCCTGGCTCTGCCTTGCACAAGAAGGGTGGCAAGTGGGTGCTGTCGGCCGAACTGGTCGAGACCAGCAAACTCTATGCGCGCGTCGTGGCGAGCATCCAGCCGGAGTGGGTCGAGCAGGTCGCGGCGCCGCTGCTCAAGCGCCAGTACATCGAGCCGCACTGGGATGCCGAGCGCGGCGAGGTGATGGCCTGGGAGCGTGTGACGCTGTTCGGCCTGACCCTGGTCAACCGCCGCAAGGCGCGCTACGGCCCGGTCGACCCCGCCCAGGCGCACGAGATCTTCCTGCGGCAGGCGCTGGTCGGCGGGGCGCTGCAGACGCACGGCAGCTTTCTGCGCCACAACGCTGCGCTGCGCAAGGAGCTGGAGGAGCTTGAACACATGAGCCGCCGCGTCGACGTGCTGGTCGACGACGATGCGGTGCACGCGCATTTCGCTCGCATCGTGCCGCGCGAGGTGGCGGACGCTCGGGCCTTCGAGCGCTGGCGCAAGGACGCGGAGCAGAAGGACCCGCGCGTGCTCTACCTGACCCGTGACACGCTGATGCGGCACACCGCGGCGGCGGTCACGGCGCAGCTCTTCCCCAAGTCGCGGCAGGTGGATGGCGTGGAGTGCCGCTACGACTACCGCTTCGAGCCCGGCCACCCGGCAGACGGCGTGACGCTGAGCGTGCCGCTGCATCTGCTCAACCGGCTCGACGCAGACGAGGGCGAATGGCTGGTGCCTGGGCTGCTGCGCGACAAGCTTACGCTGCTGGTCAAGGGGCTGCCCAAGGCGCTGCGGCGTGTCTGCGTGCCGGTGCCGGACTGCGTGACCGGTGCCATGGAGGCGCTCGATGACGGCCGCGGCGAACTGCTGCCGCGCCTGGCAAGCTATCTGGCGGCGCGCTACCGCATCGACGTGACCGAGAGCAGCTTTGCCGGCGTCGAGTTGCCGGCACATCTGCGCCTGCGCTACCGCATCGTCGACGACAGGGGGAACGGACTTGCCGACGGCCGCGACCTGCCGGCGCTGCGGGCACAACTCGCCGAGGCGGCTCGGCTGACATTCGCCAGGAGCGACGAGCCGGAGATGGAGCGGTCCGGCATCAGGACCTGGGACCTCGGCGACCTGCCGGCCGAGATCGCCTTCAGCCGCGGCGGGCGCAAGCTGGTGGGCTACCCGGCGCTGGTGGACGAGGGCGATGCGGTGGCGCTGCGTCTGTTCGATACGGCCGAGGGCGCGGCCGCAAGCCACCGCGCTGGCGTGTGCCGGCTGCTGCGGCTCGAACTCAAGGACGCCTTCAGGCAGTGGGAGAAGACCTTGCCCGGCTTTCAGGCGCTGGCGCTACAGGCGCGCACGCTGTGCGATGCAGACGCCCTGCGTGAGGACTGGCTGGCCGCGGTCGCCGACCGTGCCTTGCTGGGTGACGACGATGCACCGCGCACGCAGCAGGCATTCCAGGAGCAGAAGCAGCGCGGACGCACGCGCCTGCCGGCGGTGGTGGAGGCGGTGGGGCGCATCGCGACCGCCTGCATCGGCGAGTGGCAGGCCATCCAGACCGCCTTGTCGCGGCCCTTGCCGCAGCCGCTGAGGGCGGACCTGCAGGCGCAGGCGCAGCGACTGGTGTTCAAGGGCTTTCTGGCGGCCACCCCGTGGCAGCGCCTGCAGCACCTGCCGCGCTACCTCAAGGCCATCAGCCGTCGGCTCGAGCGCTTTGCGCAGAACCCGGCTCGCGACGAGCAGCACCGCAGCACCCTGGCGGCGCTGTGGGCGCAGTACGAGCAGCGGCTCGCCCGCCACCGCAAGACCGGTATCGAGGACCCGCACCTCGAGGAGTACCGCTGGCTGCTCGAGGAGTTACGCGTGAGCCTGTTCGCGCAGGAGTTGCGCACACCGTTCCCGGTGTCGTACAAGCGCTTGGAGAAGCACTGGGCACAGGTGCGGCCGTGATCGCCCGCGGTGGACCCGGCCCGACTGTGCATCGAGCCTTACTCTCACGCCACCCCTCGCCAGACTGCGCATCCGCTTGAATCCCGCCCAGACCCTGCTGCCGCTGCTGCGGCCGCCCGAGCCGACGCTGCAGAGCTTCGTCGCCGGGCCCAACGCCGAGGCGCTGGCCGCCGTCCACAGCCTGCTCGAGGGCGCCCTCGACGGCGAGCCGGTCTACCTCTGGGGCGACCACGCCAGTGGGCGCAGCCATCTGCTGCACGCCTTCTGTTCTGCCGTCGCCGGCGAGGGCGGCGCGGGTACGCCCGCGGCGACGCTGCTCGATGCCGGCGAGGTCGCGGATGGCTGGTCTGCCGGTCCGTCGCTGCTGGTCGTCGACGACGTCGACCGCCTCTCGGCCGGCGCGCAGGTGTTGGTCTTCGATGCCATCAACCGCGGACGTGCCGAGGCCTGGAAGATGCTGTTCTCCGGGCCCTGTCCACCGGCGCGCCTGGACTTGCGCGCCGAGTTGAGTTCGCGTCTGGCGCAGGGTCTGGTGCTCCAGTTGCAGCACCTGAGCGAGGCCGAGAAGATCGCGGCCATGGTCGACTACGCGGCGCGCGCCGGGTTCCTGTTGCCGGTGGAGGTGGCCGACTACCTGCTGCGCCATGGCCGCCGCGACCTCGGCACGCTGCTCGCCGTGGTGCAGGCCATCGACCAGGTCTCGCTGCGTGACCAGCGGCCAGTGAGCGTGCGTCTGGCACGCGAGGTGCTGAGTTCGGCGGACCTGTTCTGTCCGCTCTGAGAAGCGGCCCGGGCCTACGGCCGCCTGAGGTAGCGGGCGTCGTCGAAGCGAGCCACCCAAGCCGGACGGTAGACCACCATCAGCGTGAGCAGCGCGCCGGCGGTGAAGGCCTCGGACAAGCTGAGGAGGAAGAAGAAGGGCAGCACCTCCTCCCCCAGCCGCTGCCAGGACATGGTGCCGAGCCCGGCGTAGAGCGCGGTCTGTGCCATGCCCCCGAGCATCACCGCGAGGCCCGAGACGAGGAAGCCGTAGCCCCAGAGAAAGACGAACGGATGCGCCGGCAGACGCCGCTCGGCGATCGGGATGAGGACGGCCGAAGCCAGCAGTGGCACCACTCCCTGCACCAACCACTCGGGTCCGATGCCCAGCCAGGGGCGCCCGGCGGCCAGAGCCGAGCCCAGTGCCGCGAGGGCCAGCGCCACCCCGGCCAGCCGCAGACCGAACATCAGATAGGCTACGGTGGCCCCGGCGAGGTGCAGGTCGAGCCCCAATGGCGCACCGGCGCGCATGCGCCAGAGCACCATCAGCACCACGCTCGCGCCGAGCCAGACGTCGGGGCGGCCACCCGCCACCAGACCCCGCCAGTCGGCACCGCGCGCCAGCCCGGCGAGCACGGCCAGCGCCAGCAGGCTGAGGGCGGGGAGGGCGAGCGAGGTTGCGGCGTCCATGCCGGGATTATCAGCCACCAGGCGGGTGTCGGGCGGGGCTTCCACCGGGACGCGTTTTTCCGGGACAAGCCCGGAACAAAACGCTTTCCCGATGCGCCCCGCCATCGACGGTCAGCGGAGCACCATGAGCCGTGAATGGCGGCGCCCTTCGGGTTTCCTTTTCGTCGCCGCCCGCCTTCACCCCCGGCCTCCGGGAGGCCGACTCCCATTCGCCGTATACTCGCAGTTTTACCGATACGCGCCGCCGTGCAACTGGCCTGCTTCGACCTCGACAACACGCTGCTCGCCACCGACAGCGACTACGAGTGGGGTCAGTTCCTGATCGAGTTGGGGATCCGTGACCGCGATGGGCACGAGGCCGCCAACGACCGCTTCTACGCGGACTACAAGGCCGGCACCCTCGACATCGACGCCTTCCTCGCCTACCAGCTCGCACCTCTGGCCGAGCACACGCCGGCGCAGCTCGAGGCTTGGCACCGCGAATTCATGCGCCAGCGCATCCTGCCGCACATCGGCCGGAGTGCCCGCAAGCTGGTGCAGCAGCATCGCGAGGCGGGCCACACGCTGCTCATCGTCACCGCCACCAACGCCTTCGTCACTGCGCCGATCGCCGTCGAGTTCGGCATCGAGCATCTCATCGCCACCGAGCCGGAGCGCATCGACGGTCGCTACACGGGCCGCTACGCCGGGACCCCGAGTTTCCGCGAGGGCAAGGTCACCCGGCTGCAGGAGTGGTTGTCGAGCCGCGGCCAGAGTCTCGAGTCGCTGGCCGAGAGCTGGTTCTACAGCGACTCGCGCAACGACCTGCCGCTGCTCGAGCGCGTCACCCACCCGGTTGCGGTCGATCCGGACCCGGCTCTGGAGGCCGTGGCGCATCAGCGCCGCTGGCCAGTGATCAGCCTGCGCTGAGTGGCTTCCTTCCTGCGCGCCCTGTCTGCGAAACTCTGCCGATGATCAGCCGACTGCTCGACAAGGTCTTCCGCCGCAGCCACGGACTCGGTCGGCCGCCGACGGTGGTGGGCAAGGGTGTGCACGCCATCCGCCACGAGCAGATCAGCCAGGCGGCGCGACGCACCACGGCCACGCTGCAGGAGCACGGCTACCTGGCCTTTGTCGTCGGCGGTGCGGTGCGCGACCTGCTGCTCGGCGTACAGCCCAAGGACTTCGATGTCGCCACCAATGCCACCCCCGAGCAGGTGCACGCGCTGTTCCGCCGTTCGCGCATCATCGGTCGGCGTTTCCGTCTGGTGCATGTCATGTTCGGCGGCGAGACCATCGAGGTCAGCACCTTCCGTGGCGGGCACGACGAGCACATCGGCACCGACGAACACGGCCGCATCCTGCGCGACAACGTCTGGGGCACCCAGGAGGAGGATGCGCGCCGTCGCGACTTCACCGTCAACGCACTGTTCTTCGACCCGCAGCGCGAGGAGGTGTGGGACTGGCACGGTGGCGTTGCCGACCTGCGCGCGCGCCGGTTGCGCATGATCGGGGACCCGGTCAAGCGCTATCGCGAGGACCCGGTGCGACTGCTGCGCGCCGCCCGTCTCTCGGCCAAGCTCGGGCTGAGCATCGAGCGTGCGACCCGCGCCCCGATCCGTGAACTCGCCCCCCTGCTGCGCAACGTGCCCGAGGCGCGGCTGTTCGATGAACTGGTCAAGCTGCTGCTGTCCGGTCAGGCCGAGCAGTGTCTGCGCGCCTTGCATGTGGAGGGCCTCGACCGCGACTTGCTGCCCATGCTCGACCACGCCCTGCGCGATCCGGCGAGCGAGCGCTTCGTCATGGCAGCACTGGCCAATACCGACCAGCGCATCCGCCAGGACAAGCCCGTCTCGCCGACGTTCCTGTTGGCCGCGTTGCTCTGGCCGCGTGTGCTGGCGGCGTGGCATGTGGCCGAGGCGCGCGGCGAGCGGCCGGTGCCGGCGCTGCTCGAGGCGATGGATGGCGCACTCGCGACGCAGGCCAAGAGCCTGCCCATCCCGCGTCGCTTCGACGCCGGCATGAAGGAGATCTGGTTGTTGCAGCCGCGCTTCCTGCAGCGTAACGGGCAGCGGCCGCTGCGGCTGCTGGAGCACCCGCGCTTCCGCGCCGCCTACGACTTCTTCCGCCTGCGCGCCGAGGCCGGCGAGACCGAGCTCGCCATCGCCGACTGGTGGGAGGCGTTCCAGGACGCGCACCCGGTCGACCGCGAGGCCTTGTTGCTCAGCGAGCCGGCAGGCGCTGCCTCGCCGCGCCGTCGTCGCCGCCGCCGCGGGCCGCGTCGCAGCGCCGGAGAAGGCAGTGGAGAGGCGGCATGACGCGCGCCTTCATCGCGCTCGGCAGCAACCTGGCCGATCCGGTGTCGCAGCTGGCGAGCGCCTTCGACGAGTTGTCCCGGCTTCCCGGCACACAGTTGCTGGCGCGGTCGTCGCTCTGGCGGTCGGCGCCGGTCGGCCATCTCGAGCAGCCGGATTTCGTCAATGCCGTGGCTGAGGTCGAGACCTGCCTGCCGCCGGAGTCGCTGCTCGCCCACCTGCTCGACATCGAGCGCCGCCACGGTCGCATCCGCGAGTTCCCCAACGCGCCGCGCACGCTCGACCTCGACATCGCGGTCTATGGCGACCGATGCATCGACTCGCCGACCCTCACCGTGCCGCACCCGCGCATGCACGAGCGTGCCTTCGTGCTGCTGCCGCTCAGCGAGATCGCGCCGGAGCTCGTCGTTCCCGGGCACGGTCCGCTGCGGGCGCTGCTGCCCGGGGTCGCCGGACAGGATCTGCAGGCCTTGCCGGGATGAGCGCACCGTCGTTCCGCCATGTGGTGGTGGAAGGCCCCATCGGTGCCGGCAAGACCTCTCTCGCGCGGCGTCTGGCAGAGGCCTGGGGCGCCGAGCTGCTGCTCGAGTCGCCGGGCGAGAACCCGTTCCTGCCGCTGTTCTACAAGGACATGCGACGCTATGCGCTGCCGACCCAGCTGAGTTTCCTGTTCCAGCGCGCCGAGCAGTTGCGCACACTCTCGCAACCGGGTCTCTTCACACCGCTCACGGTGAGCGATTTCCTGCTCGACAAGGACCCGCTGTTCGCCCGCCTCAATCTCGACGACGCCGAGTTCGGCCTGTACCGGACCGTGTTCGACCGGCTGGCGCCGGAGTCGCCACCCCCGGACCTCGTCATCTACCTGCAGGCGCCCCTGCCGGACCTGGTCGACCGCGTGCGGCGGCGCGGCGTGAGTTATGAGCAGGGCATGGATGCCGACTACCTCGGCCGGCTGGCGGAGGGCTACAGTCGCTTCTTCCACCAGTACGATGCCGCTCCGGTGCTGATCGTCAACAGTGCCAAGCTCAATTTCGTTGCCGACGAGGAAGCCTTTGGCATGCTGCTCAACCGCATCGGCCAGATGCGCGGTCGTCGCGAGTTCTTCAGCCGTGGTTGACAGGGGGGGTGACATGCGCATGACCGTCCGCCGTCTCGAAGCGATGCGCGCCGCCGGCACGCCGGTGGTCGCGCTCACCTGCTACGACGCCGGCTTCGCGCGGCTGCTCAGTGACTGCGGCGTCGATGTGCTGCTGGTCGGCGATTCGCTCGGCATGGTGGTGCAGGGTGCCGACTCCACGCTGCGCGTCGGCATCGAGGACATGGCCTACCACACGCGCTGCGTGGCCGCCGCCGGCGGACCCTCGCTGGTGATGGCGGACCTGCCGTTCGGCAGCTACCAGGCATCGCCGCAGCAGGCCTTCGACTCGGCAGCGCGGCTGATGGCCGCCGGGGCGCAGATCGTCAAGCTCGAGGGTGGCGCGGTGATGGCACCCAGCGTGGAGTTCATCTCCGCACGCGGCGTGCCGGTCTGCGGCCACATCGGGCTGGTGCCGCAGTCGGTCCACCAGTTCGGCGGCTACCGGGTGCAGGGACGCGACGAGGATGCGGTCGCCAGCCTCGTCGATGACGCGCTCGCGCTGCAGAACGCCGGCGCCCGGGCGCTGGTCCTGGAGATGGTCCCGGCAGCGGTCGGTCGCGTCATCCGCGATGCGGTGAGCATCCCGGTCATCGGCTGCGGTGCCGGACCGGACTGCGACGGTCAGGTGCTGGTGTTGCACGATATGCTCGGCGTCTCGCCACCGCCCTTGCCGCGCTTCGTGCGCAACTTCGGAACCGGGGAGGGCGGTGTCGCCGGTGCCATCCAGCGTTACGTCGAGGCGGTCCGTACGCGCCGATTCCCTTCTTCTGCCGAGTGCTACCCATGAGCCTGAGCGATCTCCCGCAGCAAAGCATCGACGATGCCTCGGAGGTGTTCGACTTCGAGAAGAACGTCAGCGAACTCGAGGCTCTGGTGAGTCGCATCGAGAGTGGCCAGCTCTCGCTCGAGGCCTCGCTCGAGGCCTACCGGCGTGGCAGCCAGTTGCTGCTGGCCTGCCGCGAACGTCTCGCCGCGGTGCGCGAGCAGGTGCAGATCCTCGATGGCGCGGTGCTGCGTGCCTTTGACCGCGGGGACGAGGCTTGACGGCAGCATCGCCTGACGCCGCAAGCGCCTTCGAGGACTGGTCGGCAGCCATCCGGCAGGGTGTGGAGTCGGCCCTCGAGCGGGCCCTGCCGTCGCCGACGCTGATCCCGCAGCGCCTGCACCAGGCGATGCGCTACGCGGTCCTTGGCGGCGGCAAGCGGGTACGTCCGCTGCTCGCTCGCGCCACCGGCGAGGCGGTGGCGGCGCCGGCGGCGGCGGTCGAGGCGGTGGCTTGCGCGGTCGAGCTGATCCACGCCTATTCGCTGGTGCATGACGATCTTCCCTGCATGGACGACGACGAACTGCGCCGCGGCCGGCCGACGGTACACGTGGCCTACGACGAGGCGACCGCCATGCTGGTCGGCGACAGCCTGCAGTCGCTCGCCTTCGCCGTGGTCTCGGCGCCCGGGCTCGGCGTGGACCCTGACGCGCAACTCGCCCTGGTCCACCAGCTGGCCGCAGCCTCCGGCTCGCGCGGTATGGCCGGCGGGCAGGCCATCGACCTCGCCAGCGTCGGACTCGAGCTCAGCGTGCCGCAACTGGAGCAGATGCACATCCACAAGACCGGAGCCCTGATCCGCGCCGCGGTGTCGATGGCGGCAGCCTGTGGCGGCGAGCTCGGCACACCGGCCGCCGAAGCGCTCGACCGCTACGCCACCAGTGTCGGCCTGGCGTTCCAGGTGGTGGATGACATCCTCGACGCCGAGGCGAGCACCGCGGCGCTCGGCAAGACCGCGGGCAAGGACCGCGCCGCCAACAAGCCGACCTACGTCAGCATCCTCGGTGTGCGCCCGGCGCGTGAACTGGCTGCCGAGTTGCACGCCCGCGCCAGCGCCGCGCTCGACCAGGTGCCAGGCCCCACGCAGCGGCTGCGACAGCTGGCCGTCGCGCTCCTCGAGCGCGGCGCGTAGTCCGGCCGCCCGGTCTTCTGGACCGTGTCCGGGATGCGGTCGGGCCGGAACCGAATCCCGACCAGATCAGTCGGATATTGCGACGCTGCCGTATACTCAGCCGCAGCCCACGACAAGAAATCCCTCCGGAGGCACCCATGCACCCCATCGAACCGGTCCAGATCCCTGATGTCCAGGGCACCCCCGATACTCGGCAGTTGGCCATCGACAAGGTCGGCATCAAGGACATCCGCCATCCGGCCAAGGTCATGGACCGCTCCGGCGGCGTGCAGCACACGGTCGCCAACTTCAACATGTATGTGCACCTGCCGCACAACTTCAAGGGCACGCACATGAGCCGCTTCGTCGAGATCCTGAGTGGCGGCGACCGCGAGATCTCGGTCGAGTCCTTCGAGCCGCTGGTGCGCGAGATGGTCGGCCGTCTCGAGGCCGAGTCGGGCTACGTCGAGATGCGTTTCCCCTACTTCGTCAACAAGAAGGCACCGGTCTCCGGCGTCGAGAGCCTGCTCGACTACGAGGTCACCTTTATCGGCGAGGTGCGCCAGGGCACCTGGCACTTCCAGATGAAGGTCCTGGTGCCGGTGACCAGCCTCTGCCCGTGTTCCAAGAACATCTCCGACTACGGCGCGCACAACCAGCGCTCGCACGTCACCGTGACGGTGGAGACGCGGGACTTCGTGTGGATCGAGGACCTCATCCAGACCGTCGAGGCGCAGGCCTCCTGCGAGCTCTACGGGCTGCTCAAGCGACCGGACGAGAAGTACGTCACCGAGCGTGCCTACGACAACCCCAAGTTCGTCGAAGACATGGTGCGCGATGTCGCCACCGCACTCAAGGCCGACCACCGCATCGGCCGTTTCGTCGTGGAATCGGAGAACTTCGAGTCGATCCACAACCACTCCGCGTACGCCCTGATCGAGGGTGGCCACGTCTGAGCCGCCGCGGATTCGCTTTTCGTATGGCAGTCATAAATCTTTGCGATTGCGCGCTGCCCGGCTTTGCGGCACCTTTCGCCATGTGAGAGCGTGGGGTACCCTACGCGATCTGCGCTTCGGAGCGTGATCCCCGCGGCCCTGTTCCGGTCTGCCCGCCACTCGTGTGCAGGGTCTGGCGGCGGGTCGCCGGTTCGTTCCAGCCATCGTATGCAGACGACCCGATCGAGCGAGCCGCGGGTCCAACCGATTCGAACTGAGGAGACTTGTCCATGACTCACCCTGCTGCGGGCTTCCAGACCTGCGCTTTTCCGAACAATCTCTCGGTCGCCCAGGGTGACCCGGACCTGTGGGCAGCGATCCTGCAGGAGGCGCGTCGTCAGGAAGAGCACATCGAACTCATCGCCTCGGAGAACTACACCAGCCCGGCCGTGATGCAGGCGCAAGGCTCGGTGCTCACCAACAAGTACGCCGAGGGCTACCCGGGCAAGCGCTACTACGGTGGCTGCGAGTACGTCGACATCGTCGAGCAACTCTGCATCGACCGTCTGAAGCAGCTCTACAACGCCAACTTCGCCAACGTCCAGGCCAGTTCGGGATCGCAGGCCAACCAGGCCGCTTTCCTCGCGCTGCTGCAGCCGGGCGACACCATCATGGGCATGAGCCTGGCAGAGGGCGGTCACCTCACCCACGGCATGCACCTCAACATGTCCGGCAAGTGGTTCAAGGTGGTCAGTTACGGTCTCGATGCCAACGAGGTCATCGACTACGACGCCATGGAGCGTCTGGCCCACGAGCACAAGCCCAAGCTCATCATCGCTGGTGCCTCGGCCTATGCCCTGAAGATCGACTGGGAGCGTTTCGCCAAGGTCGCCAAGGCGGTGGGTGCCTACTTCATGGTCGATATGGCGCACTACTCGGGGCTGATCGCCGCTGGCGAGTACCCCAACCCGGTGCCGTTCGCCGATGTCGTCACCTCGACCACCCACAAGAGCCTGCGCGGCCCGCGCGGCGGCATCATCCTCACCAACGACGAGGAGATGGCCAAGAAGATCAACAGCGCGGTCTTCCCGGGTGTTCAGGGCGGTCCGCTGATGCATGTCATCGCCGGCAAGGCGACCGCCTTCCACGAGGCGCTGCAGCCCGCGTTCAAGGCCTACCAGCAGCAGGTCAAGAAGAATGCTGCGGTGCTCGCCGACACGCTCACCGCGCGCGGACTGCGCATCGTCAGCGGCCGTACCGAGAGCCACGTCATGCTGGTCGACCTGCGTGCCAAGGGCATCACTGGCAAGGAAGCCGAGCGCGTGTTGGGCGAGGCGCACATCACCTGCAACAAGAACGGCATCCCCAACGATCCGGAGAAGCCGTTCGTCACCAGCGGCATCCGCCTTGGTTCGCCGGCCATGACCACCCGCGGCTTCAAGGAGGAGCAGGCTCGGCTCACCGCCAATCTGGTCGCCGACGTCCTCGAGGCGCCGCAAGATGCAGCCCGCATCGCTGCGGTACGCGCCCAGGTCACCGAATTGACCCGCGCCTTCCCGGTCTACGGCAACAACTAAGCATCCGTGAACCCGGGCGTCCGGCCGGTGCCGGGCGCCCCGCCGGCCCTCGTCCGGGAGCCGGCGCTGAAGCTTTTTTCAAACCCGCAATAGCAAGCCCATACGGCGTGCCCCAGGAGGCAACGCCGGTTCAAAGAGGAGAGTTCAAGTGGCTGGTCGCAATTTCCTGTTCGTCCCCGGTCCTTCCAACGTGCCCGACCGCGTGCTGCGCGCTCAGGTGGTGTCGATGGAGGACCACCGCTCGCCCAAGTTCCCGACCCTCTGGGAGCAGATCGCGCCGGGCCTCAAGAAGCTGTTCCGCACCACTTCCGGCACTCCGTTCGTCTTTCCGTCTTCGGGTACTGGTTGCTGGGAAGCCGCCATCACCAACACCCTGAGCCCGGGCGACAAGGTGCTCGCCTCGCGCTTCGGCCAGTTCAGCCACCTGTGGATCGACATGTGTACCCGCATCGGTCTCGATGTCGAGGTGATCGACGTCGAGTGGGGTACCGGCGTGCCGCTCGAGCAGTATGCCGAGCGCCTCAAGGCTGATACCGGGCACCAGATCAAGGCCGTGCTCGCCTGCCACAACGAGACCGCCACCGGCGTCTCGTCCGACATCGGCGGTGTGCGCAAGGCGCTGGACGATGCCAAGCACCCGGCGCTGCTGTTCGTCGATACCGTCTCCGGTCTCGGTTCCATCGACTTCCGCTTCGATGACTGGCGCGTCGACATGGCGGTGGCCGGCTCGCAGAAGGGCCTGATGCTGCCGGCCTGTCTCGGCGTGCTGTGTGCCAGCCCGAAGGCGCTGGAGAAGCGCACCACGGCGCAGCTCAAGCGCTGCTACTTCGATCTCGGCGACATGATCAACGCCAACGCCACCGGCTACTTCCCGTACACCCCGGCCTTGTCGCTGTTCTACGGCCTGATCGAGGCACTCAAGGTGATCGAGGAGGAGGGCCTGGACAACCTCATCGCCCGTCACCACTACCTGGCCGAAGGTTGCCGTGCCGCGGTGCAGAAGGGTTGGGGCCTCAAGCTGTGTGCCAAGGAACCCAAGTGGTACTCGGATACGGTGTCGGCGGTCATGGTGCCCGAAGGTTTCAACGGTGCCGATGTCATCGCCCGTGCCTACCACCGCTACAACGTTTCACTCGGCGCCGGCCTGTCCAAGGTCGCCGGCAAGCTGTTCCGCATCGGTCACCTCGGTGACCTCAACGAGGTGCACCTCTCCGCCGGCATCGTCGGCGCCGAGATGGCCATGCTCGATGTCGGCATCAAGGTCCAGCCGGGCAGCGGCATCGCCGCCGCCAGCGAGTACTGGCGCAACAACCAGCCGCCGGCTGGCTTGCTCAAGCGCTGGTAAGCCGCAGCGAGACCGGCGGTGCCGCATGCGCGGCGCCGCCAGCTGAATCGAAGGGGGAGGACCCATGGAGCACGTCGTATTCCTGGACCGGCAGTCGCTCAAGGCCAATGTCCGCAAGCCGAACTTCGCGCATACCTGGGCGGAGCACGTGCAGACACTCGAGTCCGAGGTGGTCGAGCGTCTCAAGGACGCCACGGTGGCCATCACCAACAAGGTACCCATCCGCCGGGCCACCCTGGAGCAGCTGCCCAAGCTGAAGATGATCGCGGTGGCGGCGACCGGCTACGACGTGATCGACGTTCCGGCCTGTCGCGAGCGCGGCGTGGCGGTGGCCAACATCCGCAACTACGCCGTGCACACGGTGCCCGAGCATGCCTTCGCACTGATCTTCGCCCTCCGCCGCAACATCATCGCCTATCGCGAGGACGTGCTGAACGGACGCTGGCAGGCGCAGGACCAGTTCTGCTTCTTCGACCACACCATCAGCGACCTCTTCGGCAGCACCATCGGCATCTTTGGCGAGGGCGTGCTCGGTCAGGGGACGGCCAAGATCGCCCGCGCGCTCGGCATGCGGGTGCTGTTCGCCGACCACCCGCCGCCCAAGGCGCCGGATGTGGAGTTCACCGACCCGGACACCGTATTGCGCGAGTCCGACATCATCTCCTTGCACTGCCCGCTGACGCCGGAATCACGCGGTTTCATCGGTCTCGAGCAGTTCCGCAAGATGAAGCGCAGCGCGATCCTGGTGAACACTGCGCGCGGCGGTCTGGTGGATGAACCGGCGCTCAAGGAGGCGCTGGAGACCGGGCTCATCGCCGGGGCCGGCTTCGACGTCCTGACCAAGGAGCCGCCGAAGGAGGGCAACCCCCTGCTCGACATCCGCACGCCCAACTTCATCCTCACGCCGCACGTGGCCTGGGCTTCCGATGGTGCGATGCAGTTCCTTGCCGACCAGTTGATCGACAACGTCGACCTGTTCATCGCCGGCACGCCGCAGCATCTGGTGACCTGAGCCGACCGCCGATCGACCCTTGCCCCGCCGCGCGGGGTCTTCCATTCCGCCTACCGAGTACGAGCCATGAGCAAGAAACTCCTGTTCCAGCTGGACACCGACGCCATCGGCAACAGCTTCGATACCGTCGTCGCCTATGACGGCGGTGCCGACCACGTCATCGTGCATGGCGGCATCAACCCGCAGAACGTCGGCTTTCTCGTCGATGGCTGCATCTTCACCCGTGGCGACAAGCAGAACACGGCGATCTTCGTTGGCGGCAGCAACCTGGCGGCCGGACAGGAGCTGTTCAATGCCGTGCAGAAGAAGTTCTTCGCCAAGTTCCGCGTCTCGGTGATGCTCGACTCCAACGGTTCCAACACCACCGCCGCTGCCGGCGTGGCCTGCCTGACCAAGCACACCAGCGCCAAGGGCAAGCGCGCCGTCATCCTGGCTGGCACCGGCCCGGTGGGCCAGCGTGCCGCGGCCATGTTGGCAGGTGAGGGCGCCCAGGTGGTGATCACCTCGCGTACCGTGGACAAGGCGCAAGCTGCCTGCAACGACATCAAGGCACGTTTCGGCCACGACTGTATCGCCGCGGCCGGCGGCACGCCCGAAGAGCGGCTGGCCGCCATCCAGGGTGCGCACCTCATCTTCTCGGCCGGCGCGGCCAGCAGCGAGCTGCTGCGCGAGGACGACTGGGCGGGCAGCCCCACCCTCGAGGTGCTGTGCGACGCCAACGCCACCCCGCCGCTCGGCATCGCCGGCATCGGCATGGGCGACAAGGCGGTCCAGAAGCACGGCAAGATCGTCTACGGCGCACTCGGTTTCGGCAATCTCAAGCTTGCCGTGCACCGTGCCTGTGTCGGCAAGCTGTTCGAGGCGGCCGATCAGGTGTTCGACGCCGAGCAGGTCTACGCCGTCGCCAAGGGCATGGTCTGAGGGGGAACGGCATGAGCATGAAGCAACTCCCGGTCGAGCAGTTCCTCGACCAGCTCGCATCCAGCCAGCCGACCCCGGGCGGTGGTTCCGCCGCCGCCGTGATGGGTGCCATGGGCGCGGCCCTGGTGAGCATGGTGGCCAACCTCACCGTGGGCAAGAAGAAGTACGCCGAGGTCGAGCCGCAGGTCAAGGAGGTGCTGGCGCAGAGCGAAGCGCTGCGTGTGCGCCTCACCGCCGCGCTGCAGGAGGACGTCGCCGCCTTCGACACGGTGATGGCCGCCTATGGCCTGCCCAAGGACACCGACGAGCAGAAGGCCGCGCGCAGCGCTGCCATCCAGGCCGCGCTGAAGGAGGCCACCGAGGCGCCGCTGCACTGCGCACGCCTGGCGCATGAGGTGCTGCCGCTGAGCTTGCGCATCGCCGAGATCGGCAACGTCAACATCATCTCCGACGCCGGCGTCGCCGTGCTCGCCGCACAGGCGGCCCTGCGCAGCGCCGTGCTCAACGTCTTCGTCAATGCCGCCGCGATCGAGGACAAGGCCTTCGCCCAGCCGCGCATGGACGAGGCCGAGCGCCTGATGGCCGAGGGTGCGGCGATGGACGCCAAGGTGTTCGGGCTGGTCAAGCAGACCATCCTCGGCAACTGATGCCGGACCACCGAGACGCCCTTCCAGACATGTTCTCCGACCCGCGCAGCCTGCTCATCGATTCCTACCGCGCCGCGGTGGCAGCGGTCGATCCGCTGGTGATCCTGCCGCAGCACCTGCCTCCGCCGCCCAAGGGCCGCACGCTGGTGATCGGCGCCGGCAAGGCTGCCGCCTCGATGGCGGCCGCGGTGGAGCGCCACTGGCCGGTGGACGCGCCGCTCTCCGGTCTGGTCATCACGCGTTACGAGCACGGCATGCCGACCTCGCGCATCCGCGTCGTCGAGGCCGGCCACCCGGTGCCCGACGAGAACGGCGAGGCGGCAGCGCGCGAGATCCTGCAGGCGGTGCAGGCCTTGGGTCCCGATGACCTGCTGCTGGCACTGGTCTCGGGCGGCGGTTCGAGTCTGCTGTCGCTGCCGGTCGAGGGCATCACCATGGCCGAGCTCAAGCAGGTCACCAGGGACCTCTTGCGCAGCGGTGCGCCGATCCAGGACATGAACACGGTCCGCAAGCACCTCTCGCTGATCCAGGGCGGACGTCTTACCGCGGCCTGCAAGGCACGGGTACTGGCGCTGGTGATCTCCGACGTCACCGGCGACGAGGCCACCCACATCGCCTCCGGCCCGTGCGCGCCAGACCCCACCACCTACGCCGATGCGGTGGCCATCCTCAAGCGCTGGGAGGTCACGCCGCCGGCCAGCGTCGCCCATGTGCTCGACGAGGGCGTGCGCGGCCTGCGTGCCGAGACGCCGAAGCCCGGCGACGCGGTGTTCGCGCGCTGCGAGAACCGCGTCATCGGTACCGCCACCGGCATGCTCACGGCAGCCGCCGAGTTCTTCGCCGCGCGCGGTATCGACAGCGCGGTGCTGGGGGACTCGGTCACCGGCGAGGCGCGCGAGGTGGCCAAGGTCTATGGCGCGCTGGCGCGCGAGGTGCGCGCCCACCAGCGGCCGTTCCGCGCACCCATCGCGCTGATCTCCGGCGGCGAGTGCACGGTCACTGTCCGCGGCAACGGCCGGGGCGGCCGTTGCGCCGAGTTCCTGATGTCGCTCTGCATCGACCTCGAGGGTGCGCCTGATATCCACGCGCTGGCCGCCGACACCGACGGCATCGACGGTTCCGAGGACAACGCCGGCGCCTGCCTCGGGCCGGACAGCCTGGTCCGCGCGGCCGCCAAGGGGCTGGGCAAGCCATTGGGCTTCCTCGAGAACAACGACGCCTACAGTTTCTTCGAGGCGCTCGGTGACCTCATCGTCACCGGCCCGACCCGCACCAATGTCAACGACTACCGCGTCATCCTGCTGACCCGCTGAGGCCGCCGCAGAGCGGCCCGGCGTGGCTACCGGCAGGCCCGAGACCACACCGACAGACTGAAGGAGAAACGGCATGGCAAGTGATATCGAGATCGCACAGAAGGCGACGATGAAGCGCATCACCGAGGTGGCGGCCCGTCTCGGCATCCCTGACGAGCACCTCGAGCCGTACGGCTACTACAAGGCCAAGGTCTCCCTCGACTACCTCGACTCGCTCAAGGACCGGCCCGACGGCAAGCTGATCCTGGTCACCGCCATCAGCCCGACGCCAGCCGGCGAGGGCAAGACCACCACCACCGTGGGCCTCGGCGACGCACTCAACCGCATCGGCAAGAAGACCGTGATCTGCCTGCGCGAGCCCTCGCTGGGGCCGGTGTTCGGCGTCAAGGGTGGCGCGGCGGGCGGCGGCTACGCGCAGATCGTGCCGATGGAGGACATCAACCTCCACTTCACCGGCGACTTCTCCGCCATCGCGCTGGCCAACAACCTGCTGTCGGCGATGATCGACAACCACATCAACCACGGCAACGCGCTCGACATCGATCCGCGCAAGATCACCTGGAAGCGGGTGGTGGACATGAACGACCGCGCCCTGCGCGACATCGTCATCGGCCTCGGCGGCACCGCCAACGGCTTCGTGCGGCAGGACGGCTTTGACATCGTCGTCGCCTCGGAGGTGATGGCCATCTTCTGCCTGGCGACCTCGGTCAAGGATCTCAAGAAGCGTCTCGGCGACATCGTCATCGGCTACAGCCGCTCCGGTGCCCCGGTGCTGGCGCGTGAACTCAACGCCCACGGCGCCATGACCGTGTTGCTCAAGGATGCGCTCAAGCCCAACCTGGTGCAGACGCTGGAGAACAACCCGGCCTTCGTGCACGGCGGCCCGTTCGCCAACATCGCCCACGGCTGCAACTCGGTGATCGCCACCCAGAGCGGCCTCAAGCTCGGCGAATACGTGGTCACCGAGGCCGGCTTCGGGGCCGATCTGGGTGCCGAGAAGTTCCTCGACATCAAGTGCCGCAAGACCGGCCTGATGCCCTCGGCCTGCGTGGTCGTGGCCACCGTCCGTGCGCTCAAGTACCACGGCGGCAAGGACGTCAAGGCGCTCAACAGCGAGGACCTCGAGGCACTGGAGAAGGGTCTCGTCAACCTCGAGCGGCACGTCCACAACGTCACCGTCAACTACGGACTGCCCTGCGTCGTCTCGATCAACCGCTTCACCTTCGACACCGAGGCCGAGATCGCCATGGTGACCGAGCGCATGAAGGCGCTGGGGGCCAACGTGGTGCTCGCCGAGCACTGGGCCAGGGGTGGTGCCGGCGCCGAGAACGTCGCGCGCGAGGTGGTTCGTCTGGCCGAAGGCAAGAGCAAGCCGACCTTCGTCTATGAGGACAGCGACAGCCTCTGGGACAAGATGAAGAAGGTGGCCACCAAGATCTACGGCGCCGCCGACATCAGCGCTCCAGCCAAGGTACGTCAGCAGATCCAGGCGTGGCAGGAGGCCGGCTACGGCAGCTACCCGATCTGCGTCGCCAAGACGCAGAGTTCGTTCAGCACCGACGCCACGGTGCGTGGTGCCCCGAGCGGTCACATGGTCAACATCCGCGAGGTCCGCCTGGCGGCCGGCGCGCAGTTCATCGTCATGATCTGCGGCGACATCATGACCATGCCGGGCCTGCCCAAGGTGCCGAGCGCGGAGAAGATCGACATCGACGACGACGGCAAGGTGGTAGGCCTGTTCTGAGGCGCCACGCCGTCACACTTCCGGGCAGAAAGCGGGCGCGACGACGTCCGACCGCCGGTCCAACGGTTCTTTGTTTGAAGGAGAGAAGCAAGTGGATATCCACGAGTATCAGGCCAAGGAGATCCTGGCCAAGTATGGCGTCGCGGTGCAACCCGGCCGCGTCGCCTACACCCCCGAACAGGCGGCCTTCGCGGCCACCGAGCTGGGCGGCTGGCACTGGGCGGTGAAGGCACAGATCCACTCCGGCGCGCGCGGCAAGGCCGGCGGTGTCAAGCTGTGCAAGACCTATCACGATGTGCAGGAAGCCGCTGCCGGCATGATCGGCAAGCGCCTGGTGACGCATCAGACCGGCCCCGAGGGCAAGCTCTGCGAGCGCGTCTACATCGAGGTCGCCGAGGCCTTCGAGAAGGAGCTCTACCTGGGCTTCGTGCTTGACCGCAAGGCCGAACGCATCCGCGTCATCGCCTCCGCCGAGGGCGGCATGGAGATCGAGGAGCTGGCACAGACCGCGCCGCACAAGATCCTGCAGGTGATCGTCGAGCCGGCAGTCGGCCTGCAGGCCTTCCAGGCCCGCGAGCTGGCTTTCGGCATGGGTCTCAACATCAAGCAGGTGCAGCGTGCGGTGTCGATCATCATGGGTTGCTACCGCGCCTTCCGCGAGAAGGACGCGACCATGCTCGAGATCAACCCGATGGTGGTGACCAAGGACGACCGCGTCATCGCGCTCGACGCCAAGATGAGCTTTGACGACAACGCCATGTTCCGCCTGCCGGACATCTCGGAGATGCGTGACCTGGCCCAGGAGGACCCGCGCGAGGCCGAGGCCAGCCAGCACAACCTCAACTACGTCGGCCTCGAGGGCGACATCGGCTGCATCATCAACGGCGCCGGTCTGGCCATGGCGACCATGGACACCATCAAGTACGCCGGTGGCGAGCCCGCGAACTTCCTCGACGTCGGCGGTGGCGCCAGCCCCGAGCGCGTCGCGGTGGCATTCAAGCTGGTGCTGTCGGACCCCAACGTGTCGGCCATCCTGGTCAACATCTTCGCCGGCATCAACCGCTGCGACTGGATCGCCGAGGGCGTGGTGGCGGCCGCCAAGGGGCTGCGTGTACCGCTGATCGTGCGTCTGGTCGGCACCAACTACATCGAGGGCCGCAAGATCATCGAGAACTCGGGCCTGCCGATCATCGGCGCCGAGACCCTGCTCGAGGCCTGCCAGAAGGCCGTGGCTGCGGCGAAGGAACACCGCGCCAAGGCGGGCAAGTGATCACCGGACCAGAGAGGACATCCATATGAGCATTCTGATCGACGAAAAGACCCCGGTGATCGTGCAAGGCTTCACCGGCGACAAGGCGACCTTCCACGCCAAGGAGATGATCGAGTACGGCACCCACGTGGTGGGCGGCGTGACTCCCGGCAAGGGTGGCCAGAAGCACCTCGAGCGGCCGGTGTTCAACACCGTCAAGGCGGCGGTGGACGCCACCGGCGCACGCGCCAGCCTGGCCTTCGTGCCACCCCCGTTCGCCGCGGACGCGCTGATGGAGGCCGCCGACGCCGGGCTCGAGCTGGTCTGCATCATCACCGACGGCATCCCGGCGCAGGACATGATGCGGGTCAAGCGCTACCTGATGCGCTACCCCAAGGACAAGCGCACCACCATCGTCGGCCCCAACTGCGCCGGCATCATCTCGGCCGGCAAGGCGATGCTGGGCATCATGCCCGGCCACATCTACAAGCGTGGCAGCATCGGCATCGTCTCGCGCTCCGGTACGCTGGGCTACGAGGCGGCCGAGCAACTGCGCGAGGTCGGTCTTGGCGTCACCACTTCGGTGGGCATCGGCGGCGACCCGATCAACGGTTCGAGCTTCCTCGACCATCTGGTGCGCTTCGAGAACGATCCCGAGACCGAGGCGGTGATCATGATCGGCGAGATCGGTGGCCCGCAGGAGGCGGAAGCCGCGGAGTGGGTCAGCAAGAACATGAGCAAGCCGGTGGTCGGCTACGTGGCCGGTCTGACCGCGCCCAAGGGCCGACGCATGGGCCACGCCGGCGCCATCATCTCGGCCACCGGTGATTCGGCTGCCGAGAAGTCGGAGATCATGAAGTCCTTCGGTCTGCTGGTCGCCCCGAGTGCCAACGACTTCGGCAAGACCGTGCTCGAGGCGCTCAAGCGCAAGGCGGCGTGAGCCGGCTGCGCACAGGGGGGCCGCCGCCTTTTCCATGCTCTACCCGCCGGGCCGAAGTGCCCGGCGCATCGTCAGGAGACACACATGAGTTTTTTCGCCGTTGAGCAGGCCACGCCGCGCCTGCATCGCTCCGAGTTGGCTGTTCCGGGCTCCAACCCGGCCATGTTCGAGAAGGCCGCCGCCAGCAAGGCCGACGTCGTCTTCCTCGACTGCGAGGATGCCGTCGCACCGGACGACAAGGAGCAGGCCCGCAAGAACATCATCCAGGGCCTGAACGACATCGACTGGGGCAACAAGACCATGATGGTCCGCATCAATGGTCTCGACACCCACTACATGTACCGCGACGTGGTCGACATCGTCGAAGCCTGCCCGCGTCTCGACATGATCCTCATCCCCAAGGTGGGCGTGCCGCAGGACGTCTACGCCATCGACATGATGGTCACCCAGATCGAGACCGCCAAGAAGCGCTCCAAGCGGATCGGCTTCGAGGTGCTGATCGAGACCGCCCTCGGCATGGCGAACGTCGAGGCCATCGCGCAGTCCAGCAAGCGTCTGGAGGCGATGAGTTTCGGCCTCGCCGACTACGCCGCCTCGACCCGCGCCCGCACCACCGTCATCGGCGGTGTCAACAAGGACAGCGTGGTGCTCACCGACAAGGACGAGAAGGGTCACCGCGACGCTTTCTGGACCGACCCTTGGCATGCTGCGCAGACGCGCATGATGGTGGCTTGCCGCGCCTATGGCCTGCGCCCGATCGATGGCCCGTTCGGCGATTTCGGTGACCCGGATGGCTACATCTCGGCCGCCAACCGCTGTGCGGTCCTCGGTTATGAAGGCAAGTGGGCGATCCACCCGAGCCAGATCGAGTTGGCCAACCAGGTGTTCACGCCGTCGGAGGCCGAGGTGAAGAAGGCCCGCCGTATCCTCGAGGCGATGGCGCAGGCGGCCAAGGAGGGCAAGGGCGCGGTCTCCCTCGACGGTCGTCTGATCGACATCGCTTCGATCCGCATGGCCGAGGCGCTGATCGCCAAGGCCGATCAGATCGCCGCCAGCTGAAGCCCGGCGGCGGGATCCGCTCCACCGTCCTGTTGTCAGAGGCCCGCGCGAGCGGGCCTCTGCTTTTTGGTCGGAAGCGGGTCCCCACCGGTACCGCCTGAGTCGGGTCTAGGCGCCGAGAGCCTGATTGAGCAGGTTCTCACGGTTGCCAAGCCGTGCGATGCCGTTGCTGGTGATGCTCACCACGCTGGTCCGACGGTCCTCACCTGGACTCACGGCCACCAGGCCTTCCTCGGTCATCCGGCGCAGATACTTGGTGAGGGTCTGCAGGGTGCCAAAGCTCTCCTGTTTGACCAGGGCCGTCATGTTGACCTTGCGCCCCGACTGCGCCACCTCGTACAGGTAGGCAAGCAGATCATCGACCCGGCGCGCGTCGTGGTCATCCTTGTAGACACCGCGCATCAAACGAAGAAACTTCACATAGGTAATGTTTTGCATATCTGGCGTCTTTGCACCTTGGTTGATAAGCATCGAAGGATTCAAGCATTAAGGCACTGAGAGTGCAACGGGGCCGCGGTGGTTCCCGAAACCATATGAGATGGCAGGTACTCTTCACGCTGGATCTGGGCGGAACTCATCCTTCAGTTTTCGCAAGCGGGCGAATGTTTCGCTGGCCGACCCACTCTGTGAGCCCGCAGCCAAAGTGGCAATCCCTTGCCTAAATGCGATGTTGCATCTCAGAAACGGATTGGTGGACCGTTCATCGCCGATGTTTGACGGGAGCGTGGGTTCTCCCGCCGCCCGCTGCCTGGAGACCCGTGCCGCCCGCTCCCTAAGGGCGAGGTTGTCGGGGTCGACGGTGAGTGCGAAGCGGATGTTCGCCTGCGTGTACTCGTGTGTGCAGTAGACCAGCGTCTTCGGCGGCAGCGCCGCCAAGCGCATCAGCGATGCGTGCATGAGCGCTGCCGGTTGGTCGATGCGGCCGCAGCCGCAGGCGAACAGGGTGTCGCCGCAGAACAGCAGGTTTTGCCCATAATAGGCGACATGGCCCACGGTATGACCTGGCACATCCAGCACCTTGAAGTCGATCGCCGGTGCACGCAGCGCGACCCGGCTGCCCTCGCCGACGGCGTGGGTGCGCCCGGGTACCGGCTCGCGCGCCGGGCCGTAGACCGGGATGTCGCGCCTGGTGAGCAGCGCGGGGATGCCACCGATGTGGTCGGCGTGACTGTGCGTCACCAGGATCGCCTGCAGACGCAGCGCGAGGCGCGACAGAGCCGATTCCACAGGTACCGCGTCGCCGGGGTCCACCACCACCGCGTCGCAGCCGTCGTGGATCAACCAAAGGTAGTTGTCCTCGAAGGCGGGGATCGGTTCGACCCGCAGGGCTGCCCTGGCATGGGGGGGCGCAGGCTCAAGCTGGCTCATGGTGCGGAGGGTACCCGATGCCTTTGAGCTTGGCAGCCCGCGACTGGTGGCGAACCTCGCTCGGTGCCAGCCTGCTGGCGCAGGAGCAGGACCTGCTGGACCCGGTGGTGCAGGATGTGTTCGGGTATCACGCGGTGCAACTCGGCATGCCCGACACCGACCTGTTGCGTGAGAGCCGCATCCAGCGCCGCGGTGTCATCGCCGTCGATGGCGGTGACGTTCAGGCCCGGCCCGACCAGTTGCCGCTCGCCGACCGCAGCGTCGATCTGCTGCTGTTGCCTCATGTCCTGGAGTTCGCCGGCAACCCGCATGCGGTGCTGCGCGAGGCGGATCGCGTACTGATGCCCGAGGGGCGGCTCATCCTCCTCGGCTTCAATCCCCTCAGCCTCTGGGGCGTGCGCCATTTCGCCGGTGGCGGCTACCCGTGGGCCGGGCGCTTCATCCCGGTGCCGAGGCTCCACGACTGGCTGCAGCTGCTCGACCTCGAGACGCGCGGCGGGCGTTACACCGCCTATGCGCCGCCCCTGCGCAACCCCGCGGCGAGAGCACGTTGGGCCTTCATGGAGAAGGCCGGCGACCGCTGGTGGCCGATGGCGGGCGGTGTCTACATGTTGCAGGCGGTGAAGCGTGTCCGTGGTCTGCGCGTGTTGCAGGCGCAGCCGACGCGTCGTGTCCTGCCGCGGCCGGTGCTGGTGGCCACCGGTCGCAACCAGCGCCACCTGCGTCTGGTCGACCGACAGTGAGCGGCCCCGCTGCGGCCGGTTCGACGGCCACCGTCGGCAGCGATGTCACCGAGGATGCCGCATCAGCGGTGGTCGACATCTACACCGACGGTGCCTGTCGCGGCAACCCTGGCCCCGGCGGTTGGGGTGTCTGGCTGCGCTGGCGCGGCCATGACCGGGAGGCCCACGGCGGCGAGCCGCACACCACCAACAACCGGATGGAGCTGCGCGCCGTGATCGAGGCACTCGGCTTGCTCAGTCGCCCCTGCCGGATCCGTCTGCATACCGACTCTCAATACGTGCAGAAGGGCATGACCGAGTGGCTCCCTGGCTGGAAGCGGCGCAACTGGCGCACCGCCGGCGGCGAGGCGGTGAAGAACGCCGATCTCTGGCAGGCGCTCGAAGCCGCCGCTGCGCGGCACCGCGTCGAGTGGATCTGGGTCCGCGGACACGACGGACACGACGGCAACGAGCGTGCCGATGCGCTCGCCAATCGCGGCGTCGATGCCGTACTCGCCGCTGCGCGTGGCGGTCTGCCGGCGACGTCCGGGAGCAGGCCGTGAGACAGGTGGTACTCGATACCGAGACCACCGGTCTCGAAGTGACGCAGGGCCACCGCATCGTCGAGGTCGCGGCGGTGGAGATGATCGACCGCCGCCTTAGCGGGCGGCACTTCCACCAGTACGTCGATCCGCAGCGCGCGGTCGACGAGGGCGCGCTGCGTGTGCATGGGCTGGACGAGGCCTTCCTTGCCGACAAGCCGGTGTTCGGCGACATCGCCGCGGAACTGGCCGACTTCCTGTGCGGCGCGCAGCTGATCATCCACAACGCTCCGTTCGATACCGCCTTCCTGTTCGCCGAGTTCGAGCGGGTGGGCTTCCCGCGCAGCCGGCTGACGGATGCCGGCGGGGCGCTGGCCGACGTGCTCGATACCCTGCCGATGGCGCGCGAACTGCACCCCGGCAAGCGCAACAGTCTCGACGCCCTGTCCGAGCGGTACGGCGTCGACAACAGTGGCCGCAGTCTGCACGGCGCACTGCTCGACGCCGAACTGCTGGCCGAGGTGTATCTCGCCATGACACGCGGTCAGGAGTCGCTGATGGCGCTACTGGCGGCCGAGGAGGCGGCGGGGCTGGCGGCCGGTGACAGCGGTCTCGCTGCGCTCGACCTCGTCGTCGTGCGTGCATCGGACGCGGAGCTCGCTGCCCACGATGCCCTGCTTGCCGGCATGGCGGGCAAGCAGCCGGCACTCTGGGCGCAGCCGTGAGTCCCGGGCTGGCCGAACTCGTGTCTGTCCTGATGTCCTGGGCGGTGCAACTGAGCGGCTACCCGCAGCCGCCGCGGCTCCCGGAGGTCGAGCTGGTGAGCCGGCAATGGCTCGTCGATCAGGCCTGCGGTGGCCACGCCTGCAGGATCCAGGGGTGGCTCCCGCCAGGCGAACGCATCTACCTCGACGAGGCCCTCGATCCGGTCGGCAGCACCATGGACTCCTCGGTGCTGTTGCACGAGCTGGTGCACTACCTGCAGCGCGAGTCCGGACGCTTCGGCGATGACTGCGGTGCTGCCATCGACAAGGAGCGCGAGGCCTATGCCACGCAGCGCAGCTTCCTCGCTGCCTATGGCCGGCACGCACCGATGTTCATCGTCATGCACGGGCTCGCCTGCGGCAGCCCCGGGGGCACACCGCCCACGCCCGGCCAGCCGACGCCGCAGTCCTGAGCGCAGATGGCGCGGCTGGAGGCCCGCCGCGTCCGCTTGCCAAATCCGCCAAAGCCTGTATCCTCGCGCCCTTGCGTTCTGGTGCGATGCAGCATCCGCACCGACGCGGTCTCGTCCCTGACCCCCGCCTGCCCGGCATGACCGTGCAGCCTCTGACCGGTTGGCGACTTGCCCCGGCGGAAGGCTTTCGCAGCGCTCTCCGTTGATCCTGACGAACCCCGCCGGCGTGTTCCGTTGGCGTGGGATTCGCCGCTGCGTCATCGCGACGGGTCGCCGATCCGTCGCTCGAATCCAACGGAAGGCAGACCTTGTCGCAACTTCGATCGCAGTCCCAAGACTCATCTCATACCCGTGAGGCCGTCGGTGCCGGCGTGTCATCCAGACACCCGCGTCCTGTCACGGGCGAGCCACCGAACGCCGGTTTCACGGTTTCCCCCCAGACCGCGGACTCCGAGAGCTCGCCGACCAGGGACCATGCCTTTGCCGCGCTCGGCCTCTCGGAGGCGCTGGTGCGCGCCGTGCACGATGCCGGGTATCGTGAGCCCACGCCCGTCCAGTCGCGTGCCATCCCCGCGGTGCTGGCTGGTGCCGACCTCATGGTCTGCTCGCAGACCGGCTCCGGCAAGACGGCCGCCTTCCTGCTGCCGACCATCGAGCGCATGATGCGCGAGCCGCGCGCCGGTGCTGCCCGTGGTCCGCGCTTGCTGGTCCTGTCGCCGACGCGCGAGCTGGCGACCCAGATCACCAAGGCAGCGGAGCAGTTCGTGCGTCCGTTGCGTCGCGTGCGGGTGGTGAGCATCCTCGGCGGCATGCCGTACCGCGTACAGAACGCGCTTCTCGCCAAGCCCTACGAGATCCTCGTCGCCACGCCGGGTCGCCTGGTCGACCAGTTGGCGCGTGGCCGCATCGACCTCTCCGGGGTCGAGACGCTGGTGCTCGACGAGGCGGACCGCATGCTCGACATGGGCTTCATCGAGCCGGTCGAGTCGATCGCTGCCGCCACGCCGGGTGCGCGCCAGACCCTGCTGTTCTCGGCCACTCTGGAGGGCCGCGTGGCCGGCCTGGCGCGCAACCTCCTGCGCGAACCGCAACGTATCGAGGTGAGCACGCCCCAGGCGCGTCAGGATCACATCGCGCAGCACATCATCCGTGCCGACGACATGGCGCACAAGAACCGCCTGATGCGTCACATCCTGTTGCAACAGGACGTGACGCAGGCGGTGGTGTTCATGGCCACCAAACGCGAGTGCGACCGCGTCGCACAGGAACTTGGTGACGAGGGCTTCTCGGTGGCTGCCATGCATGGCGACATGGAGCAGCGCAGCCGCAACTGGACGCTCGACCAACTGCGTCGGGGACGTGTCCAGGTGCTGGTGGCGACCGATGTCGCTGCGCGCGGCATCGATGTGCCCGGGCTCTCGCATGTCATCAACTACGATCTGCCGCGGGCCGCAGAGGACTACGTGCATCGCATCGGCCGCACCGGCCGCGCCGGTGCCAGCGGCACCGCGATCTCGTTCGCCGGGCCCAAGGACATCGGCGTGCTGCGCCGCATCGAGCGCTACATCGACCGCCGTGTCGACGCTCTGGTGATCCCCGGCCTCGAGGCCCGACGGCCGCTGCGCGAGGCTGGCGAGGGTGAGCATCCCGGCCGCAAGCCGGGTGCCCGTGTCAGGCGTGGTGCACCACGAAAGCCTTCTCGACGGTGAAGTTGCCGACCCCGCGGTGGCTGGTCATCACCCAGCCCCGCGCCTCGAGCACGTCCGTCACCTGCTTGTTCATCTCCGGGTTGCCGCACAGCATCACCCGGTCGTGGTCCTTGTCTGGTTCGGGCAGCCCCAGTTCGAGTGCGCCTGCGCCGGTCAGCAGCAACTCCGAGCAGCGCGCCGAGCGCTCGAAGGGTTCGCGTGTGACGCTGGGCAGGTAGTGCAGTTGCGGGTTCTCGCCACACAGCGCATCGATCTCCGCCCGGTACGCCAGTTCCGGCACGGTGCGTACGGTGTGGATCAGCACCACCTTCTCGTAGGCTCTGAACACTGCCGGGTCACGGATCAGGCACATGAAGGGCGCGAGCCCGGTGCCGGTAGCCAGCAGGTAGAGCACACGCCCGGGCTGCAGATAGTTCAGCGTCAGCGACCCGGTGGCCTTGCTGTTGACCCACACCGAATCGCCTGGCCGGACGTGCACCAGACGGCTGGTGAGGGGGCCATCGGGCACGTGGATGCTGAGGAACTCGAGAAAGGGTTGCTCATTGGTGGAGACGATCGAATAGGCGCGGGCGATCAGCTTGCCTTCGGGCTTGAGGCCGATGGTGACGAACTCGCCGTTCTCGAAGTTGAAACCTTCTGGTCGGGTGGTGGTGAAGCTGAAGGTCTTGTCCGACCAGGTGCGTACCGTTTGGACGGTCTCTTGTGTATAGGGCACGACATGCTCCGCAAGCTCGATTGGCGGAAGATAGCAAAAGTCGGTGGCGCCGTACCTGAGCAGAATCATTTTGTTTATGCACGCGATTCATAAGACGGGTGGTCTTCGAGGCGCGCGTGGTCGGGTTCCCGGCGCAGCGTGCTTACGGTGCGGTACGGCGCTGCTTGCCGTGGCTGTCCTGCTGACGGCGTGCAGCCAGCCCGAGCGGCCCTTGCCACCGCCCTTGCAGTCCGGCGAACTGGTGGTGGTGTCGCGGCAGTCACCGACCACCGTCTACCGCGATGCCGAGGGCCAGCTCGCCGGTCCCGACCTCGACCTCGTCACGGCCTTCGCCGACTCGCTCGGGGTCAAGGTCCGCTGGGTCTGGGTGGAGCGCGAGCGGCAGATGTACGAGCATCTTGACCGTGGCCAGGCGCACCTCGCTGCCGCCGCCCTCTCGCCGAGTGAGCCGGCGCTGGCACTGGCCCGTTTCGGACCGCCTTTCTTCTGGCGTCACCAGGTGGTGACGATGCGCAGCCGCGAGGCGGCCTTGCCCTACCGCCTGCCGCAGCTTTCGGGTCTGCGCGGATGGGTCGCCGCCGACAGTCAGGCTGCGCGCCTGCTCGAGGATCTGCCGGTTGCCTCAGATGTTGCCATCCAGCGCGGTGATCCGGCCACCGCGGTGGATGCCCTGCACCGCGTCGAGGAGGGTCGACTCGACTACGCGGTGGTCGATTCGCTGCTGCTGGCGCGCATGCGCCACTGGCTCATCGACCTTGAGCAGGCCTTCGAACTCCCCGGGCCACGGCCGGTGGCGTGGGCTTTCCCCCGCTACGGCAACGAGTCCCTGTTCCATGCCGCTGCGGACTTTCTGGCCCGCGTCCGAGCCAACGGCTCCCTGGCGGCGCTGCACGAGCGGCATTTCGGGCACCTGCGCCGGCTCGATACGCTGGACATCGGCCAGTTCCTTGAACTGCGTGAGAGCCGACTGCCGCGCTACCGCGAGTTGTTCCGCGAGGCCGCCCGTGTAACCGGCATCGATTGGCGTTGGCTCGCGGCGCTCGCCTATCAGGAGTCGAAGTGGGACCCGCTGGCGACCTCCTGGACCAACGTGCGCGGCATGATGATGCTGACCGAAGCCACGGCGCAGGCGATGGGTGTGACCAACCGTCTCGACGCCCGCCAGAGTATCCTTGCCGGGGCACGGTATCTGGCAAGGATCATGGAGGGTCTGCCGCCGACGGTGAGCGGGGATGAGCGCCTGATGATGGCGATGGCGGCCTACAACCTGGGCGAGGGCCATCTGCGCGCCGGTCGGCGCATGGCCGGTGCGATGAAGCTCGATGCCGACACCTGGGTCGGGCTCAAGCGGGCGCTGCCCGAACTGGCCCGACCCGAGGTCGCGGCGCGCCTGGTCTCAGGCCCGGCGCGAGGCGGCGAGGCGGTGATCCTGGTGGAGAACGTACGCGGCTACTACGAGGTCCTGACCGCTGCCGAGCGCGACGAGCCGACGCGCGAGGCTGGACGCGGCCTGTTCGGCGGTGACGTGTTCCGGCTGCCGCCAAGGACGGCCGATCCTATCATCTGGTGAGGCTCAAAGCCACTCGGCGCCACCCAGCCATGGTCTCAGGGCGACCGGGATGCGCACCCGTCCGTCCGCCTGCTGATGGTTCTCCAGCAGTGCGACCAGTGCACGTCCGACCGCCAGTCCCGAGCCATTGAGCGTGTGCACCGGCTCGGTCTTGCCGGCAGCGTTGCGGAAGCGAGTCTGCATGCGTCGCGCCTGAAAGGCCTCGCAGTTGCTGCACGAGGAGATCTCGCGGTAGGTATCCTGCGCCGGCAACCACACTTCGAGATCCAGCGTGCGTGCTGCGCTGAAGCCCATGTCTCCGGTGCAGAGCAGCATCACCCGATACGGCAGTTCGAGCATCTGCAGGAGGTGCTCGGCGTGGCCGACCATCTCCTCGAGCGCCCCGTCGCTCTGTGCTGGCGTCGTGATCTGCACCATCTCGACCTTGTCGAACTGGTGCTGGCGGATCAGGCCGCGCGTGTCCTTGCCGTGGCTGCCGGCCTCCGAGCGGAAGCAGGGCGTGTGGCCGGTGAGCCGGATCGGTAACTCGGATTCGGCAAGGATCTCGCCGCGTACGCTGTTGGTGAGCGTCACCTCGCTGGTCGGGATGAGGTAGAGCGCCTCGCCGTCGCCCTCCTGGCCGCCCTTCTTCGCCGCGAACAGGTCGGCCTCGAACTTGGGCAGTTGGCCGGTGCCGCGCAGACTCTCGGCGTTGGCGAGGTAGGGCGTGTAGCACTCCGTGTAGCCGTGCTCGCGCGTCTGCACATCGAGCATGAACTGCGCCAGCGCGCGATGCAGGCGCGCCACCGGGCCCTTGAGGAAGGCGAAGCGTGCCCCGGCGAGCTTGGCGCCGGTGTCGAAGTCGAGGCCCAGCGCGGCGCCGACATCGACGTGGTCGCGGACCGCGAAGTCGAAGCGGCGCGGGCTGCCCCAGCGCCGCAACTCGACATTGCCGGTCTCGTCGGCGCCTCCCGGCACGCTCTCCTGCGGCAGGTTGGGGATGGCCAGCAGCAAGACCTCGAGTTCGTCCTGCAGTGCCTCGAGCCGTTCGGCGGACCGCTTGAGTTCGTCGCCGATGCCGGCCACCTCCGCCAGTACAGCATCCGCCGCTTCGCCTCTGCCCTTGAGCACACCGATCTGCTTCGACAGGGCGTTGCGAGAGGCCTGCAACTGTTCGGTGCGCGTCTGGATGGTCTTGCGTTCGGCCTCCAGCGCGCTGAAGCGGGCTACGTCAAGGAAGGGCTGCGGGTTCTTGCGGAGCGACAGGCGCTCGACCACACCGTCGAGGTCGCGGCGCAGCAGGTTGAGGTCAAGCATCGGCAGGCTCCGTGGAACGCAGACCGGCAGAAGCGGCCGCAGAGGCGCGATTCTAGCCGCCGGAGGCGCGTCTCGTGGGCGGTGTGGAGGGCTTGCAGAAGCTCTGCGCTGGATCAGTCCTCCCGGCGATCGGCAGCGCTAGCCTGACCGTGCGTTCCCCTGCGTCAGGGGATGCGTACCACAAGGAGGTCGAAGATGCCGCTGCTCAAGGAGTTGATGTCCGACTGGGTCGGTCTGCTCTCGCTCATCACCATCCTCACGGTTCTGGTCATGGCCGGCTTTTACGCGTGGCTGTTCAGCCACAAGGCCAGCGAGGAGGCGCAGCGCAAGGTGGTCCACGCGACGCCGCGCGGTCGCCGGCAGGGGCGCTGAGGGTCCACCGCCGGGCGGCCGACGGGCCGGCGGCTGTGGACCGCTTCGCCCGGCCTCAGTTGCCCCCGACCTTGCCGCGTGGCGGTGTCCGGCGCCCACGCGCGGCCTCGTCGAGGTTGTCGAGCCACGCCATCTTGTCCGCGATCTTCGCTTCCAGACCGCGTGTCGTCGGCTGGTAGAAACGCTGCTCCGGCATCCCCTCCGGCAGGTAGCGTTCGCCAGCGGCGTAGGCCTCGGGTTCATCATGGGCGTAGCGGTAGGCGTGGCCGTGGCCGAGGTCCTTCATCAGTTGTGTCGGTGCGTTGCGCAGGTGCGGCGGGACCGGCGCCGACCCGTGCTGCTCGACTGCGGTGCGTGCCGCCTTGAAAGCGACATAGCCAGCGTTGCTCTTCGGCGCGATGGCCAGGTAGAGCACCGCCTGAGCCAGACCGAGTTCGCCCTCCGGGCTGCCGAGTCGCGAGTAGGTCTCGGCGGCGTCCAGCGCCACTCGCCAGGCACGGGGGTCGGCCAGGCCGATGTCTTCGATGGCGATGCGCACCAGTCTGCGCGCCAGGTACTCCGGGTCGGTTCCGCCATCGAGCATGCGCATCAGCCAGTACAGCGAGGCGTCAGGGTCAGACCCTCGCACCGACTTGTGCAGCGCCGAGATCTGGTCGTAGAAGGCGTCGCCGCCCTTGTCGAAGCGGCGCATCGCGGTGCCGAGTGCGGCCTTCACCGCCGCCAGATCGATGGCCCCATCGCGCCCGCTGCAGACCTGCTCGACTGCGTTGAGCAGGCGCCTCGCGTCGCCATCGGCCCAGGCCACCAACGCAGCAACGCCGTCGTCGGCCAGCGCGCAGCCCATGGCTGCCGCACCGCGGCGGGCCAGCGCAGCGAGTGCCTCGGCACCCAGCGCCTGCAGTACGTAGACCGTGGCGCGTGAGAGCAGCGCGCGGTTGACCTCGAAGGATGGGTTCTCGGTGGTGGCGCCGACGAAGGTGAAGAGGCCCGACTCGACATGCGGCAGGAAAGCGTCCTGCTGGGCCTTGTTGAAGCGGTGCACCTCGTCGACGAAGAGCACGGTGTGGCGCCCCCGGGCACGGTTGGCCTGCGCCTGCTCCACCGCCTCGCGGATCTCCTTGACCCCGCCGAGCACCGCAGAGAGGGCGATCATCTCGGCGTCGAAGGCCGCCGCGGCGAGCCGCGCCAGAGTGGTCTTGCCGGTCCCGGGCGGCCCCCAGAGGATCATCGAGTGCGCGATGCCCTCGTCAAAGGCTCGTCGCAGCGGCGTGCCAGGTCCCAGTACCGTTTCCTGCCCGACGATGTCGTCGAGGGTCCGCGGCCGCAGCCGCTCGGCCAGCGGCACCCGGCCGGCAGGCTCGTCGAACAGGGAAGGCGCGCTCATGCCCGCGATGTTGCCCGAGTCGGGACGGTTTTGTGCCGCGCTACGCCGACCGCGGTACCGGCTTGGCGGTCACTCGCTGAGTACGTCGACACCGGGCGGTGGCTCAAAGCGGAAAGCCTCGGGGATCAGCTTCGGATTCCGCGTGACCTTGCTGAAGCGCAGCATGATGGTCTGTCCAAAGGTATCGAGCAGTTCCATGGCGGCGGGCTCCCCGGCTGCGTTGATGCCGATCCGCACCCGCACGAAGCCACTGTCATCGCGCTTGGGCCGACCCTCCAGCCAGTCCAGCCCGCCCTGTTCGCCGATGTTGCTGAGCTTGTAGGCGCTCTCGATGCGGGCGTCACTCGCCAGCAGCGAGGCCGGCGTGCCCGACATGGCGCTGCCGATGGCGCGACGGGTCGCCTGCCGGAGCTCCGGGTCGTACAGCCAGAGCACCTTGCCGTCGCTCACCAGCACCTGCTCGTTGGGTGTCTTGTAGACCCAGCGGAACTGGCCTGGCCGCTCGAGCGCGAGGTAGCCGGTGTTGTTCTGCACCTCACGCATCCGCTCGTTGAGCACCCGCTGGCTGAACTCTGCGGTGACGCTTCGCGTCTCGGCATTGAAGGCGCGCAGTTTGCCGATGGCGTCGGCGTGCGCCGGCAGCGTGGCGCAAGTCGCAAGAAGCGCGGTCAGCAGGGCGGCGGTCGTCTTCATGCGAGGTCCGGCATGGGGAAGGCGACGACGTGGTCGGCGGCGATGCGAATGCCGATGCGCGCGCCGATGGCGTGGTCGTGATGACTGGGTACCAGCGATAGGGCAGTCACCCCGCCGTCGAGTTCCAGCGTGTAGAGGATCTGCGCGCCACGGAAGGCCTTGCGCAGCACCCGCGCGGTGTGGTGGCTGGTGTCATCGTGCACGACATCATCGGGGCGCAGCAGCACGCGGACCGGGCCGGGCACCGCTGCCGCACGACGGCCGGCGCTTGAATCGCTGCGGCCCGCCACCTCGATGTGGCCGAACGGCAGCACCACCCCGCCGTCGGGCCGCATCTGCGCGTCGACCATCACCCCCTCGCCGATAAAGCCGGCGACGAACGTGTTGGCTGGCCAGTGGTAGATGTCGTAGGGTGAATCCCACTGCTGCAGACGGCCGGCGGCGAGGATGCCGATGTGGTCGGCCATGGCGAACGCCTCGTCCTGATCGTGCGTCACCAGCAGCGCGGTGGCGCCACGTTCGCGCAGCAGCTCGCGCACCTCGCGCGCCAAGCTTTCGCGCCGCTCGGGGTCGAGGCTGGAGAACGGCTCGTCCAGCAGGATCAGGTCGGGCTCGGGCGCCAAGGCGCGCGCCAGCGCCACACGTTGCTGCTGGCCCCCAGAGAGCTCGTGTGGCCAGGTGCGTGCCATACCCGCCAGCCCCACAACCTCGAGCCAGAAGCCGACGCGCCGCTCGCGCTCGGTTGCCGCCAGGCCTTGCAGACCGAAGCCGACGTTGTCGCCGACGCGCAGATGCGGGAACAGCGCGTAGTCCTGGAACACCATTCCGATGCGGCGTTGTTCGGGCGGCACGGTGTTGCCGACCCGGCTCACGCTGCGCCCGGCCAGCAGGATCTCGCCACCGAGCAGCGGCTCGAAGCCGGCGATGCCGCGCAGCGCGGTGGTTTTGCCGCAACCCGACGGCCCGAGCAGACAGGCGATGCTGCCGCGCTCCACGCTGAGTTCGAGGTCGTCCACCACCGTGCGGCCGTTGTAGCCGAGGCTCACCGAGCGCAGTTGCAGTTGGCTGTTCATGTCGGCGAGGGTCTGGCTGGGGCGGCGCCGGATAGGTTGGGCGTGGATGCGCTGGGTCCGGATGGCGTGGGCGATTCGGTGATGGATGGGCCGGCGTGGCTCTGCGCCCGGCGGTTGAGCAGCACGAGTGGCAGCAGGCCGGTAGCGACCAGCGCCAGCGATGGCAGCGCCGCCGCCTCCCACTGGCCCTCCGAGGTGAGTTCGAAGATGCGGACGGCGAGCGTATCCCAGCCGAACGGCCTGGTCATCAGCGTGATCGGCATCTCCTTCATCACGTCGACCAGCACCAGTGCTGCAGCGGCGAACAGCGACGGTGCGAGCAGCGGCAAGTGGACGCTGAGCAGCCGCCGCCAGCTGCCGGCGCCGAGCACCCGGGTTGCATCGTCGAGCGAGCGGCCGATGCGCGCCATGCCGGCCTCCACCGGGCCGAAGCCCACCGCCAGAAAGCGCGCCAGATAAGCAAACAGGATCGCCACCAAGGTGCCGCCGATGCGCCAGTCCACGCCCGCCAGCGCCGGTAGCGCGCGGTCAGTCAGGCTCAGAGCGACGAACACACCGACCGCCAACACCGCACCCGGTATGGCGTAGCCGAGCGTGGCCAGCCGTGTGGCGGCGTCGGTAAGGCGCCCCGGCGACTCGCGCCGCGCGTAGGCCAGCAGCAGGGCGGTGGCCACTACCAGCGCCGCCGCCGCCAGGCCGAGCGACAGCGTACGCCCGGCGGCGCGCAGACTCGTCGTGTCCATCGCGGTGCCTTCGGCTCCGCCCCAGCCGGCTACCGCCCACGCCAGCAGCTGCGCCAGCGGCAGCAGGAACGCCGCGAGCAGCACGCCGAGGCAGGTGGCTGTCGCCAGCGCGGCGCGAGGGCCCGACAGCGCCACGCCGGGTTCTGTGCGCCCGCGCCCGGTGCTCCAGTAGCCAGCGCGGTCGCGCAGCCGGTTCTCGGTCACCGCGATGCCAAAGCCGATGAGCAGCAACAGGCTGGCCAACTGCGCCGCGGTGCCGAGCGAGAACAGGCCGAACCAGCTCTTGTAGATGGCGGTGGTGAAGGTGTCGACGTTGAACACCGAGACGGTGCCGAAGTCGGCCAGCGTCTCCATCACCACCAGTAGCAGTCCGGCAGCCAGCCACGGCCGGCTCATCGGCAGCGCGATGCGCCAGAACGCCTGTCGCCGCGTCAGCCCGAGGCAGCGCGCCGCTTCCATCGCGCGCTGCCCCTGGCTGTCGAAGGCGCTGCGGCAGAGCATGTAGACGTAGGGGTAGAGCGACAGCGACAGCACCACTGCCGCGCCGCCGACCGAGCGCACCGGTGGCAGACGCAGGTCTGGCCCGAGCAGCGCCCGCAATGCCGTCTGCAGTGGTCCGGCGAAATCCAGCAGGCCGACCACAACGAACGCGAGAACATATGCCGGCAGCGCCATCGGCAGCAGCAGGGCCCAGTTGAACAGATTGCGGCCGGGAAAACGATAGCGGCTCACCAGCCAAGCCAGGCCGGTGCCCAGAACCGCCGTGCTGGCGACTACCAGCGTCGTCAGCAGCAGCGTGGATCCGACTACCCGCGGCAACACGTGGTCTAGCAGGTGGCGCAGCAAATGGGTGTCTGCCTCGCCGATGCGGGTGAGCAGAACCGCCAGCGGCGCGACGATCAGCGCCGCGATGAGCAGCGCCACCGCCCGCCAAAGCAGGCGTTGGCGCTCGCCTCTGACCGTGGCCGTGAACAAGGACTTGGGCATGGGCCGGCTCTGCCCGCCGGGTCCACCGTCAGCGATAGCCGGCACGGTCCATCAGGCGTACCGCGGTGGCTTGCAGCCGGCCGGCCTCGACCACATTGATCGGGCTCGCCTTGAAGTTGCCCCAGGCCTTGACCGCCGGGTCTGCGGCAACCGTGGGATTCACGGGGAACTCGAGGTTGACGTCGGCGAACAGGTTCTGCGCCTTGGGCGAGGCCAGCCACTCGAGCAGTTTCTGTGCCTGGGCCGGGTTCTTGGCTTGGCGCGTCACCCCGGCGCCGGACACATTCACGTGCACACCCCCGTCGTCCTGGTTGGCCCAGAAGATGGCGAGTGGCAGGTCCGGCCTCTTCTCCATCAGCCGGCCGTAGTAATAGGTGTTGGCGATGCCCACAGCGCACTGCCCGGCGGCCACCGCCTCGAGCATGCGCGTGTCGTCGGCGAAGGGCTCGGTCGCCAGATTCGCCACCCAGCCGCGCACGATCTGCTCAGCTCTGGCCTCGCCGTGCTCGCTGATCAGCATGGCCACCAGCGACTGGTTGTAGACCTTCTTGCTCGAGCGCAGGCAGAGCTTGCCGCGCCACTTCGGGCTGGCCAGATCCTCGTAGGTCGAGAGGTCAGTAGCCTTTGCCATCTTGGTGTTGAAGAACAGCGTCCGCGCACGGATCGAGAGCCCGTACCACTGCTTGCGGGGGTCGCGCAGGTTGGCTGGCACTGCCTTGTCCAGCGTGGCCGATTCGACCGCACGCAGCACACCCTCCTGTGCCGCCTGCCAGAGGTTGCCGGCGTCGGTGGTGATCAGCAGGTCGGCCGGCGTCTTGGCGCCCTCTGCCTTGAGGCGCTCGACCAGTGCACCTTCTTTGTCGGTGACGTACTGGATCTCGATGCCAGTCTCTCTGGTGTAGGCCTCGAACAACGGCTTGATGAGCGCCTCGATGCGCGCCGAATAGACCACCAGTTTGTCGCTGGCAGCCGCCGGGGCGGTGCAGAGCAATGTGAGCGCGAGGGCGAACGCCCGGAGGGTTTGCTGGGCAGGATGGTGACGGCTCATGGGTGGCTGCTTGGACAGTTCAAATAAGAATGATTCGCATTTTTGCAGAACCATGCCGCCTGTGCAAACCCGTTTCCCCACAACGGGATGACGCTCCGCACAAGCGGAGACGCACACAAGGCCGGCCGGAGGCGCACCAGAAACATGCCGCCGGGCACGCGTTCAGGGACTGATGCGGATCAATCGGACGCCAAAGAAGCCGTCGGTGCCGTGCTGGTGGGGTGAGAGTTGCAGGGTCTCCGCAGCGGCCAGTTCAGGCGGCAGTTCGGGGCAGGCCTTGGCCAGAGCGGCCCCTGCAGGCTCGATCCGGAAGTCCGGGCTGTTGGCAAGGAACGCATCCACCAGGTCGCGGTTCTCCTCGCGCAATGGGCTGCAGGTGCCGTAGACCAGTACGCCGCCAGGCTTCACCAGCCGCGCCGCGGCGGTGAGGATGCGTGCCTGCTTGGCGGTGAGCTCGGCCAGCGCCGCCTCGCTCTGGCGAAACTTGAGATCGGGGTTGCGCCGCAGGGTGCCCAGCCCGCTGCAAGGCGAATCCACCAGAACCCGGTCGAGCTTGCCAGCAAGTTTGTCGAGCCGCGGGTCGGCCTCGCTCTCGATGCGCTGCGGCTGGACGTTGCTCATGCCTGCGCGTTTAAGGCGCAGCGAGAGTTGCGCCAGGCGCTTCTCCGACACGTCCATGGCATACACCTGCCCGCTGTCGCGCATCTGCGAGGCCAGCAGCAGCGTCTTTCCGCCCGCGCCGGCGCAGAGGTCGCCGATGCGCTCGCCGCGTCGCGCGCCCACCAGCAGCCCGAGCAGCTGGCTGCCCTCGTCTTGCACCTCGATGCTGCCGTCGCGGAACAGCCGGTGCTCCTGCAGCACGATCTTGTTCGCCAGCCGGATACCAAGCGGGGAGAGCGGCGTTGCCGTGGCCTCGATGCCGTCGGCTTGGAGCGCTGCCAAAGCATCTTCGCGGCGCATGCGCTGGGTGTTGACGCGCAGGTCGAGCGGCGCTGCCTGCTGCATGGCGCGACCAAAGGCCAGCGCCCAGCCCTCGCCGCGCGCGTCTGCCAGACGCGTCCAAGCCCACTCCGGCAGGTCGGCGGCCACAGAGGGGGGTGCGGCGTCGCCGCCGCTCACCGTGTCCAGCCACTCGCGGTCAGCGGCCTTGAGCAGTGGCTCCAGCGCGCGGCCGGACAAGCCGCCGACGCGCTTGAGGCCGAGCGCGAGCATGCGGCGCGCGTTGCCAGCGTCGTCCGGGGCCAGCCAGCGCAGCCATACCAGCCGCCGTAGCGTGCCGAACACGTTCTCGGCGATCAGTGCGCGGTCGCGCTGCCCCAGCTTGGCATTGCGCTGAAAGAAGAAGCGCAGCACACGGTCTGCTGGGTGCTCGAAGGCGAGCACCTCGCGCATCACCAGTACCATCTGCTCGAATTGCGCGGGGGTCGGAGTCAGCACCCGCCTGCGCTCAAGGTTGGAACTCGATGCCGGTGAGCACCTGCTCGAAGCGGTTGCCGATCCGGTCGAACAGGCGCACGCGGATCGGCAGGTAGGGCGGCTGGTGCTGCAGCCAGACCTCGGCCTCGGTCTCGGCACCGATGCGTTGGTAGTAGTAGGCCTCGAGTTCTCCGGCCGGCACCCTCACCTTGACCGTCTTGGGCGCACTGAAGCTGTAGTCCTTGACCTTCTTCAGGGTCGCGAGCGGGATCGAGATGGCTTCCGCCGGCAGCAGTGGCAACTGGTGCAGGAAACTCATCAGGTCCTGGGTCCCCGGGACCAGCTCGAGTTCGCGCGACTTGCCCTTGGCATCGTCCACCAGCGCTTTTCCGGCGGACCAGTCGAAGCGGATCACGTCCAGTTTCTCGGCACTGCCGCGTTCGAAACTGTAGCGTTCCGGGGTCAGACCGTTGGGGCCCAGCGACCCCTCGCTGGTCTGCCGGTATTCGCCACCGAAGAACAGTGCGGCGATGCCGCTGGCAGTGCCTACCGTCTCGATGCGATAGCGCGAGCCCTCCTTGCGCCAGCGCCAGACCACCTCGCCGACCTTGCCTTCGCCACGCAGCACGTTGAAACGCAGGTCGGCGGACCGGGCCAGGCCGTCCACCGCGAGAAAGGCGGGCGCCTCCTCTTCCGCTGCTGGCTCGACGAGAGGTGGCGGTGCCTCGGGAGCCGGTTCACCTGGCACGGAAGCGGGGGCCTCGGCTCCCACTCCCGGTGCGGCCTCCGGCTCCACTGGTGCCGCTTCGGCCGGTGCGGGAGCAGGACCTTCCGGCTCCGTCATCGCAGGGCTTGGCGGCGTGACCGGGACCGGAGCCGCTTGTGACGCCCGCGGCTTGGGCGGCAGCCGCCGCGGCGGGATCCTCTCCGGCGGTGGCGGCTCCGGCTGCAACTCGACCGCCAGCGGTGACGACTCCTCCTGACCGGCAGCCGGGCCGGGCAGCGCTGCCACCAGCACCAGATGCGCGGCGAGCGAGAGCAGGGCGGCCAACGCCATCAGACGGTCGGTCCTTGCCATGGATGCCATCGTCTCAGCACGCGGGATAGTGGGACGCATCGGGCCAGGAGGGGTTCCCGCGCCAGACCACACGCGCATCGTGCAGGATGAAGGCGTCTGCACACCAGGCTCGCAGCACGGCCGGGTAGAGGCGGTGCTCTTCGGCAAGAACGCGGTCTGCCAGGGTCGATGCGTCATCGTCCGGCAGGACCGGGACCACTGCCTGCGCGATGATCGGCCCTTCATCCATACCCTCGGTGACGTAGTGCACGGTGCAGCCGTGCACCCGGCAGCCGCGTGCCAGTGCCCTGGCGTGGGTGTCGAGACCGGTGAAGGCCGGCAGCAGGGCCGGGTGGATGTTGACCATGCGGCCATCAAAGCGTTGGATGAACGCGGGCGTCAGCAGGCGCATGAATCCGGCCATGACGATGAGGTCCGGCCGGTGCACTGCGATGACATCGCCCAGCGCGGCATCGAAGGCATCGCGGGTCGGGAACGCGACATGGTCGACGACCTGTGTGACCAAGCCCCGCGAGCGGGCGAAAGCCAGCCCCGCCGCTTCCGCACGGTTGGAGATGACGGCGGCGATGGCACACGGCAGATCGGCATCGACCAGAGCCCGCAGGTTGCTGCCGCGGCCGGAGAGGAGCACCACGATGCGCTTCATGCCTGATCGCCCCCGGCGCTCGTGCGGACCGGTCTCTGCAGGCGTAGACCTCCGGTCAAGCGATCACCGTCTGTGCCTCGCCCGGCGCGGCGCGGTCGATCGCGCCGATGACCCAGGCCGGGAACCTGGCCACTTTCAGCGCGCCGACTGCATCGTCAGCCTGGTCCGCCGCCACTACCACGCACATGCCGATGCCGCAATTGAACACCCGGTGCATCTCGTCGTCGGCGATGCGCCCCCGGTCCTGCAGCCAGTCGAAGATCGCCGCACGCTGCCAGCTGCCGGCGTTCAAGCGGGCCGTCAGGCCGTCGCCGAGGATGCGCGGCAGGTTGCCGGTGAGACCGCCGCCGGTGATGTGGGCCATACCTTTGACCTCGATCTGTTTGCGCAGACCGAGCAGGGCCTTGACGTAGATCGAGGTCGGCGTCATCAGGGTGCGGCCGAGCGTGCTGCCCTCGAAGTCGGCGCCGAGGTCGGCACCGGAGTCGCGCACGATGCGGCGGATCAGCGAATAGCCGTTGGAGTGCGGCCCGCTGGAGGCGATGCCGATCACCGCGTCGCCGGGAACGATGGTGTGGCCATCGAGGATCTGCTCCTTCTCCACCACACCGACGGCGAAGCCAGCGAGATCGTACTCGCCGTCCGGGTACATGCCCGGCATCTCGGCGGTCTCGCCGCCGATCAAGGCGCAGCCGGCCAGTTCGCAGCCGGCGGCGATGCCGCCCACCACCGCCGCAGCGACATCCACCTGCAGCTTGCCGCAGGCGAAGTAGTCGAGGAAGAACAGCGGCTCTGCGCCCTGCACCAGGATGTCGTTGACACTCATGGCCACCAGGTCGATGCCCACCGTGTCGTGCGCGCCGAGTTCGAATGCCAGCTTGAGCTTGGTGCCGACGCCGTCGGTGCCAGACACCAGTACCGGCTCGCGGTAGCGCACCGGTAGCCGGCACAGGGCGCCGAACCCGCCGATGCCGGCCATCACCTCGGGGCGCAGGGTGCGCCGCGCGAGCGGCTTGATGCGTTCGACGAGTTCGTCGCCGGCGTCGATATCGACACCGGCGTCGCGGTAGGTCAGTGGCTGGGTCATGCGGAGCTCGTGGGTGGGAAGGCGTGAAACGATGCTGCGGATTCTACCGTGGGGTGCAAGAATCACCGCATGGATGCCGACCCGACGAAGGAACCGCCCAGCGTCACCCGCAACCTGATCCTCGGCGCCGCGGCCGGCATCGCTCTCGGTCTCGGCCTCGCGCAGTTGCCCGAGGCCTCGGCGCTGCATGCGGCGGCGAGCTGGGTCATCGGCCTGCTCGGCAGCCTGTTCATCGCCGCCCTGAAGATGGTCATGGTGCCGCTGCTGTTCGCCTCGGTGGCGGGCGGCATCCGCGCGCTCTGGGCACAGCGCGACAGCGGCCGCATCTGGCAGACCACGCTGCTGTTCTTTGCCTTCACCGCTGCAGTGGCGGTGACCCTCGGCATCTCTGCCGCCAACCTGTTCCAGCCCGGCGCCGGCCTGCCGCCGGACCTGCTTGCCGGCGCCGCCGCCGCAGCCGCCCACCAGGCGCCGGACGCGCCGGGTTTCCTCCACAAGCTGATGGTGGAGAGCCTGCAGAACCCCTTCCGTGCGCTCACCGAGGCGGCCGTGCTGCCGCTCATCGTTGCCGCGCTGCTGCTCGGTGCTGCGGTCGGCCAGCAGCCGCAGCGCTTCGCCGGCCTCGGTCGGCTGGTCGACGAGTTGCTCGAGCTCTCGCTGCTGGTGGTGGGTTGGGTGATGCGCTTCGCGCCGCTCGGCATCGGGGCGCTGCTGGCCAAACTCGCCGCCACCGCGACGCTGGCGGTGTTCGGCGCGCTCGCCGAGTTCGCCGCCGTGGTGCTCGCAACGACTCTGCTGCACGGCGCCGTGATCCTGCCGGCACTGGTCTGGTTGCTGGCGAGGGTGCCCCCCTGGCGCTACTTCGCCGCGATCCGGCTGCCGATGCTCACTGCCCTGGCCACCAGCAGCAGTGCCGCCAGCCTGCCGGTGACCCTGCGCTGTGCCGACCGCGACCTGCGCATCGACCCGGCGGTGAGCCGCTTCGTCATTCCGCTGGGTACCACCGTCAACATGGACGGCACCGCGCTCTACGAGGCGGCCGCGGCGTTGTTCGTCGCGCAACTCGCCGGCATCGACCTGAGCCTGTCGCAGCAAGTGCTCGTCGCCCTGATGGCGATGCTCGCGGCGATCGGCGCACCCGGCATCCCGAGCGCCGGCATGGTCACTATGGTCATGGTGCTGCAGGCGGTGGGCCTGCCGGTCGAGGCCATCGCCATCCTGCTGCCCATCGATCGTTTGCTCGATGCGGTGCGCACCATGGTCAATGTACAAGGGGACCTGGCGACCAGCCTGGTGGTGCAGCGGCTGGCAGGGCGCGCGCCACCCGGCTGAGGTCCTGTACGGCCAGGCGGGTCGGCCGTACCGCTGCAATGCGCGACCGGCTAGAATGGCCGGCTTTTCTCAACGGCCGCGGCGACCCGTGGCCTGCCACATCGCTGCCTTCGCCTTCACGGAGCCCATATGTCTGTCCAACGCACCCTGTCCATCATCAAACCCGACGCCGTCGCCAAGAACGTCATCGGGCAGATCTACAGCCGCTTTGAGGGGGCCGGCCTGCGGGTGGTGGCTGCTCGCATGATGCACCTCTCGCGCGGCGAGGCCGAACAGTTCTACGGTGTGCATCGCGAGCGCCCGTTCTTCAAGGATCTGGTCGACTTCATGATCTCCGGCCCGGTGATGGTGCAGGTGCTCGAGGGCCCCGACGCCATCGCCAGGAACCGTGAGCTGATGGGTGCCACCGACCCGAAGAAGGCCGACAAGGGCACCATCCGTGCCGACTTCGCCGACTCCATCGACGCCAACGCCGTGCACGGCTCGGACGCGCCGGAGACCGCCGCCGTGGAGATCGCCTTCTTCTTCCCGGCGATGAACATCCACTCGCGCTGAGTCCGCAGCGGGCGCCCGCGCGCCCTCCGGGAGACACTGCATGAACCTCCTCGACCTCGATGCCGCCGCGCTGGAGCGCTACTGCACGGGGTTGGGTGAGAAGCCGTTCCGCGCGCGGCAGTTGCTGCGCTGGATCCACCAACGCGGAGAGGCGGACTTCGCGGCGATGACCGACATCGCCAAGGTCTTCCGCGAGCGTCTGGCGGCAGAGCACCACATCTGCGCCCCGGACGTCGTCTCCGACCACACCGCTGCCGACGGCACGCGCAAATGGCTGCTGCGGGTAGACGCCGCCAACGCCATCGAGACGGTGTTCATCCCCGAGGGCGAGCCTGCGGATGGCGGGCTCGCCAGCAGCCATGGCGCCCAGGACGAGGACGACGATGCAGACCTCGACCCGCCCGACGCATACTCCGCAGACCCCTCCGGCAGTGGCCGCCGCTACCGTGGCACGCTCTGCGTCTCGAGCCAGGCCGGCTGCGCCCTCGAGTGTTCCTTCTGCAGCACCGGCCATCAGGGCTTCAACCGCAACCTGTCGACCGCCGAGATCGTCGGCCAGCTCTGGCACGCCAACGCCGCGCTGGGTCCCCGACCTGGTGGCGGGCGGCCGGTGACCAACGTGGTGATGATGGGCATGGGCGAGCCCCTGGCCAACTTCGACGCGGTGGTGTCCGCCATGTCGCTGATGCTCGACGACAATGCCTACGGCCTCTCGCGGCGCCGGGTCACGCTCTCCACCAGCGGTCTGGTGCCGCAGATGGACCGCCTCGCCGAGGCCTTGCCGGTGGCGCTGGCGGTGTCGCTGCATGCGCCCGACGACCGCTTGCGTGACGAACTGGTGCCGATCAACCGCAAGTACCCCTTGGCTGAGCTGATGGCGGCCTGCCGCCGTTATGTCGTCCGTGCCCCGCGCGATTTCGTGACCTTCGAGTACATCATGCTCGACGGTGTCAACGACACCCCGGACCACGCCCGTCGCCTGCTCGCGCTCACCGCGGACGTGCCCTGCAAGTTCAACCTCATCCCCTTCAACCCGTTCCCGCAGTCGGGCTACCGCCGCTCACCAGCCGAGCGCGTCCGCGAGTTCGCGCAGATCTTGATCGATGCCGGCCGCGTCGCCACCACTCGCAGGACGCGTGGCGACGACATCGACGCCGCCTGTGGCCAGCTCGCCGGGCAGGTCACCGACAAGACCCGCCGCGCACAGAAGCGCATCGCCATCGGGGTGGCGCGATGAGGGAGTGGTGGGCGGGGCTTGCAGCGGGACGCGGGTGTTGGTGGTGGGCGAGGCTTCCATCGGGACGCGTTTTTCCGGGACAAGCCCGGAACAAAACGCTTTCCCGATGCGCCCCGCCAGCGACGGTCAGTGGGAGTGGCCGGGCGGGCCTTCCATCGGGATACGTTTCTCGGGCCAAGCCCTGCGAAACGCTTTCCCGATGCGCCCCGCCAGCAATGGTCATCGGAGCACCAAGACCCTCCGCCGGCGGCCTCCGTCGGGTTTCCTTTTCGAAGCGACCTTCGAGCGCAGCGAGCGGGAGCCCAATAAAAGCTGTGAACCAGGTCAAGTGAAACCCGAGGTAGTGGGCCGCCCACCACGGGTTCCAGCGAGCCGCCCACCACGGGTTCTCGCAGACCGCCCACCTCGGGTTCCAGCGGGCCACCTGCCACCGCTGCTTCTTGCGCTGACCCTGCTCGCCGCCTGCGCCGGTCCGGCACAGGGGCCCGCGGCGGTGGCCAGTGCCCGCGCCCATACCGAACTGGCCGCGGCCTACTACCAGTCCGCGCGGTACGCCACGGCGGCGGCCGAGGCGCAGGCTGCGCTGCATGCCGATCCCGGCTATGCAGCGGCCCACGACGTGCATGGTCTGGTGCTGATGGCCACCGGCCAGCTCGAGGCGGCCCGCGCGGCCTTTGACCGCGCAGTACGCCTCGCCCCCCAGGCCGCAGATGCGCGTAACAACCGCGCGGTGCTGCTCTGCCGCATCGGGCGCATCGACGAGGCGCTCCGCGACTGGGACGCTGCCGCACGTGTCCCGTACTACGCCACCCCGGAGCAGTCGTGGCGCAACGCCGCTGCGTGCCTTGTGGCGGCAGGCCGCAGCGAAGAGGCGCGTGCGTGGCTGGAGCGCATCGCCCCCGGGGCGGACTTGACAGCCGCCGGTCGCGCCGCCACCGTGGCGGAGTGAGTTGCAGGCGAGCGACCCCGCACCGCGCCTTTCCAACATGAACCACCACCTCCGCATCCCCACCGAGATCCCCGCCGAGGCGAGGGCCCTGCCGCGCCGGCGTACCCGCATGGTGCGCGTCGGTGGCGTGCAGGTCGGATCGGAAGCGCCGGTGGTGGTGCAGTCGATGACCAACACCGACACGGCGGACGCCATCGGTACCGCTCGGCAGGTGGCGCAACTGGCGCGTGCCGGCAGCGAGGTGGTGCGCATCACCGTCAACAACGAGGCATCTGCCGCTGCGGTACCGGCCATCGTCGAGCAGTTGCACAGGCTGGGTGTCGACGTGCCGCTGGTCGGCGACTTCCACTACAACGGGCACGCCCTGCTGCAGCAGTACCCCGAGTGCGCGCGCCTGCTCGCCAAGTACCGCATCAACCCCGGCAATGTCGGCAAGGGTGCCAAGCGCGACGCGCAGTTCAGTGCCATCGTCGAGCAGGCCATCCGCTGGGACAAACCGGTCCGCATCGGCGTCAACTGGGGCAGCCTGGACCAATCCGTACTGTCGCGGATGATGGACGACAATGCGCGCCGAGCCGACCCCTGGGATGCCGGTGCGGTGATGCGCGAGGCGCTGGTGGTGTCCGCGCTCGAGTCGGCGGCGCTGGCCGAGGAGATCGGCCTCGCCGGCGACCGCATCATCCTCTCTGCCAAGGTCTCCTCGGTGCAGGACCTGGTCGCCGTCTACCGAGAGCTTGCGCGACGCTGCGACTATCCCTTGCATCTTGGATTGACCGAAGCCGGCATGGGCAGCAAGGGCATCGTCGCCAGCACTGCGGCGCTGGCGGTGCTGCTGCAGGAGGGCATCGGCGACACCATCCGCGTTAGCCTGACGCCGGAACCTGACGGCGACCGCCGCCAGGAGGTCATCGTCGCGCAGGAGATCCTGCAGACCATGGGTCTTCGCGCCTTCACGCCGATGGTCACCGCGTGCCCCGGTTGTGGTCGCACCACCAGCACTTTCTTCCAGCAGCTGGCGGCCGACATCCAGACCTACGTGCGCGACCAGATGCCGGTCTGGCGCGAACAGTACGATGGCGTCGAGAACATGACCCTGGCGGTGATGGGCTGCGTCGTCAACGGCCCCGGCGAGAGCAAGCACGCAAGTATCGGCATCTCCCTGCCGGGCACCGGCGAGAGCCCGGCGGCCCCGGTCTATGAGGACGGTGTCAAGACCGTGACCCTGCGCGGCGACAACATCGCCGCCGAGTTCCGCGCCATCGTCGACCGCTACATCGTCCGTACCTACCGAGCCAAGGCCGCCCGAGCCAGCGGCGCGGCCACCGACACCCGGGACTGACATGAGCCGCAGCTCCCTGCAGGCCGTGCGCGGCATGAATGACGTTTTGCCGGATGAGGCCGAGCGCTGGGAGGCCTTCGAGGCGATCGTCCGCGACTGGCTGTCGGGTTACGGCTACCGCCCCATCCGCATGCCGCTGGTCGAGCCGACGCCGCTGTTCCGGCGCGCCATCGGCGAGGTCACCGACATCGTGGAGAAGGAGATGTACTCCTTCGAGGACGCGCTCAACGGCGAGCCGCTGACCCTGCGTCCCGAGGGTACCGCGGGCTGCGTGCGAGCCGTCATCCAGCACAACCTGCTCTACGACAGCCCGCGCCGGCTCTGGTACATGGGTCCGATGTTCCGCCATGAGCGCCCGCAGAAGGGCCGCTACCGGCAGTTTCATCAGGTGGGCGTCGAGGCGCTCGGCTATGCCGGCCCGGACATCGATGTCGAGATGATCGTCATGACGCGCCGTCTGTGGCAGCGCCTGGGCCTGCAGGGCATCCGCCTCGAGATCAACACGCTGGGCGATACGGTGGCCCGGGCGGCCCACCGTGCCAGGCTCATCGCCTATCTCGAGCGGCACATCGACCGTCTCGATGACGACGCCCGGCGCCGCCTGCACAGCAACCCGCTGCGTGTGCTCGACAGCAAGCATCCGCAGGTGCGTGAGGTGGTGGCTGGTGCGCCGCGCCTCGAGGACGACCTCGACGATGCAGCACGCGCCCACTTTGCCGCGTTCCGTGCGGGCCTCGATGCCGCCGGCATCGCCTACACCGTGAACCCGAACCTGGTGCGCGGCCTCGACTACTACAACTACACCGTGTTCGAGTGGGTCACCGATCAGCTTGGCGCGCAGGGCACGGTCTGCGCCGGTGGCCGCTACGACGGGCTGATCGAGCAGATCGGGGGCAAGCCGGCGCCTGCCTGCGGCTACGCGATGGGCGTCGAGCGCCTGCTGGCCCTGCTCGAGACCTCGGGCACATCGTTGCTTGCCACGCCGCCGGACGCCTACCTCGTGCATCTGGGCGAGGCCGCCGATGCCTGGGCCGGCCGGGTCGCCGAGGATCTGCGCAATGCCGGTCTGCGGGTCACCCTGCACTGTGGCGGGGGCAGCTTCAAGTCGCAGATGAAGCGTGCCGACGCCAGTGGCGCACGCGTGGCACTGATCATCGGCGACGACGAGGCGGCGGCTGGCCGTATCGCCCTCAAGCCACTGCGTGAGAGCGGCGAGCAGCAGTCTCTGACCCCGGCCGAGGCCATCTCCCGGCTCGGTGGCGGCGACGCGAGGGCTCGCGCCTCTGGCGCGTGACCCGCATTCCTGAGAGACTCCCGCGCCGCGCCCGCCCGCAATCATTTGCGACGACCCGGCGCCGATTCGGCACACAGCAAGCAAGGACAGTACGCCATGGCAGCATTCGATCTGGAAGACCAGGAGACCATCGACGAGATCAAGGCCTGGTGGAGGCAGTACGGCCTCTGGGTCAAGCTCGGCATCGCAGCGCTGCTGTTGGTCGCCGTGGGTGCCGGTACCTGGAACTGGTGGCAGAGGTCGCAACGCACCGCCGCCGGCGGGCTTTACTTCCAGCTCGAGTCTGCCTTCGACAGCCGCGATACGGTCAGGGTGCGCGAGCTGGCCAATCGCCTGGCGGCCGACCACCCGCGCTCGCCGTACACTCCGCGCGCCCAGATGCTCGCCGCGCGCCGCGACTTCGAGGCCGGCAAGGTGGAAGAGGCCGAGCAGCGTCTGCGTACGGTGGTCGCCGATGCCAGTGAACCGATGCTGCGTGACATGGCTCGACTGCGCCTGTCCGCGGTACTGCTCGACGAGCGCAAGCACGAGGAGGCGCTCCAGGTGCTGGACAAGCCGGAGGTGCCGCAGAATGGCCGCCTGTTCGAAGACCGTCGGGGCGACATCCTGATCGGTCTCGGCAAGCCTGCCGAGGCACGCAAGGCTTGGCAGACCGCCTACGACGGCGCGACCCGTGACACCGCGTTCCAGGCCTGGATCCAGCTCAAGCTCGACTCGCTGGGCGATGAGGGCAAGGGTACTGCCACGGCTCCCGCCAGCGGGGGCAACTGATGCTGGCTTGGCGCTTCGGCTTGCGCCGGTCGGGCGTCCTGCTGTTGTGCGGCGTACTCGCCGGCTGTGGCGCGCTCGATGCTCTCAAGTCGGTCCCCGGCACCGTGGTCGGCTGGTTCGGTAGCTCCGACAAGATCCCGCCACTGCAGTCCTTCAAGGCCGAGCTACCGGTACAGACCCGCTGGAAGGCCAGCGTCGGGGCATCCGGCAACTACGTCATGGTGCCCCTGCTGCTCGAGAAGGAGGTGTGTGCCGCCAGCGTCAAGGGTCGCGTCACCTGCCTGGCGCTTGAGACCGGCAAGGTCCGCTGGGAGACCGAACTCAAGCTGCCCCTCTCGGCCGGCGTCGGCAGTGACGGCCGGAATCTGCTGGTGGTGACGCAGGACAGCGAACTCATCGCCCTTGCCCCTGCGGATGGCAGGATCGCCTTCAGGACGCAGGTCTCGGGTGAGGTCTTGGCGCCGCCGCGCGGTGCTGCCGGGCTGATCGTCATCCGCAGCACCGATGGTCGTATCCAGGGACTCGACGGCGAGACCGGCAAGCGCAAGTGGACCTACCAGCGACAGCTGCCACCGCTCACCATCCGCAGCCAGGCCGGTGTGCTGATCGATCGCGATCGTCTCTACGCCGGTTGGCCAGGCGGCAAGTTCACCGCGCTGTCGCTGGAGAAGGGCGCGGCGCTGTGGGAGGTCACAGTGGCCACGCCCAAGGGCAGTACCGAACTCGAGCGTATCGCCGACATCATCAGCGAGCCGGTGATCAACGCCGAGCGCGTCTGCGTCACCGCATTCCAGGGGCGCACCATGTGCATCGACCGCGAGCGCGGACAGCCCATCTGGGCTCGCGACATCCCCTCCATCACGGCCGTCGCGTTCGACTTCAAGCGGGCCTATGTGGTCGACGAGAAGGGCGTGGTTCATGGTCTCGAGCGCACCAACGGCGCGAGCAACTGGTCACAGGATGCATTCAAGGGACGCGTGCCGAGCGGGCCACTGTCCTACGGCGACTACGTCTGGTTCGGTGACGTCGAGGGCTACGTCCACCTCATCGATCGGGCGAATGGAAAGTTGCGTGCCCGTGCCGAGACCGACGGCTCGCAGATCTTGCTCAATCCCTTGCAGACCCCGGCCGGTGTCCTGGTCGCCACGCGTGAGGGCTCGCTGGTGGTGCTGGACGTCGAGGCGGCCAAGTGAGCGTTCGGCCTGGCAGCAAGCGGTGACGCGGGTCCGCACGACAATCCCCCGCGCCCGGTCGCATCGCCTTCGACATCCGCCGTGAAGAGCACCCTGGCCCTGGTCGGCCGGCCCAATGTCGGCAAGTCGACGCTGTTCAACCGCCTCACGCGCAGTCGTGACGCGCTGGTGGCCGACCTGCCTGGCCTCACTCGCGACCGTCACTACGGCAAGGCGCGTGTCCGTGACCGCAGCTTCATCGTCATCGACACTGGTGGTCTGGAGCCAGACGCCGAGACCGGCATCTATGCCGAGATGGCAGCGCAGACCCGGCAGGCCATCGTCGAGGCCGACGTGGTGTGGTTCCTGGTCGACGGACGGGCCGGGCTGAGTGCCCAGGACCAGGTCATCGCCGCTGAGCTGCGCCGCAGCGGACGGCGGGTCTGGGTAGTGGTGAACAAGGCCGAGGGCATGCGCTCGGCGCTGGTCACCGCCGAGTTCCATGAACTCGGGTTGGGCGAGCCGGTGGCCATCTCGGCGGCGCACGGCGACGGCGTGGCCGAACTGGTCGATGTCAGCCTGCCGGCAGAGGCTGACACGGCGGCCGAGGCCGCAGCGGGGCAGGCTGGCTCCGATCAGGCCGCTGCAGATGCAGAGACCCCGCGCGCCGGCGCCGACTCTGCGAGCGAGCATCCGCGCATCGCCATCATCGGTCGCCCCAACGTCGGCAAGTCGACGCTGGTCAACCGCCTTATCGGCGAACCGCGGGTCATCGCCTTCGATCAGCCGGGTACCACCCGCGACAGCATCGCAATCGACTTCGAGCGCGACGGCAGACGCTACACCGTGATCGACACCGCCGGCATCCGCCGCCGTGGCAAGGTCAGCGAGGTGGTGGAGAAGTTCTCCGTGATCAAGACACTGCAGGCGATCGAGGACGCCAACGTCTGCGTGCTGGTGCTCGATGCGCGACAGGACGTCTCGGACCAGGACGCTCACCTTGCCGGTTACATCCTCGACGCTGGCCGCTCGCTGGTGGTCGCACTCAACAAGTGGGACGGTCTGCCGGCCGAGCGCCGTGAGGCGGTGATGCGTGACTTCGAGCGCAAGTTGCACTTCCTCGGTTTTGCCCGCCTCTGCCACATCTCGGCGCTGCAAGGCAGCGGCATGGGTCCGCTGATGGCCGCCATCCGGGGTGCCCATGCCGCCGCCATGGCCAGACTGCCGACGCCGCGTCTGACCCGCGTGCTGCAGGAGGCGGTGAGCCGACAGTCGCCGCCGCGCAGCGGACTGCAGCGTCCGAAACCGCGCTACGCGCACCAGGGCGGCAGCAACCCGCCGGTCATCGTGGTCCACGGCAACTCGGTGGAGGGGCTGCCGGAGAGTTATCGGCGCTACCTCGAGCATTGCTTCCGGGACGCCTTCCGACTGCAGGGAACGCCGTTGCGGGTGGTCTTCCGTCAGGGTGACAATCCCTTTGCCGACAAGCCGTTGCGCAAACGCTGAACACGCCGCTCCCGGCTTCGGCTACAGTTCGAGCGTCAGGCCTCGCGCTGGACGGTTCCCGTGAAGACTCACCGAGACAACGATACCAAGGAGAAACAAGGATGAGCGGCAAGGGCCAGTTGCTTCAGGATCCTTTCCTCAACACGCTGCGCAAGGAGCACATCCCGGTCTCGATCTACCTCGTCAACGGCATCAAGTTGCAGGGCAACATCGAGTCCTTCGACCAGTATGTGGTTCTCCTTCGCAACACCGTGACGCAGATGGTCTACAAGCACGCCATCTCCACCGTTGTCCCAGCCCGCGCGGTATCCATCCCCTCGGGCGAGGAGAGCGGCTCCTGACCGTCGAAGCCACGCCGTCGCGCGGCGCCGCGGCCACCGCCAGGAGGTCTGGTTCCCAAGGCAACAGCACCGCCCGGGCTGCCGAGCGGGCGATCCTCGTCAGTCTCGACCTCGGCGATGCCGAGTCGCGCGAGAGTCTCGCCGAGCTGCGGCTCCTGGTCAGCGGTGCCGGTGTGGAGGTGCTCGAGGCGATCGAAGGCAGCCGACGCGAGCCCGATCCGGCGCTGTTCCTCGGTCAGGGCAAGGTGGCCGAGGTCGGCGAAGCGGTACGCCGGCTCGACGCCACCCTGGTGGTGGTCAATCACGAGATCAGCGCCGTGCAGCAGCGCAACCTCGAGCGCGAACTGCAGGTGCCGGTGGTCGACCGCACCGGACTCATCCTCGACATCTTCGCCCAACGCGCACGCAGCGCCGAGGGCAAGCTGCAGGTCGAGCTCGCCCAGCTCGAGCGTCTCTCGACCCGTCTGATCCGCGGCTGGACCCACCTCGAACGGCAGAAGGGGGGTATCGGCCTGCGCGGCCCCGGAGAGACGCAGCTGGAGACCGACCGTCGCCTGATCGGTCACCGCGTCAAGCTGCTCAAACAGCGCCTCGCCCGCGTGCAGAGCCAGCGCAGCACCCAGCGCCGGGCGCGGGTACGTTCCGGCGGGCTCAGCGTGAGCCTGGTCGGCTACACCAACGCCGGCAAGTCGACGCTGTTCAACCGGCTCACCAGTGCCAGTGCCTACGCTGCCGACCAGTTGTTCGCCACACTCGACACCACCTCGCGGCGGCTGCATGTCGGTGCCGGACGGCAATTGGTGATCTCCGACACCGTCGGTTTCATCCGCCATCTGCCCACCACTCTGGTGGCTGCGTTCCGCGCTACGCTCGAGGAGACCATCCACGCCGACCTGCTGCTGCACGTGGTCGATGCCGCGCACCCCGACCGGGACCTGCAGATCGAGGCGGTGCAGCGTGTGCTGCACGAGATCGGTGCTGGTGAGGTGCCGCAATGGCTGGTGATGAACCAGATCGACCGCCTCGAACAGCCGCCACGGATCGAGCGGGACGAGTGTGGTAGCATCCGCCGCGTCTGGATGTCCGCAGCCACGGGGGCTGGTCTGACCGGTCTGCGTGAGGCGCTTGCCGCGTTCGTCGCGGAACCTTCCGCGTCTCGAGTCGTCATCCCGCAGGACCCATCCTTCTCTCAGGACCGCGATGTCGCAGAACGATCCGCAGTGGGGGCGCCGTAACAACAGTGGCGGCGAGCCTCCCGACCTCGACGAGGTCCTGCAGCGCCTGCTCGCACCCCTGCGTCGCCTGACCGGCGGCGGCAGGCCGGCGGCCGGCGGTGGGCCGGGTGCTGCGGGCATCGCCCTCATCGCCGGCATCATCGTCCTGGTCTGGGTCGCCACCGGCTTCTACATCGTCGACGAGAGCGCGCGTGGCGTGGTGACGCGCTTTGGCAGGTACGCCGAGACCACCACACCCGGTCTGCGCTGGCACCTGCCGTATCCGGTGGAGCAGGTCGAGGTGGTCAACATCTCGCAGGTGCGCACCCTGGAGCTCGGCTACCGCGGCAACGTGCGCAGCAAGGTGCTCAAGGAGTCGCTGATGCTCACCGACGACGAGAACATCGTCGATCTGCAGTTCGCCGTGCAGTACGTGCTGAAGAGTCCGGAGGACTTCATCTTCAACAACCGCAGCCCCGAGGAGTCGGTGTTGCAGGCTGCCGAGACGGCCATCCGCGAGACGGTCGGCAAGTCGAAGATGGACTTTGTCATCTACGAGGGCCGCGAGCAGGTGGCTCGCGACGCGCAGACCTTGATGCAGCAGATCCTCGACCGCTACAAGACCGGCGTCGCCATCAGCCGCGTCACCATGCAGAGCGCGCAGCCGCCGGAGCAGGTGCAGGCCGCATTCGACGATGCGGTCAAGGCCGGTCAGGACCGCGAACGCCAGAAGAACGAGGGTGAGGCCTACGCCAACGATGTCGTGCCCAAGGCGCGCGGCATGGCCTCGCGCCTGCTGGAGGAGGCCAACGGCTACCAGCAGTCGGTCATCGCCAAGGCGGAGGGTGACGCCTCCCGCTTCTCGGCCTTGCTCGCCGAGTACCGCAAGGCCCCAGCCGTGACCCGCGAACGCCTCTACATCGAGACCATGCAGCAGGTGTATGCCAACACCACCAAGGTGCTGGTCGACCAGAAGCAGGGCTCAGGCAGTCTGCTCTACCTGCCGCTCGACAAGCTGATTGCTGCGAGTGCGGCGGGTGCGTCGGTGCCATCGCCCTCGCCCGAGGCTGGCAGGGCGTCTGCCGCGGACGGCGGCGCACCGACCCGGCTCGGCGATGACCGTTCGCGTGATGCCCTGCGCAGTCGTGACCGGGAGTCCCGCCCATGAGTCGCGACCTCGTGAGTGTCCTGATCGCCGGCCTGCTCGGTCTTATCCTGCTGCTCGGTTCGGTCTATGCCGTGGACCAGCGCCAGAGCGCGGTGGTGTTCCAGCTCGGTGAGGTGGTCAAGACCGTGGAGGAGCCGGGCCTGCACTTCAAGCTTCCTCTGGTGCAGAACGTGCGCTTCTTCGACCGTCGCATCCTGACCCTGGAATCTTCCGAGCCGGAGCGTTTCATCACCAGCGAGAAGAAGAACGTACTGGTCGACAGCTATGTCAAGTGGCGCATCAAGGATGTCAAGCAGTTCTACGTCGCGGTGAACGGCGACGAGACGCGCGCCGCGACGCGCCTGTCGCAGACCATCAACTCCAGCCTGCGCGACGAGTTCGGTAGCCGCACGGTGCGTGACGTGGTCTCCGGCGAGCGCGACAAGATCACTGTGGCCATGCGCGAGACAGCCAATGCCGAGGCACGGAAGATCGGCGTCGAGGTGGTGGATGTGCGCATCAAGCGCGTCGAACTGCCGGTCGAGGTGAGCGAGTCGGTGTTCCGCCGTATGGAAGCGGAGCGCAAGCGTGTGGCCAACGAGTTGCGTTCCACGGGGGCCGCCGAGAGCGAGCGCATCCGTGCCGACGCCGACCGGCAGCGCGAGATCACCCTCGCCGAGGCCTACCGTGAGGCGCAGCGCATCAAGGGTCTGGGCGACGCGCGTGCCACTGACATCTACGGCCGCGCCTACAGTGCCGATGGCGAGTTCTATGCCTTCTATCGGAGTCTGGAGGCTTACCGCTCGAGTTTCAGGGACCGCTCCGACATGCTGGTGCTCGACCCGGGCAGCGACTTCTTCCGGTACATGAAGCGTCCGGCCCGCTGAGGCCACGACGGCGCCTGCCGCGAGCCGCATCATCATGCGCAACTGGGTCCTGCCCGAGCAGATCGAGGACGTGCTGCCCGGCCGGGCAAGGCAGATGGAGGTCATCCGGCGCCGGCTGCTCGATGCCTTTGACGCCGCCGGTTACGACCTGGTGGCACCGCCTCTGGTCGAGTTCCTCGACGCGCTGCTCACCGGTACCGGTGCCGACCTCGATGCGCAGACCTTCAAGCTGACCGACCCGCTCAGCGGCCGACTGCTCGGCATCCGTGCCGACATCACGCCGCAGACCGCGCGCATCGATGCGCACCTGCTGGCCGAGAGCGGCGTGACCCGACTCTGCTACGCTGGCCAAGTCCTGCAGGCGCGGCCGTCGGCCATGCACCACTCGCGCGAGCCCTATCTGGTGGGCGCTGAACTGTACGGCGACGCCGGCATCGAGGCCGACCTCGAGGTCCTGCGGCTGCTCATCGACGGCCTTGCACCCCTCTGCGCCGACGCGGGCTTGCCGCCCTTGCTGCTGGACTTCGGTCATGCCGGCATCTTCCGCGCACTGGTGGCTGACGCCCCGACCGATGTGGCGGCCCGCCTGTTGCCACTGATCGTCTCCAAGCAGGCCGATGTGGTGGCAGAGCAGGCACAGGGTCTTGCCCACGCCGGTGCACTGGCTGCGCTGTGCCGGCTCTACGGTGGTGTCGAGGTGCTCGACCGGGCCGCCGAGCAGCTGCCGGCCTTGCCTGCGGTGCAGGTGGCCCTGGCGGCGATGCGACGGGTCGCCGAGGGCCTGACGGGGTCGCCGGTGACGCTCAGCTGCGACCTTGGCGAGTTGCGCGGCTTCAGTTACCACAGTGGACTGGTGTTCTCGGTCTACGCCAGCGGCGGCAGCGATGCCATCGCCAACGGCGGCCGTTACGACGAGGTCGGACGTGCCTTCGGTCGGGCTCGCCCAGCCACTGGCTTCAGCATCGACCTCAAGGAACTCCTGCGTCTTCTGCCGCCGCCGCAGGGCGCGCGTCGAAGGCAGCCGGGCTGAGGCAGGCAGCACCCGTATCTCGAGGAAATCTGGCATGGCAGTGCGCAATCTGGTGGTGATCGGCACCCAGTGGGGTGACGAGGGCAAGGGCAAGGTGGTGGATTGGCTCACCGACCATGCGCAGGGCGTGGTGCGCTTCCAGGGCGGCCACAATGCCGGGCACACGTTGGTCATCGGCGGCCACAAGACCGTGCTGCACCTGATCCCGTCCGGCATCCTGCGTGAGGGCGTGGCCTGCTACATCGGCAACGGCGTGGTGGTCAGTCCGCAGGCGTTGCTCGACGAGATCGATACCCTGCATCGGGCCGGCGTCGATGTCGCCAGCCGGCTGCGCATCTCCGAAGCCTGCCCGGTGATCCTGCCCTACCACGTGGCAGTCGACCAGGCACGCGAGGCTGCGCGCGGGGCCGCCAAGATCGGCACCACGGGTCGCGGCATCGGGCCCTGTTACGAGGACAAGGTGGCGCGCCGTGCGGTGCGACTGCAGGATCTGTTCCACCGTGAAAGGCTCGCCTCCAAGCTCGGCGAGGTGCTCGATTTCCACAACTTCGTGCTCAAGCACTACTTCCGCGTGCCGGTGGTCGACTTTGCGCAGACGCTCGATGAGGCGCTGCAGCTGGCCGAGCGCATCCGGCCGATGGTGGCAGATGTGCCGCGTCTGCTCTACGAGGCCAACCGCGATGGTCACAACCTGCTGTTCGAGGGCGCGCAGGGCACGCTGCTCGACGTCGACCACGGCACCTACCCGTTCGTTACCAGCAGCAACTGCCTGGCCGGTGCCGCGAGCGCGGGGGCCGGGGTGGGTCCGCACACGCTGCACGCGGTGCTCGGCATCACCAAGGCCTACACCACGCGGGTCGGCAGCGGGCCGTTCCCCACCGAACTCGACGATGAGGTCGGCAAGCACCTGGCCACCAAGGGCAACGAGTTCGGCTCGACCACCGGGCGCGCACGCCGCGTCGGCTGGTTCGACGCCGCAGCGCTCAAGCGCTCGATCCAGATCAATGGCGTGACCGGCCTCTGCGTCACCAAGCTTGACGTGCTCGACGGGGTGGAGGACGTCCGCATCGCTGTCGGCTATCGCATGCCGGACGGTTCGGTGGCGGACATCCTGCCGGTCGGCGCCGAGTCGCTGCAGACCGTGGAACCGGTGTATGAGGAGATGCCCGGCTGGCGGGAGAGCACCCAGGGGGTGCGTGATTTCGATCGCCTGCCGACCAGCGCGCAGCGCTATCTGCGGCGCATCGAGGCGCTGTGTGAGGTGCCGGTGGACATGATCTCCACCGGTCCGGACCGCGACGAGACCATCCTGCTGCGTCACCCGTTCGCCACCTGAACCTCCCCGGCGGGCGGCTCAGGCAGCGCCGGTGAGGTGGCCGATCAGGCTTCGGCGGCCACCACCAGCTTGACCTCCACGACCACGTCCTGGTGCAGAGCCACGCTGACGGCGTGCTCGCCCAGGGTCTTGAGCGGACCCTCCGGCAGGCGCACGTTCATCTTCTCGACCGGGTGACCGGCCTTGCCCAAGGCTTCGGCGATGTCGGCGCTGGTCACTGAGCCGAACAGCTTGCCGTCGACACCGGCCTTCTGCTGCACGGTGACGATGATCTCGGCCATCGCCGCGGCCTGTGCCTGGGCGGCGCCCAGACGGGCGGCCTCGGCGGCTTCGAGTTCGGCACGCCGCGCCTCGAAGGCGGCGATGTTGGTGTCGGTGGCGCGCTTGGCCTTGCCCTGCGGGATGAGGAAGTTGCGGGCGTAGCCGTCCTTCACCTTGACGACGTCGCCCAGCTGGCCGAGGTTGACGACCTTCTCCATGAGGATGATCTGCATCTCGCGTCTCCTCAGTGCAGGTCGGTGTAGGGCAGCAGCGCCAGGAAGCGGGCGCGCTTGACCGCTTCCGACAACTGCCGCTGGTAGTAGGCGCGGGTGCCGGAGATGCGGGCCGGGGTGATCTTGCCGTTCTCGGTGATGAAGTCCTTGAGCAGTTCGACGTCCTTGTAGTCGATCTGTTCGACCTTCTCGGCTGTGAAGCGACAGAACTTCTTGCGACGGAACAGCGCCTTGGAGCCGCTGTCACGCTTCTTCTTGAAATCGCGAGCCATGTCTCGATGTCCTCTGGGTGTGGGGCGCTCAGGCCTCTTCGGCGGCGGCGGTCTCCGCGGCCGGGTTGGCGATGACGTTGCGCGACTTCTCTTCCTTCATCATCGGCGATGCTTCGGTGTGCGCCTTGTCCATGCGCACCGTGAGGTGGCGCAGCACGGCGTCGTTGAAGCGGAAAGCGTCCTCGAGTTCGGCGAGGACCGCCGCGGTGCACTCGATGTTCATCAGCACGTAGTGCGCCTTGTGGATCTTCTCGATCGGGTAGGCCAACTGGCGGCGGCCCCAGTCCTCGAGGCGGTGGATCCTGCCGCCGCCGTTGCCGACGGTGGCGCGGTAGCGCTCGATCATGCCCGGGACCTGTTCCGACTGGTCCGGATGCACGATGAACACGATCTCGTAGTGACGCATCGCATCTCCTTGTGGGTGTCAGCCTGCCGGTGCGAGACGGTCAGGCAAGGTGGGTCGGCCGGGGCCGACAAGGACTGCGCCGACAACCGGCACAGCAAAGCCCGAGAGTATGCGGCCTCGACGCGGCTGCTGGCAAGCGTATGGGGCGACTGGCGCAGGGCGGACTGGCGCAGGGCGGACTGGCGCAGCGCGCGTCGGCGACCCGGCAACGCTCGCGGTCCCTCAGGCCGGCAGGCGCCGCCGGGTCTCGGCCAGACAGATGCCGGCAGACACCGACAGGTTGAGGCTCTCCACGGTGCCGCTCATGGGGATGTGGGCCAGCAGGTCGCAGTGTTCGCGCGTCAGCCGGCGCAGGCCGCTGCCCTCGGCGCCCAGCACCCATGCCATGGGCAGCCGCAACTCGACCTCGTACAGCGGTCGTGAGCCCTCCATGTCGGCGCCGACGGTGAGGATGTCGCGCTCGGCGAGTTCCTCGAGCAGGCGGGCAAGGTTGGTGACCATGAGGTAGGGCACGGTCTCGGCGGCGCCGCAGGCGACCCGCGATACGGCCGGCGTGAGCCCGGCTGCGCGGTCCTTGGGCGCCACCACGGCGTGGACACCGAAGGCATCCGCCACCCGCAGGCAGGCGCCCAGGTTGTGCGGGTCCTGGCAGCCGTCGAGCACCAGCAGCAGCAGGCGCGCACCGGCGGCGTCGATCACCGCGTCGAGGTCATCGGCCAGCACCTGCGCCGACACCCGGGCCACCACGCCCTGATGCCGCGCGCCGCGCGTCATGCCATCGAGACGCTCGGCGGTGGCCGGATGCACGCGCACCCGGTGCTCGCCGGCCAGCGTGATCAGACCCTTGAGTCGCCCGTCGCGACGGTTGTCGGCGAACCAGAGCTCCAGCACCGAGGCGGGGTTCTGCCGCAGGCGCGCGGTGATGGCGTGGAAACCCCACAGCAGGGCATCAGTGGCCACGCCGGTCGCCTCTGCCCGTGGCTGCCTTGCTGCCGCGCCCGCGTCCCTTGCGGGTGCCGCCGGGCTCCGGCGGCACGGTCTCGGCCGCCGCTTCCTCCGCCGTCACCAGCGCGAAGTCGATGCGCGTGGTCTCCACGTCGGCGCGCACCACCTGCACCGTGAGGCGGTCGCCGAGGCGGAACTGTCGCCCGGTGCGCTCGCCCAGCAGGCGATGCCGCTCGGCCTCGTAGTGGAAGTAGTCGGCGCCGAGTTCGGAGATGTGCACCAGACCCTCGATGAACACCTCATCGAGCGTGACGAAGATGCCGAAGCCGGTCACCGCGCTCACGGTGCCGGAGAAGACCTCGCCGACACGTTCGCTCATGAAGGTGCACTTGAGCCAGTTGAGTACGTCCCGGCTGGCCTCGTCGGCACGCCGCTCGGTCATCGAGCACTGGTTGCCGAGCGCGTTCCAGTCGCCGGCGTCGTAGGTCTTCTTCTTCACCACCGCCTTGATGGCACGGTGCACCAGCAGGTCGGGGTAGCGGCGGATGGGCGAGGTGAAGTGCGCGTAGGCCTCGTAGGCGAGTCCGAAGTGGCCGATGTTGTCGGGGCTGTACACCGCCTGGCTCAGCGAGCGCAGCATCACCGTCTGCAGCAGGGCGGCGTCGGGCCGCTCGCGCACCTGGGCCAGCAGCTTGCCGTAGTCGGTGGCCGAGGGCTTGTCGCCACCGCCCAGGCCGAGCCCGAACTCGGCCATGAAGGCGCGCAGGTTCTCCAGCCGGTCGGGGGAGGGGCCATCGTGGATGCGATAGAGCGCCGGGTGTTCGGCACGCGCGAGCAGGTCGGCGGCGCAGACGTTGGCCGCCAGCATGCACTCCTCGATGAGGCGGTGGGCGTCGTTGCGCACCACCGGCACCACGCGCTCGATGCGGCCCTCGGGCGTGAACAGGATCTGCGTCTCGGTGGTCTCGAAGTCGATGGCGCCGCGCCGTGCCCGTGCGCCGAGCAGGGCCTTGAATACGCCCTGCAGGTTCTGCAGTTCCGGCAGCAGTCGCCGCGTGTCCTCGTCCAGCTCGCCGCCGGACAGGGCGTTCCAGACGCGCGTGTAGGTCAGCCGCGCCTGGCTGTGCATCGCCGCCGGGTAGAAGCGGTAGTCGCCGATCTCGCCCTTGCCGCTGATCTCCAGGTCGCAGACCAGGCACAGCCGGTCGACCTGCGGGTTGAGCGAGCAGAGCCCGTTGGACAGCACCTCGGGCAGCATGGGGATGACGCGCCGCGGAAAGTACACCGAGTTGCCGCGCGCCAGGGCCTCGCGGTCGAGCGCGTCGCCGGGCTGCACATAGTGGCTGACGTCGGCGATGGCCACCAGCAGCCGCCAGCCCTTGCCCTGCGGTTCGCACCATACGGCGTCGTCGAAGTCCCGCGCGGTCTCGCCGTCGATGGTCACCAGCGGCAAGGCCCGCAGGTCCTCGCGGCCCTTGAGGTCGGCCTTCTGCACGCCGAGTGGCAGGCGGTCGGCCTGGCGCGCCGCCTCGGCCGGGAACTGGTAGGGCAGGTCGTGCTTGCGCAGCGCGATCTCGATCTCCATGCCGGCATCGCCGTAGTTGCCGAGCACCTCGACCACTCGCGCGGTGGGCTCGGCGGTGCGTGAGGGCTGGGTCAGCAGTTCGACGCTGACCACCTGTCCCGGCCGCGCGCCGGCGTGCTGCCCCGGTGCGACGAGGATGTCCTGCGCGATGCGGCGGTTCTCCGCCGCCACGAACCAGAGGTCGTTCTCGCAGTAGATGCGGCCGACCAGGGTGCGGTTCTTGCGCTGCAGTACCTCGACGATGGCGCCTTCGGGCCGGCCACGGTTGTCGCGGCCCTTGATGCGGACCACCACCCGGTCGCCGTGCAGCACCTGATGCATCTCGCGCGGCGAGAGCCAGACGTCGGCGGAGCCGTCGTCGGGGATGCAGAAGCCAAAGCCGTCGGGGTGCCCCTCGACGCGGCCCGGCAGCAGATCGAGCTTGTCGAGCAGGCCGATGGCGCCGCGGCGGTTGCGCAGGATCTGGCCGTCGCGCTCCATCGCGGCAAGCCGGCGGCTGAACACCTCGAACTCGGCCGGGGTCACGCCGACCAGCTTGGCGAGTTGCACCTCGCCCAGCGGCACGCCCTGCTCACGCAGGGTCTGCAGGATGTACTCGCGCGAGGGCAGGGGGCTCTCGTAGCGCTGCTTCTCGCGGTCGAGGAAGGGGTCGCGCTCTCGCGGAGAGCCGCTCGCGGCAGCGCGCTTGGTGCGTCCGGAGGGGGGCTTCTTTGCGGCTGCGGCGGGGGTGGAGGGTCTGCTTCGGGGGGCGGCGGGATGCGCCGTCTTGCCCGCGGTCTTTTTTGCGGTCTTCATTGATTTCCGGTGGGTTCTTGTATAGTCTGCGCCCTCCTGAATGCCCAGGTGGCGGAATTGGTAGACGCACCAGGTTCAGGTCCTGGCGGTGGCAACACTGTGGAGGTTCGAGTCCTCTCCTGGGCACCAGAAGTCGAGCGCTAGGCAGCGCCTGCTCTCCGGCATCCCTGCCGTCTTCCGGGCTGGTATCGACCACGTTATCCGAGGTCTGACGCAACCGTGCAGCCGGAGTGTACGCCCCTTTGCGACCTGCCCCAGGAGTTTCCCCATCATCGGGGCCTGGTCCGCTCGTCCGAGACTGCCATGGATGGCAAGTTCCAGACTGCTCCGGAGTGCCTTCGACGCCTCTGGCCCGGCTCAGGCGAAGGCCGCTGACGTACAATCGGGGACCTTCCGCCGGGGCCGCCCGATGAGCATCAAGTCCGACAAGTGGATCCGCCGCATGGCCCGCGAGCACGGCCTCATCGAGCCCTTCGAGCCGTCCCTGGTGCGTGAGTTCGAGGGCCGCCGGGTGGTCAGTTACGGCACCAGCAGATACGGCTACGACATCCGCTGCGCGCCGGACTTCCGTGTCTTCACCAACATCAACTCGACCATCGTCGACCCCAAGTCCTTCGACCCGGACAGCTTCGTCGAGATGCACGGCGACAGCTGCATCATCCCGCCCAACTCCTTTGCGCTGGCGCGCACCGTCGAGTACTTCCGCATCCCGCGCAACGTGCTCACCATCTGCCTCGGCAAGAGCACCTACGCACGCTGCGGCATCATCGTCAACGTCACGCCCTTCGAGCCGGAGTGGGAAGGCTACGTGACGCTCGAGTTCAGCAACACCACGCCGTTGCCGGCCCGCATCTACGCCGGCGAGGGCTGTGCACAGGTCATCTTCTTTGAGTCCGACGAGGTCTGCGAGACCAGCTACAAGGACCGCGGCGGCAAGTACCAGGGGCAGACCGGCGTCACGCTGCCCAAGATCTGAGCGGGTAGCGGTGGATGGTCAGATGGCCATCTGAGTGATGCGCTCTGTGCCCTCAGGCGCCATCATCAGGCATCCGCTCGGCATTCTCGGCTACGCTGCGCCTGGGTACCGTGTAGATACAGCGTAGATACACTCGAGTGTTCAGGTGGGTTATGCAAGCTACGATCCGCAAATGGGGAAACAGCCCCGCCGTACGTTTAAGCGCCAGCGCCCTTCGTGAGGCCGGCTACAGGCTCGACCAGCGCGTCGAGATCAAGGTAACCCCCGGACGGATCGTCATAGAACCGACGTCACCCCTCGAATATCGGCTCAGCGATCTGCTTGATGCCATCGCACCCGATAACTTGCATGAGGACATCGACTTCGGTGTGCCAGTCGGGCGAGAGTCGCTTTGACGCCACCGACCGATGTCCCCGCGTTGGGCGATGTGGTGTGGTTGCAGTTCGATCCGCAGGCTGGTCACGAACAGGCCGGTCACCGGCCGGCACTGGTGCTGAGCCCCGAGGCCTACAACCAGCGTACTGGCCTGATGCTCTGTTGCCCCCTCACTACGCGCCTCAAAGGCTATCCTTTTGAGGTTCTGACGGAGGTCGATGGTGTCGCTTGCGCTGTCCTCGCTGATCAGGTGAAGTCTCTCGATTGGCGTGTAGGTCGTGCAGAGCGCAAGTCACACGTGGGCGTTGAGGTCCTGCAGCAGGTCCGTGCCAAGTTCAGCGCCTTGCTCATGGGCGATTGACCATGGCCCGCCCCAGGACCCTCTACAGCTGCACCGAGTGCGGCGCCAGCTCGCCCAAGTGGCAGGGGCAGTGCCCGGGCTGCGGCTTGTGGAACACGCTGGTCGAGACCGTCGCCGAGCCGGCTGCGGGCGGCAGCCGCTTCGTCCCGCTCTCCGGCGAGGAGGGTGCCGCGCGCGTGGTCACGCTCGCCAGCGTCGAGGCGCGTGAGGAGGCGCGCACCGCCACCGGCATCGACGAACTCGACCGCGTGCTCGGTGGCGGCATCGTCCGGGGAGGGGTGGTCCTGCTCGGCGGCGACCCCGGCATCGGCAAGTCGACCCTGCTGATGCAGGCCGGCGCCCGGCTGTCGGCCCTCGGGCCGGTGCTCTACGTCAGCGGCGAGGAGTCGGCGCAGCAGATCGCGCTGCGCGCGCAGCGTCTGCAGGTGGACGCCGAACGTCTGCAGGTGCTCACCGAGATCCGCCTCGAGAGCGTGCTCGCCCGCCTCGCCGAGACGCGGCCGCTGCTTGCCGTGATCGACTCCATCCAGACCCTGTACTCCGACGCGCTCACCTCGGCGCCGGGCTCGGTGGCGCAAGTCAGGGAGTGCGCGGCGCAGCTGACCCGCTACGCCAAGCAGTCCGGAACCGCCATCGTGCTGGTCGGGCACGTCACCAAGGAGGGCGCGCTGGCTGGCCCGCGCGTGCTCGAGCACATCGTCGACACCGTGCTCTACTTCGAGGGCGACGCGCACTCCAGCTTCCGCCTGGTGCGTGCCATCAAGAACCGCTTCGGCGCCGCCAACGAACTCGGCGTGTTCGGCATGACCGAGCGCGGCCTCAAGGCCATCGGCAACCCGTCGGCGCTGTTCCTCTCCGGGCACGCCAGGCCGGTGGCCGGCACCGCCGTGCTCGCCACGCTGGAAGGCACCCGGCCGCTGCTCATCGAGCTGCAGGCCTTGGTCGATACCGCATACGGGTCGGCGCCCCGGCGGGTGTCGGTCGGCCTCGAGAACAACCGTCTGGCCCTGCTGCTCGCCGTACTGCACCGCCACGCTGGCATCGCCACCGCCGATCAGGAGGTGTTCGTCAACGCCGTGGGCGGGATGCGCGTCTCCGAGCCCGCGGCCGACCTGCCGGTGCTGCTCGCCATCGTCTCTTCCCTGCGCAACCGGCCGCTGCCGGCCGGGCTGATCGCCTTTGGCGAGGTCGGCCTCGCCGGCGAGGTGCGACCGGTGCAGCGTGGCCAGGACCGCCTGCGCGAGGCCGCCAAGCTCGGCTTCAGCCGCGCGCTGCTGCCCAAGGCCAATCTCGCCCGGCCGGCGGTGCCGGGCATCGAGGCGATCGGCGTCGAGCGTCTCGAGGACGCGTTGCAGGCGGCGTGGCAGGCTTGACTCCGGTGGACCAGCTCCCGCTCGCGCGACTCGCCGCCGCGGCCCCGGCCGATGCCGTGCGCGCGCTGGCCGAGGACATCGGCACCGGCGATGTCACCGCGCGACTGGTGCCGGCCGATACGGTGGCGCGTGCACGGCTGGTCTGCCGCGACCACGCGGTGGTCTGCGGGCAGCCCTGGGCGGAGGCGGTGCTGGCCGCGCTGGACCCGCGTCTGGCGGTGCGGTGGCGGGTGGAGGAGGGCGCGCGCGCGCAGCCCGGCACGGTGCTCGCCGAGTTCGAGGGGCCGGCCGCCGGTCTGCTCAGCGCCGAGCGCACGCTGCTCAACTTCCTGCAGACGCTCTCGGCCATCGCCACCCGCACCCGCAGCTTCGTCGACGCCGTGGCGCACACCCGCGCGCGCATCTGCGACACGCGCAAGACCCTGCCGGGTCTGCGCCTGGCCAGCAAGTACGCGGTGCGGGTCGGCGGCGGCTGCAACCAGCGTATCGGTCTGAGTGATGGCGCCCTCATCAAAGAGAATCACCTCCGCGCCGCTGGCGGCATCCGGCCGGCCCTGGCCGCGTTATACTGCACCGCAGCAAACGTCCCGCTGCAGGTCGAGGTGACTTCGCTGGACGAACTGCGACAGGCGATCGAAGCCGGGGCAACGAGGATCCTGCTCGACAACTTCCCCCTGCACCTGCTTCGCATCGCAGTGCAACAGTCCGGCGCCGTGGCCGAACTGGAGGCATCGGGCGGGGTCGCTCTGGACACGGTCCGCGACATCGCCGAGACCGGAGTGCACCGGATCTCGGTGGGGTCCCTGACCAAGGACATCGCCGCTGTCGACATGTCGCTGCAGTTCTGGCCGTGGCCAGGATCGGGTTGAGGCGCTGCGTGGTGCGTCCCGGTCGGGCCCCGACGAAGCTTTCGACATCGCAGAGGAAAGGCCATGCCCCACACCAAGTTCGTCATCATCGGCCGCACCCGGGCCGGCAAGCAGTTCCGCCCCAGCGACTGGGCTGAACGGCTGTGCAGCCAGATCGCCAGCTTCTGCGACAAGTCGCGCATGACCTACTCGCCGCACATGAAGCCCGTGGTGGTGGAGGGTTTCCGCAGCGTGCTGGTCAGCGGCGAGTTCGAGCAGGCCGACCCTCGTGCCTGGCAGTTCGTGCTCGGCTTTGCGCGCGACAACGACCTCGAGGTCCGCGCCGAGGCGGTCTGTCAGGAAGCGCCGCCAGTGCAGGCCGAGCCCGGTGAGCCAGACCTGCCGTGGCCGGTGGCGGTGGAAGATGTGCCCTACGGCGCCATGCTGGCTTCCATCTACGCCGAGCGCGAGTCGCTGCCCGGGGCAGGCAACAGCGCCACCTGACCGCGTCGTGGGGCGACATGGCCCCGGGACAACAAAAAAGCCGCCCTCGGGCGGCTTTTTTGCGGTCAGGTGAGCGACCGGCTGATGAGCGTTCCGCTCAGGCCATCGCCTTGATCGCCGCCGACAAACGGCTCTTGTGCCGGGCCGCCTTGTTCTTGTGGTACACCTTCTTGTCGGCGAGGCTGTCGAGCGTGCTCACCGCAGTCTGGAACACCGCTCGGGCCGCGGCCTTGTCACCGTTCTCGATCGCGGCACGCACGCGCTTGATGGCGGTGCGGAACTCGGAACGGAGGCTGGCGTTGTGCTCGCGCTGGGCATCGTTCTGACGGGCGCGCTTGCGGGCTTGTGCGGTGTTGGCCATGTCTGCGGGGGTCCTTGCGGTCTTTGACCCGTCGCCGGGCCGGAAAAACCCGCGATAATACGCGCCGACCCCGCCGGTGGCAAGCACGCCCATGCCCCGCCGGCGCCCGACCCGCCGGCATCGCCGGCGCCTCCCCCCCGACTGGCGGCCGCATCGCATGAATCTCCTCAAGGCGCTGTTCACCGTCAGCAGCATGACGCTGCTGTCACGCGTGCTGGGCTTCGTGCGCGATGCGGTGATCGCCCGGGTGTTCGGGGCCGGCGCCGTCACCGACGCCTTCTTCGTCGCCTTCCGCCTGCCCAACCTGCTGCGCCGGATGTTCGCCGAGGGCGCCTTTTCGCAGGCTTTCGTGCCGATCTTCGCCGAGGTGCGCAACCGCCATGGCGAGGACGCAGCGCGCGCGCTGGCGGTGCGTTGCGCCGGCGCGCTGCTGCTGGTGCTGCTGCTGGTGACCGCGCTCGGGGTCCTGTTCGCGCCGGCCGTTGTGCTGGTCACCGCGCCTGGCTTCTCCGCCGACCCGGGCACCTTCGATCTCACCGTCGACCTGCTGCGGGTGACCTTTCCCTACATCCTCTTCATCTCGCTCACCGCGTTGGCTGCCGGCATCCTCAACAGCCACGGGCGCTTCAGCATCCCGGCACTGGCCCCGGCGCTGCTCAACCTCAGCTTCATCGTCGCCGCACTGTTCGTCGCGCCGCACCTCGAGCGGCCGGTGATGGCGCTGGCCTGGGGCGCGCTGGTCGGCGGCGTGCTGCAACTCGGTCTGCAGTGGCCGGTGCTGCGACACATCGGCTACGACCTGATGCCGCGCCTCGACCTCGCCGACGACGGTGTGCGGCGCGTCGCGCGGCAGATGGGGCCGGCGCTGTTCGGCGTCTCCATCGGCCAGATCTCCCTGGTCATCAACACCATCTTCGCCAGCTTCCTGGTGGTCGGCAGCGTGTCCTGGCTGTACTACGCCGACCGCCTGATGGAGTTCCCGACCGGTCTGCTCGGGGCTGCGCTGGGCACCATCCTGCTGCCCTCGCTGTCGCGGCACTTCGCCGACGACGACCGCGCCGCCTTCTCCACGCTCCTCGACTGGGGCCTGCGCCTGACCCTGCTGCTTGCCGCGCCCTCGGCGCTGGGTCTGGCGCTGCTTGCCACGCCGCTGGTCGCCACCCTGTTCCTGCACGGCGCCTTCACCGCCCACGACATGGAGATGACTCGACAGGCGCTCTGGGCCTACAGCGCCGGCTTGGTCGGGTTGATCATGGTCAAGGTGCTGGCGCCGGGCTTCTACGCCCGGCAGAACATCCGCACCCCGGTCAAGATCGGGCTCGCCACGCTCGGTGTGACGCAGGCTCTCAACCTGCTGCTGGTGGTGCCGTTCGGCCACGCCGGACTGGCACTGGGCATCGGGCTCGGCGCCTGCTTCAACGCCAGCCTGCTGCTCTACTTCCTGCTCAAGCACGGGGTCTACCGGCCCGAGCCGGGCTGGGCCCGCTTCCTCGCGCAACTGGCTTGCGGCCTGCTTGCGATGGGCGCTCTGCTCTGGTGGGCCTGCCCGCCTGCCGCCGACTGGGTGGCCATGGGCCTGCTCGAGCGTGCCCGGCATCTCTGCCTGCTGGTGCTCGCCGGCATGGCGGTGTACTTCCTCACGCTGTTCGCCGCCGGCATCCGTCCCATGCAGTATGTGCGTCGCGGCGCCCTGTGAGAGACTCGGCGGCATGACCAACAAGACCGGCATCGACCTCTACTCGCCCGCCGAGATCGTCGACAAACTGGAGAACGTCGGCGTGGTCAAGGCCAACCTGGCGTTCCGCGCCATGGCCATGCTCGGCCTGTTGGCAGGCGCGTTCATCGGCTTCGGCGGGCTGTTCTTCGTTCTCGTCACCAGCGACCCCGGCCTGCCATGGGCGATGTCGCGGCTAGTGGGCGGTGTCGCCTTCTCGCTCGGACTCATCCTCGTGGTGGTGGCCGGCGCCGAACTCTTCACCGGCAACACCTTCCTCGTCATGGCCTGGGCCGAGCGGCGCATCGACCTCGCGCTGCTGCTGCGCAACTGGGCCATCGTCTACGGCGCCAATGTCGTCGGGGCGCTGGCCATGGTCGGCCTGGTGTGGGCCTCGCATCATCCCGAGATGAACCACGGCGCCATCGCCGAGAACTATGTGCGCATCGCCGCCGCCAAGGTGTCGGCGCCGTTCTCTGCGATCTTCGTCAAGGGTCTGCTGTGCAACGCACTGGTCTGTCTCGCGGTCTGGCTGGCCTACGCCGGCCGCACCGTGACCGACAAGATCCTTGCCATCCTGTTTCCGGTGTCCGCCTTTGTCGCCGCCGGTTTCGAGCACTGCATCGCCAACTTCTACCTCATCCCCATGGGCCTGGTGCTGCATCTGGTGGACGGCGTCACGCCCGCCGGAGTGGCGGTCGAGGCACTCACGCTGCCGGCTGCTGCGATCAACATCCTCGCTGCCACCCTCGGCAACATCGTCGGCGGCAGCGTGATGGTGGCCGGGGTCTACTACGTCACCTTCCGCGGCGCGCCCCGCCTGCCACGTGGCTGATCCGGTGGCGGGCGCCACCGGGGCGGCCGCCAGACGGTCGTGAACCCCGGCGCAGCGCCAGCCGTCTCTGGCGAGATGGCCGAGGTCTTCGCGTCCGGCGGCCCGCTCTCGCGGCGCATCCCGGGTTTCCACGCGCGGCCGCAGCAGGTCGAGATGGCGCAGGCGGTGATGGACGCCATCGACGACCACAGCGTGCTGCTGGCCGAGGCTGGCACCGGCACTGGCAAGACCTTCGCCTACCTGGTGCCGGCGCTGATGTCTGGCGGCAAGGTCATCGTCTCCACCGGCACCCGGGCGCTGCAGGACCAGCTCTACCAGCGCGACCTGCCGGCGGTGCGCGACGCGCTCGGCCGGCCGGTCACGGTGGCGCTGCTCAAGGGCCGCAGCAACTACGTCTGCCATCACCACCTGCGGCGCACCCTGGCCGAGGGACTGCTCGATTTTGCCGAGCAGGTTCCACAGCTGCGGGCCATCGAGCGCTTCGCCGCGCGCAACGCCAGCGGCGACCGCGCACTGCTGGCCGAGGTGCCGGAGGATGCCCCGGTGTGGGCCAAGGTCACCTCGACCCGCGAGAACTGCCTCGGCAGTCGCTGCGAGGACCACGAGCGCTGCTTCGTCCTCAACGCCCGGCGCAATGCGCTCAAGGCCGACGTGCTGGTGGTCAACCACCACCTGTTCTTTGCCGACATCCTGCTCAAGGACGAGGGCGGCGGCGAGCTCTTGCCGGCCTGCAACACGGTGATCTTCGACGAGGCGCACCAGCTGCCGGAGACGGCGACGCTGTTCTTTGGTGCCAGCTGCTCCACCGCCCAGTTGCTCGAGGCGGCGCGCGAGGTGCGCGCGGAGCTGCGCGTGCTCGGCGACGACGACCCGCTGCTGAGGGCCGCCAGCCAGGCGCTGGAGCCGGTGTCGCGACGCTTGCGCGGCCTGCTCGGTGAGGCCGGGCAGCGCCTCACCCGCGCCCAGGCGCTCGACATCGCCGGTCTCCCGGCAGTGCTCGACGCCCTGCTCGACGCCCAACAGTCGCTGGCCGACCGCCTCGCCGCGGTGGCGGGACGCAGCGAGACACTGACCCAGTGCAGCGCAGCAGCGCAAGCCGGCGCCGCCGAGCTCGAGGCCTGGCGCGCCGGGCAGGGGGCCGACCGCGTGTTCTGGCTCGAGTGCGCCACGCAGTCGGTGCGCCTGCACCGCTCGCCGTTGTCGGTGGCGCCGCTGATGGCCGAGACCCTGCAGGGCAGCCGCCGCGCCTGGGTCTTCACCTCGGCCACCCTCTCGGCCGGCGGCGACTTTGCCCTGTTCCGCGAGCAGATGGGCCTCGCCGATGCCGTCGAGCGCCACTGGGAGAGCCCGTTCGACTACCCGCGTCAGGCCCTGCTCTACGTGCCGCCGGGGCTGCCCGAGCCATCCTCGCGCGACTACAACGCGGCCGTCATCGACACCCTGCTGGCGCTGCTGCCATTGAGCCGAGGCCGCGCCTTCGGCCTCTTCACCAGCCTGCGCGCGCTGCGCGAGGCGGCTGGCGCACTGCGCAAGCCCGGTGTCATGCCGTATCCGGTGCTGGTGCAGGGTGAGGCTCCGCGCCACGAGCTGCTGGAGCGCTTCAAGCGTTACGGCAACGCGGTCCTGCTGGGCAGCCTCTCGTTCTGGGAGGGCGTCGACGTGCGCGGCGATGCGCTCTCGCTGGTTCTCATCGACCGCCTGCCCTTCGCCCCGCCCGACGACCCGGTGCTGGCGGCGCGGCTCGAGCAGATCCGCCAGTCGGGGGGCAACCCGTTCAACGATTGCCAGGTGCCGCAGGCGGCGATCCTGCTGCGCCAGGGCGCGGGTCGCCTGATCCGCGACGCGACCGACCGCGGCGTGCTCGCCATCTGCGACCCGCGGCTGCTCGGCAGACCCTACGGGCGCCGGCTGCGCGAGGCCTTGCCGCCGATGCCGCTGGTGCGCGCCCTGGCTGACGTGGGTCAGTTCTTTGCCGCCGGCGCTCCGCCATCCTCGAGCCCGTAGCCTGATAGTGTTCGACTGCAGCGGCCGCTGCGGCCGGCTGTCGGCCGATACCCAACAGGAGGAGACATGGACCCGATCCCCGGCGAAGTCATGGGACTGCTCAAGGAGCTGCGCGCCCACCTCGCCAACTCCGGCGACCCCTGGGAGCGCCGGCGCGAACTGATCGTCGCCATCAACCAGCACGTCGAGGGTGGCGAGGCCGACCTCTTCGTCGGCACGGTGCGCGAGATGAGCCGCATCGGCGCGACCTACGCCAACCTCATCCAGACCCTGGCGCAGATGAACACCGGCCCGGAAGCAGCCGCGCGCATGAGCCAGCTGATGGCGCAGACCATGCCCACGGCAGCCTTCCTGATGCCCGGTGCCTTCAACCCGATGACGGCGTTCGGCCTGCCTGGCGCACAGCAGGCGTTCACGGCGCCCTTCGGCATGCCGGGTCCGGTCCCGGCGCCGGCCACGCCGACGGTACCCGGCATGGACTACTGGCGCATGGTCAGCGACTTCATGAACGCGCAGGCCACCTCGCTCAAGGCAGCCACCGCCGCCAGCGGCAGCTCAGGCGGCAACGACGCCAAGGCCGAGCCGCCCCCGGCCTGAGGCGGCCTCAGGCCAGCAGTTTGGCCAGGGTCTGGCGATACACCGCCGACAGTGGCTCCAGTTCGGCCAGCGCCACGCACTCGTCGATCTTGTGGATGGTGGCGTTGGGTGGCCCGAACTCGGCGACCTGCGGGCACCAGCGCGCGAGGAAGCGCCCGTCGGAGGTGCCGCCGGTGGTCGAGAGTTCCGCCTGCAGCCCGGTCACCTCATGGATCGAAGTGCGCAGCGCATCCACCAGCGCACCGGCCTCGGTGAGGTAGGGTGACCCTGGACGCAGCCAGGTCAGTGCAAAGTCCAGCCCGTGCGCGTGCAGGATGCGTTCGACGCTGGCCCGGAGTCCGTCCGCGGTGACCGCGGTGGAGTGACGGAAGTTGAAGTCGATCGTCACCTCGCCGGGGATGACGTTGGTCGCCCCGGTGCCGCCGTGGATGTTGCTGATCTGCCAGGTGGTCCTGGGGAAGTGCGCGTTGCCTTCGTCCCAGACTTCGCGCGCGAGCTGGGCGATGGCCGGCGCCACCTCGTGGATCGGGTTGCGTGCCAGGTGTGGGTAGGCGATGTGGCCCTGGATGCCGCGCACCGTGAGCCGCGCCGAAAGCGAGCCGCGACGGCCGTTCTTGATGGTGTCACCAAGATGCAGCGAGCAACTCGGCTCGCCGACCAGACAATGGTCGGCGCGCACACCGCGCGATTGCAGCGCCAGCACCACCTTCTCGGTGCCGTCGATGGCGTCGCCCTCCTCGTCGGAGGTCAGCAGCAGCGCGACCGATCCGCGCGGCTTTGGCTGCTCGTCATGGAGCGCTTCGAGCGCGGTCACGAAGGCCGCGAGGCCGGCCTTCATGTCGGCGGTGCCACGGCCGTACAGCAGTCCGTCGCGCACCGTCGGCTCGAACGGCGCGCTCTTCCACTGCTCTACCGGTCCGGTCGGCACCACGTCGGTGTGTCCTGCCAGAACCGTGAGCGTGGCGGTGTCGCCGGTGCCGTAGCCCTCGCGCAGCGCCCACAGGTTGTCGACCTTGCCAAAGCGCATGCGCTCCAGACGGAAGTCCATGCGCTCCAGACGCGCCGACAGCAGGTCGAGGCAGCCGGCATCGTCCGGCGTGACCGAGGGCCGCCGGACGAGGTCCTCGAGCAGGGTCCGCGTGGGCGTGTTCACCGCAGCGTGTCGCGCGGACTCAGACCGCGAACAGCGCGGCGTAGCGCTTCTCGGAGAAGCCGAGCTCCACCTGCCCGCCCTTCTCCAGCACCGGACGCTTGATCAGGGAGGGCTTCTCCAGCATCAGTTCGATGGCCTGCTCGGCGCCGGCCACCGCTTCCTTGCGCTCGGCCGGCAGCGCTCGCCAGGTCAGTCCTGCGCGGTTGCAGAGCCGTTCCCAGGGCACCTGCGCCAGCCATACCTCGAGTTGCTCGCGCGTCACGCCCTGCGACTTGAAGTCGTGGAAATCGTAGGCCTGTCCGTGCGCATCCAGCCACGCGCGTGCCTTCTGCACCGTGCCGCACTGGGTGAGTCCGTACATCTTCATGACCAGCTCCTCCTCGCAACCATGGGCCTGCTTCCACCGACCTGCGCGCGCGGCCGAGGTTCAGACGCCCCGCAGCAACTCGTTGATGCCGACCTTGCCGCGCGTCTTGGCGTCTACCTTCTTGACGATGACCGCACAGTACAGGCTGCACTTGCCATCGGAGGAGGGCAGATTGCCGCTCACCACCACCGATCCGGCCGGGATGCGGCCGTAGCTCACCTCGCCGGTCTCGCGGTCGTAGATCTTGGTGCTCTGGCCGATGTACACGCCCATCGAGATGACCGAACCCTCTTCGACGATGACGCCTTCGACCACCTCCGAGCGGGCACCGATGAAGCAGTTGTCCTCGATGATGGTGGGGTTGGCCTGCACCGGCTCCAGGACACCGCCGATTCCCACGCCACCTGAGAGGTGCACATTCTTGCCGATCTGTGCGCACGAGCCCACGGTGGCCCAGGTGTCGACCATGGTGCCCTCGTCGACGTAGGCGCCGATGTTGACGTAGCTCGGCATCAGCACCACGTTGCGGCCGATGAACGCGCCACGGCGCACGGCCGCTGGCGGCACGACGCGGAAGCCGCCGTCGCGGAAGTCGCGGCTCGAGTAGTCGGCGAACTTGCTCGGTACCTTGTCGAAATAGTTGGTGTAGCCGCCGCGCGTGAACTGGTTGTCCTCGAGGCGGAAGGACAGCAGCACCGCCTTCTTCAGCCACTGGTGGGTGACCCACTGCCCGCCGCTCTTCTCGGCGACGCGCAGGCGGCCGGCGTCGATGTCGGCCAGCACATGGTCGACGGCTTCACGCAGCTGCGAGTCGGCGTTGCGGGGGGTGATGTCGGCGCGGCGCTCAAAGGCCGCTTCGATGAGTTGCTGAACGTCAGACATGGGGCTCCTCGGGTTCTCGGTCGGTTTCGGGTGGATGGATGGCGATGGTCGCTCGCTGGCGCCGGCGGGTGCCCTGTGGGATCGGCGGCGCTGTGGCGAAGATGTCGGTCGATGCGATGTCCTTGGCGGGCTCCGTCGGTTGTCAGCCCGCCAGCCGTTGCCAGTGGCGGGCGATGCGGTGTGCGCCCTCGACGCAATCCTCCAGCGGCGCGACCAGCGCGACGCGGGCGCGGTTCGCGCCGGGGTTGATGCCATGGGCGCTGCGCGCCAGATAGCTGCCTGGCAGCAGCAGCACGTTCTCTTCGGCGAGCAGGGTCTTGACGAAGGTCTCGTCGCCGACCGGCGTCGGCAGCCACAGGTAGAAGCCGGCGTCCGGGCGCTCGACACCGGTCACCGGCCCGAGGATCGGCAGCACGGCGTCGAACTTGGCCTTGTACAGAGCCCGGTTCTCGCGCACATGCGCCTCGTCCTGCCAGGCCGCCGCGCTCGCCGCCGCCACCGTCTCGCTCATCGCACAGCCGTGGTAGGTGCGGTACAGGAGGAGACCGCGCAGCAGTTCCGCCGCGCCGATGACGTAGCCGGAACGCAGCCCGGGTGCATTCGAGCGCTTGGACAGCGAGCCGAACACCAACAGCCGGCGGTAGTCGCCGCGGTCGAGCACCTGTGCCGCCTGCAGCGCACCGAGCGGCGGGTGGCCCTCGTCGAAGTAGATCTCGGAATAGCACTCGTCCGAGGCGATGACGAAGTCGTGCCGGTCGGCGAGTTCGAACAGCGTCTGCCAGAAGTCGAGGTCGAGCACCGCTCCGGTGGGGTTGCCCGGCGAACAGACGTAGAACAGTTCGGTGCGCGCCCAGACCTTAGCGGGCACGCTGCCGAGGTCGGGCACGTAGCCGCTCTGCGACAGGGTGTTGAGGTAATACGGTTCGGCGCCAGCCAGCAGGGCGGCGCCCTCGTAGATCTGGTAGAAGGGGTTGGGTGACATCACCACCGGCCGGCGCCCCGGGCCGTTGCCCGAGGGCGGCGCGACCACCGCCTGTGCGACGGCGAACAGGGCCTCGCGGCTGCCGTTGACCGGGATCACCTGGGAGCCGATGTCCAGCGGCAGCAGTCCATAGCGCCGCTGCGCCCAGTCGGCGATGGCCCGTCGCAATGCTGCCGGCCCCTGCGTGCTCGGGTAGTTCGAGAGCGCCCTGAGGTGTGCCGTGATCGCCTCGCCGATCAGTGCCGGCGTGGCATGGCGCGGCTCGCCGATCGAGAGATTGACGCGCGGCAGGCCGCTGCGCTCCGGTACGCCGGCGGTCAGCGCCGCGAGCTTCTGGAACGGATAGGTCTGCAGGGTGTCAAGGCGGGGGTTCAAGGCGACGGCGGGTCTCGAGGGTCCGCATGGCGTGGCGGGCCTGCGATTATAGGGGGGTGGCAGTGGGCGGCATAGGCGCATCGACGGGGCAGCGGCCGGGAGGGGGAGAGGGTGCGGTAGTGGTCGCCGCGCTGCTCACCGGTGCCGCGGTCTGGGGCATGGTCTGGTACCCCTACCGTGCGCTGGAGTCGGCGGGCTTCTCGTCTACCGCATCGACTGCACTCACCTACGCCATCAGCCTGGCCCTCGGGGTCGCGCTGTTCGGTCCCCGCCTGCGCGAACTCCGCCAGCACTGGCGGGCCGCCCTGCTGATCGCGCTCACCGCCGGTTGGACCAATCTCGCCTATGTGCTCGGCATGGTCGGCGGCGAGGTGATGCGGGTGCTGTTGCTGTTCTATCTGGCCCCGCTATGGACCGTGATCCTGGCCCGGGTGGTGCTTGGCGAGCACCTTACGGTGCGCTCCGGCCTCCTGGTCGGACTGTCGCTCGCCGGGGCTTTGGTCATGCTCTGGCCGGAACAGGGCCTGCCCCTGCCGGCGAACGCCGCCGAGTGGCTCGGCATGACCGGGGGCATGAGTTTCGCGGCCATGAACGTGCTTTCGAAGGGTGCTGAGCGCGTCAGCATCGAGACCAAGTCCCTGTCGACCTGGGCGGGCGTTCTCGTGGTCTCTGCCCTCTGGCTGGCGGTCGGAGGCGGCAGCTGGTCGGTGCCCCAGGCGGCATGGCCCGAGTGGCTGGTGCTTGCTTTGCTGGGCGTGGTGATGTTCGCCATCACCGTGATCATCCAGTACGGCATTGCCCGTGTCCCGGCCAACACCGCGATCGTCCTCTTCCTGTTCGAACTGGTGGCGGGTGCGGTGTCCTCGGCGCTGCTCTCCGACGAGACCTTGCGTCCGCAGGACTGGCTGGGTGGGGCACTCATCGTCGCGGCGAGTCTGGTGGCAGCGATGCGGCGGTCGGCGCCGGCGGGGGGGGCTAGAATGAGGGCATGAACGCACCGCTCGGTCCTGCCGCGCCCATCGTCGCGGACACACCGCTGACCATCGCCGGCACAGCCTACCGCTCGCGCCTGCTCATCGGCACCGGCAAGTACCGCGACTTCGAGGAGACGCGGCGCGCGGTCGAGGCGAGCGGGGCGCAGATCGTCACGGTGGCGATCCGCCGCACCAACATCGGTCAGGATCCGGCGCAGCCGAGCCTGCTCGACGCGCTGCCGCCTGATCGCTACACCCTGTTGCCCAACACTGCGGGTTGCTACACCGCCGAGGACGCGCTGCGCACGCTGCGCCTGGCGCGCGAGTTGCTGGACGGCCACCGGCTGGTGAAGCTCGAGGTGTTGGGTGACCCGCAGTCGCTCTACCCCAACGTGGTCGAGACCCTCGCCGCCGCCAGGGTGCTGGTGGCCGAAGGCTTCGACGTCATGGTCTATACCTCCGACGACCCGATCGTCGCCGAGCAGCTGCAGGACGTCGGCTGCTGCGCAGTGATGCCCTTGGCCAGCCTGATCGGTTCGGGCATGGGCATCCTCAACCCCTGGAATCTGGAGATCATCCTGTCGCGCCTGTCGGTGCCGGTGATCGTCGATGCCGGTGTCGGCACCGCCTCGGACGCCGCCATCGCCATGGAGCTCGGCTGTGCGGGTGTGCTCATGAACACCGCCATCGCGCAGGCGCGCGACCCGGTGCGCATGGCCCGCGCCATGCGCCTCGGCATCGAGGCCGGCCGCGAGGCCTTCCTCGCCGGTCGCATGCCGAAGAAGGTCTACACCGCCAGTCCGAGTTCGCCCACCAGCGGCCTCATCGGTTCGTGACCGACCTGCCGCCGAAGCGCCGGCTGGCGTTGCCGAGGCCCTACACGGCGAGCGCCGACGGCCACCGCGTGGTGCGCAGCTTCGTGCTGCGCCAGGGGCGCGTCTCCAATGCCCAGGCACGCGCCGTCGAGGACCTGCTGCCACGCTACGGCATCCCGTTCCAGGGCACGCCGCTGGATCTTGCCGCAGTGTTCGGCGCCGGGCGTCCGGTGGTGCTGGAGATCGGCTTCGGCATGGGCGAGACCAGCGCGCTCATCGCCCGGTCGCGCCCCGATACCGGCTTTCTCGGCCTCGAGGTGCATACCCCCGGGGTCGGCAACCTGCTGCAGATCCTCGCCCGAGAGGGCATCGGCAATCTGCGCATCGTCCAGCATGATGCAGTGGAGGTGCTGGAAGCCATGATCGCGCCGGCGAGTCTGGCGGGGGTGCACGTCTTCTTTCCCGATCCCTGGCCGAAGAAGCGGCACCACAAGCGGCGCCTGGTGCAGCCACCGCTGGTCGATCGCATCGCCAGCCGGCTGGCGGCGGGTGGCTACCTGCACCTTGCCACCGATGTCGACGACTACGCCGAGCAGATGCGGGACGTCGTTGCTGCGAGTGGCCGGTTCACCGCCTTCACGGCTGAGGAGGCCGCAGCGCATCCGGCGCGCCCGGCGACCCGTTTCGAGCAGCGTGGCGTCCGGCTCGGCCACCAGATCCACGACCTGCTGTTCCGCAAGGTCGATCTTCCGGCCGATTGATCGGGTCGCGCTGCTAGTCCAGAGCCTGGTAGCGCACGGCGAGGATCTCCAGATGCCGGTCGCCTGCCGGCGTACGCAGCGTCACCTCATCGCCTTCGCGTGCGCGGATCAGTGCGCGCGCCACCGGGGACACCCAGCTGATGCGGCCGCGTCCGGCGTCGGCCTCGTCGATGCCGACGATGCTGACCGTCTGCTCGTCGCCAGAGTCGCTGTCGAGCAGGTCGACAGTGGCCCCAAAGAACACCTGATCAGTGGCTTCCCGCGTCGTCGGGTCGACCACCTCGGCGTTGTCCAGTCGTCGGCCGAGAAAGCGCAGGCGCCGGTCGATCTCGCGCAGGCGCTTCTTGCCGTAGAGGTAGTCGCCATTCTCCGAACGGTCGCCGTTGCTGGCGGCCCAGGCTACGGTCTCGACCAGCCGTGGACGTTCCTCCTTCCACAGATGGTCGAACTCCGCCTGCAGCCGGGCGTGACCGGCTGGTGTCATGTAATTGCGGCTGCCTGCCGGCACCGGGTTCGCGTCGGCGAACTCGTCCTCGTCGTCCGGCGGCGTGTCCTCCTTGAAGAAGGCCTTGCTCAAGCCAAACCCTCGCCGGCACTAGGTGCCGGTCTTGCCCACGCTCAGGGTGGAGGAGAAGGTGAGGTCCTTGGAGTCGACCACCTTGGCCGTCAACTCGCTGCCGCCGCCCTGCGGCACGAAGTAGAAGCGGAAGTTCGGGTTCTCGCTGATCGAGAAGTCGACGTCGGCGCTCATGATCACCTTGCCGCCGTATGCCACCTCGACGTGGCGCACGAAGTGTGGCGGCACGTAGAGGCGCGTCACCTGATCCATCTGCATCCCGGAGTTGTTGGGGTGCGACACCATCACCTGCGCCAGCGTCGGCTTGCCCTGCTGCAAGTCGCCCTCGAGCTTGAACTTGACTTTGCCCAGACGCGCCAGTGCCGCTTCCAGGTCCTTGCCGGCCGGTGCCGAGCAGCCGCCGGCGGCGCGCACGAACTTGCGAGCCATGTGCAGGCCGCCATCATTGGTCTCGGCGATGACACGCACCCACGTGTACTCCTCGAGGCGGATCCGCGTCTCGATGTCGGCGCGACCGGACTCCGGCGTGAGTTCGAAACTGGCGGCGATCGGCGTCGGGTTGCGATCGACCACCAGCCACATCTTGCGGATGTAGCGCTTGTCGCTCTGGTCGGCCTTGGCCTTGAGGCCGATCGGCACTACCGCAGCATCCTCGGCGCGGAACGGGGCGTCGAGTTCGACCACGTCACCGAGGTTGTCGGCGATCGGCCGGTCGGCGAACAGGTAGTTGCGGATGCCAGCCCACTGCTCGGTCTCGGCCGAGGGCTCATCCGCCGCGGCTTGGGCAGCGATCGGCAGCAGGGCCACGCAGGCGAGTGCAGCCGCCAGTCTGGCGAGTCGTCGGGTGAGGCCAAGGATGCGTTGGATCGTATACATGTCAGCATGCTCCTGCAAAGGACTCATCCCGGAGACCATTCCGGGACCATGGGTTCGAGTCAGTCCTCCCACTCGAGTTCCGAATAGGCGGCAGTGACGTTGCGGCGGTGATAGAGATCGGTCATCGCCCAGCCCGAAGGCGCCGCCAGTGCGGCGACCGCCTGCTGCAGCGTTTGATGCCGGCGCAGCGCATCGCGCACGCCATCGCGCAGCGCCGTGAGGTAGCCGGATTGCGCATCCCAGCCGCTGCCGTCGGTGACCGGGCCGTGCCCCGGGACCGTGCGCTCGACGCCGAGCGCACGCAGGGTCTGCATCTGCTCGAGCCATCCGCCGAGGTTGCCATCCAGCACCGGAAGGTGCCGGACGAACAGCAGGTCACCGGCGAACAGGGTGCGAGTGGCTTCGTCATAGACCGTCAGGTCGTGGTCGGTATGCGCCGTCCGCCACGTTCGCAGCAGCAGGCGGCGGCCACCAAGGTCGATCACCGTCTCGCCGCGCACCGTCTCTTCCGGCACCGGGATGGCAGGCGGCGACTCCAACCCCAGCTGGCGCTGGGCCAGCGCCTGGTAGGTTGTTCGGCGAGCCGCCACCGCGGCGGGGAGACGCTCGGCGGCCAGTTGTCGCGCCGGAGCCAGCGCGCCAGCCAGGGCCGTCAGGCCGAGCAGGTGGTCGGGGTGGCCGTGGCTGACGATGACTGCGCATACCGGCAAGGCGCTATGCCGGCGCACTGCAGTTGCTGCGGCACGCCCGGTGGCATCGCTGCCGCCCGTGTCGATCACCGCCACGCAGCGTTCGCCAACCACGAATCCCCAGTTCGAGGTGTCGCCGGCGTTGTCACGCGCAGCCTCGGCGACCTGCCCGATGTGCACGAACACGCCCGGTGCGACCTCTTGTACTGCATCAGGCGGGGGCGCAGCGGCGGTGAGCAGGAGCGCAGCGGCAAGCGAGCTGCAGGCGCGGGTCCATGCGCCGACCCGGTTCGCGGCCGGTGCAGCGCCCGTGGCAGGCGCGCGCTCGCTCGAGGCAGCCTGCTCGGGTGGTGGGAAACGCCAGCGTGACATGCCGCGGAGTCTATCGCCACACAGGGGGCTCGGGACCCGCTTTGTTACACTCACGCGTGTCAACCCTTTGTTCCTCCAAAGGCTGCCCGATGCCTTCACCCGTCGCATCTCCATCCGCCGAACGTCCGCCCGTTGGCGAGCCGCACCGCATCGTCATTGTCGGTGGCGGGGCTGGCGGGCTCGAATTGGCGACGCGTCTGGGCGACTCGCTGGGGCGCCGCAAGCGCGCCGAGGTCACGCTCATCGACCGCTCGCGCACGCACCTCTGGAAGCCGCTGCTGCACGAGGTCGCGGCGGGCAGCATGGACCTCGACGACCACGAACTCGAGTACCTTGCGCAAGCCCGTTGGCACCACTTCAAGTACCGGCTCGGCGCGCTGGCAGGCATCGACCGGCAGCAGAGGCTGGTCAAGCTGGCGCCGGTGTTCGACGACGAAGGCGAGGTCATCATCGAGGCGCGTACCGTGCCCTACGACACCCTGGTCATCGCCATCGGCTCGGTGTCCAACGACTTCGGTACGCCCGGTGTCGCCGAGCACTGCATCTCGCTCGACACCCAGGCGGATGCCGAGCGCTTCCACAAGCGCCTGATCAACAACTGCATGCGAGCCCAGGCACAGCGCACGCCGCTGCGTCCGGGACAACTCTCGGTGGCCATCGTCGGCGCCGGCGCCACCGGCGTCGAGCTTGCCGCCGAACTGCATCGTACGGTGCGCGAACTTGCCGCCTTCGGTCTCGACCGCATCGACCCGTCGCGCGACATCCAGATCACCATCATCGAGGCGGCACCGCGCATCCTTGCCCAGCTCCCTGAACGTCTGGCCGATTCGGCCATGGGCCTGCTCGCCTCCCTCAAGGTGCAGGTCATGACCGGCGAGAAGGTGGTCGAGGTGACCGCGGAAGGGGTGCGTACCGCCAGTGGCACCTGGGTTCCCGCCCGCCAGGTGGTCTGGGCTGCCGGTATCAAGGGCTCCCCCATCCTCGCCGGTCTCGACGGGCTCGAGGTGACCCGCAACAACCTGTTGGTCGTCACACAGACCCTGCAGACGACGCGGGACCCGGACATCTTCGCGCTCGGCGATTGCGCCGCCTGCCCGTGGCCGGAGAAGGCCAGCCTGGTGCCTCCGCGCGCGCAAGCCGCGCACCAGCAGGCGAGCACCTTGCTGAAGACCCTCAAGCGCCGGCTCGAGGGCCGCCCGGCGGTGGAGTACCACTACCGTGATTTCGGCTCCCTGGTCAGTCTCGGCGAGTACAGCACCGTCGGTTCCTTGATGGGCAGTCTGCACCGCGGCACCCTGATGCTCGAGGGCGTGATCGCCGGCCTGATGTACAAGTCGCTGTACCAGATGCACCTCGTCGCGCTGCACGGCTGGGTCAAGGTAGCGCTCGATACACTGGCTCGCAGCATCACGCGTCGCACTGAGCCGCACATCAAGTTGCACTGAGGCGGAGCGGATCGAGATGCGCTCGCCGCGCGGGCACGTGCAGAGCCGGTCGGCAGAGACCGCAGCGCCGGTGAAGCGCGGGCGGATGCGCGCTGCCTGGACGCTCGCCACGCTGTTGCCTGTGCTGCTGGGGTCTGCCTGCGCGTGGAAGACCTATACCGCGGCTCCGCTCGACCTCGCTGCCGCCGATGCGGCTGCCCTTGAGCGTCGCCTCGACGATGCGCGCACGCGCTCAGTACTCGAGGCGAATGGCGTCGATCTGCGCGACTGGCCCGGACTGGTCTGGACCCGCGAGACGCTGCTGCTGGCGCTGCTCGACCGCCATCCCGACATCCTCGCTGCGCGGGCGAGGGTGCTTGCCGCCCAGGCTCGGGTCCCGGCCGTGCAGCAACCTGTGAACCCGGATCTGTCGACCCGGCTTGAGAACCACTCGGACCGCGGCGGCGTATCGCCATGGAGCATCGGCGCCGGTCTGCAGTTCGCGTTCAATACCTGGCCGCTGCGCTCGGCGCAGGGTGCCGTGGCGAGTGCCGAGGCGGAGGATGCCGCGGTCGCCGCAGGCGAGGTGACATGGCGGCTCTACCGGCTGCTCGGCGAGGCACTGCTCGCGGTGCAGGCCGCCAGCGAGTCTGCGGTACTGGCAGGCGACGCACTGGCTTTGGCGCAGGCGCGCGTCGAGAGTGCCGAGGTGCGTCAGCGCTACGGCGCCGCCTCCGCACTCGAGGTACAACTCGCCCGCGAGGCACTGCTTGCAGCGCGTCGCGAACAAGCCGCGGCCAGCGCTGCGGCGAGCATTGCGCAGGCGCAACTCGGGCAGGCGTTGGCCTTGCCACCCGGCGCACTCGAAGCGGTCCGTCTGTCGCCATGGCCGATGGTCCCGCCGCGCAAGGACTTTGAGGGTGCCGGTCCCGACGCCGCGCGCGCGCGCGCTGTCGCCCTGCGCAACCGCCTCGATCTGGCGCGCGAGATCGCGCTCTACCAGGTTGCCGAGGCCAACCTGAGGGTCGAGGTCGCGCGTCAGTACCCGCAGGTGCGGCTTGGGCCGGGCTTGGTCTGGGACCAGGGCGACCGCATCTGGCAGATCGGTCTGTCCTTGCCTCTGGCGCTGCTCCAGCGCAACGAGGCTGGCATCGCCGCCGCCGAGGCGCGGCGCTCGGCGCAGGCGCAGCAGGTACTGGCACGGCAGACGGCGGTGGCCGGCGAGGTCGAGTCGGCGCGTCAGCGGCTTGCCGCCCAGGCCCGCCCACTGCTCGCAGCGCGCGACGAGTCGGCCGCGGCGGCAGAGCGCGTCCGGTTGGTGCAGGGGCAGTTCGACGCCGGCGCGGCCGATGCCGCGACCCTCATCGCAGCCCGAGCGGTGGCCTTGCAGGCGCGCCGACTCGAGCAGGACACCATGGTGGCGTGGCGGCAGGCACAATGGATGCTCGAGGCCGCGCTGCAGTCGCCCCTGCCCAGTGGCGCGGTGCCCGCGGACCCACCCGGCGACGGTCCGGCCAGCGATGCCGCGGGTGGTCTGGGGCTCGTCCACCCTAAGCCCTGACCGCCCCTCCATCCTCGCCGCCGATGCCGACCCGTTTCCGCTCCATCCTGCTGATCGTCCAGGCCGCCGTCATCATCGGCCTGCTGTGGGCGCTGGCCCTGCTTGGTCGCGACGAGTACCAGGCCGACAGCGGCGAGCAGGCACTGAGCGCGCCGCCGGCCCGCGTCGTCGGCGAGCGCGTCGTCATCGCCGCCGACGCCCAGCGTGCCGCAGGCATCGTCGTGCAGAGCCCGGCCCCGGCCGAGTATCGCGCCGCACAGCGCTACTTCGGGGTGGTCGCCGATGGCCGCAGCCTGGTCGATGCGCGGCAACGCTACCTGGCCCTCGGCACGCAAGTGGCGGCCGCCGAGGCGCAGCTGACGCAGCGTCGTGCCGAGCTCGGGCGGGTCCAGGCGCTGTTCAACGAGGGCCGCAATGCCACCGCGCGCGAGGTCGAACTGGCACAGGCTGCGCTCGCGACCGAGGAACAAAGGCTGAATGCACTGCTCGGCGATCGCCGTGCGGTGATCGATGCCCTGCGTGTGGTCTGGGGCGAGGCAATGGCCGATCGGCCGGGCGACAGCGGCAGTCTGCTGGCGAGAGCCGCCGCCCACCAGGTGGAACTGATCCAGTTCGTTCTGCCGGCCGGCGCCGACCCGCGCAACACCGATTGGCGGGTGAATGTCGCCGCAGCGGAGTCCAAGGGGGTCGCGGCGACCCTTGTCGGCCGCTCGCCGCAGACCGTGCCGGGGCTGCAGGGTGACACTTGGCTGCTCGCGGTGCCGACCGCCGGGCTTCCCGCAGGGGCCCGCGTGCGCGTGCTCGCCGGCAGCAGTCAAGGTGTGCGTGGGGTGCGCGTTCCACCCTCGGCGGTGGTGCGCTTTGGCGGCAAGGCCTGGGTCTACGTGCGTGTCGCGCCCGACCAGTTCGAGCGTCGCCCTCTGGCTGCGGACCGGCCGCTGGCGGATGGCCTGTTCAGCGACACCCTCGCGCCCGATGCGCAACTGGTGACCGCTGGTGCGCAACTGCTGCTGTCCGAAGAGTTCAAGTTCCAGATCAAGAACGAGAACACCGACTGAAGCCGCCGCCGCGCCACCCGAATGCTCGCCGCCCTCGTCCGCTTCAGCATCCGCAACCCTGGTGCGATCCTCGCCATCGCGCTCGCGGTGCTGGTCTACGGGATCTATTCGGCGCGCACCGCCCGGCTTGACGTATTCCCCGAGTTCTCGCCACCGCAGGTAGTCATCCAGACCGAGGCGCCGGGCTTCTCCGCCGAACTGGTGGAGACCTTGGTGAGTCGGCCCATCGAGGCAGTGCTCAACGGCACGGTGGGTGTTGCCAGCCTGCGCAGCCAGTCGATCCCGGGCCTCTCGGTGGTGACCTTGATCTTCGACGACAGCAGCGACGTCTACCGCAACCGTCAGCTGGTAGGCGAGAAGCTGGCCCTGCTTGGCAACCGGCTACCAGCCGGTGTCGCGGCACCCAACATCACGCCGCTGACGTCTTCCGCCAGTTCCACCCTCGGCATCGGTCTCACCGCCACCGACCGCGACCTGATGGATGTCTACGACCTCGCACAGTGGACGGTGAGGCCTCATCTGCTGTCGGCGCCCGGTGTCGCCGATGTCAATGTGTTCGGTGGCAAGGTGCGGCAGTGGCAGGTCCAGTTCGACCCTGATTCCCTGCTGCGCCACAACGTCAGCGTCACCGAGCTCACCGATGCCGTGCGCCGTGCCAGTGCACTGCGTCCGGGTGGCACGGTGGAGGGTAGCAACCAGCGCATCATCGTTACCAGCGAGGGGCAGCTGACGCGGGCCGCCGAACTCGCGCAGGCCGTGCTCACGCTGCGCAACGGCCAGGTGGTCCGGCTCGGTGACGTGGCGAGGGTGGCCGAGGCGCCGGCGCCGTCGATCAGCGCAGCGACCATCAACGGTACGCCCGGGGTCTTCCTGATGGTGCAGGGCCAACTCGGGGCCAACACCTGGGCGACCACGCAGGCGGTCGAGGAGCGCCTCGACCAGCTGCGCCCGCTGCTTCTGCGCGAGGGCCTCACCGTGCACACCAACCTGTTCCGGCCGGCCAACTTCATCGACACCTCGATCGGCAACGTCGGCCGCGACATCCTCGTCGGCTCGGCACTGGTGGTGGGTGTGCTGTTCCTCTTCCTGTTCAACGCGCGCACCGCTCTTGTCTCGGCGACCGCCATACCCCTCTCGCTGCTGACCTCGATCATCGTGCTGGTGGAGCAGGGCGTCTCGCTCAACATCATGGTGCTGGGCGGCCTGGTCATCGCTCTCGGCGAGGTGGTCGACGACGCGATCATCGACGTCGAGAACATCTTCCGCCGTCTGCGCGAGAACCGCGCCGTGACCGATCCCCGCCCCGACTGGCAGGTGGTGCTGGATGCCTCGCTCGAGGTCCGCTCCTCGGTGATCTACGCCACTTTCATCGTCTGTACCGTGTTCTTCCCGCTGCTAACGCTGTCCGGTGTGGCAGGGCGCCTGTTCGAGCCGCTCGGCCTTGCCTACATCTATGCCTTGCTGGCTTCGCTGCTGGTGGCGCTCACCGTGACCCCGGCACTCTGCTACCTGCTGCTCGCCCGCGGTGTGCCGCTGCGCAGCGAGGACCCACCGGTGATCGCATGGCTGCGTGCGCGCTACCTCGGCTGGCTGCGCGGCATCGAGGGTGCCGCGCAGCCGGTGGTGCTCGGCACCCTTGGCGTCGTACTGCTGGGTCTGGCGAGTCTGCCGCTGTTCCGCATCGAGTTCGTGCCGGAGTTGCGCGAGGGCCACTACATCGTGCACATGACGGCCATCCCGGGCACCTCCGAGGCCGAGTCGCTGCGCATCGGCCGCCGGGTGACCGACGCCATCGGCAGCGTTCCCGGCGTGCAGTCGGTGACGCAGTGGGTCGGGCGCGCGCAGAACGGCGCCGACACCTTTGGCATGCACTACTCGGAGATCGAGGTCGAGATCGGCCCGCTGCCCGCCGAGGAGCAGGCGCGGGTGCTCGACGGCATCCGCGAGAGGCTCACTACGGTCCCCGGCAAGCCGGGTGTGGCGCCGTTCCCGGGCGTGAGTTTCGGCGTCAACACCTTTCTTGCCGAGCGCATCGAGGAGACCGTCTCCGGCTACGCGGCGGAGTTCGTGGTCGAGATCTTCGGCAGCGACCTCGACCTGCTCGACCGCGATGCGGCCGCCGTCGCCAAGGTTCTGCAGGGCATCCCGGGCGCACGCGACGTCACCATCCAGTCGCCGCCCGGCACGCCACAGATGGTGTTCCGCGTCGATCCGGTGCGGCTCTCGGAGCGCGGACTGCAGATGGTCGAGGTACTCGATCTGCTGCGCACCTTCTATGGCGGCGTCGAGGCCGGCCAGGTGGTGGAGCAGGGTCGCACCGTGCCTCTGGTCGCCATCGCCGCGCCCGAACATCGCCTTGCACTCGAGCGTGCCGGCCAGCTGCGCTTCCAGTCGCCGGACGGCAGCCTGTATCGGCTCGCCGACGTCGCCGAACTGGCCCAGGTCAATGGCCGCAGCAAGATCCTGCACAGCGGTGGCAAGCGCGTACAGACCGTCACCTGCAATATCTCCGGGCGCGATGTCCCGAGCTTCCTGCGCGAGGTGCGCGAGGCGGTGGCTGCCGAGGTACAGCTCGCCGCGGGCAACTACCTGGCCATCGGCGGCGATGCCGCAGCGGCGGCCAAGGCGCGCAACGACCTGCTGGCGCACACCGTGCTGGCAACGGTCGGTGTGCTGCTACTGCTCTATCTGGCGCTCGGCAGTGGCCGCAACCTGCTCATCACTCTGCTCAACCTGCCGTTCGCACTGATCGGCGGCGTGCTGGCGGTGGTGCTTTCGGGTGGCTGGCTTTCGATCGGCTCGCTGGTCGGTTTCGTCACCCTGTTCGGCATCACCCTGCGCAACTCGATCATGCTCATCTCGCACTATCAGCATCTGGTCGAGGTCGAGGGGCATCGGTGGGATGTCGCCACCGCCCTGCTCGGTGCTTCCGAGCGTCTACCCTCGATCCTGATGACGGCCATCGTCACCGCACTCGGCCTGATGCCTCTGGTCATCGGCAGCGGCGAACCGGGGCGCGAGATCGAGGGCCCGATGGCGAGCATCATCGTCGGCGGTCTGGTGACTTCCACCATCCTCAATCTGCTCATCCTGCCAGCGGTGCTGCTGCGCTTCGGCCGCTTCGGCAGCGCGCGACCCGGGGATGCGCCTGTCGCGCCGGGCGCCAGTGTCTGACTGCCACACCACCCGGTTGCCGGGCTTCAGTCGGCTTCGCCGTCGTACTTGATGTAGCGGAAGCGCGGGTCGGTGGGCGTGCCCTCGAACAGGCCCTCATGCGCCGGCTGCCAGCACACCACGTCCTCGATCTTCCTGGCCAGTGCGAAGTCGAGTTCGGTGATGCCCCCAGCCGAATGCGTCTGCAGCTTGACGATGACGAAGGCATAGGAGGCGGCGAGGTCCGGGTGGTGCCAGGCCGCCTCGGCGAGGTGCCCCACGGCGTTGATCACCATCAGTGTCGACTTCCAGCCCGAGGTGCGGATGCGCCGGCGGATCCAGCCGTTCTCATGGGTCCAGTGCGGCAACTCGGTGGCAAGACGGGCGAGCACCTGCTCGCTGGGGATGGCGCTGGGCGGCTGTTTCATGATGTTTCACTCCGGAGCGGGCGCTGTGATGCCCGAGGGTGGGCCTGCGAGTTCGATCGAGAAGTTGTCCAGAAGGCGCCGGGACGCCCGTGATTGCGGGCTCATTCGTGAGCCTGATAAGGCTATGCGGAAAAATTGAAAAGAGTCTTGCAGGGAGTTTTTCCTGTGCTAGAGTTACACGCGGAAACAACTGTAACTGCACCCGAATGGTGCCACAGTTGGATCTGGTGCCCGCTCAACTTTCGGGAGAAAGCGGGTTGTATCGCGAAACGCGACTTCATTGAGGAGGTTGTTATGGCTGTTAAGAACCTGTGGCCCGTCGTGGCCCTGGCTGTCGCCGCTCCGTCGGCCGCCCTGGCTAACGCCGACCTGGCCAAGCTGATGGCTGACTCGAAGAACTGGGCCGCTCCGTCCGGTGACTTCAAGAATCATCGTCACACCAAGTTGACCCAGATCAACAAGAGCAACGTCAACAAGCTGCAAGTGGCTTGGACCTTCTCGACCGGCGTCCTGCGTGGTCACGAAGGCGGCCCGCTGGTCATCGGCGACACCCTGTACGTCCACAGCGCTTTCCCGAACAAGGTCTTCGCCATCAATCTGGCCGACCAGACCATCAAGTGGAAGTACGAGCCGAAGCAAGACCCGAGCGTCATCCCCGTCATGTGCTGCGACACGGTCAACCGTGGCCTGGCCTATGGCGAAGGCAAGATCCTGCTGCAACAGGCTGACACCACTCTCGTCGCTCTCGACGCCAAGTCGGGCAAGGTCGTGTGGTCGGTCAAGAACGGCGACCCGAAGGTCGGCCAGACCAACACCAACGCCCCCCACGTCTTCAAGGACAAGGTCTTCACCGGCATCTCCGGTGGTGAGTTCGGCGTTCGCGGCTGGATGGCTGCCTACAACCTGAAGGACGGCAAGCTGGCGTGGAAGGGTTATTCGATGGGTCCGGACAGCGACATGCTGATGGATCCGGCCACCAGCATGACCTGGACCGACGGCAAGATGGCTCCGGTCGGCAAGGATTCCTCCCTGAAGACCTGGAAGGGCGATCAGTGGAAGATCGGCGGCGGCACCACCTGGGGCTGGTTCTCGTATGACCCGGACCTGAACGCCATGTACTACGGCAACGGCAACCCGTCGACCTGGAACCCGAAGCAGCGCCCGGGCGACAACAAGTGGTCGATGTCGTTGTTCTCGCGTGACGTCGATACCGGCAAGGTCAACTGGGTCTATCAGATGACCCCGCACGACGAGTGGGACTTTGACGGCGTCAACGAAGTGCCGCTGTTCGAAGCCAACGGCCGCAAGCTTCTGGCCCACTTCGACCGCAACGGTTTCGCCTACACCCTGGATCGCAAGACCGGTGAACTGCTGGTCGCCGAGAAGTATGATCCGGCCGTGAACTGGGCCACTCACGTCGACAAGAAGACCGGTCGTCCGCAAGTCGTGTCGAAGTACTCGACCGCGCAGAACGGCGAAGACGTGAACACCAAGGGCATCTGCCCGGCTGCTCTGGGCACCAAGGACCAGCAACCGGCTGCCTATGACCCGAACAGCGGTCTGTTCCTCGTCCCGACCAACCACGTGTGCATGGACTACGAGCCGTTCCGTGTCGAGTACACCGCTGGTCAACCGTACGTCGGCGCGACCCTGGCCATGTTCCCGGCTCCGAACAGCCATGGCGGCATGGGCAACTTCATCGCCTGGGACCCGATCAAGGGCAAGATCGTCTGGTCGATCCCCGAGAAGTTCTCGGTCTGGTCGGGCGCGATGACCACCGCCACGGGTCTGGCTTTCTACGGCACGCTGGACGCCCGTCTGAAGGCTGTTGACATCAAGGCTGGCAAGGTCGTCTGGACCTCGCCGAAGCTCCCGTCGGGTGTGATCGGCAACGTTCACAGCTGGGAATTCGGTGGCAAGCAGTACGTCGGCATTCTGACCGGCATCGGTGGCTGGGCTGGTATCGGCCTCGCCGCTGGCCTGGAAAAGGACAGCGACGGTCTGGGCGCTGTGGGTGGCTACAAGGAACTCGCCAAGTACACGGATCTTGGCGGCACCCTGATGGTCTTCGCCCTGGCGAACTAATTCGGAACTGTGGCAGTCTGACTGTCACATCCGGATCAGGGAAACTGGCACTCTTCGGAGTGCCAGTTTTTTTTCGTCTTCAGGAGGAGCGTTTTGAACATCACCACCGTGTACATGGCCGGCGCAGTCATCGCCGCCGTCCTTGCCGCGCCGTTGGCACAGGCTGCCACGGCCCAGGAGAAGGGCATCTTGCGTGTCTGTGCCGACCCTAACAGCATGCCGTTCAGCAACGCCCAGGCCGAGGGCCTCGAAAACCGCATCGCTCGCCTGATGGCCGAGGATTTCGGATGGAAGGCCGAGTTCTACTATTTCCCGCAGCGCATGGCTTTCTTCCGCAACACCCTGCGCAAGAAGGCAGAGAACGGCGAGGACGGCTACGTCTGTGACCTCGCCACCAGCTCGGCGCCGGAGGCGGAGGGCGCGGTTGCGACCAAGGCCTACTACACCTCGACCTGGACCATGGTGTTCCGGGCCGGGGAGGGTCTGGACCAGGTCCGTCAGCCGGACGACCTGCTCAAGCTGCCCAAGGACAAGCTGGCCAAGTTGCGCTTCGGCGTGTTCCCTGCCTCGCCAGGCGCCGATTGGGTCTTCCGCAATGGTTTCGAGAACCAGATGGTGCCGTACCAGCAGATGCTGGGTGACCCGAGCTCGTATCCCGGTCAGATCGTCGACACCGCGCTGACCAGGGGCGACATCGATGTCGCCTTTGTCTGGGGTCCGATCGGCAGCTACCACGCCCGGCAGAGCAAGCCGGTGAAGATGCGTGTGGTACCGATGGTGCCGGATGCCGAGACGGTGACGGATTTCTCGATCGCCATGGCGGTTCGTTTCCGCGAGCCGGACTGGAAGGCCAAAGTCGAGGATTTCCTCGCCCGTCGCAAGACTGACATCGACAAGATCCTCAGCGACTACGGTGTGCCGCTGGTCGCCAAGGACGGGTCGGTGCTTATCGGCGGGGAGCGTTTCGAGCGGCCGAAGAGCGGTGGCACCGGGCATTGAGACCCCGTTTTGTTTGGGTCGCCCCAGGCGGACTGGTGTAGCGTGATGCGGCTGGCGCAGTCGCGAGGTGTGGCGTCCAGCTCTGCCATCCAGCTCTGCCAGTCCTGGTGTTCTGCGCGGCTTGGTATGCCCTCCTCGAAGCTGCAAGCCACGGTTTTGGTTTGCCTTTTGGCCTGTGCCGCTTTCGTCCAGGCGGCCGGCATCGCCGTGGTGACCAACCAGGGCGGCGACTCGGTCTCGCTGGTCGATCTCGCTGCGGCGGGTCCCGGGCCAAGGCTGCTGCGCGAAGTGGCGGTGGGGCTGGCGCCGGCCGGTGTCGCCGTGGATCGCGGCGGATACCGGGCTTTCGTCAGCAACGCCGAAGGGCGTAGCGTGAGCGTGGTCGATCTGCGCGCGAAGGTGCAGACGCTGCAGCGTGAGGTCGGTGCCGGCCCGGTCGGCATCGCGCATGATCCGGTGCGGCATCGGGTCTACGTCGCCGACTGGTACCGCAACAGCCTCTGGGTGCTCGCCGATGCGGATCTGTCCACGGTCGCGGAACTGCCGATAGGGCGTGCTCCGGCGGGGGTCGAGGTGAGTGCGGACGGCTCGCTGGTGTTTGTCGCCGAGCGCGACGACGACACGGTGGCGGTGGTGGATGCAGCGACCCTGCAGGTCACCACGCGCCATGCGGTGGGCAGCCACCCGTTCGGGCTGCGACTGGCGCCGGACGGCGCCACGCTGTGGGTGACCAACGTGCTCAGTCACGACCTCAGCGTGATCGATCTTGCGAAGGCAGCTATAGCTACCGTGCCGGTCGGGCACCGCCCCTACTGCGTCGCCTTTGCCGCTGGTCGCGCCTTCGTCAGCAACCAGTATGGCGACAGCGTGAGTGTGATCGACCTCGGATCGCTGCAGACCGTCACCACCTTGCCGTTGGTGACCTATCCCGAGGGCATCGACAGCGACGGCAAGACGGTGTGGGTGGTGTCGTGGATGGATGAGTTGCTGCTGGGCATCGACGCGGTCTCGCTGCAGCGCACGGCGACGGTCCCGCTCGGCCGCAATCCACGCGGTTTCGGCCGCTTTGTTTTGGCAGAATGACAGCGTCGAAGTGGTCCATCCCGGACCGCGGACCTTCGCAAAGTCTCAGGAGACTCCGATGTCGCTTTCCCGCCTGATCGCCGTGGCCGCCCTTTTGCTGCCGGGTATCGCTTTCGCCCACGGACCCACCCGCCAGAAGGCGGTCGAGAGCGTCGAAGTGGCCGCCCCCGCCAACGCGGTCTGGGCGTTACTCAAAGAGTGGGGTGGCATGGCGAAATGGCATCCGGCGGTGGAGTCGGTCACCGTGAATGGCACCGAGCGCATCCTTAACCTCAAGGGTGGTGGCAGGATCGTCGAGGAACTCGAGGTCATCGACGAGGCCAACATGTCCCTGCGCTACCGCATGAAGGATCCGGGCCCACTCCCGGTCAACAACTACAGCGCGCAGATCAGTGTCGCCGCCATCGGTGCGGGTGCCATGGTCAACTGGAAGGGTGCTTTTTACCGTGCCTTCCTCAACAATGATCCGCCGCCGGAGCAGAACGACGAGGCTGCGGTCAAGGCCATCACGGGCATCTACAGGTCGGGTCTCGAAGGCCTGAAGAAAGTCTCCGAAGGCAGATAGTCTCTGCCCTCGGGGCATCGGGCGGGAGGCCGAACGCCACGGGTCTGCGTTGTTGGCGCTATCAGTCGCTTGTCGCGCCGCCCGGTGGCATTGCAGTCGGGCGCCTGCGCAAGACGCGCAGAGGCCAGAGCAGCCAATGCAGCGTCCACTCCAGCGGGCTCAGGTTGCTGCGCCAGTAGGCCATGATGAGGCAGAACAGGGCGAGGGTGCCCAAGCCGAGACTCGCTGGTGTAGGTACCCAGCGCCAGGTCGAAGCCGGGCCGCTGATCAACTTGTCGGCGAGGGCCTCACCGCTGCCGAGGCGGATGTAGCCGAACTCGAGTTCCTCTGCGAGCAACTTGAGGTAGGTCTCGCGCAGCTCCGACAGGTGCTCCTTGCCGGGGCGGCTCTGCAGACGCAAGGCGACCTCGGCGTTGATCGGACCGCCGCCCTCGTCCGACATCTTGTCCCGGCCACTGCTGGTCGAGCGGCCCATGGTGTAGGGGTCGGCCTGCGCCACCTCCTGCTCGCGCCAGACTCCCACCAGTCGCCCGCGGTCATCGATCTTGGGGATGGGGCTCAGAGCGAGCTCGCCGACCCCGACCAGCCAACCCTTGACGCTGCCCGGCTCGCCCCGGAACTGGGGGCGATAGCGTGCCGAGATGGGCGGAGCCTCCTGGCCGTCGGTGACGAACACGAGCCGTGTCTCGCGGTCGCCCGCTTCGAGAAAGCTGATGGCGTTGTAGATGCCCTTGGCGATCTCGCTGTCGGAGGCCCAGATCGCCTGCGGCGAGATCTTGCCGACTGTGCTCGCCAGTTCACTGTAATGCGCGCAGACCTCCACCGGCTTGTAGAGCACCATCGACTGATAGCCGGCGAACACGCCGAGACCGGCGCGGGTGCCGCAGGGAAACTCGCGCAGCGCATCGCTCAGGCTGCGCCGTACCGCTGCGGCACGGCTCGCCGTATCGCCGTCGATGTGCATGTCACGGGTGTGCATGCTCATCGAGATGTCGACCACGATCAGGAAGCTGTGCACCGGCTGCAACAGTGGCACCTCGGGACGGAGGGCTGCGAGCAGCAGCAGCGCTGCTGCCGTATTCAGCATGGCGCGTCGGGTGGGCAGCAGCAGCCGGCGCAGCCGCGGCAGGGGGGACTGCGGTGCGATCGGCTCGGTCAAGGCAGTCCCTGCGTCTCCACCTGCATGGTGGTCACCGAGCGCTCGGCAGGTGGTGGTTGCTCGACCTCTGTATCCTGCTCCGGCTCGAGCTCAGGTGCACGACGCAGCGCACGTTCGAGGTTGTAGCGGGCGCTCATGTGGATCGGGTCGCCGCGCAACACCACGCGGTACGCCGCCTTGGCCAATTCGAACTGCGGTGTTGCGGCAGCCATATCGCCAGAGTCCGCAGCCTCGATGGCATCACGCAGGTAGAGGTTGCCACTGTTGAAGCGGGCCGCCCTGCGCAGCGTACCGCTGGCGGCCTCATCGTTCTCGACACGGTTGTACTGCGCAAGTGCTTGCCCCACCTTGCCTTTCTGGGCGAGCACCAGACCGGCGGCGAAGGCTTCCTCCGCAACCGGCGACTCTGCTAGAGGCCGCTGGGCGACAATGCGCTCATTGACCGCTTCGGCCGCCTGTATGGACCACCAGTCATAAGCGGCCGTCGCGCCGAGTGCGCCGAGCGCTCCGAGGCTGGACAGGGTGATCAGTGTGCGGCGGATCTGGACCATCGGGTCACCTGGAGCGCGGAAACGACAACCACGGGCAGCAACAGTAGCAGCGCAGCGCCGAAGGTCCAGGCCGAGAGCGGCTGTTGTGGCACCACTTCGGCACTGCGCGTGGGCAGGCGCTGCAGGCGATCGATGTCGCTGATCGCCGCCTTGAGTTCCTTGGGGTCCTCGGCTTCATAGGCGCGGTAGGGCACACCCATCTCGCCAAAGAAGCGGTTGAGGAAGTACTCCGGGACAGCATCTTGCTGGCCGCTGTCGTCCTTGGACTCGACCGCCAGCCCGGGGCTGCCGTTGCCACGCAGATAGATCCAGTACAAGGAGACCCGGTGCTTGCGCGCTGCCTGCGTGATGTATTCACGCGTCACTTCGTCGAGTTGGGCGCCGCCGTCGGACACCAGCATCAGTACCCGGGAGCCGGTGAACGGACGGTCATCGAAGTAGCGCAGACCCTCGATCATGGCGAGGCCGATGTCGGTCTCGGCCAGACCCCGACCGAGGCCCGTAGCCTCGATGGCGGACTGCACCACCGCATGCCGGTTGGTGAGCGGCAGCACGAAAACCGGACGCGTGGAGAAGTCGAGCAAGCCGATGGCGTCGTTGGGTCGTCCCCGGACGAACTCGGTGAGCACCCGGCGCGCCGCTGCATTCTTCGACTCACCGCCGTGCAGCAGCAGTTGTCGGCCCGGCGCCAGTTTGCCAAAGCCCTGATCCATGCTGCGACTGCGGTCGAGCATGATGACGATCTCGGCGCCGGTTCCGACCTTCTCGATGACCCGCTCCCCGCGCGACAGCCCGGCCAGACCGAGTACCAGAGCGACGATGCCGGCGACCGCAGCGATGCGCAGCATACGGCTGAACGCACCGCTGAGCGCATCTGCCGGGACCAGAGCCAGATAGGGGTGAGCCAGGGATTGCAGCGGCGTTCGCAGCAGAGGCAGCAAGGCCAGCGGCAGTGCCAGCAACAGCCACGGGTGGTCGAAAGTCAGGTTCACTGGATGCCACGCTCCACCGAGCGCGCCTCTCCCAGTACACGCAGCAGATCCTGGCGGCGGGCCGCTTCGGGGAACCCGATGCCGCCGAAGAAGACGCCGCGCGAGACCTCGAGCCACGCCGCGAGGTCGGCTTCCAGGCGGCCGAACCCCGGATGACGGCGGGTCAGCCGGTGGCACTCCCCAGGGAAGACCGTAGCGCCCGCGGTGAGGTCGAGCGCACGGTGGAGAGCACGCAGGGCCTGGGGCCAGAAGGCCTCGTCAGGCGCCGAGCGCAGTCTCTGCGCCTCGTGCAAGGCCCGCGCGAACGGGCGCGCCGGGCGCAGCAGGCGCTCCCAAGGCGTCCAGCAGTAGGCCAGTGCGAGCAGTGGCAGCAGGGCTAGGAGCCCGGCGATGCGGATGCGCTCCCACGAACGCTCGGTATCGACCAACGGGGCTGGTTCGTCTTCCTGGACGTCTACCAGGCGGTCTCGCCCCAGCACGGTGCCAACGGTCATCGGGGCGATGGTCACGAACACCGGGTTGACCGGCAGACGCACGAGCCTGCCGGCACTCTCGAGCGGCACGGCAAAGGCTGGCGTACTCACGGTCCTGACCGCATCGGGGACGTTGATGACCTGATACTCGAGCCGCAGTCGCACGACGCCGCGGGCCCTCTGCACGTCGATGGAGCGCAGATCGAACCAGGTGTTGGCGCGTCCGATGCGGGGCAGCGCCTTCTCGGCGAGACGCGCCCCGCTCGAAGGGGTGACCTCGAGCTCGCGCACCAGGGTGTCGCCGATCTGGTGGCCGTAGGGCAGAGGCTCGCGCACCGTGATGCGAGTCTCCTCCGGGCCGTCGGCAGCCAGCGCGAGGCAGGCAACGAGGCTCGAGGCCATCAGCGCGAGGCGGCGCTTCATGCATCGAGCCCGTGGAAGTGCGCGCTGACGGCGTCCGCCGAGTAGCCATCGCGCAGGAACAGCGGCCTTGCATCGAATGCCTCGCAGGTGCTGCGGATGGCGTTCTCCCGCTCGAGGTAGCTGAGCTCGACGGCCTGGTTCCAGCCGCGCCGCAGCCAGATCAGGCGTCGTTCGCCGCTCTCCATGTCCTCGGCGAAGGCAAAACCGCGATCTGGCCAGCCGCTGTACTCGGCGCGGTCCCACAACACCACTGGCACCACATGATGCGGGTGACTCTCCTCCAGAAAGCGATGCAGGACCTCGACCGGCCAGTGGAAGTCGGACACCAGGAACAGCAGACCCGGCTCTCGCGGCAGCCAGGCGCGGACCTCGGCCAGACCCTCGTGCCCCGGGTCGCGACCGCCATCGTGGCGCAGGTGCCGGATCACCCCCTCGAGTGCGGCGCGCTGCTGCCGGACCGGCAGCCAGCAATCCTCGCGCAAGCGTCGGTCGAAGCCGATGAGCCCGAAGCGGTCGCCCTGACGGTTGGCGGACCAAGCTGCCGACTCGACGAAGTTGGCGGCTGCACGGGCACGGTTCTGCATGCCGCGAAAGCCCATCGAGTTCGACACGTCGAGCACCACCACTACCGGGATGGCAGCCCGCTGCTGGTACTCGCGCACCCACCACTGCTCAGCCGGGTCGCGCAGGCTGGCGCGGATGTCGAGCCGGCGCGGATCGGGGCTGGCGAACAGCGAGACATGCCGGCGGAACACCATGCCACCGCCGCTCATGTTGCTCTGGTGTGCACCCGGTCGCTGGCTGCGGGCCTTTCCGGGGAGCCGGTAGTGGAACTCGGCGACCATGGCGGTACGCGCTTCAGGGGGCCGCGATCTGCGCGCGGCAGGCGTCGAGGAGGGCGCCGACCATCTCGGCGCGCTTCATCTCATAGTTGGGGTAGAGGAAGATGCGGTGGGCGACGGTCTCGCGCAGCGCACCGTGCAGGTCCTCCGGGATCAGCTGGGTGCGGCCCTGCAGCCAGGCCTCGACGCGTGCGGCGCGCAGCATCAGACTCATGCCGCGCGGGCTGGCACCGGCCTCCACCAGGCGCCGTGTGTCGACGCCCTCGATGCGGATGCCCGCCTCCGCCGGACGCCGCAGCGCGCCCCACAGTCGCACCGCGTAGTCCTGCAGAGACTGGCTGGCGCTCACCGACTCCTGGATCAGCCGGGCGATGCCGTTGAGCTCGGTGTAGGGCAGTACCGCTTCCGGGACCTGCGCGATCAGCGTGTCGCCGTCGTGGAAGCGCGTGTTGAACATCAGATCGGCCTGGATCGCGGCGTCGGTCGGCGTCTCGATCTGGATCTCCATCAGAAAGCGGTCGCGCGCTGCCGAGGAGATTTCGAAGGTCTCTTCCTTCTCGATGCGGTTGCGGTCGGCGAACACCTGCAGGTGCGGGAACTGGTACTCACGGTTGAAGGCATTGACGCTGCGCTCGGCCATGATGCGCAGCAGCAGCGAGTGGACCTGTGGCCGTGCACGGTTGATCTCGTTGAAGAAGAAGGTCGAGAGGTGCGCACCGTGCTTGAGGATCGGCCCGGCATCGACTCGCGGGCGGCCATCCTCGCCGATGAAGGTGTAGTAGACGAGGTCGGTCGGCATCAGGTCCACGGTGCCCTCGATACGCTCGTAGGCGCCGCCGATCGCGCGCGCGACCGCTCGCAGCAGGGTCGTCTTGCCGACGCCGACGTCGCCCTCGAGCAGCACGTGCCCGCGCGCGAACACCGAGAGCGTGATCAGGTGGATGGCCCGGTCTTGACCGACCACAGCGTTCTTGAGCGCCTGTTCGAAGGTGCTGGCGCGGTCACGCCAATCGGCAAGCAGGGTTTCGGACACGGTCTCCTCGGCCATCGGTGAGCGGTTGGGGGCTCCGAAACCTAGCACAAATCGGGACCCCCTCGCCGGCGTTGTCCGGCTGGTCAGGAACTCTCTGCGCAGGGGGCATTCTCAGTACCGCGGCACTTGGCTGACGCAGGTGCGCCGACGGGCCTGGAGCTCGCGGGTGCGCCGCGTGAGCGGGGTTGCGCACCCTGACATGGAGGAAAGATCAGCATGAGACTTGCAACCGGCCGTATGGTCGCGCTGGCCCTGGCCGGCGGCCTTGCCCTCCCGCTCTCGGCGCTTGCCGGAGCCAACAACGACAAGGCCGCACCGCCGAAGGACATGGGCGCCGTGCGCGCGACCAAGCCGCAGTACGACACCGGCCTCAAGCCCAAGGAAGAGATCACGCCCGCGGAGCAATTGGTGTTCCTCGACGAGCACTTGGCCAACATCAAGGCGAGCACCACGCTGACCTACAGTTTCACCAAGCAGGGCAACATGGAGAAGGGCTTCTCCGATTCGGTGGAAGAGGCGGTCACGCTCAACGGCAAGGGCAAGTCGGTCAAGCCGAAGTTCCTAAGCGGGCTGAACAGTAAGGACTACCCGGTGATCGAGGACGCCACCAGCAACCCGGTCATCCTGCACTTCCTGGAACGCGACCTTACGGAGATGCAGCGACTCACCACCGGTCAGCCGAACTACTTCCGCAAGCGGATCCGCGCTGCCTTGGCAGAAGGCCCCGATGTCAAGTCGGTCAAGTTCAACTGGAACGGCAAGCCGGTCGAGGCCAGGTCGGTGACGGTGGAGCCCTACCTCAGCGACCCCATGGTCAACGACCCGGCCCGTGCGGCATACAAGCGCTATCGCGGCAAGCGCTACACCTTCATCCTCTCGGATGCGGTGCCCGGGAAGGTCGCAGAGTTGCGCTTCACGATTCCCGATCTCGCGCTGGCGGGGGACGCAGCCTTCGAGAAGCCGTTGCTGGAAGAGGTGCTCACCCTGCAGGGCTCGCGCAAGTAGGCCTCGTCGGTTTGTGCGGGTGGGCCTTCGCTGCTAGCATCGAGAGCTTTGCTGCGGCGGCGCCAGCCGCTGCCTGCACCTGCTGAGGCCCGCGAGAAACGAAGATGACGAAGTACCAGACCGACGACACGCGCATCCGCCAGAGTGATGTCCTGCTGGCGCCGATGCAGATCTGCCGCGAGTTGGCAGCCAGCGAGACCGCCCTCGAAATCACCGCCAAGGCGCGCGAGGGCATCCATCGCGTGCTCACCGGCGAGGATGACCGGCTGGTGGCAGTCGTGGGGCCATGCTCGATCCATGATCCGGAGGCGGCCATGGAGTACGCGCAGCGCCTGCGGTCGGTGCTGCCGGAACTCAGCGGCGAGTTGCTGGTAGTGATGCGCGTCTACTTCGAGAAGCCGCGCACCACGGTCGGCTGGAAGGGCTTGATCAATGACCCCCACCTCGACGAGACCTACGACATCAACGAGGGCTTGCGTCTCGCGCGCAGGATCCTGCTCGACATCAACCAGCTCGGCGTGCCCTGCGGTACCGAGTTCCTCGATCTGATCAGCCCGCAGTACATCGCCGATCTGGTGGCCTGGGGTGCGATCGGCGCGCGCACCACCGAGTCGCAGTCGCACCGCCAGCTGGCATCAGGGCTCAGTTGTCCGGTCGGCTTCAAGAACGGCACCGATGGCAACCTGCGCATCGCCCTCGACGCGATGAAGGCTGCTGCGGCTCCCCACAGCTTCATCTCGGTCACCAAGACGGGTCAGGTGGCGGTGTTTCAGACCACCGGCAACGGCGATTGCCACGTCATCCTTCGCGGCGGCAAGACCACCAACTTCGATGCCGTGAGTGTCGAGGCGGCCTGCGCCGAACTGGCCGCCAGCAAGCAGCGTCCGCAGGTGATGATCGACTTCTCCCACGCCAACTCGAGCAAGCAGCACCAGAAGCAGATGGAGGTCGGCGCCGACGTCGCGGCACAGATCGCTGGCGGCGAGACCCGCATCATGGGCGTGATGATTGAGAGCCACCTCAAGCCGGGTCGCCAGGACCTGGTGGTCGGTCAGCCGCTCGAATATGGCCAGTCCATCACCGACGCCTGCATCGGCTGGGACGACACCGTCCCGCTGTTGCGCCAGTTGGCGCAGGCGGTGCGTACCCGGCGTCAACGGGCCCGTTCGGCGGCTTGAGGCGGCGCGCGCCGCCCCGATGCACACTGTCGATACCGTCGAGGCCTTGCGCGACCTGCTTGCAGGCGCACACGGTACAGCTTTCGTGCCGACCATGGGTTGCCTGCATACGGGCCATCTGGCGCTGTTGGCGCGGGCCAGGGAGCTCGGTTCGCCGGTGGTCGCCAGTATCTTCGTCAATCGCTTGCAGTTCGCCGCAGGGGAGGACTTCGACCGCTATCCGCGCAGCTTGACAGAGGACACCGCGGCTCTCGCCGGGGCCGGCTGCGACATCCTGTTCGCGCCGGCGGAGAAGGTCCTCTATCCCGAGCCACAGTCGGTGTTCGTGCAACCGCCGCCGGAAGCCGAACAACTCTGCGGCGAGCATCGCCCGGGGCATTTTGCCGGCGTTCTGACTGTGGTCTGCAAGCTTCTGAATCTGGTGCAGCCAGCGGTCGCCGTGTTCGGCGAGAAGGACTTCCAGCAACTCTGGCTGGTTCGTCGCATGGTGGCCCAGTTGGCGATGCCGGTGCGCATCGTAGGTCACCCCACGCTACGCGATGCCGATGGGCTCGCCCTCTCCAGTCGCAACCGCTACCTGTCTTCGATGGAGCGCGCCCAGGCCCCCCGGCTGTATGCAGCGCTGTGTCAGGCGCGGGACGCCATCGTCTCGGGGGTGGCGGCTGGTCAGGCGACTCGGGAGGCGGCGCAAGGCCTGTCGGGAGGTGGCTGGAAGGTCGACTACATCGAGTTGCGTGATGCGGATACCCTGCGCCTGCCGCAGTCGGCGACCGGCGACCGTGTCTTGCTCGGTGCGGCATCTCTCGGTTCCACCCGTCTCATCGACAGCCTTCCATTCCGCCTCGCCCGAGCTGCTGTTGCCAAAGCCGGCTAGGCGATCAGCGTCATGCGGATCAGATCCTGCTGGTTCTCGGCGCCGGTCTTGCGGAAGATGGACGACAGCTGACAGCGGACGGTGCGCACGCTGGTCCCGGTAGCCACCGCGATTTCCGCCGGGGGCATGCCATGCCGGATCAGGTACTTCATGACCCTGCGTTCGGACCGGCTCAGCTTGAAGGCTTCGGCCATGGTCTCGACCTTGAGCGCAAGATCGTGCTCGACCTCGCGCACCAGGATCAGCATCTGCTCCGGGGGGTCGCCGTTGGTCTCATGTCGAAGCAGCGCGGGGATGAATTCGAAGCGGATCTCCATGCCTCGCTCCGGGCTTTTGAGGGTGGCGTGCGACCGCTCGGCGACACCCGACCAGACCGGTGCCATGGCCTCCTCGAAACGGATGTGACGGTCATCTTTGGGATAGGTCAGGTTCCCGTTGCGCAAGAACATCAGGTCGGACCGCCGCAGAAAGCAACGCGCCAGCGGGTTGCAATCGATCAGCCTGGATTCGCGATCGATCACCAGCCAAGGCCTGCCGAGGTGGACCAGGACCCGACCCTGCAGCTCGGCCGAGCGCTCCAGGCGCTGCCATCGATCCTCGCTACGGACCGCCTCCTGCAGATGCCGAGACAGGGTCGCCTGCAGCCTTGTCTGGACGGCGGAGAGTGGCAGGCGCCCCTCGCCACCGGTCATGCAGAGTCGGGCGTAGTGCTGTGAACCTGCTTCCTCCCTGTCCGGCACGAGAACAGTCAAGACCCTCGCTTCGGCATGCAGGTGGTTGAGACCATGTCGGAAGCGGGCATCATCGACGGTGTGTACCGCAGCATCGCCACTGTGGTGCGCGACCGGGTGATCGCCTTCGAGCTGTCGGGCGAGCAGGGACAATGCGTCCTCGTGGGAAAGGTTGTGCAGTCCTTCGCCGAGGAGTTTCACGTGAGAGCCGTCGGTGCGACAGAGCGCCACTGCCTCGGCATCGAACAACTGGGCGAACAGCCTTGCCACCCGACGCCACGCCGAGGGTTCACCAGCCGCCCGGTGGATGAGGGCGATGGTGTCGTCCAGGTCGGTTCCCGGCACGCCAGTCGCCGGATGCAGGTCCGCAGGTATCAGGTTCATGATCGAATCTTGTGAGAGGGTTGAGTGGGTCAGCAGCAGGGCCTTTCCGCCCTTTTTCGGCCGATCGCCGGCAAGGTCTGCGATCCGCGCAGCGGTCGGCCGAGCGCCTGTTCGAACCGAATCTAGGTGATGTGTTTGTGTATGCGCATCGTCTGCATGAACTAGCGGGGAACGGTATCTGCATTCCCGCCGCATCCTTGATGCGCTGCACGGCGCCGGGGGTGTCGCCCGGACGAAGAGGGGCCGCCGCGTCCTGCTCAGGCAGCGACTCTGAGGGCTCTCGGGCTCACAGGGCGAGCCCGCAGGCGCGGACGAAAAAAAACCCGGCCGGGGCCGGGTCTTGTCCTTGGGGGAGACTCAGACCGCGAGTCGCTCGATGGGTTTGCCGCTCTTGATCCAGGCCTCGACCCAACGCGGTTTCTTGCCGCGACCCGTCCAGGTCAGACTCGCGTCGTCCGGATGACGATATTTGATGGCCACTTCGCGACGCTTCTGAGTGGATTTTCCGGCAACCAGATCCTCAACCGAAAGCCCGAGTTCGGCAGCGCGCTTGCGGAACTCGGATACCAGCGAATCCGCCTCGGATTTGCGACGGCGGGCGATCTCACGGGCGATATCGCCCTGTAGTGCATTGAGTTCGGCCACTGAAAGACGACTCAGATCCATCGATGATCCTCCTGTATATTCAAAAAACGGTTCGGAGTATATGGCAAGTTTTTCCATACACTCCACGCAATATACACAAGATCGAGTCCGACCGATTATCTCCAGATAATCATCGAGCCACATTATCTCTGTGGGAGACGGGCCGGTAGCGACGCCTGCGGCGGGGTCGGCACATGTCGGTGCGGCTCCTCGGAGCGGTCTTCGAGGCTGGCCGAGTCCCTGACTAGGACCCGGGACCAGCCGTGGTGCTACTATCCGCCGGTCGCAGATCCGGGGTGCTTCGCGTGTCCGGCAATACCTTCGGCACCCTGTTCCGGGTGACCTCGTTCGGCGAGTCGCATGGTCCAGCCATCGGCTGTGTGGTCGATGGCTGCCCGCCAGGACTCCCGCTCGATATCGCCGCCATCCAGCGTGACCTCGACCGGCGCAAGCCAGGGACCTCGCGGCACGTTACTCAGCGCAGTGAGGAGGATGCGGTCGAAGTCCTGTCGGGCATGTTCGAGGGCCGCACCACCGGCACCCCGATCGCTTTGCTGATCCGCAACACCGACGCGCGCAGCGTCGACTACGGGAAGATCGCCGGCACCTTTCGCCCGGGGCATGCCGATTACACCTACTGGCACAAGTACGGCATCCGCGACTATCGCGGCGGTGGGCGCTCTTCGGCCCGGGAGACCGCGGCGCGAGTGGCCGCTGGCGCGATCGCCAAGCAGTGGCTCGCTGCCCGCTTTGGCATCGACATCCATGGTTGGATGAGCCAACTCGGCGATCTGGTCGTACCGTATACCGACCGCGCCGAGATCGACCGCAATGCCTTCTTCGCGCCGGATGCGGCCAGTCTGCCGCGCCTCGAGTCACTGATGGATGCCGTGCGTGCCGAGCGCGACTCGGTCGGGGCGCGCATCGAGGTCATGGCGCGCGGTGTCCCGGTGGGGTGGGGCCAGCCGGTGTTCGATCGCCTGGATGCCGACATCGCGTACGCCATGATGGGGATCAACGCGGTCAAGGCGGTAGCGATCGGCGATGGCTTCGACGTCGTCGCGCAGCGTGGTTCCCTGCACGGGGACGAGCTCACGCCCGAAGGTTTCGCCAGCAACCACGCGGGCGGCGTGCTCGGTGGCATCAGCAGCGGTCAGGACATCCGCGTCAGTCTCGCCATCAAGCCGACCTCCAGCATCCCGCAGATGCGCCACTCCATCGACCTGCAGGGTGCCGCAGTGGAGATGCAGACCACCGGCCGTCACGATCCCTGTGTCGGCATCCGCGCCACGCCCATCGCGGAGGCGATGCTGGCGCTGGTGCTCATCGACCACGCCTTGATGCACCGGGCGCAGTGCGGCGATGTGGCCACGCTGTCGCCGCCCATCGCCGGCCGCCCGACGGTCGACGACAGCGGCGCCGGGTGACCGTCGCTGCGGGGCGTTTCGCCGCCTACTATTTCTTCTACTTCGCATTCGTCGGCGTCTTCTCGCCGTACTGGTCGCTCTACCTCAAGCACCTCGATTTCGGGGCCTTCGACATCGCGGTGCTGATGTCACTGCTGCAGGTGACGCGCGTCTTCGCTCCCGGCACCTGGGGCTGGCTCGCCGACCGCGTCGGCAGGCAGGCGCCGGTGGTGCGGGCGGCGGCACTGGCAGGCATGCTGGTGTTCCTGCCGGTGTTCTGGGTGCGCGACTTCGCCGGGATGTTCGTGGCGATGCTGCTCATCGCTTTCTTCTGGAGTGCCTCCCTGCCGCTGGTGGAGGCGATGACGCTCGGCCACCTCGGCAACGAGACCGCACGCTACGGGCGTATCCGGCTCTGGGGATCGGTCGGCTTCATCCTGACGGTCCTTGGCTGCGGCTGGTGGCTCGACCATGCCCCGATCGAGTCACTGCCCTGGTTGGTGCTGGCGTTGCTGACCGGCATCGCGGCCTTCGCCTGGCGGCTGCCGGAGGCGCCCCGCTCCGTCCACCCCGACCCGACACCGCTGCGCGAGTTGCTGCGCCGCCCCGCGGTCCTGGCTCTGCTCGCTGCCTGCGCGTTGATGTCGGTGGCGCACGGGCCCTACTACACGTTGTTCTCGGTGTACCTGCAGGAGCACGGCTACAGCAAGGGGGCCATCGGTGCCCTGTGGGCCGTCGGCGTGGTCTTCGAGATCGGCATCTTCATTGGCATGCCGGCGCTGGTTGCGCGCTGGGGCTACGTACGCATCCTGCAGGCGACCTTCTGGCTGGGCGCGCTGCGATTCACGCTGATCGCGCTGGCGGTCGACTCGCTACCCCTGCTGCTCGCTGCGCAGACGCTGCACGCAGCGACCTTTGCCGCCTACCACGCCAGCGCGGTAGCGGCGGTACACGAGCATTTCCGCGGCATCCACCAGGCCAAGGGGCAGGCGCTGTATACCGCACTGAGCTTCGGTGTCGGCGGCACCCTGGGGGGCTTGCTCGGTGGCGCCCTGTACGAGACGGCTGGTGGCGCGGGGGCCTTCCTGATGAGCGCGGTGGCCACCGCACTGGGCGGGGTGCTGCTGGCTCTGCCCGCCTGGCGGCGGGGCAAGTCGCTGGCCTGAGCGCTGCCATGTGGCACAATACAAGGCTTTGCC
>Ga0172376_10000086_pt1 | contig 107320 bp, 87 predicted proteins | sample Lak35m_FD_121114 | JGI IMG/M metagenome (GOLD analysis project Ga0172376, IMG submission 121114) | Freshwater microbial communities from Kabuno Bay, South-Kivu, Congo - kab_092012_35m | ecosystem: Environmental > Aquatic > Freshwater > Lake | place: Democratic Republic of the Congo: South-Kivu...
CCCTCCGTGTGTGTGGCTTAATCGATTTGTTCTTACTTGATTAAACCGCGAAAACGCCTGGAGGTTTCAGGTTTTTTTAGAAAAATCTCAAAGGACCTCGATCAAGCTTCGCTTGATCGAGGATTAGAGAGACCAGTGCCAATACTCGAATCGATCGACCTAATAGCGCCGAGTTCTCTAACACTTTTTTCCAGAATGTCCTGCTGCGCCGGACGGTCCGCTACTATCGGTCGGAACGAGCTCGAACCCATTCTTCAGACTCGCTCTACAATCACGCTTGTGTTGGATCTCGAATGTACGTCTGTAAAGACTCAAGGAATGGCTATTCCTTGGTGTCCTGCGAGTTGCCCTCTCGCGAACCGCGACTTAAAATATGTCGGGACTTGTGGTTTTCTCCCGACGGAATCGCAAATGACGCTCACGAAAAAAGATCAGATCCTCCATCTGTTCAAACGCATGGAGATTGTGCGACCGCGAGACGTCGAAGCGATCGGCATCTCGGGCGCTTACCTCCACTGGCTTTGCAACCATGGCATTCTGGAACGCATTAGCAGGGGACTTTACACGATCCCTGACTCCCAACCAAGCGAGTTTCGGTCAATCGTGGAGGCGTGCAAACGCTCGCCCCATGCTACGGTCTGCCTGCTGAGTGCCCTGCGGATGCACGACCTGACAACGCAGTCACCTCATCAAGTTTGGTTGGCAATCGGGGAGAAAGACCGTAAACCCCAGATGACCTATCCGCCAATTCGCGTAGCGCGATTCTCTGGGGAGTCGAAACGATTCGGAGTACAGTATCGAACGATCGAAGGCGTGACGATTCCGGTATACTCACCAGCCAAGACGATTGCGGACTGCTTCAAGTATCGCAATAAGATCGGTCTGGACGTTGCTATCGAGGCTCTCAAAGATTGTCTTCGTTCACGCAAGGCCACCATGGATGAAATCTGGGAGGCCGCCAAGGTTTGTCGCATGGCAAACGTGATTCGACCTTACCTGGAGGCCATAGCGTGACCAGTAAGTCACCAAGAGACGTATCCGCGTCGGTGCGCGCGAGATTACTGAACATCTCCAAAAGGAACAGTGAAGCCTTTGACTTGGTTCTCGTGCCTCAGAGAAACTCGCGCCGCACCATCAACTCGACTAATAGCGCCGAGTCCTCGAACGCTTTTTTCCAAAATGTTCTGCAGCGCCGGAAGAGCAGGGTTTCCGAACTCCTTTTGCGAGAATGCCGTGCAGGGGCCGAAGGTTTGATTTCACCAAGAATCGATGGCTAAAGCCTGTTCTCTAAGGCTCAAAGAAACCCTGAATTAGGTAGAATAAGGGTCGACGAGAGTTACCAGCAGATCCAGGGAATTAGGGAATAAAATCAATGCACCTGTCACTTAACGCAACAGCAACGACTCCAAGTCGAGTTTTTTACCTTGCGGCTGCCGTTTTCCTGAGCGCTCAGCCCTGTTGGTCCCAATTCCAAAATCGCTTTTCGATGCCAGAAGGAGTGATGCTTGCGGCTCCTCGGGAAGTGGAAACACTTCTAAGCGATGCACAGGAAGCGATCGATCAGAAACAATGGGCAGAGGCAAGCATCGCATTGGGCCAGATTCTTGGAATCGAGGACAACGACTCAAACGACAATTTTGGAGAGGATTACTTTCTCTCTTCCCAATCCCGGCTCAAGAGCGGCCCTAAAAGCGTTTTAGGGCAAGCCAAAAAAATGCTCCAAGAGTTGCCTGACGAGGCCAAACAGGCTATCGAGCTTCGATACGGTGTGAAGGCAAAACAATTACTCCAAAAGGCACTAGAGACCGACAACCGAGGACTCTTGTATGAGCTTTCAAGTCGATTCGGATTTACCGACGCAGGAAGAGATGCCTCCCTACTGCTTGCCGAGCAACTGCTTTCTACAGGCAACCCTACCGAAGCGGTCACTACGTTAGAACGTTTGCTCGATGATCCCGTGGCGCGGGTAAGATTCGGAGAATCGTTAGGGGTTCTGGCCGTCGCTACCAAAGTCACTTGCAGTCCTGTCGCTGACTCCAAGAAGCTTTTGGTACAGGTTCGCGAGTACTTCCCAAATGTTTCGATTCAATGGAACGATTCTAAAGTTGGATGGAACGACAAGACAACCAATGAATCGATCATCGAAAGCTTATCGAAAGAAAACTTCAAAACGATATCGCGACGCATCAGTCAGCCGCAATTTGAGGGAGGAAGCTTGAATCGAAACGCTGATACTTTTGGCGGCATTCCGATTCCAATACTGCGATGGAGCGTCGACCTGCACGAATCTGCACAGCACAAAGAAAACCTCGAGCGGACACTTCGAAAACAACTCTCCGAGAGACGTTCTCATTTGATTCCGACCAGACATCCTGTGAGTGCTGATGGACTGGTCTTTGTACCGACCTACGATCAACGGATCTTGGCCATCGATGCTAAAACCGGCAAGATACGTTGGCCGATCGTCTTCAGCGGGACACCGCTTGGTTTTGCGTTGGATCGAGGTTCGAATCGAGATAGTTATTCCCTCGGCTTACCATCCCCGGATTATTTGGTCAGACGTGTTTGGGGTGATTTCTGCACAAGCCAAATTTCGACAGATGGTAATCGGGTTTTCAGTTTGAGTGTTTCGTCGGCCGTTGAGGTCGGCGAAAGCTTTGCTGTCGGCCCCAATGTTCGGCTGAATCGAAACCCGATGATTCGAACCTATAACGTTCTTCAAGCCTGGAGTATTCCCGAGCAAGGAAAATTGCTTTGGGAGTGCGGTGGTGTCAATCAATCTAGTGCACAGGAGCTCAAAGGTGCCCTGTTCCTAGGAGCCCCGATTCCAGTGCGGTCAGAATTGCTAGTCCTGGCCGAACTCAACGGCGAAGTTTATTTGGTTTCTATATCACCGGCCACCGGGGAGCTAAACTGGAAACAACCCTTGGTTGCCAACCAAGGCACAACGATCGCACTGGACCCCCAAAGACGCGCATTTGGACTAAGTCCTTGCGTGGACTCCTCTTTGGTGATTTGCCCGACGCTCAGTGGATTTCTGGTGGCATACGATTTGAATCGAAGAGAACTGGCATGGAGTAGAGCGTACCCGATGAATTCCGCCTTGATGCCTGGAGCGGCCTTCAACATCGTAGGGGGAATGGATCTAAGGGAGACCGATCCGATGCTTTCTCGACCACTGGACACCACTGTGTTGGTCCATGAGGGTGTCAGTGTATTTGCTCCATCGAATGGAACAGCCGTCTACGGGATCTCGAATACCGATGGCTCCGAACTGTGGCAAATCGGACATGAGGATGGTTCGTCGTTCCGTTATGTGGCCGGCATCTGGAATCAACTTGTCGTTCTGGTCTACGCCCAGAAGATTCTGGGAATCGATCTGCGGACTGGCCAACCAGCATGGCCTGAGATTGAGATGCCCAGCGGATCGCATGTGGTGGGCAAGTGTGTCCGTTCCGAATCCAAGCTACTGGTGCCAAGTTCCAATCAGAGTCTCGTGGAACTCGACTTGCTACAAGGGACGGTGACTTCCGAAACCAAATGCGAAAAGCCACTTGGAAATTTATCCGTGATCGGAGGTCAGATCCTGAGCACTAGTCCATTTGAATTGACCAGTTATTCGATTCGCGACAGCTTCCAATTGGAACTCATCGAGGAACTCAAGCAAAGCCCAGGAACGGCCGCCGTTCTTCAAAAACAAGGGGAACTTGCACTCGCACAAGGTGATATCGATTTAGCCCTAGAAAAGCTTGAAAATTCCCTGGAACTGGCTCCGCAGGACTGGGAGGTCCGGCGATCGATGCTCAAGGCCCTTACGATGGCTTTGACAATTGATTTTGATAAGTTTGCTCAGCGGGTTAGCAAATACGAGTCGATGCTAAAGGACCTGGACCAACCCACCTACCTGAGGGTTTTAGTCCATGGCTTAGAGAAACAGCAACGTTGGACCGAAGCGCTCGAGAGGATGTTCGAACTAAGCGATTCAAGACTTACTCGGCGGTTGAACCAGTTGATGGATGGAACGAGCGTCGAAGCGGCAACCCGATGGTCCATCCAGGAAGATACATGGATCTCGGCGCGCATCGCGCGACTGGCCGAGAAAATCCCCGACGAGCAATGGGCTGCAATCCAACCAAAAATTCTCCAACGGCTTGAAGCCAATCCTAAACAGGATCCATCCTTACTAAGGCTGCGATTGCAGCACTTTGAAGGACTTCCGTTCACACAGCAAGCGCGGTTGCTGTATGCCAAATCGCTGGGAAATCGCAGCATGATCGATGCTGAGTTTCTGCTATCTGCCAGTGACAGCAATAACCCATCGATCCGACTTGCAAAAGCTGCACTCTATCTCAAAGGGGAGCGGCCGATGAAATCTTGGTTGGAGCTCGAGAAAGACGACGCACAATTTCTTGCGATCGCCAATGAGCTAACCGGCAAGAACGCTCCAGGACTGCTGCGATACGATGACCCAAATGCGATGATCATTCGGTTTAAGGAGCGTGAGGCTTCTGCAGCTAGATCAAAAAACTGGCCCCAAGGAAAAGTGGAGGTGACCTCAAGTTTTGCCGAGCCAAATGCGATTGGACAATTTCAATCTGGATATGAAGGCGCCAACACCTGCCAGATTGGACAGGTCTATGGGGATTCCTTCCAGGATTGGCAAGCCTATTACAACAACGGCCTGCTCCATTTGGTCCAACAACAAACGGGCGAGCAAATCCAATACAACTTGCTGGATGTTGGGGTCCAGGATCGACTGACCCCTCCGAGGGTTCATGCGATCAATAGCATTGTGATTATTGAACTAAGGGACCAGATAATCGCGTTGGATCTATTCCATGCCAATTTAAGCCAACAAGACGGACAGCTTTGGAACACTGCCTTCGGGAAAGAGTCCTCGGAATCGCAGGCACCAGGCAGAGTACGAACCAATACCATCGAGAGAAATTCATGGGGACTGGTGATACCCAAGCGTGTTTTTCGCATCGTCGATGTTTCTCGATGGGGTGTCGTCGTCCAGGCGGACAATGAATTGACCAGTATCCATCCGTTGTTGGGAACCAAGCAATGGAGCTTGCAGGGATTTCGAAACGCATCGGTTGTCAGCAAAGGTGGATTCCTATATGCCTTGGAATCTTCAAACTCGAAAATATCCAAGATAGACCCCCGAGATGGGCTTGTGATAGAAGAAATCAAAACCGATCAGGACGGCTGGACGCCTTTGACCACCCTCGCCCAGCGTTGGATCATGCAACCGGTTCGCCAGTCTGGAGCTGATCAAGCAAGCCGCATGAAGCTCAGGCTCCTAGAGCCTACGACCGGACAAGTCCTCCTGAGTACCGATCACACCGTCGATACTCGCTTGGCAATCGTCGGTGACGTCGGTTTGGTAGCTCTGCGGACCGATGGATCGATGGTTTACTGGAATGTTTTGAAAGGGACTGAGTCGAATCATCAGGCGGAAGTCGAAGGGAAATTTAGCAGTATCAGCGCCCAAACTTTCGGTGGCTTGGCACTGGTGCTACCGCATGCAGGCGCGATGGAACTTGACAGTGTTCAAGTCTCACCGCAACTGAGAACCGACCCAACGGTTGCCGCTTGCGCGGGGAGATTGTTTGCGATTCGCATCGAAGATGGATCACTGGTATGGGAAAAAGCCCAGCGAGTGAAACACTTCCTGTTCCCGATCAGCCAAAACCGCGAATCTCCAGCAGCGGTTTTCATGCGCAGACTTACCCTCAAAAATGTCCGCGGCATGAGTTTGGACTTTACCAGCATCGCGCTGATCGATGTGCCAACCGGAAAATTGCTTTACCAAAAGCATGACCTACCTGCGGTTCGTGGTGATGCTTTCAGGCAGCAGTTACTCCCAAGCCAGAGCCTGATGACGGTCAAGCTCTACGGAAATCTGTTCGCAATACGTTGGACAGACCAACCATTGGATCCCTCGACCAAACCTGACTCAAATGGGAGCGATCCTACTGGCGAGCTTGCTATTGGCGAACTAGACTTCGAGGGGTTCCAAGCGACTGCGGAGGAATTGGCCGATCGGATCAAAAGTGGACAACCGATCCCCGGCCTAACTCCGCCAAACAACGGCAATTTGGATCCTCCGATCCCCCGATGAGAATCACATCCATTCCCCGATACTATCGGAATCTTAAGCGTTGGCGGGAAATCATACTGATCCTGCGCCGCTATGGACTAGCCGATTGGCTTAGCCGTCTTCGGTTGGACATGATCCGAGATTGGATCAAAGATGATCATGGAGTACCGCTAGCAAGTTACTCGCGTGAGGCGCGAGTACGAATGGCGCTGACGGACTTGGGACCAACGTTTATCAAGCTTGGACAGGTCCTTTCCCTTCGACCTGATTTGGTCGGTAGTGCCCAAGCTGCCGAGTTGCAACTGCTTCAGGCCAATGTACCTGCTGATCCACCAGAGGCTGTCGCCCGAACTATTGAGTCCGAGCTCAAAGGATCCATACCGGAATTATTCAGGGAATTTGATCAAACCGCGATGGCTTCAGCATCGATTGGCCAAGCCCATCGCGCAAGACTGCCCGATGGAACCGCTGTGGTCGTCAAAGTCCAACATGAAAACATACGAGGGAAAATTCATGAAGACCTCGAGGTTTTAGCCGGGTTGGCAGGGCTTGCCGAACGCATCCCTGAGTTTGCTGTTTGGCGGCCTCGTGAGATCGTCAGCCAGTCATCAAGATCGCTCAAACGCGAACTGAGCTTCACACAAGAGCAAGCCAATCTGATCATGCTCAAAGAAGCGTTGTCTGGATTGTCTGGAATACGTATTCCAGAGGCGTTCGCAAGCCACTCGAGCCATCGCGTATTGACGATGAGTCTGTTATCGGGTGAATCGATCAACCAAGTAAGCGATCCTGAGAAGTACTCCGACGAAGATCGCGAAGAATTTGCAAGAAGGATAGCAGACCTTTACGTTGAGATGATCTTTGTCAAAGGACTTTATCATGCCGATCCTCACCCGGGTAACATCCTCATTGAACATGACGGGAGTTTGGGGCTTCTGGACTTTGGGATGGTTGGACGGATCGACGATGCTCTTAGGGACAACATCGAAGAGATGCTCTGGGCATTATCGCTCAAGGACTCTGCGCTTCTTACATCGATCATCAAACGGGTAGGAAAGGTCCCTCAGAATGTGGATGACTCGTTGCTCTCGAACGACATTACAGACTTGATTGGAACCTACGGTAACCAACCGATCGAGCGGATTGATTTGGCAACGGCACTTAACGATGCGACCGACATCCTTCACCGGCATCGAATCGTTTTGCCTAGCCAACTAGGCATGCTTATAAAAACCTTGGTGACACTGCAAGGCACTATCCGTCAAACGAGCCCAAAGTTCAGTTTGCTCGAAGCCATCGAGCCGATGTTTAAACGCATGTGGCGAAGCAGGCTCTCACCGTGGAGACAAGCCCGAAGGCTGCGAAGACTTTACATCGAAGTGGAAACACTGGTCGAGAAACTGCCCGGTCAAATCAGCTCTCTTATGGAATTGGTGCAAAGCGGCAAACTCGATGTCCACCTTTCCCATCGAGGGCTTAGTCCATCGATCAACAGGCTGGTCCTGGGGCTACTGACAAGCTCCCTACTGCTTGGCTCGTCGATCTTGATGGCATCGAATGTCCCACCTTTGCTTTTTATAAACGGTGGGCCTTTTGGATTGAAAAACCTCTCGATGATCGGATTGGGAGGATTTATTTTGAGTCTCATCGTGACGATTCGCATCCTCTTGGCGATCAATCGCTCAGGGCACTTGGATCCTCACGGAGAAGCCGAGGATCAGGATCCCTTTGGATAATCAATCGGGTAACTGAAGCTCACTGGTTAGCTTCATGCCAAGGCGTATCGTCGGCGTCGTCGGATGCGAAAGCGGGTGCATCGAGGATTTGCAGATAGCTATCGTATCGACGCGGGTCGAGCCTTCCATCTGCGACCGCGTCCTTGACGGCACAGATATCTTCATGATGATGCGAACAATCAGGATATCGGCAGTGCGATGCAAAAGGGCGAAGATCTCGAAAAAGCCCTGTCAGTTCCGCTGGCACAATATCCCAAAGTTGAAATTGGCGAACTCCCGGAGTATCGATGATGGAGGTCTTTGCATCGATACAAAACCATTCGGCAGTGGTCGTGGTATGCTTGCCCTTTTGGTTATCCAAACTGACATTCTGTACGCGTTGGGATAAACCTGGTATCAGATGATTCAAAATGCTCGATTTACCGACACCACTTTGTCCGATCACTGCGCTGGCTTTCCCCTGCACCCACGATTCCAAATGGTTCATGCCCCATCCTTGCATTGCGCTAAGCATGAAAACCTGGTATCCCATTTGGGCATAACTCCCGATCAATGGTTGAAGTTTCTCGGGAGCAATCAAATCGCATTTGTTGATACACACGGTAGCATCGATTTGGTTTTGTTCGGCAGTGGCGAGAATTCGATCGATTAGATTGGGTTTAATCGAAGGCTCTGCGGCGCTTGTGACGACCAGGATTTGGTCGATGTTCGATGCGATCACATGCCGGCGATTCTTGCTAGTACGGCAAAGTTCTGAGCGACGAGGCTCGATACGAACGATCCAGCCTTGGTTGCCCCCGTGAGGCTCGACTTTGACTTGGTCACCCGTTACGACGACGTGACGCTGGGTCGTGGAGAGATTTTTAAGGACCCGACGAACCGCACAGCGAAGAATCTGTCCATCAGATAGTTCGACGATCGACTCGAGGCCATGGACACGAATCACCCTGCCATCGACCGTTGCGTCGGATGTTTGGATTTGTATCGACTGGATGGCATCTGGATGCTCTGGGGATACCACATCGGCTTTGACAGTTCGGCGGCGAGTCAGATCGCCCTTACCGGTGATGCGTTGGGAGTTCTGCGTATCGATTTCGTCTTTGGAATCGGCGAACTTTTCGGTCAGTCCGCGTTCGCGACGTTGACCCTGGTGTCCTTTTCGAAACTCTAATCGGGTCTTCTTTGGTTTTTTCTTGGACATTGCAACTAAGGCTCTGAAACCACCGAAGCGGTTGAATCGCTCAGTTCGGTTTCCGACAATAGTTCCTCCGGTGCATGGATGCTTGGACCGATCAGCGTTGATATTTCTTTCTCATCGAGTTCTTCGCGAACGATGAGTGCATCCTTGAGGATTTCAAGGGAGTTTCGATGCTTTTGGAGTAGTTCGAGGGCTAAGTGATCGGCATGACGGAGGGTCTCGCCGATTTCGCCGTCGATGATCTCTTGAGTCTTTTCGCTGAAGAGTCGTTGTTGGTGGATCTCTCGACCGAGGAAAGGGTCGCTATCGGAGAGCTTATAGGAAACCGGTCCGAGCTTGCGGCTCATTCCCCAATGGGAAATCATTCGGCGGGCAAGCGAAGTGGCCCTTTCCAAGTCGTTTTCGGCACCAACGCTCGTTTCTTTGTAAATGATTTGCTCGGCCGCACGACCTGCAAGCAGTACGATTAACTGATCTCGCACTTCGTGCTCGGACATATTCATCCGATCCTCCGAAGGAAGAATCTGGGTGCTTCCAAGGGACTGTCCTCGTGGAATGACGGTGACTTTATGAACTCGCTGGGCCCCTGGTAGAAACCAAGCTGCAAGTGTGTGTCCAGCTTCATGGTAGGCGGTTTTCTCTTTCTCCGCCGGGGCCATAACCTCTTCACGTTTGGCGCCCATGAGCACTTTGTCTCTTGCATAATCAAAATCGGACATGTGCACGCGTTTTTTGTCATGGCGGGCAGCCCACAGAGCCGCTTCATTGACGATATTTCGAAGATCAGCGCCGGTGAGCCCGACGGTGGCTTCTGCGATCCGGTGCAAATCGACATCAGCGTCCAAGGGAACTTCTCGAACATGAACTTTGAGAATTTCCTCGCGTCCTTTGAGCGTCGGCCTACCGACGGTGATGTGACGATCAAATCGTCCTGGTCGCAAAAGCGCCGGATCCAAGACATCTGGACGGTTGGTCGAAGCGACAACGATAACCGATTCGGTGGGCGAAAAGCCATCCATTTCGCTGAGGATTTGATTGAGTGTTTGCTCACGCTCGTCATGGCCACCGCCGAGTCCGGCACCGCGTTGGCGACCAACTGCATCGATTTCGTCGATGAAGATAATCCCGGGGGAATTCTGCTTGGCCGTCGCAAACAGATCCCGAACGCGTGAAGCTCCGACTCCTACGAACATCTGAATGAACTCACTGCCATTGACCGAATAAAAAGCAACTCCCGCTTCACCGGCAATTGCTCTGGCCAGCAGAGTTTTTCCGGTCCCTGGAGGTCCGTTCAGCAGCACTCCCTTAGGAACTCGGCCTCCAAGTTTCTGGAACTTTTCAGGCGACTTCAGAAAATCTACGATCTCCTTGAGATCCGCTTTGACTCCCTCTAAGCCTGCAACGTCGTCGAAACTGATCGCTTGGTCCGATGCTTCAAAGCGTTTGGCGGTCGATCGCGTAAATCCGTTTAGAAAATTCCCGCCCATCATGTTCTCACGCGATCGTCGCATCAGCGTGTAAATTCCAAATCCAAGTAATCCCAAAGAAGCCAGGGACAAAAGCAAATAAAGCGAATTGGAGTCCGTCGCTGGCACTACATCGTAGACCAGAGGTGGTTGATCCGATGAAGCGCTCTTGGAAGCCCTGATCTTCTCCAACCTCTCAAACAAGTCCCTTCGAGATTCACCCTGATCGGGCAAAGCAACGCGAAAGTTCTCCGCAAGCCGCGCCGAAGAACCGCTGGTCGAGGACTTAGGAACAACCGGTTTGCCGTCGGTATCGTAGGTAAGAGGTTTCTCTGGCGCGACGATGAAAGTCCCTTCGGCACCCGAAGGATACACCGTCAATCGCTTGATGTTCTCCCGCTCTAACTGATCCAAGAAGAAACTATAATCGACGCGGGAATACTCCGTTGAGTTTGGGAAAAACAACAGGAGCATGCAAAGGGACAAAAGTAACGCAAACCACCAGAAATTACCGGTGCCCTTATTGCCACGGACCGGCACCGGAGGAACAGGTCTATCAGATTTCGATGTAGTCATGGATCAGCGCAGTCTAAGATTTGCAAATCGGTTGAAAAGCCGAACGGTCGTCACCTCCAGATTGTAACAAAATCACGGCAAAAAAGAGCCTGGCATCCCAACAAAACCCCGCAGGGCTAAATCTGGTAGTTCATATCCATCAGCGAATCGTCGATACTCCCGTTGCGGATCCTGACCTTGGGTTTCTCAAGGACCACCGTCGTATGAGGCGCGACACTCGATGTGACCCAGACACTCGACCCGATAACGCTGTGATGACCGACAGTCGTATTGCCCCCCAAAATCGTCGCGTTGGCATAGATGACCACGTGATCTTCAATCGTCGGATGACGTTTGGTGCCTCTGACCAACTCCCCGTTAGCATCGGTTGCAAAACTCAAAGCACCAAGCGTCACGCCCTGGTAAATTTTGACGTGATTGCCGATCGCGCACGTCTCGCCGATGACCACTCCGGTGCCGTGGTCGATGAAAAAGTACTCGCCGATATCCGCACCCGGATGGATATCGATCCCGGTCTGCTTGTGAGCCCATTCGCTCATCATCCTGGGAATGAATGGGACTTTTAGCCGCACCAATTCATGGGCGATCCGGTAGATCGTGACGGCTTCGAGCCCAGGAAAACAAAACACGATTTCATCCCGATTCGTGACGCTAGGATCCCCCGCAAATGCGGCTTCCACGTCCTTGGATAAAACCTGACGAATCGCAGGGACTTTCTCGATCAATTGCATGGCGATCCACTCCCCGCGAGCTTCGTAATGAGCCATTTCTGTGCACCCCTCTGTCGGCGAGTGATTCACTCGGTCGGCATGGATAAGCGCCCTAGTGATCTGTTTGGAAAGTTTCGCTAAAAGCGAATCCACCAAATTGCCTACATAGTAGGAGACATTCGACGCATGCAACCCCTCACGACGCCGAAAACCCGGATAGAAAAGATCCTTGAAATCCTCAAGAATCTCGATCACAACTTCGTATTTGGGCAAAGGACAGTGCCCCAAATGATGAATCCTTTCGGTCATCGAATAACTCGCCACGATCGAATCGGTCAATCGAGGGATCATGCTCTGTCTGTCGACTGGAGAGTTGATTTCATTTGCCACGTCTTACCACCGAAGTCATCTTTTCTAGGGGTTTTCTGTGCTGTATCAAGGGTTTTATCATGGTTTTCAAACAATCCGCTGTCACCTAACTCCTGCGGTGTGTATCGGATCTATCGACCAAGCCCGTCAAGGTATTCTAAACAGTCCAGCTCCCGAAGCGAACCTCAGCACGAAATGCTAGCACTTTATATTGCGCTAGCATTTGGGCGATGTGGAAAATCTTGTGCGAAACTTGATTCGCCCTTAGAGATTCCCTACCTTACCCGCCTCTCGCAGACCCCGCTCGGCTGAATGGATTCAGCCAAAATGAGCTTAACAACTTCCTGCGAGCCTTTTCAAGAGTCCATTCAGGAGATCCAGAGCCATGGCACGCAAACCACTTATCGGTATGAACTGCGACTACCGAGCGTCACACCAAGGAACCCCAGCTTACGCATTTCTAGCCGCTGGTTACTTTGACGCGATCGCTAAGGCCGGAGGAATCCCCGTGGTCGTCCCTCCTACGGAAAACATCGATAGTATCGGCTCAATCCTGGAAAACCTAGACGGCTTTGTCCTTGTCGGTGGGGCTGACCTTGATCCCCGCCGAGATGGCTACATGCTCCACAGTTCCGTGCGTCCGATGGAAGCCCGTCGGGAAACCTTCGACCGAAAACTCGCACGGGAAATCGCTCAACGACGCATGAGCCTGATGGCTATCGGTGCCGGTCTTCAACTGATCAATATCATCGAAGGGGGAAACCTCTTTTACCACATACCGATCGATCTACCCAACGCCTTGCCCCACCTGGATCCGCACGACCCGAACCACCGGCACTCCTTGGTCGTGGAACCCAATTCCATTCTGGGCCGCGTGTACGGCGAAGGTGAAATCCGCGTCACTAGCCGACACCACATGGCGATCGATCGACTTGCAGATGCCTTCAAAGTCACCGCACGCTGCCAAGACGGGGTCATCGAAGGGATCGAAAGCCGCTTGGATGATTGGTTCGTTGTAGGCTGCCAGTTTCACCCCGAATCCCCTGCTGCAAGCGCCTTGGACAGCCAAATCTTCGAAGAATTCGTATCGGGCATTCTAACGCGAGAAATAAGTCAGCCTCGCATCCAGCTCAAAGTGGCTTAATTGGCCTGTCGCCACAAAATTCCTCCAGCAGCGAAAACTTGGCACGGATGCCGTTCGCTGTTGGAACGAATGCTTACCCTGCGATGGCTTGGAGCTTCTCGAGCCCAAGCCTCGAGCACCAGTCTCCAAAGGATTCACCCTCTTGACGCTGCGACCCGAATGCCTTGAACAAGGGCTCTAAAGTATCGGTGATCGCCTCCAAGGGAACCAGATCCTTGAAGATAAACGCCAATCGAGTACCCAGACGGGTCCCACCTACATAAACGGTGTACTTGCCTTTGGCCTTTCCCACCAAACCGATATCGGCGTTATAAGGTCTAGCGCAGCCGTTTGGACATCCGGTCATCCGTACCGTGAAAAGCTCTTTGTCTAAACCCAACTCTTGAAGTTTCTTTTCCATCACATCGATCACACTTGGCAAAGCCCGCTCGCTTTCAGTGATCGCCAAACCACAGGTAGGCAAAGCGACACAAGCGATCGACCAACGCCTGACATTGGAGATCTCTTCGGTAAGGGGCAAACCATGCTTCTTGATGATCCCCTCTAGCTTGGGGCGGGAGCTAGGATCCAAATTGCAAAACAAAACGCTTTGGTGAGCGGTCAGACGGATCTGGGGCTGGAACTCTTCGCATATCTCTCGCAATGCTTTCTTCCACTGACGATTTTCATCATCATACAGCCGGCCGTTCTCGACATTGAATCCATAAAAGCATCGTCCATCTCCTTGTTGATCCCAACCCATGTGGTCTCGATGCTCGACCACGTCGTCGGGAGTGCAGTCCTGGAGGGTACTCCCATAGTACTCTTGGACTTGATGCCTCATCCATTCAATCCCTCGATCGTGGACCAAGTACTTCAATCTCGCACGTTTGCGATCGTCGCGGTATCCAAAGTCTCTCTGGACCTTGACGATCGCCTCGGCAACTCCAACGGCTTGCTCTGGGGTTACAAAGGCCATGCGAGTGGCAAGCCGAGGAAAGGTCTTTTTGGCGCTTGGGGTTACCCCCAACCCACCTCCAACGACCACGTTGTATCCGATCACTTGAGCGTCCCTGACGACTGCGATGAAACCCAAGCAGTTGGTGTAAACATCTGTGCAGTTGTCGTCTGCCAAGGCGATCGCGGTTTTGAACTTCCGGGGCAAGTAAGTCTTTCCGTAAATCGGTTCCACGAATTCGTCGCTACCACCTTCGAGCGTTTCCTCACCGCTGGAGAGATCCTTGAGCCAAAGCTCGTAATAGGATTTCGTCTTTGGCGATAGATGATCCGAAATGTCTTGAGCGAGCTTCTGAACCGTAGCTCGGATGTTATCGGTGTAAGGCGCAGGGCAGGCCATCGTGTTGCGATTGACGTCACCGCAAGCCGCCAAGGTCGTGAGCATGGTCCTATTGATCCTCTGCATGCATTCCCGAAGATCGCTCTTGAGGATTCCATGCAATTGCAAACCCTGACGCGTCGTGATCTTGAGCGTTGAATTGCCGATCGAATCGCACAAATCCAAATGAGCCAGCAATTGCTCGGCGGTCATTATCCCCGCCGGGATCCGAGACCTGACCATGAAACTGAAATCCTTCTCCGACTTACCGGACTCACCGGAACTCTTGCGTTGCTCTCGATCATCTTGCTGATACGTCCCATGGAACTTAAGCAACTGCAAATCGTCTTTGCCAAAGTGCGTCGTATCGGCCATGAGCTCCTGGCCAATCGATCCCCTTAGGTATCGACTGGAATCTTTGATGAGCTCAACGGCACTAAGCTTGGGTTCGGTGGTGTCTTGAGCACTTGGCGATGGTCTTGCGTCATCCGACATAGTTTTGGCTTTGGTTCTGCTCTGCGATGAAATTGGTTCGAAAATTCGGTCAAAGTCTACCCCATGCTACCGATTAAAATCTAGCTCAAAGGCCCCTTCAAGAGGCCACCGCGCCAAGCTATAACGGTACGCAGATCGTAAGCATATCAGTTTGTATCCAATTGAAATCGCCCGGAGGCAACTTCTTTCGATGACTGCGCGAATACTCGATGGGAAGATGATCGCAAACACGATCCGGCAAGAAGTTGCTCTCAAGGTTGCTCAATTCAAAGAGAAGTTTTCTAAGTCCCCTAAATTAGTTGCGGTTTTGGTAGGGGACGACCCAGCTAGCCAAGTCTACGTTCGCAACAAGGAAATCGCCTGTAGCAAAGCGGGCATTGAAAGCCAGGTTCTCCGGCTAGAGTGTTCCACGACCACGGAGAATCTCTTGGAAATACTCGAGGATCTCAACGCTGATGACACGGTCCACGGAATCCTGGTTCAGCTACCTCTGCCGCCCCATATCGATTCCAGAGCGGTCCTTGATCGCATCGAGCCGTCGAAGGATGTCGATGCATTTTCCCCCGAAAACGTTGGGCTAATGTCGCAGGGCCGCCCAAGATTTTTACCCTGCACCCCCCATGGAGTGATGCAGTTGCTAGACCGTTGCTCAATCCCGATCTGTGGCAAGGAAGTGGTGGTCGTGGGGCGCAGCGACATTGTCGGCAAACCGCTGGTCATGATGTGCTTGCAGAAAACCGGACCAGCCGGACACGACAATGCAAACGCCACAGTGACTTGTTGTCACAGCCAAACCACGGACTTGGGATCCATTACCCGCAGGGCAGATGTACTGCTTGTTGCGATCGGAAAACCCAACTGGATCAATTCACAGATGGTCAAACCAGGTGCAGTTGTGATCGATATAGGAATCAACCGACTCAATGATCGACTGGTCGGAGATGTCGACTTTGACTCAGTCTCCCAAGTGGCTTGTGCGATCACCCCGGTCCCCGGAGGCGTTGGTCCTTTGACCATCGCCATGCTATTAGAAAATACCATTCGGGCTGCACAGCAGCAGCAATCGCAAACCCAAACGTCTGCTTAGAGGATCGCTTAGCAAGCTTTGATCTGTTCGATGATGATCAGCAGGTGCTTTGCCCTCATGATCGAACCGGCTGTCTTGACAAACGCAACGCCGGCTTCCAGTTCCGGAAGCGTGATGCTCGAACCTGGACTGCTGATCGATGTACTTGGGGAGACCGCTCGCTTGGCTGCCGTTGCGACGGGGGCTTCCGAGCGTGATGAGGAGCCACCCCCTTGCCGCTTAGCGATGCTCTTGACGTTGGCCACATCGGCTGCTGTCACACTAAATTGCTTCAACGCCTCGACGACATCGCGGTTCCGTGCCTCTGGGTTGTTCTCCATGTAAAGGCGAATTCTCTGCGCCTTGCTGAGTTCTTTTGACATACTTAAAGGATCCTTGATTGAATAGTTAACTTCTTCAGCCGCTTGATTAGCGGAATTCATTTTTTCCTCAGCTTCCCTAACGAGAACCTCAGGAACGCTTTCCACAAGATCATCGAGTGTTATTACTCGATCAGAATCGATCATCGATTAGGTCTCCTATTACCATTGGTTTTTGCATCCAAGAATGAGAACTCGAACTTTTAGGGCGAAGAATCCGAGTACTGTTAAATTTCTAATGAGCGTACTGGACTTGAGCGTAGTCGATATCCGAGCGCAAGTGGACTACTAACACGACTTTTCGGAAGCGAGCCCAACATTATCAGTGCAACAAGTGATGCGATATCATAGAACTGAGTTGGAGTTGGTCAAGTCGAAAAACAACACCCATCGCATTGGTTCTATGCAGTTGAAAACGAGGATTTCTACCTTACCAAGCGTTTTAAACCACACCCAGCAATCGTATTTCTGATAGAATGTCACATCTACATTCCACGATAGCCCGATGCGTTAATCGGAAGCTATCAAGACCGTAAACTAGGGTTACCGATGAGCAAGCAAAACGACGACGCAATCCCCCAATCCGATGACCAAGGAATGGGGCTAGATCGTAGTGATTACAATGCGGAAGATCTGAAATTTCTCAACGACCTCGAACACGTTCGAGCCCGACCCGGGATGTACATCGGTGACACGACGCTAAAAGGTCTCCATCATTTGGTCTACGAAGTCGTCGACAACTCGATCGACGAAGCGATGGCTGATTTTGCGAAAAGTGTCTCGGTTTCTATCAACGCCGATGGATCGGTTACCGTTGAAGACGACGGACGCGGAATCCCAGCCGAGAGACACGCGGATCTCTCAGAAAAAATGGGACGAGAAATCAGCACGCTCGAAGGTGTGATGACGGTTCTGAAGTTTGGAGGCAAGTTTGAAAAGAAAGCCTACCAAACTTCCGGTGGCCTTCACGGCGTGGGTGTGACCGTCGTGAACTTCCTGTCCCAATGGTGCGAAGTCGAAGTGCATCGCGACGGCAAGATGTGGACTCAGTCGTACGAAAGAGGCGTTGCAACCAGCCAAGTTCGCGAAGCGGGTGCATCGAGCAAACGAGGCACGAAAACCACTTTCAAACCAGACGCTCAGATTTTTCCTAATACCAAGTTCGTTTACGACACCTTGGCAAAGCGGCTTCAAGAACTCGCATTCCTTAACAGCGGAGTACGCATCCGAGTGCGGGATGAACGCAGTAACCTGGGCGATGAATTTTACTACGAACGAGGGATCGAGGAATTCGTCGAATTCCTCAACAGAGCTAGCGATGTCGTCCACAAAGACGTCATCGTAATCGATGGGACCAAAGACACCATCGGATTTACCATCGCTCTTCAATACTCCGAAGAGTACACAGAAACTCTGCAGTCCTACGCAAACAACATCCATACCCTCGAAGGAGGGACCCACGTCTCAGGATTCCGCGCTGCCCTGACTCGAACCTTGAACAACTACGGCAAAAAAGAAAATATGTTCAAGGACCTAACTCCTACCGGTGACGATTTTCGTGAAGGGCTCACCTGCGTCATCTCGGTTAGAGTCCCCCACCCTCAATTCGAAGGACAAACCAAAACCAAACTTGGCAACTCCGACGTCGAGAGTGTTATCAACACGGCCGTAGGCGATGGATTATCCAAATACCTCGAGGAAAACCCAAAAACCGCCAAACTCTTGGTCCGAAAAGGAATGCTTGCTGCCGAAGCCCGTGAGGCGGCCCGCAAAGCCAAAGACGCATTGAGAAAACGAAAAGATGCTCTCGGTGGTGGCGGACTACCAGGTAAACTGCGGGATTGCATCAGCAACAAAATGGAGGAGTGCGAACTCTACCTAGTCGAAGGTGATTCCGCAGGTGGAAGCGCCGAAGGTGGTCGGTTTCGAGAAACCCAAGCCATCCTGCCGCTTCGAGGCAAAATCATCAACGCTTACAAAAGCCGAGAAGATAAAGTACTTGCAAACGAAGAAGTCATGAGCATCATCCAAGCCGTAGGCTCTGGAATCGGGGATGACCAAGATATCGCCAAACGCCGATACAACCGCATCATCATCATGACCGACGCGGATATCGACGGCTCCCACATCCGTACTCTGCTGCTGTGCTTTTTCTACCGACAAATGTACCAGCTCGTCGCCGGTGGACACGTCTACCTAGCCCAACCCCCACTCTACCGCGTCGTACGAGGGAAGAAAGAAAAATATTACGTGCAGTCCGAAGAGGAAATGAAGAACCAACTCCTCGAAAAAGGGCTCGGTGATAGCTCTCTGGTACGCGAAGATGGGAGCAAAGTCCAAGGTGACCGCATGCAGTCGCTGTGCCGAAGCCTCTCATCGCTCGAAGAAGCGATCCTCACTCTGGAAAGACGAGGAATCTCCCTGAAAGTTCACGCAGAACGCATGGATCCAGAAACCAAACGATTGCCCGTTTTCCACCTGGACCTAGGTCCCGAAGACCACTGGTTCGTCTCGCGTGACAAACTCGATGAGTTTCTCGTGGCCCGGAAAATCCGCGTCGAAAGCACCACCAGCGAAACTCCGACGATCGTCAACTCAGAACCCTCCAGCGATGTCGCTTCGCCAAAAGCCGCCCACATCTCTGAAATCTTCGAAGTCCGCACCATCAACACCGGTCTGCAAGAACTCGCAGAGCACGGATTCTCCATTTCAGATCTGATTCCCAAGGAAAGGACCGGGGCTACCGATTCCCGCTTCTACCTGGAGCGAGAAGAAAACCTCATCGGCATCGAAGACCTTCGGCAACTCCTGCCGGCGATCCGCGAAAGCGGTCGAAGAGGACTGACCATCACCCGTTTCAAGGGTCTGGGTGAAATGAACGCCGAAGAACTCAGAGAAACCACGCTTGACCCAAGCAACAGAACTATGGTCAAGATCGAATTGACCGATGCGGCAGCCGCTGACGAAATGTTCCGTGTCTTGATGGGGGATAAAGTAGAACCCAGACGCGAATTCATCGAAAAACACGCCTTGGATGTCCGAAACCTGGACGTCTAATCGGTCCTCTTTCGGCTCCAGAAATAGACCATCGTTTATTGACCCAGCGACAATGCAGATGCTGCTGCTTTGTCGCTGATGTCCTTGCGGCACCAAGCACCAGGCCAGCGAATTTCCTTGACCGCTGTATAAGCATTTAGTTTCGCAAGCGCCAGACTGTCACCAAGTGCCGTTACTCCCAGCACCCTGCCTCCTGCGGTGACAACCTTACCGTCTTTTAGCTTGGTCCCAGCATGAAATACCTTCACGTCAGGAACCTTGGCTGCAACCTCTAGCCCGGAAATTTCCAAGCCTGTCGTGTACTCACCTGGGTATCCGGCGCTAGCCATCACAACGCAAATCGAAGGCCTTGGGTCCCACTCTGGTGGATCAATCTCCCCCAGTCGGCCATCCACGGTAGCTTCTAAAATATCCAGCAAATCGCTTTTTAGCCGCATGAGAATCGGTTGGCACTCTGGGTCCCCAAATCTCACGTTGTACTCGAGCACCTTTGGGCCATTGGCCGTCAACATCAACCCCGCATACAAAACCCCGCGAAACGGTTTGCGACTCCTCTTCATCGTATGTATCGTCGGCACAAGTATCTTGTCCTCGACGGTTTCTAAAAGCTCCGCATCAATGATCGGCGTGGGAGAATAAGCCCCCATGCCCCCAGTGTTAGGACCTTGGTCTCCATCGTAGGCTGCTTTGTGGTCCTGAGCAGGTGGCAAAGGCAAAATTGTCCGGCCATCGGTAATCGCAAGCACACTGACCTCTTGGCCATCAAGCCGCTCCTCGATCACCATCGGGAGACTCGCTTTCCCGAACTCACTCTTTCTGCCCATACGATCAATTGCTTCGAGCACCTGCTCGCGGCGGGAACAGACGATCACCCCTTTGCCACTTGCCAACCCGTCTGCTTTGACCACCAGTGGGGTTTTGTCGCGCTCGCCAGGGTAACGGGATTTGACATACCGGGTCGCGCTATCGGCATCATGGAAGACCTGGTAATCGGCCGTCGGAACATCTGCCTTCCGAAGTGCTTGCTTGCATGCAACTTTGCTGCCTTCGAGTTGGGCCGCAGCGCGACTCGGACCAAATGCCCGGATTTTTTCCTGCTCTAGAGCGTCAACCAATCCCAGGGTCAAAGGCAATTCAGGACCTACAACGACCAGATCGACCGACTCTTTCTTGGCAAATCGTACCAATCCGGATAAGTCATCGGATGCAATGTCAACGTTCTCCCCCTCGAGGCTTGTACCTGCATTCCCTGGTGCAATCCATAATCGCTTCAGACGAGGACTCTGAGAGATTTTCCAAGCCAACGCGTGTTCCCGCCCACCACTTCCAACGACTAAAACTCTCATCGATCCAGGTATCCTAGCGCCAACGAACTTCCATCTGCAATCCAAAGCGGACATTCTATTGGATTCCAAAAACTTCCCAAGCCTAAGAAGCAATTTGTTGAATTTGCCTAGGATCTTTGCGGTTTGCTATGATACTCCGCTAGCACTTACCGGAATTTCCACTCGAAAGCAAAACCTAAGCATGCGAAAGCTCAGAATTTACCTTTGGTTCTCCGTGTGCATCCTGGTCCCATCATTAGCCCAGTCGGAAGCCCAGTCGGCTGACCCTGAGCAATCCCTGGAAGCGTTTGTCCAGGCCCGAACCCCGAACCGGCTAGCCATCCAAGAAAACCTGAAAGCTCAATACCAGGCCTTAGAGAATTCCATGTCCTGGAAAGCCAAAGCCGGCTTCGAACACCTAACCCAAAAGGTGTACCTCCCATCGGACTTCGATGAGGACGTGCTGAAGTCCCTCGATACACTCGAGCACCATTGGCCCTTTATGGACCAGGAGTTACCCCAAGGGACAAGGCAAGCGACCTGGATGGCGCACGGATTGTCGGCACGACCCGGCGACCCAAAGCGGCCACTGCAGTATGTCGTCACACCCAATGAGCAATACGTGATGAACTGTTTTGCCTGCCATGGCGGTTCGCTATATGGCACAACCTACCCCGGTGCTCCCAATTCCACTTATGCCCTCGAGTCGTTGACCGAGCAAGTTCGTAAAACAAAACTCAAGCTGGGGAAACCACTTGCCCACATGGACCTTGGCTCGATGGTTATGCCACTAGGGACATCCAATGGGACAAGCAACGCCGTGATGTTCGGTGTGGCCTTGATGAACTTTCGAGACGCCGACCTGAACATACTCTCGGGTCGCATCCCAGCCCCGATGGTCCATCACGATATGGATGCGCCCCCGTGGTGGCACTTCTATCGTAAGTCCCATCTCTACATCGACGGATTTGCGCAAAAAGGACACAAGGGACTCATGCAGTTTATGTTGGTCCGTCAGAATGGACCCGATAAATTTCGTTATTGGGAAAAGGACTTCCGCGAGGTCTACCGATTTCTCGAAGAACTTAGACCCCCAAAATACCCACTTGAAATCCATGCAGAAAAAGCTCAGCGCGGGAAACTCGTCTTCGAAAACAATTGTTCGCGTTGCCATGGTTCTTACCAGCCATCGGAGACCTCCAACAGAAACCTCGCCCAATACCCCGAGGTGATGGTCGATATCGATGACATCAATACCGATCGTGTTCGATTGGACTCATTGACCCCCAAGCATCGTGATGCATACGGACAAAGCTGGTTTGCAGACTACGGCAAGCAAAACACGTTTACCCAAGTCACAGGCTATGTTGCTCCACCTCTGGACGGAATATGGGCCTCGGCACCTTACCTGCACAATGGAAGCGTGCCAACGCTTTGGCACCTACTTCATCCACAAAAACGCCCTGCCGTATGGAGACGAATCGCCTTGAGTTTAGATGAGCAAGACGTGGGATTGGTTGTCGAGTCCCTTGAGGAAATACCCAAGAAACTTAGCAGCATCCAACGCCGCTGGTACTTTGACACGCGGATCGAAGGCAAATCGGCAAAAGGTCACGATTACCCCGACGAACTGTCGGAAGATCAAAAAGAGGATCTGCTGGAATATTTGAAAACCCTTTAAGCCAAAATCTCTTTGGCAACTTGACCCGATACATCGGTCAATCGGAAATCTCGTCCTGCATACCGATAAGTCAGACGCTCATGATCCAATCCTAAAATGTGCAGAATCGTTGCATGAAGGTCGTGCACGTGCATCTTTTTGTCCGATGCATAATATCCGTAATCGTCGGTGGAGCCGTAAGCATACCCGCCACGAACACCGCCTCCGGCCATCCACATGCAGAAACCATGAGGATTATGATCACGCCCATTGCCCTGCGATGTTGGAGTCCTACCAAACTCACCACCCCATAGCACCAAGGTGTCTTTCAGAAGGCCTCTTTGCTCCAAGTCACTCAAAAAGCCGGCGATGGGCTTATCCACTTCCGCCGCATTCTTCGTATGACCAAGATACAAATCCGAATGCTGATCCCATTGCACTTCGCTATCGCTGTGAGTCACTTGGACAAAACGGACACCTCGCTCAAGAAATCTTCTTGCCATCAAACATTGTCGGCCAAAATTCTCGGTCATCGGATCGTCCACTCCGTAGAGCCTAAGCGTCGCTTCGGTCTCGGTTTGTAAGTCCTGAATCTCTGGAAGACTCGACTGCATGCGAAACGCTAATTCATAAGCTCCAAGCTGGCCGGCAATCGAAGCTTCCTGAGGATACATCTTCGCAAACGACTCATTCATTTTCCCAAGTAGATCCAATTGCTTTCGCTGGGATTGGCGATCGAGTTTGGGATGGGAAATGTGTTGCACCGAAGCCTGCTTGGCCGGCTGACTCGCATTGCCAATTGGGGTACCCTGGCAGTAAGTAGGTAGGAAAGCAGCCCCCCAGTTGTTGACTCCGCCATGGGCCAAAGTCGGACAAATGGTTACAAACGCCGGAAGATCCTGATTTTCTGTACCCAAACCATAACTGACCCAAGCTCCCATGCTCGGTCTAACAAACTGATCGCTCCCAGTGTGTATTTTTAGCAAGGCTCCACCATGTGCGGGGTTGCTACCATAGAGAGACCGAAGCACACAAAGTTTGTCGACGTGCTTTGCTACGTGTGGAAAAAGTTCGCTTACGGGCAATCCACTCTCCCCATGCTGCGAAAACTTCCAAGGGGACTTTAGCAAATTTCCTTGCTGAGCAAACACCACACGAGGAAGCTCAAAGGGTGGTGGCTTACCATCATCCCTGGTCAGCAAAGGCTTAGGGTCAAACGTATCGATATGCGATGGACCACCCTTCATGAATAAAAACACAATTCGCTTGGCCCTCGGCGCAAAATGCGGTCGCTTGGGCCCCAAGAGACTCTCATCTCCAAAGACGCTCTGTTGACAAATCCCTCGCAAAGCAAGGTAACCAAAACCCAATGCGGAGTGCTTAAGCAACCCTCGTCGGGTATTCCACCAAGACAGATCCTCAGTAACATCTTTACGGAACATAGATAAACTCACTGCATACCAATAGGTTATGTGCGACGTTCTCCCAAGGGTCTTGGTTGGTTGGATGCTCCAAGGCGATGTAATCCAGCAGACGCTGTCGCTCGTGAGGCTCTGGCTCTCGACCCAGAACTTCTTGATACAGCCAGTCAACCCTAGCGGACGAATCGCTCGTATACTCTCGACTGCGTTCAGAAAGAACCTTGGCCGAATCGATAATCCAAGGAGAATTCATCAACAACAACATTTGCAACGATACCGTGCTAGTGCTGCGATTCCCCACTGGCATCGTAGGATCGGGAAAATCAAATTGCTCAAACCATGTGAACAAGTGGTTGCGTATGATTGGCAAGTAAATCGATCTACGCAACGAGTCGTATTTGGTGTGATCAATCGAAGTATGATCGAACACAAATTGCCGATTCCGAAGCGGCACGGATTTACCCCCCAACTGCAAGTCCAACCGCCCAGAAGCCTGTAAGATCGAATCTCTGAGTTGCTCAGCGGCCATCCGTTGAACCTTAAATCGCCAGATAAGCGTGTTCTCTGGATCGATGGCCGTCGCCTCTTGTAGGTTTGGATGCACGCTAGACATCTGATAAGTCGCCGAATTCAAAATCAATCGACTCAGTTCCTTAATCGACCAACCCGACTCAATCAACCAGCGAGCCAAGTAATCGAGCAGTTCGGGATGAGATGGTCGATCACCTAAGACGCCAAAATTCTCAGTGGTCTCAACAAGCCCACGACCAAAGTGCCAACGCCAAACGCGATTGACAATCACTCGAGCCGTCAACGGATTGTTGGTCGATGTCAACCACTTAGCCAATTCCAATCGACCGCTGCTATCCCGATGAAAGATAGGCTTAGCCCCGTCTGAGATCATCACCTCAGGGAAACCTCGGCTGATGAATTCCCCGAGATTTCGGTAGCTTCCTCGAATATGAATGGCCAAACCATCGACAACCCCTTTGTCCCTAACACCCATGACGGACGTTTCATCCGGTGCACCGCTTTCAAACAATCGAGCCGACTCGGCAAGTGCATGGATTTTGGACAAGTTCTCAGCGTCCAACGCATGCTCGATCTTGGCTGGAATTGCTAAAAATCCACTGGCATCGGCCAATGCAATTCGCGCCGATTCAAGCATGGAATCTTCTAGCCTAGCAACCTTAGAGTCCAAAGCCTTGGCCTTGTCCCACTCCTGCTCAGAACGATGAAACAAGTCTCGGTAGTGCTGTCGTATCCCTTCGAAATCCTGCGCCGATGCCAGTTCATGCCACTTGATGAACAATGGCTCCTGAGAATGATAGTCCAAATACCGTCGGCAATTTGCCAACACCCTTGGATGAAGTCCTAGTTCCTTTCCTGCCGCTTCCCATTGATTCAAACTCGCATCGGATGTCAGTCGGCTTGAAACGGCCAAATAGTCGGCTGCCTTTCCCCTGACTTCTTGGCGTAGCTTTGCGATCGCCTCGTTCTTGATCTTGTTCCAGGCTGCGTTCCTTTCAGCGATCTGTGCATCGATCGCCTTAAGATCGGCCTTTTCTTGCAAGCTGGCAAAGGAGACCTCATTCCAGTGCTTGATCGCACCGAAATTGCTATCACCAAAGGTCTTCGTCCCCTTGAAGATTGCGGCCAATGCATAGTAGTCAGACTGCTTGATCGGATCGAACTTATGATCGTGACATCGAGCACAACCAAGTGTCATGCCCATAAATGCTTTCCCGATTGTATCGATCTGTTCATCGATGGTATCCATCAACAACTTGTCGCGATCCGGTTCGGCTAGGACCTTCGCACCCAACACCAGAAAACCTGTACCGGTCATTGTCTGCCGGTCTGCATCTACAAGCAGATCTCCAGCGACCTGCTCTTGGATGAATCGATCAAATGGCTTGTCTGCATTCCATGAATCGATCACATAATCGCGATATCTCCATGCGTTTCCAAACGCGATATTCTCGTCCAAACCATTAGAATCCGAATAACGGGCGACATCGAGCCAGTGACGTCCAAACCTAACCCCGTACTGCTGGGAACTAAGCAAAGTGTCGATCTGCCTAGAAACCGCCTCGGGTGCCGTGTCTTGCTCAAATCGATGGTACTCATGAACGTCAGGAACCAGCCCGGTCAAACCTAGGCTTAGCCGCTTGAGAAGTTCACGGCGAGTTGCCGGCGGAGCTGGATGTAAACCTCGTGACTCAAGCCGATGCAACACGAAAGCATCGATCGGATTCTGACACCAGGATGATTCCACAGGCTCAGGAATCTGGACTTTCCCAAGCGGTCGAAAGGACCAGAACTCCCTCCCTTCCTGAATACTCATCCCAACAGGTTTGCCCGTTGGCAGATCCGACGGTAAGACTCTCGTGTCGGGAGCTCGATCCAAAATCCACTTCTCTAAAATCTCAAGCTCACGAGAATCAAGCTTACCGCTGGGAGGCATCTGCAAATCGGCATTTTGGTACCTGATCGCCTGGAGCATCAAACTCGTTTGCGGTTGGTCCAAATCAATGGCTGGCCCGGAATCACCTCCGGATCTAAGGCCATCGCGATGATCCAATCGTAAGCCTCCATTGGACTGACTCTGGCTGTGGCATTCGTAACAGTGCTCCACCAAGACCGGACGCACTTTGGATTCAAAGAATTCCACTTGGTCTGCTGTCAGAATGGACCCATCGGTGGCCCTGGGGATTTCCTCTTGAGCCCAAAGGATCGCTTCAGACCCCATCGTGCAAACCACAAGCAAGGCAATCCAACAGAGTATCTTTAGGGACATCGTCGCGAAGATTCTGGCGGGAGGGAAAAACAGCATCCGGAAGGATGTAGGCGATCCACCTACTGTGCCCAGTATAGCACATCGGACTTCTATCCGGAAAAACTCGTTTAGCTTTGACGCATGTCGAGCCATTCGAGGCGTTGGTAAGCTTCGAGCAACATCGTTTCGAGCCGCTGCATTTCATGGGCATCTGAGGCCAATTGGGCCGCCGGTTGCTTGAAATACTCGGAATTGGACATTTTCTCGTGCAACTTTCCCTGCTGGACTTCAATCGCCTCAATCTTGCTTGGCAAAGATTCCAACTCCAATTTTTCCTTGTAAGTCAGCTTCGTCGCCGCAGATTTATCCGATTTCGAACCGCTTGGTGTTGCAGGATTCGTCCCAGGCATTTTTGAAGTGGACGTTGAAACTGCCTGTGCCTGGCGATTGACTTTGGTCTGACGAAGCCAATCGTCATAACCACCCACGTACTCGCGGATCCCCTCGGGCTCAAAAACAATCATGCTCGTGACGACATTGTTTAAAAACGCCCGGTCGTGACTAACCACCAATAAGGTTCCTTCGTAATCTACCAATCGCTCTTCGAGAATCTCAAGCGACTCCGCATCCAAATCGTTCGTCGGCTCATCCATTACCAAGAGGTTCGCCGGTTGTGCGAACAGTTTGGCCAAAAGCAATCGATTGCGCTGCCCGCCCGAAAAGAACTGTATCTTGGACCGAGCTTCCTCGGGAGTAAACAGAAACTCCTGCAAGTAGCCGATCACATGCTTGTTGCGACCATTGATCGTCACGCTCGTACGGCCTACCCCTACGTTCTCCTCGGCCGTCAAGTTTGGATCCAAGATGTCTCGGTTTTGATCGAAATAAGCAATCTGCAAATTGGTCCCCAGACGCACAGTGCCACCGAGGGGTTGCAATTCCCCCAAAATCCCCTTCAGCAAAGTCGACTTACCAGCCCCGTTGCGTCCCAGGATCCCGATCTTGTCCCCTCGCATGATGGTCAAGTCTAACGAATTGACAATGGCTTTGGATGCATATCCAAACGAAGCATCTTGAAGGTCGCACACGAGCATTCCACTACGCTCTCCAGAATCGATCGCAAGACGCATCGAACCTGACTTGCTGGGCCTTGCCGCACGCTGCTGTCGCATCGACTCCAACCGGCGTACGCGACCTTCGTTGCGTGTTCGCCTTGCCTTGATCCCTGTTCGGATCCAAGTCTCTTCGATAGCAAGCTTCTTATCAAAGAGAGCGTCCTGTTTTTCCTGGGCCAACAGGGCCTGCTCCTTTCGCTTTAGAAACGTCTCGTAGTCGCATTCCCAGTCAAAGAGTTTTCCGCGATCGATCTCCAAAATCCGAGTAGCAATCTTTGTCAAAAAGGCACGATCGTGAGTAACGAAGATAAGCGTCTTAGAAAAACCCATCAGGAAATTTTCCAACCACAGGATTGAGTCAATATCCAAATGGTTTGTAGGCTCGTCTAGCAGCAGTACATCCGGATCACCCACAATCGACTTGCCCAAGAGAGCTCGCCGTTTAAGCCCGATCGAAAGCCTCTGGAAATCGGCTTTTGGGTCGAGTTGCAGTTGTGCGAAGACTCGATCACGCGACTGATCTTTTTTCCACAAATTCTCATCTAGCGAATATTCCACCGGAAGCCCAGCAGAAACAACCTCCAAAACCGTGCCGCTTGTTTGCGGGGGGACATCCTGCGGGACCCAAGCCAGTTTAATTCCCGCCGCAATTTCGATCCGGCCAGCCTCAGGCCGCTCCAAACCCAATAACATCCGCATCAGCGTCGTTTTGCCCGACCCGTTGCGACCCAGCAACCCAATTTTGTCCCCAGACTCAATCCGAGCCTGCACTTGATCCAATAGCAAAGGACCACGAAAGCCAACCGATACATTTTCCAATGAGATTTCCAGCATCAAACATCCTTATGTTCCGACCACCCAAAACCATCGAATCAATCCCGATTGTCCTTAGTTGGACTCTGGCAACAACGAACTGTGATCATGCACGATTTTCCAATGACCTTGGATTCTCTGCCATACCAAAGTGAAATTCCCTTGTGCGGGATTCTCCTTTTCCAACTTCCAATTCCCTAACGTAAGTGCGGAATCACTATCCAATCGGGTCGTCTCAAGAGCATCAAAGGTCAGCTTTCCCATGGCCTTGGCATCCGGATACTTGGCCCGATAGCGGTCCAAAGTCGCCTGCCAACCCCGGGTGGTTTTCCCCCCCGAAGAGAATGTCAGCAACGGATCCTCCCAATAAGCTTCCATGAATCGGACGATTTCTCCTTGATTCCAAGCATCCTGCTGGTTTTTCAAAAGCCCATGCAGGGTATCGGCCGTCGAATCCCCAGGCGTCGAATCCCCAGGGGAGTTTTCTCCAACCAACAACCCCGGCACCACCAAAACCATGGAAATCACGCAAAGCAGACTGAAGTTCTTCCTGAAATTACCTCGGATCATCATCCTCTCCCGGCTTAAACCTTTCGAAACCAAATTATAAAGGTACACTAATGCTCGCCTTTGGTAGCGTTGTTTCGCTCCATGGGACGTTTAAGGTTCCCTTTCTACAGTATTTCGTCTTTTTCGGAGAGTATTTCAGTGGCATCTGGCAAGTACGTTTTCACCAGTGAATCGGTTTCAATGGGGCATCCCGACAAATTGGCAGATAGGATTTCAGACAGCGTCCTGGATGCCCTCCTTGCTCAAGACAAAATGAGCCGCGTTGCCTGCGAAACCGTTGTTACCACAGGTCTGGCTCTGATCGTTGGCGAAATCACCACCAAAGCGATTGTCAACTACGCAGACATCGTCCGCGACGCCATCGTCGATGTCGGATACACCGATGACGAGTGGGGAATCAACGGCAAGACCTGCAACGTCATGGTTGCCCTGGACCGACAAAGCCCAGATATCGCCCAAGGTGTCAACGACGATGCTACGGCAGGCAAAGACATCGGTGCGGGTGACCAAGGACTTATGTTCGGTTACGCCTGCAACGACACTCCCGAGCTGATGCCTTTGCCAATCGCCTTGGCCCATCGCATCACAAACCGTCTGACCGAAGCTCGATTCAACAAGGAAGTCAACTGGTTGCGTCCCGACTCGAAAAGCCAGGTCTCCATAGTTTATGACGAGTATCAGCCGATCGGAATCAACAATGTCGTTGTTTCGACACAGCACTCGCCTGAGGTATCTCAATCTCAAATCAGAGAGTATGTGATCGAGAAAATCATCAAGCCCTGCTTGCCAGCCAAGATGATCACCCCGGACATCGTTTACCATATCAACCCCACGGGTAATTTCGTTGTCGGTGGTCCGCACGGCGATAGCGGTCTTACAGGTCGTAAGATCATCGTCGACACCTATGGCGGATGGGGGCGACACGGCGGTGGTGCTTTCTCTGGAAAAGATCCTACCAAAGTGGATCGCAGTGCCGCTTATATGGCTCGTCATGTTGCCAAGAACATCGTCGCCTCAGGCCTTGCCGATCGATGTGAAGTCCAACTCGCTTACGCTATCGGCGTCAGCCAGCCCGTGAGCGTTCGAGTCGATACACAAGGTTCCGGAAAAGTCAGCGACGAGAAAATCTGCAATGTCGTCAAAGAGTTCTTCCAGCTGACCCCGCGCGGAATTATCGAGTACCTAGACCTGCGTCGTCCGATCTACGTCAAGACTTCCTCAGGTGGCCACTTCGGACGCAACGAACCAGAGTTCTCTTGGGAATCCACCCAACGGGCCGCAGAGTTTGCAAAAGCGGTTCTAGGCTAAATAGCGTTTGTAACTCCAACAAATGTAAACCTCGGCACCCTCTTGTTGGGGCCGAGGTTTTTTTCTTGCAAGACGATTGCTATGAAACCTAATCCAAAAGGGCTCATCATCTCGGCGATCAAGTGGTTAGTGCTACTTGGAATCGTCGTTTGGGTAATTCGCAAGTTCCCACAGAAAGACTGGGACCTTTTGGTTCAGCAGCCCAAGAATTGGTGGCTACTGCTTGCAGCCCTCTGGGTCGTACTCGGAGCCAATGTGCTGAGTTTTTGGCGATGGCAAAGACTCTTGCTTGCCCTCCAGGTCCCAATCTCCTTGCTTGAGACCGTCCGCCTTGGGTTCCTGGGGGTCGCCTTGAACATGGTCAGTGCCGGCAGTGTCGGGGGCGATCTTTTTAAGGCGATCGCTGCAGCCAGTAAGAACAAAAGCAGAAAGACGGAAGTTATCACCAGCGTCCTGGTCGATCGCGCCATCGGCATGCTTGGCTTGGTGATGGTCGCAGCCATCAGCACTAGTCTTTTTTCCGATCTTTCGCAGCAGCTCATCGGGATCAGAAACGCCGCGATCGTCTTGTCTGCGATTGGACTCTTGGGAGTCCTGGGAATTGTTCTATTGGGTAAGATCCTGCCTTTGAATTGGCTCGAACAAATCCCATGGATTGGTAAAAAGTTGCACAAGATCGCTTCGGCATGCTTGGTATTCCAAAACGACCCCTGGTTAGCTTTCGTGATGATCGTTCAATCCTTAGGTGTTCACGCAGCCTTGACCACTGCGATGTGGCTTGTTTCATGCGCACTGTATTCCGAAGCATCCGCAAGGCCCAACCTTGCAGAACATTTTCTGGCCGTGCCTCCTGCCCTGCTTGCTGGAACTTTGCCCATTACTCCCGGTGGCATCGGCTTGCAAGAGGTATGGATCGATCTGCTGTTCAAACAAATCCCTAGCGTACCAAGTGATTTTTCTGGCCTGATCGTGGCCACCATGTACCGAGTCGTACTGCTTGCCGTGGCACTCGTGGGCGGCCTGATTTACTTAAGCGGTCGTAGCAACGAGCCATCCCTCGAACCCCCATGGCACGCCCCCCCCGTGGACGATGCTCTACGAGATTCCTAGACTATTTGAATCCGGCTTGCTCGGTACTTTCTAACCCGTTTGCTCTTAGGAATTTCAAAATGATCCGAACCGCTTTGTCGCTTATGCTCATCCTCTTGGGAACCCATGCCATGGCTCAACAAGCCGACCAGAACAACATGAAAGCCTACCCACCGGCCAGCGAAGGAATGAAACGATTCGTTCTGTACCTCGAACCCAAGCAGCAAGAAGAAGACTATCGCGTCGAGCTTATGGTGGGCAAAGCCGTGGAACTAGACGCTCAGAATCGCTATTTCTTTGCCGGGAACCTCGAGGAAATAATCATCGAAGGCTGGGGCTTCCCAAAATATGTTGTTAAAGAAATCGGTCCTATGGCAGGCACCCGAATCGGAGTCGACCCAAACGCTCCAAAAATCAAACGATTTGTAGCGCTGGGCGGAGAGCCCAAGCTGTTGCGATACAATAGCCTTTTACCCTTGGTAGTCTACGTCCCCAAGGATGCCGAGGTCAAAATAAGGGTTTGGGTTGCAAGTCCACAACCCGTAACCCTCAACGAAGGCTAACGGTTGGCTCTGAGCCTAAGCCGCCTTGACCATCCTCGAATGCTTAGACCACTGGATCCATGAGCCTATGCGCTCTGCATCCGGTGGATTGCCCCCCCGTAGATACCGTAGCCCCTGCTTGGTACTTGCTACCCGAGCAATTGCTTCCACCAACGTATCTTTGGATGCATCGGCGATCGACTCGGCCGTGGAATACCCTGCTGCCACCAACAACTGAGCGTCTTGTCCCCGCAAATTAGGAATTCGACAAACTAACATCGACTGACTTTTCCAAGAGTCAATCGTCGCGGCAGTCACCGACTTTTCTCCAATGGCCTGCGCAATGTCGCCTGACTCGGCAGCGAGCAAATCCCCGATGGTTTTCACCCGGATCGACTCGAGCTTCTGTGCCATCTTCGGCCCAATCGTAGGAGCATCTACCACCGGGCTGCTTAAGTCCAGAAAGAACTTCCAAGTGACATCCGACTTTCCTGCGTATAGATTGAACTTGGCCACCGCTTGTCCGGCGTCTTCTCGGAAATCTGGATCGTCTTGCAAGTCATAGGCTGGAGCAACCGAATCAACTCCTGCGGACTTGGATTTTCGCTCGATCGCATCCCAATCGAAATCGACTGTTTGAGCCTGCGATTGTGCCGCAAGTCCGTGCTGCTGATAAACGCTCTGTATCCATCGTTGCAAGCGGACCCACTCTCCACTTTGTGCTGTGCCTCTAAGCGATTTTCCCGCTTCGGTTTCCAAAAAACGATGGATGCGTTTGGCAATCACCAATGGATCCGTTGCTCCAAGCTCTTTCGAGGACTGGATCCCGCAAGATACAAGAACACGAGCATCAAAGACCCTCATCTGTGGAATTTGACACATCAACTCCGCAACACCCAACGTGTTTTGAATCCATTCGAGTCTAAGCCCCGTGACACTCGCTAAACGCTGCGCCGAAGCCCCCAGAAAGTCGCCAACCCGATGAATTCCAACCGAGCGCAACCGACGCACCGTCTCGGAACTTAGTCCAGCAAGCGTATCGATGGGACTCTCTTTGGAAAGATAAAACGTCTTGCACTGCCTCTGATATACCATCGGCTCGATACGATGTGGAACCTGCGATTCCTCGTGATGTGCAAGCCAGTCCAACTGACGATTGACCTCTGCGAAATCACCCGAGTACCCCCTGGAGTACTGCACCACCGGCGCTCGATCCAATACCGGATGCAACCCCAGGTCCGTATCCGAATCAATCACATACTTAGGTTTTGCATACCGCAAATTCTCATGGACCCGAGCAACGGTTCCACCATGGCCTGCAATACGCCTTGCAATAAACTCGTCGCTTGTAGTCAGCAACATCTGCCAACCATCTCGCGAAAAGTTGGACACCACATGCAAGATCTGCTCAAGAGGCTCACCACGGAACCCATCTAGCGAATTCTCAAGCAAAAACGGAATCCGCCCGATTCGAGATCGGGAAGCTTGGGCAATCGCAAGTCGAATCGCTAAATCCACAAGTCGACGTTGGCGAGTTTCTGCAGGAGGAATCTGTCCATCAACAACATCGTATCTGAGCCCGGCATTGTAAGCCTCAGAATGCAAATACGAAGCCTCAACCGCCCAGGTGGGTAACTGCCTGACAGCACCTGCAGTCAATTCCGAAAGAAATCTCTCAGCCGATGGGATCAACGAGCCTGTCGAAGTTCTTCGATAAACCGATCGAGTCAATAAGGAGGACTGAACCTGGGCCAATCGCTGATGCCACAGTCCACGCTGATTCCAACGCTGAATCATCAGTTCCGCATGCGAGAGTTGCTGATTGATTTGAGAATCATCCCAAGAAGCCTTGGATTGCACACCTGCCGAGGGACTCACCTCCGAGGCGCTGCCTCCTACACTCAAGCTCTGTTCGAAATTGTGCTGCTGGACCTGTTGCAACTGTCCTCGCAATCGATCTCGCTCTGCGATCCACCAAGTTCGATCATGATCGACCGGGTCGCAATTGCGGAGCCTCTCGAGCAACTCAGTCTCTTCGTCCTTGAGGGCCTTGTAACCCTGGTCAACCTCCATCTTCGCGGGGGCATGAACGCCCAATCGCCCCGCAGCCCACCAAAGTTTCTCAGGGGACACGGATCCAAGCGGCGAACAGAATACCATACCGAGTATGTCCGCTCGCAACTCATCCCAGCGACCGTCAGCCGACTCCCCTTCCCAAAACATGTGCCCATTACCACGGACCCGCTCGTCGTCCTCTTGGTAAAGCGAACCGGTCGAAGAAGGTCCCGAATTGGATAGCTGGGCGAAAAGCGGCCTTCCCCCCACGCAATCGATCATTCGCAAATGTCCCGATGCATCCACCCAGGTCACGGATCCGTCAATCGACGCAAATTCAGAATCGTCAAGCTCTCCAAGGGTTTGACCACGGAAGAGCAAACTCTTTGTGAATCGTGTCAGCAATGTGCTGTTGGCCACAAGCGGCGAGTAAACCGCGTTCAATCCCGCGCCCAAAGGGCCTACATGGTACTGCGAAGCTGCGTTTTTCTTGTCGATATCCAAACGAACCAAATGCATGGCCTAGACTCCTCCGTGAATCCCTCTTGCCAGTATGCAATCGCCAGTATGCTACCGCCAGTGCGCAATGGCCAGCGTGCATCTACAAGTGGGCACCTTAGCACAAGTGGTCAATTTGGGTAAATAGCAGAATCCAATACCGGTTATTGCGACCAAACCGCCTTTTGATAGCGGTAAGCGGGTTTGATAGCAATGTCTTGGAAAGGCTCTTGGTACAAGACCGTCGCAGACGACGAAAAAGGAGGAACCAGCCACATCCACTTTCCGTAGGGTTCCCGCCCCGATGCCTGCTCGCTTCGACAAAACTCCAGAAACTCGTGACAAACGTTGTGATGGTCCGCCATCTTTACTCCAGCCATATCGTAAGAGCCAAGGATGGCTTCATGGAGCATCAACATCGCCTTGTCTCGCCAGAGCGTCCGGTCGCTGGTGATATCCAAACCCATCGATTCTGCCAGTTCAGGTAACAAATTGTATCGATTCGGATCGGTCAAATTTCTGGCAGCAATCTCGCAATCCAAATACCATCCATTGAAAGGTGCAAACCTGTAAAGCACTCCACCGGCATCCAAAGCCATGTCGGAAACCGCCGGCACTGCATACCAACGTAAAGCTCTGGAACGCAACCAGGGATGCTGAGGATGCCCGATTGAAACCTCATGACGGCAATCCGAAGGCAGTTCGTACATCCTTGGACCATGCTCGGAGGTCTGGATCACCAAAGGCAAGAGTTCGAAATCGGTCCCTTGAGGCTCCCAACCCATCCCCATAATCTTTTTTGTCAGTTCATTCTGGGCTGGATCACCAATCTGCTTGCCAGACCTTAGCCTCACACCAGCGTATCGCAACAACTGCGGATTCCAAATCCGAGGACCTGGGCAATCCCTGGTCCCTGGTCCAAAAACCGTGATTGCAGGTCGTAAATCCCCGCCATTCCATGCAAAACGGATATGCTCGAACAGTGCGCTGGCGATTTCATCAGGCTGATTTAACTCTCGGCAGTCGCGTAAATGCAATCCTTTCCAATACAATCGCCCGACGCATCGGGAAGCATTCCTCCATGCTACCCTAGCAGCGAAACCAAGTTCTTCGGACGTCTTGGTCCATGTCCCAAATTCCTCAATTTGCTGGCGTGCATTCTGAATCCTATCCTTAAGGTCGCATCTTCCGGGTTGTTCTGCATCGAACTGCTTGAGAAATTCAAACGCTTGCTCACTCGATTTCAGATCCGTCGTTAGCAGCACTTGATGCTGTATCGGACACTTAGGAACAAAATCCTTTTTTCGCCAACTACCTGGCGCAAAACCGCTTCCTTGGCCCCTCTGAGAATGCAGAAAACTATCGGCTCGAACCCGGACGTTTTGCAGGCAATCCAACGCATCGATCACCATGGGGTTGAATTCCCCCGGTCCGCAAGCGATCACCTCGCACTGACCTATTCGTCGAATTCTGGCTCGAAGGCTCTCAGGGGAAATCCGCTCCCCTTGAGTCGAGCAGCATTCCTGCAACTCGATTCGACCCAATCGAGCCAATTCCCTGAGTTCATCCAGATAAGCAGCACCAGCTTGATCACGATATCCGTAAATCACGACGATGGTACGCAAATCTGAGATTCGTCGGACCGCCGCAATCGCAGGTGTGATGCCTATACCTGCTGCGATGTAAACCAACGGCAATTCGTCAACGGGATTTGGACATACCTCTCCCTCGGGTGCCATTACCCTTAACAAAGTCCCGTCGCTGGCTTGATCAAGCCAATTGGAGAAAAAACCACCGTCTTCAATTTTCACACCAACTTCATAGTGGTTTTCATCACTCATAGTCAATGTATAAGGCCGACCGATCCAAACCCCATCAATCAGGGCCTCCATACGGATAAACTGCCCAACTTTGGCTAATGGCAGTCGCTCTTGGCCAACAACCTCCAGACTCATCGCAAAGGTTCCTTTGGTTAAAGGCTGTTTCCTAAGGCGACAAAGATGGACTTCTTGCTTCCCAAAGAACATAGGCAAACGTCCTCGACAACCGCCACATACCCCTCCCGCACCGGTCAATCTGATTAAATCATCAACAGTTTTGGCCCGCTTAGCTACTTGAGCTAGCTCCGCACACGTGGCATTGGTGCAGGCACACACAACTTCTGCACTGGCAGCGGTCCTCATTGCGGAAGCCTCAACGAGCAGTTGTCCGGTACCGATAAATGCTCGTTTCTGAAGTTCGCTAAGTTGTCCGTTGCGCAGGATAATTCCCATCGCATTGGCCAGCCCCTCCCAGGTACAAGGGCCGCGTAATCCAACCAACTCATTGGCTGATGATACCATCAAGACGACCGCTCCATCGCCCGAAACCAATGTCTCAGTTCCCTCCATAGCCACCTGCTTGACTACCTCAAGCGACCCTCGATTTGGAAACATACGTACGCGGACTCGATAGCCATTGACAAGTCGATAGTCGCTGACAACGCACGGCTCGCCATCAAAGTGTGCCATGCTGCGATAAACCGTGCCAAACTGAGGCAATTTATGAGCCGACTCCAAAGCCGTTAGAATGGTTCCACCCACCCCTTTACGCTCGATATAAGCCTTCAAGACTCCCGCATCGATCTCCAAGACTTCTATGTTGCTTGCGCTGACCGCAGTCTCACTCCTGCTACAGCCATCGATGACTTCCCTAGCTCCAAAAACTAATCCAGTGCGAATCGTTTCGTGCGAATAATCGGTTTTCGCACGAAATAGACTTACACTCCCAGAAAGCAAAAAGTAAGCAGACTCGGCATTCTGTCCGACCGTGTAGATGATTGCACCTGGAGGATATTGGCGAACCTTCGCAGGATCCTCAGGATGCAATTTAGTGAATTCTTCAATCTCCTCAGACAACGCGAGCAACTTATTTTTCGCGTACTTTGCCGACCAAACGGCAAGCGCTTCACTTGCCGATGAATCTTCTCGCAATAACCGCCTGAAGATTTCCCCAGAAAGCACTCCAACTTGACACTCCATTAAAGCCAGGATCGTCGCACTGCGAAACTTGCGATCCTCACGAAAAACCTGCTCGCCCAACAAGGCCCCTACCTGCTGGATGGTCTCAATCAATCGCAATTTACCATCCGATTCCTGAGCATATACCCCGCAATTACCGCTGCAGAGAATAAACAATTCACTTGCTGTCTCTCCCTCGGAACACAATACCGACCCTGCAACATACCTTCGCAAGCTCAGCGTATCAATCAACCTTTTGAGTTGATCCCGAGACGTTCTGGCGAAAAGCCCCGCAATCGACCTAAAAACCAATTTAGCCTGCGGACTGTCAAAATCTACTTCGTACTGCTCCCAACCATCGTTTCGATTCATAACTCTCTTGCCCCTTATCGCAGTGGTCTTCTACCTGATTGGCGGCACTTGATAGAATGACTTTTTTGGCGGCCACTTAAATGGTAACTCCTATCGCTAAAACCTGAAATCATCACTGCTTTCACCATACACAGGCAAATACCGATAGTAGACTTCGAGTATCAAACAACCCATACAAGTCGAATAAAAGCGACCTCCCACCTTGTTGGAATGATCCCCCTCAAACATCCAACTCCCACGCAAATGACCGTCAGGCTTCTGTGAGCGAATCAGCATGTCTCGCATGTAATAATTCCAGTTTTTCCAGTACCTACCCCCGACCTGAAACATCGCTTGAGTCGCATAATAATTGTAGTACATGTCGACTGACGAAGGCCCCTGCTTGGACAAGTACTCCACACCGCTGGCAACACTCCGAGATTCCTTGGATTTCCCCCTAAATATCTGCAATAGCAAACCTATCGCCGTCATGCTCTTGGTCGGTTTGCCTCCCCGATATCGAAACATGGACTCGCCTCCGCGGTTCAGTTCCAAAAAGCGATCAATCCCCTGAACCGTCTCCCGAGGCACAATCAAATCCGTCGCCGCCGCACTTTTTAATGCCAATACCTGCCAACCTGCTATCGATAAATCCCCTGGCCTTCCAGGATGGTAATCCCAACCTCCGTCACGATACTGCGCCTTCAAAATGAAATTCACAGCCAATTGACAACTCTCCTTGAGCTCCCCCGCACGCGTCATCTGATACGCTTCGCACAACGCCAAGGTGGCTATCCCATGCTCATACATCTGCGCCGAGGCAACCGTATCGACCCAATACCCAGAGTCCGAGGTTCGACGAAGGTTGTTCTGCAAGAAATAAATCCCCTTGGATACCACCTCCCCATACTGCTGGTCATTGGGAGTATGACCCGCACCCAAAAAACACATCAACGCCAAACCCGTGGCAGCAAATCGATACGGGTCCTTGCCATCGCACCCAGGTGAACACTTGCCAGCACACGACTGCTCGTAATTCATCGTCCAGGACCCGTCGTTCAACTGATGCAATGCCAAATACTCCAGCGCCCACCCAACGGCTCGCTCACTCTGCTCGTTCCCACCATGCTGGGCCACCATCGCACTGCGATTCTGTTTGGATCGCCCCGCCAAAGACACCTCCGCAAAGCCTAAACCATTCCCCTGGGAATGACTCGATGCCGATGCTGCTTGCGCAACCATCCCGGTAGTACCAACAGGGATCGAAGTATCCATATCCGTCTGCTGGACAATCTCCGAAATCGACTGGATCGACCGAGCACTCGCAAGCGAACTGGTCTGCTGTACCGACTCGGCCTGCGCCTCGATGATCTCCGAGGAATCTAGCTCGAAACTCTGAAACTCACTCCCTCCAACCTCCCCAGAGTCAATCGTTAACCCTTCGCCTCGACCAGCACCAAGCCTAACGGTCCAAACCGCAAGTACCAGCAAAAGAACCAAATGGATGACGAAACTCACCAGTACAGAAATACTCACTCGACGAACCGGCAGAACAACCTCCGTCTCTAAATCCATCACGGGGGGAATGCTAGCTAGCTCCTTGCTCGCCTGAGCAGGCCGCGTATCGCCACCTGGCATCCGTGTCGACATCATCGCTGCAATCCCTCTGGCTCTCTTGATGGCCTATCGTCTCTCCCACCTATGAGCTTGTTTCGTCCATTCTCAATGTCAATCTATAAACTTGCGGGTTGCTAGCATTTTCAATTGCACAAGTTTTCGACCTGATGGGCCAAAACCTCATGGCGATTTGACAAACAACTCAAACGCAAAGCCAACCATGGCCAAAGAATTGAATAACGCGTGAATAAGAAAGCATGGCAAAATGCTCCTTTGTAGCTGATACACCCGAGCCAAGACCGTACCGAGCACCACCAGCGGCACCCAACTGACCCCATACTCAAAATGGGCCAGTCCAAAAAGCAACCCACTGACTATCGCTATCCACCAGGGCGGATAGCCCTCTGAAGGTTCGGTGTCTGCATTCGTTGCCAACGCCACTTGTCCAAACACCAACCTCTTGAGATCCAAACCATGCCTTCGCAGCGTGTCGAGCCAATTGACCAGCAGAAACCGAAAAGCGTACTCCTCCCACAGAGGTGCAAAAATCACAGCGCTCAAAAACAGCAGCGGAAAAGCCCACGACCTGCCCCGAAGCGAGTCGATGACCGGATGTTCGTACTGGACCTCGGTCATCTGAGACACCCCAACATTCACCATCAACACCAATGGAGTGATCCACAGAAAAACCAAAACTCCCACCATCAAGTCTCTTGCCAAATTACCGGAACTCATCCCCAATAATCGAGGGTTTGCGTGGGTGCGCCCCAAGGTCCAAAGCGCCGAAGCAATACAACCGGCCACCAAAGAAAACGTGGCACCCACCATGAACCATGGCGATTCGGCAATGGCTGGTTTCGAATCGGTTGGCCTTGCAACCAGCGATCCATAGCCTGCTGGAAGGATGATTGCAGGCTCAAGAACTGCCTCCGATGCTCGGCTTGGTACCGGCCCACTGGGATCAGATCCCCTGATTTCATTGCGGAACATCACCGCGACTGCGATTTGGGCGACCGCAATGAACACCAAACACATGAAAAGATCGATCAGTCCGATCTTGTCGTAGACTCTGTCACGCAACCACCCTCCCCAACTCATCACACGTTGCCAAGCGACGAGCACCCAGGCGTGAACGATCAACGATCCAAATACCAATCCGATCGCAATGAGACTTGCCAATATCGTGATGGCCTGTTGATTTGGTGTGAGCTCTTCTGGATTCATCGATGTTGACTCAGCGGTTAAGTATCAAAAATAACGAGACGCTTTGATCCAAACACCTAGGAGGTCCATGGCTCGGGCCTGCAAGCTCATGTGGTCTTGGATTTGGAGTTTCTCAGAACCAGCAGGATGTACTCAATGCCTGAAGCCACCGTCAAGGCGATGGCGCCCCAAAGACAGACCTGCGTTGCTGTTGATAACCAAAACGGAACGTCCGCAGCGTCTCTTAAATACAAAAGTGCCGTAATGACCGCTGCGCATTGCAGAACCATCTTCCATTTGCCTAACTGTTTGGCAGAGAAATCCCCCCCTTGCCCCTCTACCATTCCACGCAAACTCGTCACGAGCAACTCTCTTGCAACCACCAACGTCGCCATCCAAGGAGCGATCGGTGATCCCTGAGCACCTGCTAGCGCAATCATCGCTCCGCAAATAATGACTTTGTCAACAAAGGGATCCAAGATGCGTCCAAGCTTGGTAACCTGATGAAACTTCCTAGCCCACCATCCATCGATCCAATCGGTCGATGCTGCGATCACAAAAAGAATCAACGCAACTTTCCAAGACTGCCATTCGATCAATCCGCAGACAACGACGGCCATAATAAGCCGAATTGCCGAGAGGGCATTGGGAACATTCCAAGGATTCGTTGATAGCGATGGTTTGTCTGCCACTATAGCACTCGCGTCGCGACTCCGACCAAGTCGTATTCGTTCGATGAAACAATCTCGCATTCAACAAGATCGCCCGCACGTAAGATCATCTCTTCGGATGGGGTTACAAAAACACAAGCATCCACATCCGGTGCATCGGCATAAGAACGTCCGATCCAAGATCCTAATGCACCTTCGACCGGCTTGTCGAGCAACACGCTCAGCCGTTTTCCGTACTGCTTGGTGCACCAACCAAAGGCGTTCTTTTGCTGAACTGCCATGAGTCTCTTGCGACGCTCTTTCTTGAGCCGCTCGGGTAGATGCTCATCCAACCGGGCCGCAGGGGTATCGGATTCGATGGAATAGGTGAACACACCGAGCCTTTCGAAATTCATCGTATCGACAAACTCGACAAGTTCCTCGAATTGCTCATCGGTCTCACCTGGGAATCCCGTGATCATGGTGGTGCGCAAAACCAGATTCGGGATCGTCTCTCTCATCATCGATACCATGTCAATCGTCGACTCTCGTGTCACCCGACGCGACATGCGTTTCAGCACAGGATTGCTGGCATGTTGAAGCGGCATATCGATGTAAGGAACAATGCGTTTGGCTTGGGCAATCGTCGTCAACAAAGCTTGATCGATGTACATCGGATAAAAATACATCAACCGAATCCAGTCTAGCCCAGTGACTTGATCAAGCTGCTCAAGAAGCTCTCGCAACCTTGGCTGGCCAAACATGTCGATTCCCCAATACGTCGTGTCCTGCGCGACGATGATCAACTCGCGAACCCCATGGTCTGCCAACCGGCGGGCTTCCTCAAGGATGTCCTCCATCGGCTTGCTGGCATGCTTGCCTCGCATTTTCGGAATCGCGCAGAACGTGCACAGGCGATCGCATCCCTCAGAGATTTTTAAGTATGCGAAATGCTTAGGGGTAACCTGCAGTCGCATGTTGTCGGCAAGGGCTCGGATCGGTGCGGGGCGAAAAACAGCCCGCTGCTCGTCGAGTCCATCCATGATGCGATCGACCAAATTTGCAATTTCATCTCTGCCAAAAACTCCTACCATGCCATCGATGTCAGGACGCTCGGTCAGCAAACTCTCGTTTTGTCGCTCGGCTAAACAACCGGTGATCACCACCCCACGGATCTTCCCCGAACGCTTCAGTTCCAGCATTTGGTCGATCGCTTCGAACGATTCCTTGCGGGCATTCTCGATGAACCCGCAAGTATTGATCACCACAAAGTCGGACTCCTCAGGAGCTTGGACCAACTGGTATCCACGTTGCTGAAGGATTCCTAGCATCTGCTCGCTGTCGACAAGATTCTTGGGGCACCCTAGGCTGATAAAGGCATAGGAACCCCGTTTGCCCTGGATGTTCTGAGCATTGGAATTTTTCGAGGGGTCGGGAATTTCTACGATCGGGAGACTGCGCATATCAGTGGGTTCTTGACGAAAACTTCAACCAAAACAATCCCTTAAAAACCTAAATTGGATGCGTCTTGATCATATCAACCAACCAGTGACGCACTAGATGAAAACCACCTTTGCCCCACGAGTTGCCCAGGAAAATCAACCCGGCACCAGGGGTTGGCTCTCCAAAGAGCCTGTGCGAGTTGATCGTTTCCCCCATAAATTTCCAAACGCTATCGACTTGGTGAAACCCATCAAGTAAAGGAATTACTTCAAGTCTGCTTCAACCTCATTGGATCGGGGTTCTAATGGCTCTTTTCCAGCTTGTTTTGGTTTTACTTCTGATGGGGTTGTCGATTGCCAATGCTCAATCTCAACGCGACGAGGACATCGATCCTGAGATCTCCCTAAGTTCGCCTCGATCGGATTTTGGGGCACCGAATTTGCCCCCGCCCCAGGTGTTGCCAGAACCAGAACCGTTTTACAACCTCTTGTCGACTCCCGAGGAGCCCTCCTCGGGTGCGATTATGCGAGTCCGTTCCTCCGCAAACGATATCGGATTGTTGATCTACGGTCGCATCGCCATCGATTCGGTTGCATCCAACGGACGCCTCTTGGCACCCTATGGTTACATTTTCCTAGGGCCTGATACGCCTGAAACGCAGTGGACCAATGTTATCAGTGCTCGGCAAAGCACGTTAGGATTCCTATTCTCAGGACCAAATCTGGGCGACTTCCAAACCATCGCTCGATTCGAAACTTATTTTCTATCGAGTGTGTCGGATGCAAACGTTTACGGATTGGCGCAGTACTTTCTCTATGCCAAGGTTTTTAATGACCAGTGGGCCTACACTGCAGGGGTAACTAGCGCCCTTGTCAATCCTCGGGCTCCAAGCGTGCTGAACGCTTCGTCTGGTTCCGACTTTGGAAACCTGGGTTTCATGCGTCCCCAGTTACGTGCGGAACGTTTCCTAGTCGTTAACGATCAGTTCAAGATCACTCCTCAGTTTGCTTTGTCGTCTCCGGTTGGTACCGATTTTTTCCAAACTCCAACTTCCGGGCCCGACGGCTTGCAACTAGGCGAAGAAAATGGTTGGCCTAATTTAGAAACCCGAGTCGGCTTTAATATAGGATCCAAGGACGCGGCCTCACGATATCACCCCCTGGAATTCGGATTCTCAGGTGCCCTAGGTGAACTCAGGTACTTTAAATCCGATCTCGTCAATCCAGCAAACAAGTTCACCACTGTTGTCTGGATGTATGGAGCTGATTTCAGGTGGCAACTAAACCCAAAATGGGCTTTGACCGCAGAAGGTTTTTACGGGAACGCTCTAGGTAGCTATGCTGCAGGTACAAAACAAACCTTCAATCGCCAGACCGGTCAAGGCGTTAAAGCCAGCGGTGGATTCCTAGAAGTTGAATACAAATGGAATCCCCAGTGGATCGCTCACGCCGGCTTCATGATCGATGACCCATTAGACCAAGATGTCTCCGTCGATAGCCGAACCTATCAAAGAAACGCCTACAGCAATCTGATGTACGTTCACAATCGCTATTTTCAGGTTGGCTTTGAGTTAGCTCACTTAGGCGTCGGATTCAAAGGTCCGGATCAAGCTGACAACAAAGCTTGGGTGATTCAAAACAAAATCCTCTTTACCTTCTAAACTCGCACGGTCACATGACCAACCAAGGCTGACACCGCTAACCAACTACAAAAAAGGACTTCAATGCCCAAAAAATCATCTGAACTGCCAATGCTAATTGAAGCACTCCAAAAACCGCTCCTAGAACCTGCAATGTACTGCTCCCGATTGTCGCCATAATCCGGTTCGCGAAACAATAACCCGTTAAGCCCCAACTCACTCAGGTACCAGACGTACGCGTTTGGGACCACCTGCAACTTGAAGGATTTGTCCACTTACCCAACCTCCTGCCGGGGATGCCAACCACAAAAATGCATTGGCGACATCCTGAGGGGTACCGCTTCTTCCTGCCAAATTATTAGGATGCATCAGGGCCTCTTGAGCCTCGGCGTCCAAGCCCGCCGAAGCGTAACCTTCTGTCACCACCGTACCAATCACCACCGTATTGACACGGATCTCTTTTGCAAACGCATGAGCAAGTCCAGTCATCATGTGATTCAAAGCCGCCTTTGCAGAACTATACGCGATGAAATCAAAAGCGGGCAAAATACCAACCATCGATCCTGAATTCGTAATGGTTGCGTTTTTAGCCTGCTTCAAATAAGGTGCAGCAGCCTCAACCATCCGAAGTGCACTCAGCGTATTAAGTTTGTAGGAAGCGATCATCTGCTCATTGCTAACAGCGAGCGGATCAGGATTGACTTCACCCCATCCGACGTTGTTGACCAAGGTACTTAGTCCTCCAAACTGATCAACCGTCTTTGCAACACAAGCCTTAATCTGGACTTCGTCGGTCACATCACACTGCATCCCAGACACACTCTGACCAGTCACAGACGCAATCCTTCTGGCAGTTTCTTCAGCTTTCCGGCCATTCAAATCCGCGATCATGACTTTGGCACCCGCCCCCGCAAACGTCATCGCAATGGCTTCTCCGATATTCTGAGCTCCACCGGTAACCAACGCTACGTGGTCGTTCATTCGAAACTGTGCAAACGGATCAAACTTCATCTCTAAGGCCTCCAAAAATAAGGTCTAGTCCAACTCCTGCAATCCACCACCACTGACGGTCAAAACTTGCCCGCTGACCCAAGCCGACGCCGGTGAAACCAAATACAACGCCGCAGCAGCAATATCCACACCCTCTCCCAATCGCCCCATAGGGGTATGCTTGAGCATCGCTGATTCGACTTGGGGCGTTAGCACTTTAGCCAACGCTGCTGTTCGTATCGCCCCAGGGGCAATGGCATTAACCCGAATGTTGTCCGGCCCTAAGTCAAATGCCATGTTACGAGTCAAATGATTGACCGCAGCTTTGGATGCACCATAGGAGCACATCCGCTTGTTTTTGTTTTCCCCAGCCATGGAACTAATGTTCACGATCGCTCCCCCCCCGGCATCCTTCATGTAAGGTTGAGCTAGTTGGCACAGTCGGAATAGTGAATAGACATTCAATTGGAATGCCCAATCAAAATCCTCCAACGGCATGTCGAACGGCTTGGGCCCACCTCCTCCGGCGTTATTGACCAAAATCGTCAACTTCCCAAACGAGTCGGCAACGCTCACTAAAACCGACTCTCTTTGTTCCTCATCGGTCACATCAAGCCCTAGTCCGACAGAGCGTCCTCCAAATTGACGGCACTGATCGGCAACTGCCTTGGCATCGGATTCGTTAAGATCCGTACAGGCTACATCAGCCCCAGCCTCCGCAAACATCAAACTAATCGCCTTTCCAATGCCAGCTCCCGCACCGGTTACCAAAGCAACTTGGTCTTTCAATGAAAACAATGAATCTATGGAGGGCATTTTAAGCCTATTCCGTAAAAAACAATCCAATCAATAAGCGTCTACAACGCCCCAGAAACCAGTCCAGATCTCGGACGCCGCCGACGCATTGTTAGCTAGATGTCAAGGGTCTCAACCAAACACGTCTGGTTGCCTTGAGGGTCGATTTGCCAAGGCACCCAAGTCAGCCACAGCGTCTTGATTTTCGTATCGGACTTACGAAGCGGCACTTCTACAGGTTCTAAGACCAAATTTTCGACTGAATAGTCCCTCTTGACTCGCTCGATATCGGCTAGGCATTCTCGCTCCATCTGATCCTTTTGAAGAATCAACTCGTCAAGTGTCTCTTGGGCTCGGGAAATATCACTACCCTTGCTCGCAGCATTGGTCAAATCCCGAACCGCCGACGAAGTCCTCGATCCACTGCGAGTTTTGTTCCCCAGCAACGCTCCAAAAATGCTCGTACCAAGATTCACCAACCCATCCATCCGCTTAGACTTGGCCTCATCAACCAACTTATCTACCCTCTGCTGAGCCATCAAAACCTTGGACTGCAACGTCCTTAATTTGTCTTCGTACTTGGCTCGCAACTTCTCCATCTCTTGGTCACGGCTCTCCCGTGCAAATTGAGCAAACTCCATCCGAGCATCTAATTCGCTTTGTCCAGGCGAAGAATTTCGCTTGAGCGCTTTGCAGGAGTAATACACACATTTCTCATGCCTAAAAAGGTACTCGGCCAACTCCCTCTCCCATGCCTTGTAGTTCTTCACCTGAAGCAACTCCACTGGAAGTTCGACAAACGAGAAATCTCGCTCAGGCTCACTAAATTCATAGCTTCTGGCTTCAAGCCTCTTGGAGTCTTCCCACAATTGCTCACCAACCTTTTGGTCGATGTGCGTAAGGATTTGCAAATCGTTCCACACATCGACATCCCCAGTGGCTCGCACAAAGTGGATGCTGGCATTGGCAAATAACGCCGGGCGATACTCCAATCGATTGCTCGGACGAAATGCTTTGTTGGGAACCAAATACTTGACCTCGACTCCTGCCGGTACAATCGGTGGACCAGACTGGACCGATCCGCTGACCGACGCATCGGTCGCCCCAGACGGCGATTTCGCACCAAGAGTATCCCTATCTTGCCCCTGATTTGAATTGGACTGGTCACGCCCCCCAAGAACCAAACTCTTTTTGCTTTGCATCAGACCACTGATTTCAGGTCGCGACAACGGACCTCGCAAAAACGAAAAAGCCCATCGAGTCTGAAAAATCGTCGGGGCATTGTCATTGACATTGTTGAGCAAGAACACCCGTTTGCCCAAAGCCGACAAATTCTTGTCCATCGCGTTGCGATCAAACGAAGCCCCTTGCTGTAGCGATGCCCCTTCGAGGCCATCGAGAACTCGGTCTTTATCCCTCTGGGTTTGCAATCGCCCCAGAAACCAAGTCCCCATGTTCGATAGCCCTTTGTAATCAAGATCGACCGGGTTCTGAGTCGCAAGGACGATCCCTAAACCAAAAGCACGGGCCTGCTTGAGCAACGTCATCATCGGACCTTTGCTGGGTGGCTTGGCCGCCGGAGGAAAATACCCGTAGATCTCATCCATGTAAAAAATCGCCCGCAATGCACTGGTTCCATTTTGACTCCGCATCCAGGAAACCAACTCATTGAGCAAAATCGTTACAAAAAACATCCGCTCCGAATCGTTCAAATGCGCAATCGAAATGATCGAAATCTTCGGTGCTCCAGAGGATGTATAAAGCAGAGATTCAATGTCGAGTGCTTGGCCCTGCATCCAACCTGCAAAGGCCGGAGAAGCCAGTAGATTGTTCAGCGACATGGCCAACTTGCCTCGGTCACTGGGCGAAAAAAACGAATCGATATCCATCACACCAACCTTCTTGACCGGCGGTGTTTGAATGAATCGAATCAAATTCTCCATCGATATGTCCTGACCCTTAGACCATCCATCCTTGAGGATCGTCGATAGCAAAATATGCTCTCGACTAGTCAACGGGTCCGCATTGACTCCCAGCAACGCAAGAAGCCCTGAAACCGCACTGGATATCTGATCCCGAAGGGCTTCGTCATCGTCAAGCACCTCGCTAGAAGGGGCATCCAAACTGCTTAAAACCGTCAGCGGAACACCTACGTTGCTCCCCGGTGTGTAAATGACCTTTTCGATCTGATCAAGAGTTTTCAAATACTCCAAATTCATCTCCCAATCCCTCAGACCATTGGCCCAACTATCGGCAGTCTGAGTAGCGGTCTTGCTAAGCAACTCCTCGTCGGAAAGATCTCGGTCATCATCGCTGCGTTTGGCCATCACCTCGGACTTATCAAGCCAACGCTTGAAATCGTCTGCCTTCAGCTCAGGGAACGTCAGGAGTAAATTGCCTAAATCCCCTTTTGGGTCGATGCAGATAATAGGTATCCCATCCAACGCAGCCTCTTCAAGCAAACTGACGCACAAGCCCGTCTTGCCACTACCGGTCATTCCAACGCAAAGCGCATGGGTGGTAAGGTGCTTCGATTCATAATGAACTTGCGACTCAGTTCGCTTGCGGTCCGCAAGATCGTATCGGCGTCCAAGATAAAACGAGCCGGGGAGATTCATCACGACTGACATAGATAGTTTCCAAGATCAAGACCAATGGTGAGCAAATGTCCCTTAAGTCTATCGGGACCGCGAATTCCCGTCGACGGTATCCCGCCACCAGTCGTACATGTCAAACAAAGATTCACGAAGATTCGCTCCCCGCTTGCTCCGCGATACTTTCCAAGCCTCAGATTCCATAAGGGCCGACTGAACCTGCGGTGAGACCTCCCTGAGCAATCGCTCGATGACGTAAGTCTCCACCTTGGAATCAACTCGCGTTTCCCACAAGAGCTCAAAAGCTCTAGGCAAGCGATGGGCCGTGACCCCCAAGGAAATACGATGCAACTTGGACCGAGCCAACAACAAAACCTGCCCCCAGAGCGGCAATTGCTCGTATCCGTCTACAAGAAACAACCTTTGCTTGCGGGCCGATTGCATCACGAGCTGAAGATTGTTCCATTTCGACGTCGACGAATGAAGAACCACCAATGGACAATCGAGCCTGCGACTAAGATGACTCATCAAGGTCGATTTTCCTGAACCATGAGGGCCCACGATCGCAAGCCGTAAAGAACTTGACTGCCTGTGTTGCCACTGGCCAAATCGCTGCGCCAGCACTTCGAGCGTTTGCTTATCCCGAAAGCAAAATGGAATCGCTCCGGGTTCCAAATAACGGGAAGAAAATGGATTCGAAGCCATCATACTTCGCGAGTGAGCATCCCAAGATAAAAAGGTTGCTGAGCCATCAACTCGGTTCCATCACCAAGGAAAAACCGCACTCGAACACACCAGGATATTTTCAGTAACTTGCCCTCGTAAGAAACCGGCGATATCGGCAATGGACAAGCAATCTTCTGCGCAATGCTCCAATCGATCGCTGCAAGTGAATCACCTGCCAATCGCTGGAAAAAGTGAACGCCCAAATCCTCCGTTCCTTTTCCTTCGGTCACCCAACACACCGAGCACTCCACGGCGACAATCGAACCGCGGTCGATATTGGCTACCCTGTACTCAAACTCAATGGTCTGGCCGGGCATGTAAGTCGGCTGCAAACCGATCAATCGGATCATGACGCGACTATCGCTTGGCTCGACCTGGAGCTCGGATAAACGACTACGGGAAAACTTCGGGAATACGATGGCCATCGATTTGCCTCTCCGTCGACAACTATTTTCCAATGGATCGCATTGTGCTTGCTCTGAAACGAATGCATCGCATCTTCAGGAACACAAAAGCTGCATTCAAGACGAAGCGGGTAGCCCCAATCGATACGATCCCTACCATGCGAAGCGATCTCTTGGCTGAAAACCGTCTGACGCTCGGTTCTCAAGTCCGTTCCAAAATGATAAGTACTCTCCTCCTGACACTCCAGTCGAACTGCAATTTTCTTGATCACCAACCGCCCATACTGAACCACTTCCAATCGATACTCTCGGCCGGGAATCAAAGGTAAATCTTCGATCTCAACAGTCGTAGACCCGATGCCAAGGGTTCGTATGAAGGAGCGAAAAAACAGTCTCGCCGAGCGTATTGCCACATATATTCCTGGAATCAATAGAAATACCAGTTGCCAAGGAACACTCGAACGCAAATAGGCGTCGGCTGCCATCACCACAAAAACGGCAATCATTGCACTCCAAGCCATCGCGAAAATCCCCAAGGCCACCAAAGCTCCGTTCTCAGGTATTTGGCTAGGAAGCCTATAGGCCAGTCGCGCGCCAGGACTGTCGGTGAACCGTCTCACATCAGGAATACTCGGAACAGGCGTCGGTTTCTTCATCGGATGGGATCCACTCAAAGGCTCTGGGATAATCCCACGCTTGCCGATGACCTCGCGATGCTCATCGCTGGTGACCACTTTGAGCACCCGATACCAGAAACCAACGATACCCAAGACTGCAAACGACAGACAGACTCCCAGGAACAACCAAAAACCGTATCCGACCTTCAATGGTTGTGTGCTCTGCGACATCAATTGCCAACTGATGAGAATCGCCGAAAGGAATACGCCTATGAGAAAAACGATTGCGAAAAAAAGGGCCTCACCCAACGAGCCGATGAACCACCAGCCCGACATCCTTCCGCCTCGCTTCTTACCCCAAAGCCGCAGCCTCGCTTTCCACTTGGTTTTCATCGCAACCTAGTCTTCATCGCACTTCTGATTAGCAAACTCCTGTCACTGTCGTGGGTGCTTGATTCACTCAGCCAATAACTTCTTGATCGTGCTTTCGATCTCCTCAGCATTCTGACTGCCAGAACCAACTTTAACCAGCCGAACCAATCCTTGCTTATCTATCAACACCGCATGAGGAATCCCGGTGACCGCATACTGTGACTGCATTTCGCTCTTCTCTGGAGTTACCATGGTGCGATGGGTTAGCTGATGCTTGGCGATGAACTTCTCCAACATCCCCATTTCTTCCTCAAGCTCAACAGGAGAATCCCCTCTGACATAATTGTCTTTGGCTTCATCCCATTTCATGTTGTACTGACGGGTTACCCCCAAAATAGTCAACCCCTTGTCGCTGTACTCTTGATCCAAGTGCTTCAGATGCGGGAAAGTAGCAATACACGGACCACACCATACGGCCCAAAAGTCGATCAAAACAACCCTGCCTTTGAGATCGCTTAGTTTGCTAAGCGGTTCGCCATTGACCCACTCCATAGGGTCGATTTCAGGTGCCGGCTGGCCGATCATTGAAAGGAGCCTCTTGGCCCCTTGAATCGTTCTCTCCATGTTCTGGGAATTCTTCAGGAACATCTCGACCGATTGCTTGACCAACCTGTCCTCAGATGAAACCTCCCCAAGCACCGATTTCGCGGAATCCAGGGCAGCCAATGCTAGATCCGGTTCATTGCGAGCATTCCTGCCAATGTATGAGGAGGCTAGGTTTGTATAAGCTGCCACTAAACCAGGGTTGGCCGACTCCTTGATGAGCTTCTCAGCATGTTCACTGGCTGACTTGTAAACCCTATGGCCTTTCTGAGGATCGACCGTTTGGATCTGTGTATTCCATATCCCGAGCATCGTCGTCGCTTTTGCAGGGTCGGAACTGTCCTTGGCAAACAACTCCTCCGACTTTGCAATGTGCTTGTCCATCAAAGACCTTGCCAGATCCTGATCGCTGGGTTGCCCGGTTTGGAACTGAGTTCGAAGCAAATCCAAAACCAACCGATGGTCAGTCGTCAATTCGGTTTGGCTGAGCTTGCTTCGAACGATTTCCAGCGCATCAGATACCAATGGACTTGACGTGGACCCCTCGACGGACCGACTCATGGAGGTAGCCATCATGACCGCGCTAACCAGGTTTTGATTGGGCAACGTCCCATCCTTGGCCGCATCAATCGCAATCATCGCCCCCTTTCGAGCCTGCTCGATCGCCTCTTGCTGACGGTTCGACTGCATCAAGATAGAGGCTAATTGCATGCGTCCAGTGACCCTTTGGGCCAACGGTGCATCTTGGCTTTCGTCAAGCAACTGGATCGCTGCGTCAAAGTCCTTGGCTGCCAGCGCTTTTTGAAGCGTTTGGTTGAACTGAGCACTCCCCTCTTGCGCAATAACATGTTGCCCTAAAAACAATAAAGCCCAGCAAGCAATAAATCTCTTCATCATCTCACCTCAAATAATGTCATCTTGAAAATCTTGCGTTCTCGAATTCAAAACCCAACATGCTAGCGAGTCGTTTTCTAGCTGCCCACGAAACCTTTAAGGAAACCTATCCTCAATCGAAACCTAGGTTGAAACTTCCTCGGGAACCTTTCGGGAGTCGTCCGGGATCAACCGAACCACTTGCCTGGGCGGGTCGCAAATGCTGTCGGCATGATGAGTCATCTTCCAAGTCGTCCCCTTCTCGTCTTGCATGCTCTCGCCATCGAAGTCCGGGTTCTCCAAAAAGCACATGGTGGTGAGCCTAAGCAGTTCGTCGACTTCCGCGGGAGAATAAGCATCCGCAAAGAATACGGCTTCCAAATCCGGAACGCCGATCTGCGAATTGCCGACTGTGTCCATCATCGTCCACTCTTGATTGACCCGAAATAGACGAACATTGCACCATAACTCCAACGCTGGCAACTCGTTGTCGTAGTACAAATCGTCCGCCTCTTCAAACGACTTCGCATCGCGAAGCACTTCCCCCTGAGGATTGAAATAACATATCACCTGTGGCAATTTGAATAAGGCCGATACAACCGTGTGGATCTCCATGAGCTCCTCTGGCGCGTCATAGTCCTCAGGAATCCAATCGTCCTCCTCGAACTCCTCGTCGCGATCCAACATGAAAGTCGTACGAACCCGAAGAAAGGCCTTGGCCTGCTTGATCTGCTCACGACCCTCGGGCCAAACCCAAGACTGCTCAGCCGCACGCTCCAAAGCTCCCGGGCAAGTGCTGATCCCAAAACACCCCTCTCGCCATGCCTTGTGCAACTTCGTTTCGGGTTTGTCGTAATCCAACTCATCGGGCCAAGGTCGATCCACGATATCGATCACGTACTGCCCAAAATACTCCTCGCGATACTCCAAAAAAAGAGCCGGACCGCAATGCTCCCAAGTGTCGATCCCCTGCTTGCGAACCTTGTTGATCTTGAAATCCCCAAGCACCGACTTGATTTCATCTAGCGTCGGGGCCGACCGCAACAACAGAACCATCGTCTCGACAAATATTCGACCGTCCTGAGATGTTTGTTCTTTCATGCAAATGCCGTCCTCGAGGAAAAATACACGACCAGAAGAATCCGATTCAACCGTCCAAGCCTATCCGCCAATTCCATGGGCCTTGCCCACCTCCGTTGATCTTACCAATAAACCTCTCAAGACATACCGGATTTGGACGAATCCGACTTGATTCGTCGAAGGATTTTTGCGAAACCCCTGAGACGACGGAATCCAAGTACCTCGCCTTGGATCCATCGGTGGATTGATAGCAAAGGGACCCGAAGGAAATGGCTGAAAGTACCGATGCACCGATTGCAAAATCGGATCTGATGCTCCGCGATGCCCTCGAGGCCCTTAGCCTTGCGGACTCCTCGCTTCTTGAAACGCAAATCCAGCCCTACCAACTTCAAGAGTTCAATGCCTTGGATTCGGTTTGGCTCGAAACCAAACCGACCGACAGCCAACCGTCAAACGAACCGGCTGGGTCTGATCAAATCTCCAAGAATCCAAATCATGAGATTCGTATCGAACTGGGTCGCGCGCGAATTCCACTAACGGATCTCTACGATTTGCCCGACCAATCCCTCATGGTGCTGGATTCCCCCGACCATGCGTTGGTCGACCTGTTCGCAGGTGATAGGCTCTTGGCCAAAGGGCATGTTCTTTGCCTCGATGGCCGTATTTGCTTTCGCGTCGTTGAACTGATTTGTTAACCAATGCTTTCGACCTATTCCAAATAACGACCGAAAATCATGACCAAATCACCGGCTTGGGGCTTCGTGATACTTCTGGCACTAACGGCCATCGCTTTTCCGCAAATCGCCACGGCGCAATCCCCCGCGACCATCAAGGACTACGACCCGAATCTCCGGCAAGCAGCAGCAAGTACTCCCCTTTTGAAACCTTCCTCAAATCTCAGCCCCCAACCCCTCAAAGATGCACGCGACATCCAGGAACCCGGGACGAAAAGTCCAAGCAGCAGTGGACTTCTAAGCACATTCTTTGCTCTTGGGATCGTCCTTGCGCTATTCCTTGGATTGGCCACTCTTGCCAAGAAAGCTTGGCCTCCGCTTACAAAAAAGAAGCTTCCCAAAGAAGTCCTTCAACTGATCGCAACTGTTGAATTCCAACCCAAACAGCAATGGATGCTAATGCGTTTTGGCGGCAAACTCCTGTTGGTGAGTCAACAACCCGGCGAAACCCGACTGGTTTCGGAAATCTCGGACCTAGACGAGATCGATCGTATCATCGCATTATGCGAAAAGCCGCATCCATCGGATGCGGCTTTCCAAGGACTATCACTCTCAGCAATACTCGGAAAACGATCTAGTATTACTGGTTGAACGCATCGGGCGTCACCGGGGTGCCGTCTCCGCGTGCGGAAATGAGCATCAAAACCCGCAAGTCAATCGAGCTGCTCAGGAACTGAACCGACGCATCTCCCAGCCCACCGTGCGCTCCACCGGAATGGAACGAGTAGATCTCGCCCTGATTGGTGCAATTGATACTGCATTTGTTGGGATTGTTGGCAGCAGTGGTCGACGAAATGTTCGCAAATTGAGGTGGAGTTGCTCCCGAGTTGAACCAGGAACCATCCACCGCGATGTCGTTGCCTTGATGAGCCCACGGACCATTCATGTAAGCCCCGGTGCCACCGGCATACTCCTCGATCCGATTGTTGCTGCTCCACCTTGCAGGCCTAGCGGCCGCTTCGGAAATCGTGAGCGTATTGCTCAGCCCATCGGTGATCGCAGCCAACTTGGTGAACTCGTTGGTAGCCATCCCCCCACGGACTCCAAAGTCACCCGGATAAGGCGGATTGTTCTGGGTCAGAATGTTCCAAACCGCTCCACTGCCATTCCAATTGCCACGGTTGACGGCCATGTAGTCGGTCACCGCAGGCCGCCAATCTCCCGCAGAGCCAGCAAAGCGAGTGCGATCTCCACTGCCCAACCTTGTCGTATCCAGAAACTTTTCGCCTGGCGAAGAGGGGCACTGATACGTCGCAATCGGAGTGGAAGCAGCCGCTCGGTTTTGAGGATGCCACCAATCCAGCTTGATACTGTACCCCCCTGGGGCACCAGCCGTCTGGGCATTGATGACGTTGGTCGCCTCCATGAAGGGCAAAATAATCGTTAAAAAACACTGATTTGCATAATGGCCATTCTGAGTCCCATTGGTTCCGTCCTTACGGAACTCCAATAGCTGCTGCTGAACCACCCCGCTTGCGGTCCCAGTTCCACTGAGATTGATGCTCGAGGGGGGAAGCTTTTTGCGAGCAGACTCAAAATTGGCGATCGATAAGCAAATTTGACGCATATTGTTGCTGCAACTCATCCGCCGAGCTGCTTCACGAGCCGCCTGCACCGCAGGAAGTAACAATCCAACCAACACACCAATGATGGCAATCACCACTAAAAGCTCCACAAGCGTAAACCCGCGCCGCGTCTGCCTCAGTCCTCGAATGGTCATACCAGAAACCCCCTAAAACACCGCAAATACAACAGAAAATAAAATTTCAATCCGAAAAGCCGGACACCGAAGTTCGATGCAATCGCACCGAATTTCGTGCCCCAAGCCCCCGAAACTTATTCCTAATTTCACAGCGATTTAATCCTTTTGACCAGCCCTGATATTCGTTTTTGTGATGGAAGTCCCGCGCACCGCAGGCCAATCGCACCGGCCAATCCCCTTGGAATACCCCTAAGGGAAAAAGAGCGGCCCTGGAAATAACGAAGTTTTTTGCAGAATCTTGAGTCTGCGGAAACCATTTAGATGGCTATTCCTGTTGAAATCCAGGGAATTTAGGCCGACAATACATCGTCCAATTCCCAACGCCAATCGGCCAGCCTCACAGGCTTTGCACCAATCCGCGGAATGAGGTTCGTATGCTCAAAAGGCTTCGCCAAAAATTCGATGATAACGAGCCTCAGTCCCAAGCTCACGATCTGACATCGTCCAACAACAACGGCCCGCAAGACCAGTCGGTGCCCCATTCCCTCAACGAATTTGATCCCGATCAGGAAGATGAGGATGACTCAGAGGCCGACGAAGAGTCCCTGGATGAACCAACTTCTTGGTTCGACCGTGATACCCTGGCCTTTTTAGCTAGCGTTGGTGCCCACCTGTTGGTTGTCGTGGGTTTGGCCTCCATCACCATCGCTACGCAACCTCAACTCCTTTCGGTTCTGATCAATTCAGAACCGATCGCCGAGGAACTTGCACCCATCGATGTTGTCACCGATATCGCTTACTCCGATACCCCAACCGACGAGTTCGGAGCCGACTCCATCGGCTCGGTGGACATGGCATTGTCCAGCGCACCTCTGGTGGCCGATGTCTCGGCAGTCGAAGCCACGGACCTGGACGTTACGATCCCAAATGGCGACGTCAATGTAACCTTCACCGTCGAGAAAGCTGTCGGTCTGACCCAAGCCCCCAAAGCCGTTCGCGGGATGACCGGTGTTGGAACCACCGGCACCGATGGAGCAGTCGATCGGGTGACTTATGAAATCCTCCAATCCCTCGAAGAACGCCCGACCCTGGTCGTGTGGGTATTCGACAGCAGCATCTCGATGGTCAAACGCCGACAGGAAATCAGCGATCGATTTGATCGTATCTACCAACAACTCGGTATCGTGGCGGCCGAGAAAGAGAAACGCGAAGGCTCCTCCGAAGTGCCTCCTCTGCTAACATCGATCCTTTCGTTTGGCAGCCAAGTCGAAGTTCTCACCAAACAACCCACCGACGATCTAGCAGAAATCCGATCTGCCATCGAGAAAATAGGGAACGAAGGTGGCGACGAAATGGTTTTCCAAGCCATCAAAACAGCGGTCGAAAAGTACAAATCCTATCGCGTGGCCAAGGGCAACAGCCCAGCTCGCAACGTCATGCTCCTGGTCGTCACCGACGAACGCGGCGACGATTTGCCATTGGCCGAAGAAACCATTAAAGCCTGCCGATTTCAAACCATCCCATGTTACGTACTAGGAGTCCCAGCCCCTTTTGGTCGAGACAAATCATTCATCAAATTCGTGGAATTCGACCCTGCCTACGCCCAAGTAGAAGACTGGGCAGAAGTCGATCAAGGACCTGAGACGCTCTACCCAGAACGAGTTAAGCTCGGCTACCAAGATAACTACATGGAAGAGCCTGTCCTAGACTCGGGATTCGGACCCTATGCCCTCTCGAAACTATGCTACGAAACAGGCGGGATTTACTTCTCCATCCACCCAAACCGAAAGCTGAACGCCAAAGTCGAACGCAAAGACACCGAAGCGTTCGCCTCACAGATGGCTTACTTCTTCGATCCAGAGATCATGGACCGATACCGGCCCGATTACCTCTCTGACGCAGAATACATGGCACGCGTGAAAAAGAGCCCGCTGCGTTACGCACTGCTCAACGCAGCCCAACTCTCGCGAGCAGGAACCCTGTCCAAACCCAAAATGGTCTTCATCAAACGAGATGAACCATCCTTCAACAAAGAACTCACTGATAGCCAACTCGAATCGGCAAGACTTTATCCCGAACTATCCGAAATGTGTTCGATTCTGGCCGAAGGGGAGAAGTTCCGAAGCAAAGAAACATCCCCGCGTTGGCTCGCAAGTTTCGAACTGTCCTACGGAACCGCATTGGCCGCGAAAATCCGAGCCGAGTCTTACAACGCGATGCTGGCCAAAGCCAAACGAGGTATGACGTTCTCCAAACCAGAAAGCAACACCTGGAACCTGCGCCCAAGCGACAAGGTCACCGTCGATAGCAAACTGGAAAAAGAAGCGAAACTTGCCAAAGAACTCCTTCAAAGCGTCGTCGAAAAACATACCGGTACCCCTTGGGGAATTCTCGCCGGACGCGAACTGGACAATCCGATCAGCTGGGAATGGGTAGAATCGACCACCGACCTAAATCCACCAGCCCGCAACAACAATCGAAATCCCCCACCTCCTCCAAACACCCCGCCGATGCCCGAAGACGATAAGGCGAAAATGCTGAAGCCCCCACCTCCTAAAAGAGCCATCAAAAAGGTTTAACAGGACGCTCAATGGAAGTCATTCAGAAACAGGTCCAAAGGGCCCTCCGTCGATTGTTCTTCCACCGCTGGCTCTTCTGGCTGAATTGGTCGTTGGTGGCCTGCTTTAGCCTCTGCTTTTTCGGTCTGCTAATCCCGAAAATCTGGCCTCTGGAACCAACTGCCTTGACCAATTCCCCAACTTGGATCTGGGCTTGGTGGATCGGGTCGGCACTGGCTGCGTTGATCTTCGCCTTCTGGATCGCATGGTCAAAACGACCCACACGGCTCCAAGCGGCTGTCGAAATCGATCAGCGGTACCGCTTGCGTGAAAGGTGCTCAAGCGCCTTGGCGATCCCTCCAGATCAAATGCAATCACCCATCGGCCAAGCCCTCATCGAGGACGCCCAAAAACAAATCGATCGCATCGACCTTAGAGACCATTTTCCAGTGCGTCCTGCCCCTCAGTGGGCTTGGGTCATCTTGCCCCTTGCCGCCTGCTTCGCCCTTTTCTGGGTTCCCGACGCAACACCCACCACCACGCAGGTACTTGCAAGTCAAACCCTTGCCAAATCCACCAACGTCAAGAATGCTACCCAACCCATCCTCAAAGCGATCCAGAAGAAACGCCAAGAAGCCGAAGAGTCAGGGGATTTAGAAGCCATCGACCAGTACAAACGCGTCGAAGAACAAATCAAAAAACTCCAAGCGAAAGCCGATCTGGGGGCTAAAGAAGCAATCGCCGATCTTAACGAAATCAAAAAAGAACTTCTCGAGAAAAAAGAAGCACTCGGCGATTCAAATCAAATGAAACAGGCCCTCGAAGCCCTCAAAGATTTGGACAAAGGACCCGCGGAGAATATGGCCAAGGCCCTCCAAGAAGGTGACTTTGAAGAAGCCCAAAACGAAATGGAGAAGCTCATCGATGCCCTCAAGTCAGGGAAGTTAGAACCAGGCCAATCCGACCAACTCCAAAAACAACTCGAGCAAATGAAAGACGCTCTGGAACAAACGCGACAAAAGAAAAACGATCTGATCCAAGAAGCTAAAAACGAACTCAGCAACGCCGAAAAGGATGGGGACATTCAAAAAATCGCTTCCTTACGAAAAAAACTAGAGAAACTCCAAGATGGTGAGAAAATGGATCAAGCCATGGAGAAACTCCAAGAGCAACTCGATAAAGCTCAAGAGGCCCTCAAAAAAGGGGATAGCCAGGAAGCTAGCGATGCCATGCAGGACATCCAAGATCAACTCAAAGAACTCGCCGAAGATCAGCAAGCCGCCGATGAACTCGAAGAGATGATGGAACAAATCGAAGACGCCAAGCAATCAAGCAAGTGCCAAGAGTGCGACGGAGAAGGCTGCCAGGAATGCCAAGGCGGTGGTAAGAAACCTAGCGATAAGCAAGGAAAGTCCGGCCAAAAGCAGGGAAGCAAATCCCAGGGTAAAGGCAAAAGTGATAGCCAAAAAGAGGGGGACGGCCAGGGTGAAGGCGAAGGCGAGGGTGAGGGCGAAGGAAACGAGGGCAAGTCCCAAAGCAAAGGAAAAGGGAAGGGAAAAGGGAAAGGCAAAGGCCAAAATCAAGAGGGGCAACCCGGAGACGGAGACGGAGAAGGCCAAGGCATCGGAGAACGCGACGAGAAAGAAGCCAGCTTCAAGGAATACGATGCGCAAGTTCGCGACAAAATGCGCAAGGGTGAAATGATTCCCGGTCAAAAAGTCGGCGGCAAGAATCGCAAGGGACTCACGCGGGAGGAAGTTCGCGAAGCGGTCAAATCGGCTCAGCCAGACGATCCCGATGCGATCGAAAACATCGAACTTCCCAAAGCCCAACGCGATCAACTACGAGAATACTTCGACTCCCTACGCACCGGGAAATAACGAAGCACCTGTTATCGGCCTCCACGTCTTTGCCACCAAGCCTCCACGGCTTGGGCATGCGAACAACCAGGATGATTGGACTTGTACTCACGCATATGGCGGTTGTATTGGAATTGAGATCCAATCGAACGGGGACCTTGCTGGAGACTTGCGCGATACACCTCGATGGCCTGGCCCAAGGTTCCCCCAGAGCCGCTGGCTAGAAACTCTCGCAAGGGTCCATTAAAACGAAATCCGCGCCCGCAATGCAACTGAAAGAACTGCCTAAGCCGGTTCGAACAGGTCCACCCACGACCGATCCTGGTTTGGAGAGTCAACTCATCGGCAAGAGGCTCTTGCTTCTTTTTGCGACTGGGAGCCCTCGGAACTTGACGCCCAGCTAACCGACTGGCGATTCGCTGGGTTAGTTGCTCTTTGGATCCACTTGAAGGCAATTGCAATTTCCTGCAGCACTCGGCAAGCTCGGTCTTGAGCCAATAGTGACTTAGGAATTCCTCCTCGGAGAGTCGAGAACTAAAACGGGGCCTAGCCATGATGCCTTTTCTACTACTGAAAACTCTATTCTGCCGATGGCATTCAGCGATAGCCGCGTTTTCCGCGCCGTGATAACCAAAGAAAGGAGAGCCCATAGAACCAAATCGAGCATGGCTCTGGTACGGTTTCGATAGACGATGAAATAGAGATATTGTCTAAACCAGCTTGGTTTGTATCGGCTTGGGTGGCATTGAAAAAAGCAATGGTGGTGGTGTCTTCTACGGCGGTAAAACGGTAACTAAATCTTTTCCAGTTATTGCGGCCTTCTGTAATATCGAAGTTGGTGAAACTAATCCTAGGTCCAGAGTCAATTTTCAGATCAATTGTCGCAGGATTGGCGTAGGGAGCATTCGGACCACCTGTAGGAGTTACTCGGCCAACGTAAAAGGAGATTTCGTAACCGACACCGATCTGTGTCGATATTCTCTGAGAAATCCCGACGTTTGGGCCTTCATTGCGAAGTCCTGTTATATCCAGGGAATTTTGCCCCTCTTGCGCATTGAACAGGGAATATCCACCAAAGGGCTCGTCGTAGGTAGTTTTTAATAACATAACCGTCGTCCCCGAAGGTCCAACCACAGTCCAACCATTAGAGCCTAACTCTTGGCCCGCCGTGAACACAAGAAACCGATCTGGAACAATGGGATCTTCAAATCCTCCATTGCGAATGACTGCAGCTTGTAAAAAATGGTTTGTAACAAGTAGGAATATCAAGCTAAAAATTTTCGATACAAAAACTTGGAGAATTCGATTCATCTTTGCGGATCCCTTCGCTATTGACTGGAGCTTCGGTACAAAAACATTCGCCAACTGTTAAGGGTCTGAAACTAACAAAAACAAAAAACTCAATCAAGACGAATCTTCAGATTCGGTTCTATCACCTCAGAAATTCGTATTATTGAAAATCCGACTTTTCAGGTAATCTTGCGGGTCATTGCATGGACTTCTCTTACCCAACCGTTTCTTGGCTCTTCAGGAAATATTGTGGCTAGGAGTAGATGCGACTGGCAATCTTCGTGCTCGTGCTCGTGCTCGAAGCCCTTCCGACAGAGTTTGGGACACCAGACTCTTGAAAATTCCGCAAGGATCCAAAACCCAATTCGTTAGCCACAGTTTCTTTTCGATTACGATCACGAGCACCGTTTCACTGAGCACGAGCACGAAGTCACTGGGGCCAATACTTCTCATGTTTTACCCACAATAATTCCTGAAGAACCTGATTTTGTGCCCTTGCTATTAATCGAAAGACTCGTGTGGCAAACGAACTAGGATTTTGATCCATGCAGAGTTTTAACGTTTCGATCGATTAAATCCCCTCGACCGGAATCGCTTGGGCAAATCCCCGCACCCAGACTCCTTTGCCTGGTTGAAGTCGAATCAATCGAAAATCGGGCAAACTCACCAGCATCCCAATCGTCGGACCAAATCGCTGCTGCATCTTTTCAAATACCAAATTTGCGACACTCTGCTCCCTATCCACCAGCGATACTTCGCAAGCATAACTGACCCGCTTGCGAGCAAACACGTTGACCGAGTCCTTCTCGTCGGCAATGAACATCGCATGACAGCGACCTGTCGAAAGCAAATTCGACGTATGCTTGGCCAACCCGCTCACCAAAACGTAGATAGCACCCGACTCATGAACAAATGGGGCATAACTGGCATTGGGCTCGGCAGTATCTGATACCGTCGAAAGGATGACGGTTTTGCACTTCCCGACAAACTCGCGAACTTCGAGAGCAATTTCGCTGGAACTGGTCATCAATGATTCTTTCGTAAAGTGATTATGCCGTCCCAGGAGTCTATCACCCTAGCTCGCAGAGCCAAGCCTCAACATCCGCATCGCTGGGCATTCGCCAATCTCCTCTTGGCGAAAGCGATACACTCCCAACCTTCGGCCCATCTGGAACGCAGGATCGCTTGTACTGAGAGGCAAAGAACCGTTTGAGGAACGTTTTGAGAGTGGTGCGGATTTGATCGGAACTGTACGGAGTATCGAATCGTGCATGCTCTGCCAACAGTAGAATTTTGGATGGACAAGCTCCACCGCGGACCATGTGGTATAGGAAAAAATCATGCAATTCATAGGGCCCGATGGAGTCCTCGGTCGTCTGGACAACCTTCTGGTCGGAGCTCAGTGGCAAGAGCTCCGGTGTAATCGGAGTCTCGACAATATCGATAAGTATCTTGCTTACATGGCTCGTTGCAACATTCTCAGCAACATAGCGGACCAGGAATCGCACAAGGGTCTTTGGGACTGAGCAATTGACGTTGTACATCGACATGTGATCGGCATTGTAAGTGCACCAGCCCAACGCAAGTTCCGACATGTCCCCAGTACCAAGCACGAATCCTCGGTTCATGAGCATCATCGTCCTCATCCTTGCTTGGACGTTCTCAAACACCAGATCATGCCTTTTCTCCCCAGGCAGCCTCTCTAGCTTGACCTGAAGCGTCTTGGACGTCAGCCCCTCTAAACTGACTCCAAAGGGCTGATGGCCTAAACTCTTAAACATCTCGAAACAGTTCTCGCGGATGTCGATCTCCTGAGATTCAACCTCCAGATGCTTCATCAATTCGATGGCATTGGATCTGGATTGCCGGGTCGTCCCGAATCCCGGCATCGTCATCCCGAGGATTCGGCTCGTCGGCCAGCCCATGCGTTTGCATGTCTGCACCGATACCATCAGTGCCAATGTGCTATCTAGCCCTCCGGATACTCCGATACAAAGCGGAGTATCTGCAGGCAATTGACCGACTCGCTTTGCCAACGCTGCACATTGAATCTCGAATATCTCCGAACATCGCTCGTGCAGCTGTTCCTTCGATGCCGGAACGAACGGATGCGGATCGACCCAGCGGCACAACGAGCCCGGATTGACCGACAGATCGAATGAAATCATCCGATACTCCAACGAACTTCGATCGGCCGTTTGATGCATCGTTTGAAAGGCACGACGATCTCGATCGAGTTTATCCAAGTCAATATCGGCGGTAGTAAAACTAACTGCTGTACTCATATTGGATTGCGCGTCGATCTCCAATCCAGTCCCAATACGCTTGGACTCCCCGAGCATCGAGCCATTCTCTGAAATCATGCAATGGCCGCCAAATACCAAATCCGTAGTGCTCTCGGTTGGACCCGCACTGCTATAAGCATACGCTGCGATGCACTTGCCCGATTGGACCATCACAAGTTGTTTGCGATACGACGCTTTAGCGATAGTCTCATTGCTAGCTGATAGATTCAGCAAAACATTGGCACCAGCCAACGCTTGCTCGCTGCTTGGCGGGATAGGAACCCAAAGGTCTTCACAAATCTCCACCCCCACGGTCGCTTTGCCAGAGCTAAATAGCAGATCCGTTCCAAATGGGACTTGGCCAAGCCCTTGCAACTCGACCACTTCAAAATCAGCCTCTGCACCGGAACTAAACCACCTAGCTTCGTAGAACTCTCCGTAATTTGGGAGATGGGTTTTGGGGACCAGTCCAAGCACTCGCCCTGCACCAAGGACAGCAGCGACATTGTAAAGCCGACCACAGAAAGCCATGGGCAAGCCGACCACAACCAATTGCCGACCCACGGAACTTGCCAGCGTAATGAGCTCGCTGCGGCAACTCTCTAAGAGTCTCTCTTGCAGGAATAGCTCTCCGCACGTGTATCCACTCAGGCACAACTCCGGTAGCAGGACCACATCCGACGATTGAAACGACATCAGTGCCTGCTGAATCGCCAACGAGTTACGCTTGGGATTAGCAACAGTTGTTCGCGTTGAAATTGCACTGACTCGCAGAAAGCCTGACGGATGCATGCTAAGCTCCTGAGGAAACTACTTGGCAGGACTGCGGTGAAAGTGGACATGTTTCCATTTGCCACCTTGCTTGTGCCATACGCGAGTCTCTTCCATCGCCACCGTCGTAGGTTTTCCATCGGCGATCTTTTGAGTCAAACGAACGTATGCGATCACAGCCACTTCGCCCATGATGCGGATGTGCGGTGCGACAATCGTCGATTGAACAGGCGTCGGGCCGCTTGGCAAATTAAAATAGTACTGATGAAACTCCAATCCATCGACCAAATTGCCCATCGCTTCGGGTTCAAAACAAGTCAGACTCAAGCAGCAAAGCTCCTTGTAGGTGTCCCAATCCCCTCGCGTGATTGAAACCAAAAGCCTTTGCGTCAAATCCAAAATCGTGTCTCGATCCGCAGGTGTAGCCATCTCAGATTTTTCCAGTTATCTCAAGGGTATGCGGCGAAAGTCCCACTACGACGATTCTGTCTTGGAATTCCGCCTGAAAATCCAATACTATAATACCTAATGAACTTCGAATTCCGTAGATCCCAGATGCCCGTTTAGTCTTTTAAAATCCAACTAGGCACATGCACAAGGAATATCCAGACGTTGGCTAAAGAGCAACCGTGGTTTCGACTAACATTCGACGCAGGAACCCTCGTGCTCGAATGCAGCTTAACCTCTAAAGATCAACTCGAAGCGTGGTTTGGCCCAAAGATTTGGACTTGGGACCATCGAATCCTTAGATGGCGATCCGATGCCTACCACCACCAGCACATCCAAAATGTCTTCAGAACGCTCGTCGATCAAAACGTTCGGGTTGAGTCTCAAGTTCACCAACCAGACGCATTGAGCCCAAGTGCCCTTGCAGCCTTCAGCCATCAGAAGAACCTCCCGACGCTCCGTCCCGAACAACAAAAAGCCATCGAATCATGGTCCGCTTCCAAACGTGGGATCGTCGTCATGCCCACCGGAACAGGAAAGACCGAAGTGGCTCTCTCGATCATCTCCCAAAGCTCTATTCCAACCTTGATCGTCGCCCCAGTCAGAGATCTGATGTATCAGTGGCACCGACGAATCCTCCGAGGACTGGGCATCGATGCAGGAATCATCGGCGATCAACGCCGCGTGGTCCGACCTGTAAGCGTCACTACTTATGCCAGCGCTTGCATCCATGCGGCGCAACTGGGTTCCGAGTTTGGACTCCTGGTATTCGATGAATGCCATCATCTGACAGGCCCAATTCGATCCGATGCTGCACGATGCTCGATCGCACATGAACGCTTAGGACTCACCGCAACGCTCAACGCCGACTCCAAGGAACTTCAGACGCTGATCGGACCAGTCGTCTACGAACTGGGGCTTCAGGAAGTCAAAGGTAGCACTCTTGCGGACTTTGATGTCGTGCGAATCCCTGTATCCTTGGGGAAAAAAGAACGACTTCGCTACAAGGAACTATCAAGTCAGATCTCTGAATTCGTTCACCAGCGACGAACAGAACAGCCCGGATTCCAATGGAAGGATCTTTGCAACGAAGCTTCCCAAGGTAGTCAAGCATCTCGAATCATGAGACTTTACCGTGAAAAAGAATCGATCGAAGATCGCGCCCAGGAGAAATTGGATATCCTAGAGGACCTCTTTCGCCTGCACCTGGGCCAACCGATGATTATCTTCACCGGATCCAACGCCATGGCCCGAGAAATATCACTGCGGTTCCTGATTCCTTGCCTTCTAAGCCACTGCGGAAAATCCGAACGATTGGACTATCTCGAAGGCTTACGCGATGGCATCTACCCAGCCTTGGTTGCCAACCAAGTCCTCGACGAAGGAGTCGACTTACCCGAAGTCAAAGTTGCCGTAGTGCTCGGTGGCAAAAGTTCTACCCGTCAAGCCAAACAAAGACTCGGACGCATCCTAAGAAAACGTGGCGATTCCCGAGCCGTCCTCTACGAAGTCGTCGCCCAGCATACCAAAGAAGTTCAGCGGTCACGCAACCGAAGGAGAAACGATGCTTACCAAGGAACTCGCCATCGCAAGCTACGTCGACGGCCAGGTCCTTCCTGATCGCCTAAGTCGCAACAAGCACGCTCACTACATCGATTACGCCAAAGAAATGTGCCAAGTGTATCGATCCGGAATTGGCACCATGCGCAAAACGCTCCACCAAGAAATTCATAAAATTCTCGAAGCCGATCCCGAGTGCCCCATACGACGTGTCGGAGCGTTCTGCAAACTGCTCGACGATCGATCCGAGTTCGATGCAGGTAAACCTAAAACAACCGCTCAACTGAGACAACGTGTCTTTCGACAAGCTGCTGCCCTGCACCCACTGGTCGCCAACGTCGAGTCCGTCCTGGATCACATGTATTTGGATGTCCAAGACAAAATTGCGCAATCGGAAAACACCACCTGGCAGGACCTGAAACAACAACTATTCTCCGATATCATCGAACATCATCGACTGACTAAATTCAACGAACCAGAAAACGATACCGATCTACTGGCCCGTTACAACGTCGCGCAAACTCAAGCCGCATTGTTCGACGCAAGACAAATCGTCGTCGAGGCAACCGGTGATTGGAAAGCGATCCTGAGATACGCCAAACTGGCCCAACTCATGCACCGAATCGAGCCGACTCCCAGCGGATATCGGATCACCCTCGATGGTCCAGCCTCGATTCTCCGGGGTACCCATCGCTACGGTTTTCAGATGGCCAAGTTCCTTCCGGGCCTGCTCGCATGCTCAGGCTGGAAAATGTCCGCAACACTCGTTCCAAAAGGATTCGCCAAATTCGCAGATGCTCCTTGGGTTAACAAGAAACGATGGACACTCAAACTCGATGATCAATGCGGACTTCAAACCAACACCTCCCGGCCACAGACATACGATTCCCAAGTCGAAGAGCAACTCGTAGAAAATTGGCACTTAATGAACCTGCTCTTAGATGGCCACCAAGAAACAGCACCCTGGCAACTGATCCGCGAAGGTGATGTCTTAGTCCGAGGACAACGCGTTTTTTCCCCAGACTTTACCGTCCTAACACCGTCGGGAAATCGTGTTCTGCTAGAAATCGTCGGGTTTTGGACCCCGGAATACCAGCGTCACAAGACCGAAGTCCTGCGAGCCTTCGCCGATACCCCAATCCTGCTTGCAATCCCCAAATCGTTAAAGGCCTCATGGTCCAAACACGATTTTTCCCCCAGCCACAAAGTCATCTACTACGGGCAGGAGATTTTGCCCGGCGAAATCATTCGCGCAATCGAGGAAAACAGCGGAACTAATGCCGCCAGTGGCAGTCCTTAAGGCTTGGCTTATGGCCTTTTTTATAACATACTATAGAACCCCAGAGTCGCGACGGACCCGGCAGGATACCCCAATCCCCCAGCCCACCAGTTGCGAACCTCTCCTACTGTCAACCCGCCGATTCCAACGGACTTGCTCCATGCTCTTCAAAAAAGCAAAATTAACCCTGCCGGCGATTCTTTTTCTGGTTCTGCTGAGGATTGCTATCGGCTGGCATTTTTACCAAGAGGGGACCGCCAAGGTCAACGACAAGTTCTCCTCGACGCCGTTCCTCGCAGCGGCCAAAGGCCCTTTTGCAAGCCACTTCCTCTCGATGATCCCTGATCATGATGGAATGATTCGCATCGACGCTAAGCGAATGTCCGATGCCTGTGAGGCTTACGGCGAAAAAATCAAATCCGAGTTTGGGCTCAACGAAGATCAATGCAAAGAAGTCGACGCAATCCTGACGGAATTCAAAACCAAACGCAAAGAAACCTACGACCAATGGAAACCCCAAATCGATGAGTACAAAAATGGTTTCGAACGCCTAGCCAAATTGCAAAACGATCCGTCAAGAAGCAAGGTAGAGTCGTTACGCCGCCAACAAGACGACATCGAAGGAAAGTGGCGGGCGCTGGGAAAACCTATCCTCGCAGAAATAGACTCGACCATGCCCGAGTTGGTTCAAAAACTCAACTCCATCGCCACAGACGAACAGGCCAACCCCAAGCCGGAAAAACCTCCCGCAAAAGATGCAAAAGGAAATCCCATCCGAAAGCAAGTCGATTTCAAGTACGAGGGAGAAGGTCCTATCTCTGTGAAATTGGTCGACAAGATCATTCCCTATTTCGACATGTCCGTCGGTATTTTGCTGATCCTAGGCCTTCTGACTCCAATTGCCAGTCTAGCCGCAGGACTGTTCCTTGCCTCAGTCGTTGTTAGCCAATTCCCCGGTTTTCCGGGTACTTCTCCGACCTATTACCAAGCCATTGAAATGCTCGGATGTTTCGTTCTGGCGTTCGCCGACGCAGGACGCTACGCCGGCCTTGATTTTATCCCCTGGAGCTTTTGGAACCGAAAAGCCAAAGTGCCAGCCTAAACAAAACCCGTTGCCAAGTCGTTTCTAACAAACACACCAGTTCATCACCTATTCGTTTCGAGGTTCCCCGATGCGTACTTTAAGTGCAGAAGACAAAGCGGTTGGTCAAGACAATTACCACGAAGCCGTCGGGTTTACCCGCCGCGAGTTCTTGCAAGGTGTCATCGCCGCTGGTGCCGTCAGCGGTGCTGGCCTAGGAGCGATGTACTTTGGCTACGAAAAATTCGCGAACCCCGTCCGCGTCGGAGTCGTCGGGACCGGAGACGAAGGAAACGTACTCATCGGAGGCTGCACACCAGAGTACGTTCAAGTCACTGCGATCGCCGACATCCGCCCCTACAGCGTCTATCGAGCTTTCCACGGTGACTGGACCACGCCAACTCGCCCAGGTTTGATCAAGCAGTACAAGTACACAAACGAAGAGGAAGCCCGCAAGAGCGTCAAGGTCTACGATGCCTCCAACGGCGGCATCGATGCAATGCTCAAAGACGATAGCATCGAAGCGATCATCATCGCATTGCCCCTGCACTTGCACGCACCGATCGCCATCAAAGCCATGATGGCAGGAAAGCATGTTCTGACCGAAAAACTCATGGCCCACAACGTCGCTCAGTGCAAAGTCATGGCCAGGCTGTCTGAACAGCTAAAAGGCAAGTCCGGCGAATCTCTTTACTTGGCTACAGGACACCAAAGACACTACAGCGTCCTGTACGATAACGCCGTTCACCTGATCCGCTGGGGCATGCTCGGACAATTGCACCACATCCGAGCCCAGTGGCACAGGGGCAACCTGCCAGGAAACGATTCTTGGCAACCACCCATGGTAGGAGGCGATCCGGATTCCAAGGTCGACAAGATCAAAGCCGATCTGGATAAATTCGTCAAGGAACTCGAGAAGGCCAAGAGCCCCGCAGAAATTGAACAATTGGAGCGAAAAGTCGCCCAGCAAAAGGCTTGGCTTACCGACCAAGTCGATGCGGCTCGCTTCGGGTATGTCGAGAAATCCTTCGGAAATCGAACCATTTCGGCCATGGAAGAACTGATCCGTTGGAGATTGTTTGATCGAACTGGCGCAGGTCTGATGGGAGAACTTGGAAGCCATCAACTCGACGCAGCTACGATCTTCTGCACTGCTCTTCGAAACGACGGCAAGAAAGCCCACCCCCTTACTGTACACGCTGTCGGCGGACGTCATATCTTCCCAGCCGACCGAGACGCCGAAGACCATGTGTATTGCACCTACGAATTCCCAGGCCCCGAATACAGCGAGAAATTCGACCTGGGGTATCGCCAAAGCGGTGGACTCAAGGGAGTTCCAAGCTACGAACAGGACCCGAACAAGAAAATCGTCGTAACCTACTCCTCGATCAATGGAAACGGATACGGTGGCTACGGAGAAATCGTCATGGGTACCAAGGGAACTTTGGTACTGGAAAAAGAACAAGAGGTCATGCTCTACGCCAAATCCGATACCAGCGCTGCTGCAGGGGTCAAGGCCGCCGGAAGTGGCTATGCACTCGATACCCAAGCCAGCGGGGGAGCTTCCTCGCCGGTTTCCAAGGCTGCCGCTGCCGCCGGGCCAGTCAGTCGCGGATACACCGAAGAAATCGAACACTGGGCCTACTGCATCCGCAACAACTCAAAAGAAAACCGCCCGCGATGCTACCCCGAGGTCGCAATGGCCGATGCCATCATCGCGCTGACAACCAACGTCGCTCTGAAGAAAGCAGCAGAAGGTGGCCCCGGTTACGTCAAGTTCGAAGAATCCTGGTTCGATGTCAACAGCGACGACACACCCGACGGCAGCAGCGTCGCGGAGGAAATGCAACGTCTTAAGGAGTTTCAAATTCCAACGTGATTAACTTCGACGAAGTCATCGATATCGATGCTGTTCCAAAAGAATCACAAGAGCAGCTGGATAAAAAACGTCATGAACGCATCTCCGGAAGAGTTGCGGCCCTGAGTTTTTCACTGATCCTCCTGCTAGGACTCATCGCCGTGCTGGCCATCGGTCTGCAATTCCAACGAATCATGCAGAACCTCAATGCCTCTCGCTCCGCTTGGGGGGCAGCCTCTTCAGAACTAACGAGTCGATTCGCAACCGCCGAAGCGTATTTCAAGACCGTCAACTACTTGGACAATTCTCCAACCCTCACCGACTGGAGCTATTACTACAACCAATTCGCCAAGAGCAAGCAATTCGATAGGCAAGTCGAGTCCGCACAAAAACTCGAAGGGATGCTCGAGGCGATCCTCTCCCAGAAATCAACTCTGGGGGCACCTATCACCCCCTTGAGCCCAAGCGACGGAATGCTGGATCTGCTAGAAAACGAAAAAAAGAGAAAAGAGAGTGAAACAAGTTTTCTTGGGAGTTGGACGAAAACCCTCCTGAGACTCAAAACTCCACAATTTTTCGAGTCGGTCAGTAAACAATGAAGTGGGCGGAGTTCCTCGGTCACCAACGTCAGCAAAAATGGTTTGCTAACGCGATCGCTCACAACAAGTTAGCAAGCACCTTCCTGCTAGTGGGACCTAGCGGTATCGGCAAACGAACCTTCGCAAAACTGATCGCCAAGTCACTGCTTTGCACCGAAACAGACCCTAAGGCTTTGGATTTTTGTAACGCTTGCGATACTTGCTTGCAAATCCAGTGCGAGACACATCCAGACTTCTTGTACATAAAAAGAGGTCAGGCAAAAAACTCCGAGAAAGAAAAATCCGTCATCACGATGGAGCAACTCGTTGGCTCCAAAGAAGCGCGAATGCGGGAAGGTTTCTGCTATGAAATCCGGATTCGACCCTACTCCTCTCGCCGCCGAATCGGAGTCATCGATGATGCTGATACTTTGGACGAGGAAACGTCCAATAGCCTCTTGAAAACACTAGAAGAACCTCCGCCAGGTGCGGTCATCTTTCTGGTAGGTACCTCGGAAAAACGCCAAATCAGCACCATTCGATCCCGCTGCCAAATCGTCCGCTTCTCCCCCCTTTCAATCCAGAACGTCGAACAATTGATTCTCAGGAATAACTACCTTCAAGATTCTTCTTTGGCCAAGTCCATCGCGGCGCAATCCCATGGTTCGATCCAATACGCAAAAGAACTTTCCGATCAAAGCATTATGGATTTTCGAAATCAAATCCAAGCGTTTCTCCAGCAACGACCTGCCGATTTCATGGGCTTTTCAAAAGCCATCCTAGACCACGTCAATAACTCGACAGCCGAAGGCCAACCCAGACGCGATCGACTAATTTGGTGCTTGGACGAAGTCACCGATGCTCTACGAAACTCCCTGTGGACTCAACTGGGAGTTTCCAACCAAGACCACGAGGCACCCAATGCCCTCTTTGCTCCTCTAAAAAATTTGCCGACAAAAACCTTAGTCAGCTTGATCGAATTGACCCAAGAAACTCGGGGAAATATCAACAGGTTTATCGCCCCTGCCGCACTCCTAGAGGCATGGACAGCTAACTTCATTCGCACCGCACGTATCTAAGGAACTCGGCATGTCCAAGCAACAGCCTGATCCAAGACAAACCGAAATCGAATGCTTGCTGATGCACCTGCAAAAGACGATCTTTGAGCTGAATCAAGTCGTCATCGAGCAGGGGAAATCCATCACGAAACTGCAACGCGAAATCAAACAATTGGCCAGCGATTTTCGCCAAGTCAGAGAGTCCAGCAGCCCAATCAGAAGGGCCGAGGATGAAATTCCCCCGCACTACTAAATCAATTCACCAAACTCAATAGATCTTAAGGACGCCCTAACGCGTCACCGAGTTAGCGTCGAGAAAACGCCAGCCTCCCAACCACTGGACTCATCAGCGTCGCGAAGAGACTAAAGCCAATGGTGAAGACCAAGTCGCTTGTCAGAGTCGATCTCCAGAAGGGTAGCCCGGCAAGATAGCAATTCATGAGCCCAGAGGCAGTTCGAGGGTACTGCATGAGTGGATCGAGCCAAGCCCCAAAATTGCTGATCAAAAAGAAGCATGCCGATGAAACCAGCGCACACAAAGCGGTTGCAACAAACGATGCCCCGACAAAGCGGCTCGAGAATAACGACCAGCTCCGTAACTTAGAGGATACAAAAACCATAGCCAGGAATCCTGCGTAATTGAGCAACATAGACTCAATTCTGTAGAACCCCATCCCCGGAATGCCCGCCAATTGACCTATGCAATCGGCTGTCAAGAGCGCCGCGATTGGAAACCACCATCGAAATGCTCCAGAGGTGTACAGCCCGCAAAAAATAGCCAATGCACCGAAGGCAGAAAAGTTCTCTGGCAAAGGGGCAAACCTCAACGCCAGAGTCAATACCATCAGAAGCACCGCAATCGCACCGCGGTGAGCCTCCGTGGACTCGTCAGTACGGCGAAAATCTTGGCTCAAAAGAGTCTGCATAACAATGAACCTTTGGGAGATTCCTAAAAAATGGTCAGATCGAATCGGCGTTAGCTTATGGAAAAACCAAGCTCTTGCAAGCTCTGACATTGTAGCAAACCGGGAATTCGTCGGTTTGTCGAAACGATCAAAAAACGCTACCATAACCGTTTCTTTCTAGGATTTACAAACGGTGGGCTAGCGAAAGGGAATCGGGAGACATGACCAAGCATATTTTCGTCACCGGCGGGGTGGTCAGTTCGATCGGAAAGGGGCTCACCAGCGCTTCGATCGGTATGCTTTTGGAAGCTCGCGGACTCAGAGTCCGGATGCAGAAACTCGATCCCTACATCAACGTCGACCCCGGGACCATGAGCCCCTACCAACACGGCGAAGTCTACGTGCTGGACGACGGTAGTGAAACCGACCTGGATCTTGGTCATTACGAACGATTTACAAGCGGCACCCTCAATCGCGATTCCAACTACACCACGGGCCAAATCTACCTCAGGGTCATCGAAAAAGAACGCCATGGGCTGTTTTTGGGTAAGACCGTACAAGTCATCCCTCACATCACCAATGAAATCCGAGATGCTATCTTGCGGATGGCCGACGCATCGACCGACATCGTCATCACCGAAATCGGCGGCACCGTCGGAGATATTGAAGGTCTGCCCTTTCTCGAAGCGATCCGCCAGTTCCCTCTAGCCGTGGGCCGCGAAAACTGCTTGTTCATTCACCTCACTTTGGTGCCCTATCTCAAAGCCGCCGCTGAAATCAAAACCAAACCCACCCAACACTCCGTGGGGCAACTAAGGCAAATAGGCATCCAACCCGATATGCTGATCTGCCGCTGCGAACAAAGCATTTCGCGAGAAGAACGCGAAAAAATCGCCCTCTTTTGCAACGTCCCTCTGGAAGCGGTTATCGAAGAAAAAGACCGAGATTTCTCAATCTACGAAGTCCCCCTGTCTCTGAGAGACCACCGCCTCGATGAGTTCATCACCAAACGGTTCGGATTTGTCACCCCCCCTCCAAAACTCGATTCCTGGGATAGCCTGATGTATTCGCTCAGGAATCCCAAACACGAAGTCAGCGTTGCAGTCGTCGGCAAATATGCCGAACATAAAGACGCCTATAAGTCGATCTACGAGTCGATCGATCATGCGGGAATCCATCACCAAACCAGTGTTCGAGTCGCCCGAATCCTCAGCAGCGACATCGAGCAAGAAGGCCCCGAACGTCTCCTCTCCGGATACGACGGAATCTTGATTCCAGGAGGGTTCGGTGAAAGAGGCATCGAAGGCAAATTGCAGGCGATTCGCTATGCAAGACAGCGCGAAATACCATTCTTCGGCATCTGCCTAGGAATGCAGTGCGCGGCTATTGAATTTGGTCGCTCGATCGTCGGTCTCAATGACGCACATTCCACCGAGTTCAACAAAGACACCCCTCACCCGGTGATCTGCTTGCTAGACGAGCAAAAGAATGTCACGGATCTGGGAGGCACCATGCGCTTAGGTGCCCAGCCATGCCAACTGATTCCAAACTCACTGGCACATCAAGCCTACCAACTCGAAACGATTTCAGAACGGCATCGTCATCGCTACGAATTCAACAATATTTACCGCAGCCAATTCGAAGCCCACGGAATGAGATTCTCAGGTCTCAGTCCCGATGCAAGCCTTGTCGAAATCCTCGAACTCCCTAGCCATCCGTTCTTCCTAGCTGTCCAGTTCCATCCGGAATTCAAGAGCAAACCCACTAAAGCGCATCCTCTGTTTGCCAAATTCATCGCAGCAGCACTCGAAAGACGCTCGGTCAGAAAATCCAAACTTCCCTCCGAATCAGAAACTCAAAAAACAGATTCACTGACAAGCTAACACCCCTTTTTCATAGCTTCTTTCGCCCTACCGAATTCCCCCCAATGATCGACCTCCGAGGCCATACCGCTCTTGTCACAGGAAGCACACAAGGAGTCGGTGCTGCAATCGCTCGCTGCTTGGCCAAAGCAGGCGCCAAAGTCATCCTGCACGGGCTACATGATGACAAGTACGCCCAAGATACCCTGAAAGAGTTCAAAGAATATTCGCAAGAATCAAGCCTGATTTGTTTTGATCTATCGCGATCCATCGATGAAATACTCGAGGGTTTCGCCCTACCTGCAATCCAGCAAAACCCCGATTTGTCCATCCTTGTGTCCAACGCAGGCATCTATATCGATCCACCGTTTGCTCAAGTCACCGAGTCGAGTTTCGATCGAACCATGCACTTGAACGTTAAAGTAGGCTACTTCCTCGCTCAAACCTTTGCGAAATACTGGATTAAAAGAGATACTCCTGGACGCATCCTCTTTACAGGATCCATCAATGGATTGCTTGCCGAAGCCGACCACAGCGTCTACGACACCTCCAAAGGGGCTCTTGCGGCCATGGTTCGATCTCTCTGCGTTGCACTTGCTCCAAACCGCATCCGAGTCAATTCAATCGCCCCAGGATTAGTTCGCACACCTCTGACAAATCAAATCCTTTCGACCGACCAAGCGGCTTTAGATTGGATGCAATTGCATACGCCCTGCGGCCAGGTACCCTCGGCTGACGCTTGCGGTCCGATGGCAGCCTTCTTAGTAAGCGATCTTGCAGAGCACATCCACGGTCAAACCATCTATGTCGACGGCGGAATGAGCGCCTGGCAACAACCCGATGTCCCAAACGAATTTAGACTCTGGCTCCATTCCAAAAATCAAAAATCCCAACCCCAGGGATGAGTATGAAACCCCGTATCCTGGTTGTCGAAGACGAAACGCATTTGGCCCAAGGACTCAAATACAACCTTGAAGCAGAAGGATACAAGGTATCCCTGGCCGATACCGGTACGACCGCCCTGCGACTCCTGGAAAACGACTCCCATGCTTACGACCTACTGATTCTGGATCTGATGCTCCCAGGGGTCAGCGGATACACCATCTGCGAGAAACTACGAAGTATCGACGACACTCTACCGGTTCTCATCCTAAGTGCCAGAAGCCTCTCGGAAGATCGTACTCGAGGGTTCGATGTGGGTGCTAATCAATACTTGACCAAACCATTCGATCTTGATGAATTACTAGCCCGCGTCCGAAACCTCCTACGATTGCACCCAAGAAAAGAACCCTCCCACAAGAACAAAACCCTAAGCAGCAAAGTCGACCAGATCCGATTCGGACGTGCATCCGTTAACTTCGAGACCTATCAAGTCGCCGTCGAGGGACGAGATGTCAAACTCACCCACAAAGAACTCTCTCTTCTTCGATACTTCGTCGAAAACCAAGGGCGAGTCATCAGCCGCCAAGAATTGCTGACCGAAGTTTGGGATGTTAGCGGAGAAATGCAAACCCGAAGCGTGGATCAATTTCTACTAAGACTCAGAAAAACGTTCGAGGTCGATCCGGCCAACCCAAAACATTTTCTTACCATCCGTGATGCTGGGTATCGATTCATCGCCAACCCAGCCGAATCAGACCAATCCACTCCGGGACTAGATCCGTAACGAACCAAAGTCAAAGCTTTCTTACGCGCCTACCAACACATCCTGCCCAACAGTCCACTTCGTAAAATCGTCAGGATCGCGATGGATGTGACGATAGACGGTGTCTCTTTCCACCGGTTCACGCCCCGCTTCGATAATCAATTGACGAATCTGATCCACACTAAGCACCTCAGGAGTTGTTGCTCCAGCATCGTGGTAAATCAGTTCGTGGCGTACCGTGCCGTCGATGTCATCGGCCCCATAGGAAAGCGCTGTTTGAGCAGTTCCAATCCCCAACATGATCCAATACGCCTTGATATGCGGTACGTTATCCAACATCAAACGACTAACGGCGACCGTTCGAAGGTCCATCAATGCCGACGGCTTCTTCAAATGCGAGAGCTTTGTGTTCTCGGGATGAAATGCCAGAGGAATGAAGGTCTGAAAACCTCCCGTCTTGTCTTGCAAGTCTCGTAGTCTGAGCAAATGATCGATGCGATGATAAGCCTGTTCCACATGCCCATAAAGCATCGTGCAATTGGTCTTTAACCCGATCTCATGAGCCGCCTGATGGATTTCAATCCACTTGGTCGCGTTGGCCTTGTGCTCGCATATCTGATCTCGAACCTCTGGATGAAATATCTCGGCTCCCCCTCCAGGCATGCTTCCTAAACCCGCATCCCTCAAATCTTCCAACACATCCTTTAACGCCCTCTTGGTCAAAAACTCAAACCACTCGATCTCGACGGCAGTCCAACCCTTCAAATGAATCTGCGGGAAATTCGTGTGCAGCTTCTCTAAAATACCTCGATACCAGTCGTAACCGAGCTTGTGATGCAACCCACCGACAATATGCATCTCGGTACAGCCATTATCGTATGCCTCCTGACCCCTGGCTAAAATCTGCTCGTCGCTCATGACGTATCCTTTAGGGTCCCGCAAATCGGACCGAAAGGCACAAAAACGACAGCGATACACACAGACATTCGTAGGGTTTAAATGGGTGTTGATGTTGTAATAGCCCACGTTGCCGCTAATCTGCTCCCGCTTCCAATTGGCCAACTCCCCAATTGCATGCAACGATACCTCAGGCTCGTAAAGAAAAATGCCATCCTCAAGGTTCAGACGGCCTCCCTGCTCAACCTTGTCCCGGATGACCTTCAAACGGTCTTTTACTTGCAAACTGTTCATCATGCGTTTCGTCTGTTATCGATATTCGTCAACGAAGCCAAGAGTCGACGCTTCCTGCCAAAAGCATCACCAAGCTGATTATGGAGTTAAGCTTGAAAAATGCCAATTGCATTCGGTCCATCGACCGCTCGGAAACCACCGAATGCTCGTAAATGAGCAAGACTCCTACAACCTCTAATGCTAACCGAAAAATAAGCCCCAAAGACAACTCAGGAACCCAAAACGACATCCCTAAAGCCAATATCCACATCAAAAAATGCAAGACTTTCGCGATGGTCAATGCTCCCTTGATCCCAAATCGAGCCGGAATGCTCTTTAAACCCGAACGCTGGTCATACTCCGCATCCTGACACGCATAGAGAATGTCAAATCCAGTCACCCAAAACATCACCACCAACCCCAACAAAACCGCAGGCAAAATATCCCAGGGGACTTCCTCGATGATATGCCCCCGAAGCGAGATCCATGCACAAATTGGGGCTAACATCAAAGCGACACCCAGCCATAAATGCACCATCCATGTAAAACGCTTGCCCAGACTGTACCCACCCAAAAAAACAAGAACAGGTACGCTCAGTAGAAACGGAATTCGATTGGGCAAAAACAAAAGTGTGGACCCAACAAAAAGAATCGCACAAAACACGGCAAACCAGGTCACTTCACCAACCTGAAGTAACTTCGCTGGCAAATGTCGATTCGCAGTCCTTGGATTCTCTCGATCCCACTTCCGATCCGTCAGCCGGTTGAACGCCATCGCGAAACTACGCGCGAAAACCATACAAGCCAAAATGCCAACCAGGTGCCGCCACCGAAATACAACTGGACTGTGTTCCAATGGAGACGGAAGAGTCCAAGCCCAAAACGCTGCCAACAAGGCAAACGGCAGCGCAAAGACCGTATGGCTAAAACGAATCAACTCCAAAAATCGTTGGAACTTGAGCCACATCCTAAAGATCACCACTTTGCGTGTGCTCACCTTGTGAATCAAGCACCGGCCCCTCCCACCGCTGGATCAGCCCATGTGGGATCTGCAAGTGGTCCAAAATCCGCCCCACGACAAAGTCGATCAAATCCACAGGACTCTCTACCCCATGATACCATCCGGGCATGGCCGGCATCACCACCGCTCCGGCCTGAGCCGCTCGTGTCATGTTCTCAAGCTGAAAGACCGATAAAGGCGTCTCGCGAGGCACAAGCAGCAACTTGCGATGCTCCTTCAAATGAACATCCGCCGCTCGCTGGATTAAATTGTTTCCAGAAGCATGAACCACCCCCGAGAGTGTCGCACCCGAACACGGACAAATGATCATCGCCCTAGTTAAGTAGCTCCCACTGGCAATCGGCGTGAAATAATTTCGGTAGTCATGATACTCCGTCAACTGGCAGCCAACCTCTACCTGTTCGGAGCTCAATGGTGCCCAACGATGCGAATACGTTCCAGGCCAACTGTAGCCGAGCAACGCTCGGATATTGTCGCGACCAGGACCAAGCTCAACCGACAACTCCTGCGAAACCACGGCCGCTCCCGACGGGCTCACCAGCAAATGCAAACGCTCCTGCGCTAGGACCAACTGCTGCAACAACCGGGCAGCATAAGCCGCACCGCTAGCACCCGTGATCGCAAGAACTATCGGAAGTCTTGAAGTCGAAGTCATAATCCTCTGGTGCTATTTTTGTCCGAAGTAAAGGGTTGCCACCCCAAAAGTCATCGGAATGTAGCGAACCTGCCTCAATCCTACCTCTCGCAACAGATCTGCCATCGACTCCCCGCTGGGAAACTCAGAAACACTCGCCGGAAGATACGCGTAAGCCTCCTTGGAATTCCTTGCCAGCGTATTCCCAATCCCCGGTAGAATCCGCCGGAAATAAAACCCGTAAAGCTGCTTAAGAACCGGAAGAGTAGGCTTGGAAAACTCCAAAATTGCAACCGTGCCGCCGGGTCGACACACCCGCACCATTTCCCGCAAACCCTGCATGGTATCGACCACATTCCTCAAACCAAAAGCGACGCTAACGGTCTGGAACCGATCGTTCTCAAAAGGCAAACTCGTCGTGTCGGCTTCCACAAATGCAAGCCGATGAGTTTCCAAACGCAACTTGTGCTGCTTCTTCCTGGCAAAATGAAGCATTTCACCGCAAAAATCGCTGCCGATTACCTCGGTCCCTGATTTTAGACGACGACTTGCCGCCAAAGCCAAATCACCCGTCCCGGTGCAAACATCCAAAAACGGCTCCCCAGCCTTGGGACTGACGATCGATAGGGTCCGCCCACGCCAATACTTGTCGACGTTAAGCGACAAAAAATGATTGAGGAAATCATAGCGCGGGGCGATCTCGGCAAACATACGCCGAACCCGCTCGGTCGATTTGTCCAAACTTGACTCAGACTGATTCACAAGGCTGTTCCTTCCAAAAAGACGGTACTCGTAGCTAACCGTATTTTGGATTCGGATTCAACCCCCGATTCAAACCAACAGAGAACTTGTTAATTCGCGGGCTTGGGACGTATCGTTTCACCCCGCAAAGGAGTAGGACTACCCGACGGAAATGTCGTTCCCGGTAGAATCGATGATCCAGAAGGAATCGAGGTACCCGAGGAAATCGGCGAACCTATCGATATGCCTCCGGAAGTCTCCGAGATGCCAGAGCTCATCGGTGTCTCGTAAGAACCGATTACCGTCTCCCCATATCCGCCATAGTTGGCACTCTCGGTGCAACCTTGGCATCCATCGGCTTGAGGTGCCGAAGGATCACAACTAGCATCGCAAGGTGCACCCATGTTCGTCGCCCCATGCAAACAACTCTTGAATTTACCCAAAATCCCGGGCCGCCATGTCCCACAGGTGTTGCATCCTGTGAACGCTAAGGCCAATGCTGCTACGGCTAGTGTGGTTCGCTTCATCATCTTTCTCCTTGAGGAATTCGCAAAACTTGCGGTCGAAAGACTCTTCGACGGGCAACTCTACGCCAATATTCCAAGTGTGCAAATCGTCACAAGAAAATTTTCGACATTCTCGAAAGTTTTTCTAACGCTCACAATCCAACTAGGTGTTAGAGTTTCGCGAATCGATTCAGAGAATTGCTCAATTTTCCTGACGATACATGCCACATCAAGCAGAACCTCGCGGGTATTCCCTTGACCGAAACCTCTCCCTCACTGAAACCCCTGATCGCTTTCAAGCAGTCTTATCCGATCGAGCGATTGTGGGTTGGACTACACTTGGCTCTGCTGATCGCGACTTCTTGCTTGGCGAATTGGCCACCTGACAAACAATCCGTCGATACCAAGCTTCAAAAATTGGAATCATCCGCCTCCAAGCACCGTTTTGTGTCTGCACCCTTCACACCAGAAACACCAACGGCATGGACCGAACCACAAGTCAACTCGCATGAGGACTCGGATGTTCCATGCCAAGTGATCGATCCGGGAATTTCTGAAGTCTGGGAGATTTCTTCTAGGCACATGGCGGATCGATTCGGCTGCATCAATCCACTGAACCCAGGCTTGAGAGCCAAAAGATACACGCCTACAGGATGGCAACCTCAAGCACTCGATGATGCACTAATCAGCGACGACCGATTGGTGATCGTTTATGTCCATGGAAATTTCATGGAAACCAACAATGCCCTAGATCGGGCGCTGATCCTCAATAAGTATCTCAGCCAACGTTCTCAGATCCCCTACCGCTTACTGATGCTCTCGTGGCCTAGTGCCCGAGAACCCCATCCCCTTAGAGATGTGTACGAAAACGCCCAGTCCGCCGAGAGCCAAGCACTCTTTGTCGGTTGGTTACTAGATAAGCTTCACGATCATCCGAATGTCAGCCTCCTTGGGTTCTCCTTTGGAGCTCGCGCCGTTACCGGTGGCTTGCACCTGAATGCAGGCGGGGAAATCCCCGGATTTCAATACACTCGGCTTTCAGCCGGGCCGGAAGCTCCCGACAAATACCGAGTGGCTTTGGTTGCTCCCGCTCTGGATCGTGATTGGCTTGCACCCACTGGCAAACACGCACAAGCCCTTAATCACGTCTCCGGATTGGTGAATCTCTACAATTCCAGAGATCCTATTTTGCGAAGATTCCGTTTTATTGACCGCCTCAGTCGGCCTGTTGCCGCCGGCTTTGCGGGATTCATCGGCCTGCAAGGACTCGAAGAGGTTTCCAACCCAAGAGCAACGGGACCTTTGGCCACCACGAGCAAGATTAGACAATTCGACTGCGGATCAGGAATCGGGACAACGCACAGCGAAAAGAGCTACTACGCTCAGTGCCCCTACTTTAATGTCGTGATCGATCATCTTTTAGGACAGGAAACCAATGCAAAGCCCGTCGAATCAACGGTTTCTTTCTAGTTACGCGCTGCGATGGAACTCCAGCGTCAAAGCCTTCGAAATGGTCCAATTCGATCAATTGGCTTTCCCGGCTTCCAACCTGGGTGCGATGCACGGAGCAACACTCGTTGAACGGGTCCGAACCTTTGGAAGAAAAATACCTGACATCAAACTTCATAAAGACCGTCTGCATGCAGGCATGAAGGCACTTGGAATCCAGGGAAGTTCCTTCATGGTGCAAATCGACAGCGCCCTAGAGCAACTCATCGCAAGCAGCGCAACGCTGTTAAACCAAGAGTCCGACGCCAGCCTTTGCATCGTTGTCACCCCCGGCGACTGCTACTCCGGAACCCAACTACAAGGATTTATCCACTGGCTGCCGATACCCTGGAACAAACTAGCCAGTTGGTACCAGTCCGGAACAACGCTCGTTCGAGTGCAACACGCCTCAGGTGCAGGCGAATGCTGGCCAGCAAACATCAAAACACGAAGTCGCCTGAATTATTTCCTCGCAGACCAAGATGCCCAAAAGCGATTCGACGGATCCTTGGCTCTTCTTTGTACCAGCCGTGGTATGGTCGCAGATACCAGTGTCGCAAACGTACTTCTTGTCGACCAGCAATCCAATATCTGGTCCCCAAGAAGCCAAGACATCCTCGATGGAACCAGCTTAAAAACCACTCAAGAACTACTGGTTACCCTGGGCAAAGAAATCCAATTCCGAGATATCCTGTTCGAAGAAATTAGCGAAGCAAGCGAAGTTCTTCTGGTAGGAAATACTGGCTGTTTGTGGCATGCTTCTCACTTCCAACGTCGGGAAATTGGCCTAGGTACTCCTGGCCCTATCTGCCTAAGCCTCCAGAAACTCTGGTGCCAATCGATCGGTTTTGATTGGAAAAGCCAAGCGATCCTCAAGAGCAAATCCTAGAGGGTTTCGAACTCAATGGTCCAAGGCAGCCCGATCACAAGGAGGCAACGCTGCCGTGTCCAAAAACCACCACAATTGACCTTCGACCGGATTAATCGCCTGAGCCGGATACAAAACCGGATCCTTCGGGCCATGCCAAACCACCTCCAGTGCCGGCGCTTTGGATTCTCCACAGACCAAAAAAGCAACATCCCTAGCCCGATTGATCAGCGAAGCTGTCATCGTCAATCGAAACGACTCGAATTTGGGGACATAGTTAGCCACAAAACCATCCGTACTGTCCAAAGCCTGTGTCTCGGGAAATAAAGACGCCGTGTGGGCGTCATCCCCCAGCCCTAGTAACACAATGTCAATCCGACACGTATCACCCAATACACTGCGGATGGTTTGTCCATACTGATAAGCAGCCTTCTGGGGATCGTGCACATGGATCGGAACCGGATAAAAATTCGGAACTTGTTCCCCGCTCCCGATGCTCGTCGCAGGATCCAACCACCCAATACGAACCATCCTGAAATTGCTCTCGAGGTGATCCGACGGCACGTTGCGCTCGTCCCCCCATAGCAAATGCACCTTGCTCCAATCCAAACTGGTCAAGCAAGAGCACGCAATCAATTCATAAAGCCGCTTGGGTGTAGATCCCCCAGACAATGCCAATACACACCGGCCCCGTTGCTCGATCGATTGACGAATCGAATCGATCAACCAAAAACACGCGGCCGAAGCAACTTCTTCAGCACTCGGTTTCACGACTACGTTGGAATTCATTATAGTATAGATCCAGACAGATCGCCCGGTTCACCCCAAATGCGTGATCCCGGAAAAACGATCCCTAGAGTATTAGCTCAACGAGTCTTTGGCAAGGGACCTACAGACGGATGCAATTGACGACAGCACAGATATGGGAACGCATCCACTTAGCAGGAATCGCTACCCCGGAACAATGCCGACAGTGGGCCAAATCTGTCTCAGAGTCCCTAGGTAACGCCTCCAACGCCGATCCCGCCGCAGTCATCAAAGAACTGGTTCAACAAGACAAACTCAGCCCCTACCAAGCCAATGTTCTTTACCGAGGCCTAGCCCATCCACTGCAGTTAGGAAAACTCCGCGTCACCAGGTCGCTGGAGTCTCAACGTGGGCCCTTCTGGTACGAAGGTGAAGACGCAGCAAGTGCACGCTGGTCAGCTTTCCCCCCAAAAGCCGTCTGGATGGTTGCTATCCCCGATGAACAACTCGCCAATCCACAGTTCCAAGAATGGCCTCCAAGCCTGCAATGGGCTCAGCAACACTGCCAAGCACAATCGCCCCACCTGGATCGATGGGTCAGTTCCAGCGCTACTCTCAAACACCTCTACGCCGTGTGCGAATCCGTTCCAGGTCTACTGCTGAGCGAATTGCTCCAACAAGGCCCCCTCTCAACAACCCAAGCACATCGAATGCTTCGTGATGTCGCCATGGGCCTGAAGTTCCTTCATCTTCACCGCCTGCCTCACGGTCACCTATCGACGCACGCCGTGGTATGGAACGAAATGCGAGGCTTCCTCCTTATGAGAGACCCGCTCTTTCCTCCGAGATCCCCCTACCACGCACCCACACTCAGCGTCCTAGGAGGGCACCAAGAAAGACTCGCTCTTGCCGCTCCCGAATTGATCCTGCCCGATGCTCAGCCATCTATCCTCTCAGATCTCTATGCCCTGGGTTGCCTGTGGTTCCGATGCCTCACAGGTAACTGGCCCGTCGATCCAGGTCCCGATGCGTCCCCAATCACCTGGGCCAAACTCCATGCCCAAGTCCCCGTCGTGGTTCCCAACGAAATCCCAGATATCCAAAAACGATGCCTGCTTCACCTGCTTGCCAAAAACCCAACCCACCGATTCCAAGAAATCGAACATCTACTACGCGCACTCGATCAACTTGTCCTTGCCCAAACGCCTGAACCAACCCAACCTTCAAACCCCAAACCATCCACGGCTATACCCACAACACCAACCATTTCCCCAACCAATCAACCACCAACCACCAAACCACTTGCCACCAAGCCACCAGCCGAAAAAATCAACGAGCCTGAATCAACCCACCGCCCCATCAAGAAAAAAAACAACAAGAAAAAAGCCTCACCCAAGCCCTTTGGACCGCGCAAAAAAGCCAAACGACCCGTCTGGTTCATGCCCCTGATCGTCGCTTGCTCCCTGCTCCTATTCTCCGTACTGCTGATCGTACTTCGAGGAAACAAACAAGGCCTTGTCAACATAGAATCCAATCCAATCCCCAAAGCCAGCCCTGAGTCGATCTCATCGAATCAAACCACGACGACCAACTCGGGCAGCAAATCCGATTCGACCGGCATCGACCCGATGCTCGAATACTACAACATCAAAACCGAAGACCCAAACGCTCCGTGGACTCCTCCCTCTATCGGTGCCCCCTACTCGACCGAAATGCTCCCAGCAGGTCTAGAAGCCCTCTTGATTCTCTCGCCAAACTGCTACCTTCAGTCCAACAATACCAGCACCGAAATCGCTCAATGGTGGATGAGCTTGTACCCCCAAGACTCCTTGCTCACAGATCTACCCGCGCTGTCCACCGAATCCCTGTCGTCCTTGAGCATCGCTTGGTACGCCGGTGAATCCACAGGGAACTATCGAAAGGTCTATCGCATCGGCTGGAAAGAACCAAAGAACCTCGAAACCCTCGTCCCTGATATCAAGTCGTGGTCCAGCCAAGATATCCAAACCGATAACAAGAAATATCGTTACTGGACCAAAGAGCAACAAGGTCGATTACTTGCCTTGATCACTGACGATTTCTCCTCAAAATCCGACCAACAAGTCAAACGGATTTCCATCGGAACCTTCGACCTTCTAAAACCCCTGCTGGATAGCCAAGGTAAACCAGGCCCGTTGCGAAGGCAGCTCGATGCAGTCCTCCAAAATACCGACTCCCGTGCCGATGTGACTTTCCTGGCCGCCCCAAGCTTCCTGTTTGTCGACGGTAAACAAATGTTCGGCGACCATTCCGAAAAAATCCAAGGCTTGATGCGCCAAGTCATCGACGATCGTGTTCAAGCAATCTTGGTTCGCACCCATTTCGAACCGCAACTCTACTTGGAATACCGAATGTTTGGAAACGATATCCAAAGCGCTCCACGCGATGCGATTGAGCTTAAGAAAAAACTTAACACCCTTGCCGACTCCCTGGAATCTCAATGGGCCTTACAACCCGCTGCTGCATATTGGCGTGCCATCGCCAACCGCTTCCCTCAAATGCTTAGATCGGTCAACAAGTACGCAAGATCCGCCGCAGAGGATGGACAAGTCGTCTTCAATGTTTATCTCCCCAAAGAAGCCGCCTCCAACTTGGCCATCGGATCGTGGATGGCCCTGCAATCCCCGGCTTCCTCCGGACCTATTAAAACCACACCGGCCAATAAACCTACAACCAATACCGCAAAAACTATCGATGAAATGCTCGAAGCAAAAATTAGCTTGAAAGTCGAACAAGAATCTCTCGAAGTAGTACTCCAATCCATCGCCAGCGAACTCAAAGAGAGTCACACAGGAGGTGTTGAAACTCTCCCAATGGCGATCAATGGTACCGCGTTTCAAAAAGACGGGATCACACGCAATCAGCAAATTCGCAACTTCGAATACAAAGACGCCCCCGTCGGCGAAGTCCTCACTGCCCTTTGCCGCCGCGCCAATCCTGTCACAACCGTCCAACAACCCAACGAAAAAGATCAAAAGGTAGTTTGGCTAATCCTCGATGACCCAAATTCACCCAGCAAAAAGAAACTCGATGTGACCACTCGGGCTTGGGCTCAAAGCAATCAAGCGACACTTCCCAAAGTCTTTGTCGAACAATAAACCAACTTGCACAGCTAAGTCAGCTTTTTGGGAATCAACCAAGCTGCCACCACCCCTAGACCGTATAGCATCGCACAGGCCGATCCGATTCGAGGGTAACTGTTGCCAAAAAATGGCAATAGACTCCCAGCCCCAAATACCCCAATCGCCGTGGTAAACCGCCCAAAATTATAAGCTAGTCCGCAACCAGATGCCCGTGCCGAAGTTGGAAACAAAGCGGGAAGGTAAACCGCGAGCCACCCAAAAAAAAGGGTGGTAACAAACCCTTGAACAAATACCGTTGGATGAAACCAAGGTTGAAGCGGACCCGTAGCAAGAAACATGTATAGCGTCAAGGCAACCGAGCCTATGCTAATTCCGAAGTAACTAAGCCTTGGTCCCATCCACGTTGCGATCTGCGCTCCAAAAAAACTACCTAAGGTTGCTCCTAATGCCCACCAACCCTGCGTGACCGATTTGTAACCCGCATCGCTTGCCCCCGCAACAGAGTCAGCCCATGGTATCATCCACTTGCTGGCCGACCAAGCAGACACAAGCGGTATCGACGACAAGAGCATCGCTAGAAGCGTAACTCGCCAAAGACTTCCGGAAAATAGTAAGGCCCCCTCCGGATCGTTGGTCTCCAAATCAACCGCAGAACTGGCCTTGGACTGCCGACTCAATAGCCATGAAGGCGACTCCGGCAATAATACCAAAACAAATATACCCAATAAACCTGGAAGGCCAGCGAGCATAAACAACCAACGCCACGAATCAGCAGTGATCGGATACATTCGAGTTATCTGAGAAATAACAAGTATCCCAGCATTAAGCCCAGCGCTCATGATCCCAGCAACCCAAGCTCGCGATGCCTTGGGCCAACACTCCGCCACCAATGCCATCCCATTGGGCCACATTCCCCCAACCCCTAAACCCACCAGAAACCTCAAGCAAAGCATCTGGTTTTGATTTTGCACCCAAGCCCCCAACAACGCGAAGATCGAGTAGAAAAGGATGCTAACACCCATCGCTTTGCTTCTGCCAATCCGATCCCCAAGCCTCCCAAGAACGATCCCTCCAATCGCAGCCCCCAGCATCAGCGAAGCAGTGAACCACGCAAACCATTCCTGGCCAAGCGGTTTGGTATAGTCCTGGCCGATTAGGCTCTGAGATACCGATAGAGAAGCCACCGGCATTAAACCCAGTTCGATGCCGTCAAAGAGCAATCCCAAACTCGATGCTCCAAGAACTAACCACCGCGCTCCCAAGGAGAGCTTCGACGCATCTTCACTACTCATGAGTTCCCTCTGGCTCGCAACGCTTCGAAGATGGCGCTGTTATCTAAATCCCCAAGCCCTTGCACCTGAGCCTTTTCTAAAAGCGTTCGATGAGCCTGAGTCAAAGGCAACTCCAGCCCCAATTCTTCCGAACACTGAAGCATCAACCGAACATCCTTTAAATGCTGCGACAATCGAGCTTGGACACTGTACTGACTGCGCACCATCTTGGGCCCCTTGGTATCCATCTGCTTGGAATAAGCACCACTGCCTCTGAGAACCTCCAACGATGTATCTAAATCGATCTTCAACGCCTCAGCCAACGCCAGCCCCTCGGCTAACGCCGCTCGGTTCAAACCCAAAACAAGATTGCTCACAAGCTTCATCTTGGCCGCATTACCAGATGCCCCAACATAGAATGTCTCTTTGCCCAGAACTCTCCAAACATCTTCGCACGCACCAAAAGCATCTGAGTCCCCCGCAGCAATCACTGTCGCTTGGCCCTCTCGCGTCTGTTGGCTCGATCCCGAAATCGGTGCTTCTAGGTAGACACTCCCTCGACCCGCAAGCAATTCGACAAACGTCTGACTCGCCTTAGGATCACCCGTGGTCGTGTCAATCACAATTTGATTCGGAGAAAAGCGATCCTCCCAAGCTTGAAATACCTCGCCGACAACTTCACTCGAATACAAACTGATGATCACTCGCGAACACTGATCCAATGGGCAATCCGACCATCTAGCTCCCAAAGCTACCAAGTCATCAGCCTTTTGTTTCGTTCTATTCCAAACATAAACGACATATCCAGCATCCAAAAAACGCTCGGTGATCGCTCTGCCCATGAGCCCTAGACCGACGATACCAATCGGCGATTTCAAATCGAATCGTAAGTTATCGAACGACATTGGTGATTGCAAAGTCCCTGCGTTAGAACAACACCTAAAAGCCAGTCTTAATGATCCTCTGACGATAGCGAGTGACTGATTATAGAGTATCATGGACAGTAAATCTGCTGCCCATGCTCTTAACCGGATAAAACATCACTTCTTGGAAAGCCGCACCTTCTCATTGTGCTTAGCGGAACCTGGTGGAAAATATGGAATTCTTAGCAGCTCATTGGAAGCACCTTTTACTTGCCAACTATGCTGTCGAGCCAAAACTGCTGGAACCTTTCGTACCTGCCAAAACTAAACTCGATCTCTTCAAAGGAAATTGCTTCGTCTCCTTGGTTGCTTTCTTGTTCGATCAAACCAAAATCCTCGGAATACCAATTCCCATGCACCGAAGATTCGAAGAAGTGAATCTGCGGTTCTACGTTGTGCCAGATCGTGATCCTAGCCTTAGAGCCGTCACTTTCATCCGAGAAATCGTCCCAAGAGTCGCTATCCCCATGATCGCCAATACTCTCTTTAACGAGAACTACGTCGCAACTCCAATGAGCCATCGATTCGATCCCTCGGATCCGCGTCAAAATGGTGTCCGATTTGCTGAGTACTCCTGGGGAAAGAACTTGGAACATCGTGTATCGGCACACATCAACAGGCCACTGGAACTACCACCTCAAGGCTCCTTGGGTGAATTCATCACCGAACACTACTGGGGGTATGCGAAAGGCCCTAAGCGGACGCTGGAATATCGAGTCAAGCATCCGCAATGGATTAGTTGCCTTGTCGATGAGTACAAAATCGATGTGGACTTTGCAAGCGTCTACGGAAAGGAGTTCGGATTCCTGAATGAATCCCGTCCTGCAAACTTTCTCTATGCTCTAGGCTCAAATGTCACCGTGTCTTTTCCAGCCAGTTTGTAACTGCGCAATAAGCCCTACCCTGCTTTCGCCAAACGCCCCAGAACCTCATCCTGCACCCGCGCATGAGACAGATGCCCAAGCGATGGAACAACCAGATCGGGTTGATAGGCGTAACGCCTGAGGTCTTGCTCACAAGTGGATCCCGAAAGAACCAGCACCGTCTTGTACTCAAGCTGGGTCCCCCCCAAAATATCCGTTTCCATCGTGTCACCGATAACCACTGTCTCATCAGTGCTTAAGCCTAGTTCCTTGCGGGCAGCACGAAGCATGATCGGACTCGGTTTGCCAACACTAAAGGCTTTGACCCCTGAAGCCGACTCAAGCATCGCCACCACCGCTCCACAACCAGGCCTGAGTCCATGCTGCGTCGGACAATTTGGATCCATATTCGTCGCAACAAGCTTTGCCCCAGAGAGAATCATGCGCAGCGCTTGCTCAGCCATCTCAAAATTGAGACTCCTCCCCTCGCCTACAACCACATAATCAGGATCTTTGTCAACAATCGAAAACCCATTCTTGTGCAATGCAGTCAGCAATCCACCTTCACCGATCACATAAGCCGTTCCATTAGGCTTTTGCGAAGCTAGAAACCGGGCAGTCGCCATCGCGCAAGTGTACACATGGGATTCTCCGACCTGTATGCCAAGCCGCTCAAGCTTCTTGGCGACATCCCTGCGAGTTCGCTGAGAGTTGTTCGTCAAAAAAAGAAAGGGAACCCCCTGCGATTGCAACTGCTCAATGAACTTGTCCGCCCCGGGGATCAGTTCTCCTCCCCTATAAATCACTCCGTCCATATCGATCAAATAGCCTGGCATTGAACGCTGGTCCTTAACGTGGAACTGGACCGGAACCGCTACGCGTACTGCTTAGCCAATGAACTCCAATCCACCAATAGATCGATGGAACGCAAGTGCCGTGCCAATACACCAAACGGCATCCATCGAGATCTTTACGCGAAAACCTCAATGGCAAGTTATTCCCCCCGAGATGCTCGATGTGGGAGCGTTAGTCCTGCCATAACCCAACTGTTTTCTTCGGAATCAAAAAAAAGACCAACTCGCATGAAACAGCTTCCGCTTAAAGAATAAGCACCATTGGCCTGGATTGCTGGCTTATCACGGTTACTGGCTCTGTGATGACACCAAACTAAATGCATCCATCGCGATCCCTAAGAGCATCACAGCCAGTACCAACCAAGCGATATACCACCACCATGGCCTGAGTCTCCCAGGTCGCTTTTGCCCAAACTCCCTCTCCAGAAAATCCTCATAGTCAAAGTCATCCTCCAGAGCGTCCTGGGCACCGAATTCATATCCGCAGTGATGACAACTTCGTGCGGTCGTTCGAACACGCTTCCCGCACCCTGCACAATCCATGAATTCAATCGATCCTGGCATTACTGAACCCGCGTGTCAAAAGTCCGATCAGGGATAATCATGGATATTTGTAAGCTGGATTGTCTGGATCAAAGTCCTGGTCCTCCAGTTTGACATTCAATTGCAATTGCTCGTAAACAAACTCCTCGTCCAAAATCGGCTCGCCATCAGGAGTCTCAGGCCACAGGTAACTGGCATAACGGATTGGAATCCCATACTCTAAGTCAATGTCGATGATCGCTTTAAAAAACTCATGGTCAATGTTTCTTTCACCAAGGATCACTTGACGCTCCGGGTGACAAACCTCAATTCGTGTGCACTCCCGACCAGCCGTCTGGACTGACTGATCTATCCGCACCAAACATTCGCCCAGACTACGATCCCGATGACCTTTACTAAGCAACTTCGTCAGCAATCGCTCAAACCCAATGTCGCTGACAGGATATCGATTCCCCAGCATCGCCAATCGACTCGTGGGCGAAAGCTCCAAACGCGTGAGATTCAAAAAACCAGACTCATGAACCACCATCAAATCGTCGTTGATCCCCTCTCGCCAAATCACCTCGCGTCCCGACTGAGACTTAGGCTCGATAAACCTTAAATATACATCGATCCGGCGAAGCTGAGTCTCTGGAGATATTTCGCGATAACGCAACTTCAACTCCATGGTGGACTCTGGCCCTAACTCTTTACCAATACGTTCGCGTTTTCGAACGGTTGCACGATAATCGCGATGCTCAACCTGATGCCGCTGCAGCGATGCTCTCGCAAGACGCAAGACCTCATCCAGAGGATGCCCCTGGTCGGCTAACAACTCTGGCAACCTCGGGTCGCTCAACGCACTGGAATCTGGACGCAGAGGACTTCGAAACAACTGGCTTGAAATCCACATTGCAAAAAACACCGACGCGATGGCTAAACCGGCAACCAAAATCAACCATCTGGTCAATCGTGAAGACCAAATTCCGAACCCTTGTCTAACCACGGTTGCACCTCTTTTTGCTCGATCCTTCTTGCGACTTCAAATCCAAATGCCGTCAGGGAAAAATCCCGATGCAAATGATGCATCACCAAACCTAATTCACAAAGCTGCCTAAATCCCTCCAAAAATAAAACCGTTGTCTCAGGACACTGCGGATCTCGGAACGCAATCGTCTGGCTCGAATCCAACTCTACATAAACGGCAAGCAATCTTGCCGCTGGATCAAAAGCCGTGTTCACACCACGAACCTCAATCACCCCCCGGTCACGGGCGGCTACCAAGATCGCCATGGCTTCGGGCATCAATCCTTCCACAGAGTCTACCTTACGGGCCCCTCTTTCTACCATCGCTTGTGTGCACAATTGCGCCAACCCTACCAAAACAGGCGCCCCCGCGCCGAGAGCTTCCCAACTGCCGCTCAAATAATTATCGACCGGGTTTAGCCCCGTCACCGATTTTTTGACTGGTAAATACTCATCCATAGAGGAACTCTCTCAAACCGAATACCAATCGAAATAGGATCCTGTTCTTTACGCATTGCCCCAAATACCCAAAACCAACATAATCCTATCCGATCCGATTCGATAGACCCAATGCGTTTCGCTTTGGCACTCAAGAATTACACCCCCTTTCCAACGATCCCCTAACCCTCCTTGGAGCCCCAAAATGGCTTTGGTACCCCTTCGAAAAGTCTTGGACCATGCGGCCGAAAACAACTACGGAGTCGCAGCTTTCAATGTCAACAATATGGAACAAATCCAGGCGATTATGGAAGCGGCCAAGGAGACGAATTCTCCTGTTATCATCCAAGCTTCCCGAGGCGCCAGAGCGTATTCCCAAGACGCCTACTTGCGCCACTTGATGCTCGCTGCCGTAGAACTCTACCCAAGCATCCCAATCGTGATGCATCAGGATCATGGAAACTCACCCGAAACCTGCCTCTCAGCCATCGAAAACGGCTTCACCTCCGTCATGATGGACGGCTCCCTGAAAGAAGATGGCAAATCCCCCGCATCCTACGAATACAACGTCGACGTCACCCGGCGCGTCGTTCAAATGGCTCACGCCAAAGGTGTTTCGGTCGAAGGCGAACTGGGTTGCTTAGGTTCCCTAGAATCCGGTACTGGTGAAGCCGAAGACGGACACGGTGCCGAAGGCCAACTGAGCCATGACCAACTACTGACCGATCCAGATGAAGCAAAACGATTCGTCGAAGAAACCGGTGTCGACGCCCTAGCTGTGGCCATCGGTACCAGCCACGGAGCCTACAAGTTCACCCGTAAACCTGACGGCGAGGTTCTTGCCATGTCTCGCATCGAAGCGATCCACAAGAAAATCCCAAACACTCATTTGGTCATGCACGGTAGCTCTTCGGTTCCCCAAGAATTGCAGGACATCATCAATAAGTTTGGCGGCAAAATCAAGCAAACATGGGGCGTCCCGGTCGAAGAAATCCAACGCGGCATCAAGAGCGGTGTGCGAAAAATCAACGTGGATACCGATTGCCGATTGGCAATCACCGGTGCCATTCGCAAAGTCCTTACCGAAGGCCCAGAGAAGTTCGATCCGAGGGATTATCTCAAACCAGCTCGGACCGCCATGAAGGATGTCTGCGTGGCGAGAATGGTCGCTTTCGGTCAAGCTGGCCATGCCGATAAGATCAAATAGTCCTCTTGAAAAAAGAACTCAACTAATCCCCGAGCTCATAGAGCTCGGGGTCCACCTCCGGTGCTTGGAAAAGCCTTCGAAGCCCCCGGCCCTTTGCCCCCTCCGATGCCGGCGAAAAAGGATCGGATTGCCCGTTAATCGCTGTCCCCAAATCCTCGTCGATCGAATCGGGATCTTCGCCGGCCTCCATCCGCTTAATCGCCTCCAGCATCGCTCCAGTTGGCTGGCTTCCCGTAAGCTCAAACATTCGCTGCATCAGCCTCGCCATCTGCTTAGGATCCTCATCCGTCGAATCATCCTGCATGCCCGGAGCCATTTCGCTCAGCAACTGCTCGAACTTGGACTCGTCAAGATTCGCAAATGGATCGGCATCCCCCGATGAAGAGTTCTCGACCAAGCCCTTGGAAATAGCAAATCGCGAAACCTTCTTCTCCAGCCGATCGCATCCGCACTTGGGACATCTTGCCCCTTTAGGTACCTGCATACGCCGAGACAAAAAACTGTAAACGGTATGGCACGGTGGACAGTAAAACTCGTAAATCGGCATATCGATACACCCCAATTAAGTTCAGGCCCAAGTCCATCGGCCTGCCTACACAAGTTGCTCTGGGCTAGGATTCTTGACCAACAAGCCTAAGTGGCTATCATGCGAACTAGTTATACCCCCTGATAAACCAATGGACGAGCCATTTTACGTGCTTCGAATCGAGTGCCCAAGGCATGGATAGCATGGACCAAGAAAAAGCCCCTCTGCTACCAACTGACGATTTACTCGCCGAGTTGCAAAAAATCAGCGACTCCTTCGAACAATCACAGCCCGAAGCAATCCTCACTTGGGCCCTAGAGAAATACCAAGACAAGTTCACCATGGCCACTGCTTTCGGCCCCGAAGGAATGGTGATCCTTGAAATGCTCTCAAGAATCAACCCCAAATGCCATGTCTTCAATCTTGATACCGGTTATCAGTTTCCAGAAACCCTAAAACTGAGAGACCAAGTCGCACAGTTATACGGGATCGAAGTCGAGTTGATGAGGCCAGCTTTGCCCGTCCTCGAATACGAAAAACTCCACGGTGGTCCAGTCTATAAGTCCGACCCGGGAAAGTGCTGTTCAGATCGCAAACTTGAAGTGCTCAAACGCGTTGCACTCGGACGCTCGGCTTGGGCTAGCGCCATCCGTCGCGATCAATCACCCGATAGAGCCAAAGCGGCAATCATCGGCTGGGACAAGAAATTCAGCTTGGTCAAAGTTAGCCCGCTTGCGAATTGGACGAAAAAACAAGTTTGGGATCGCATACTATCGAGCAAGATCCCTTACAATCCCCTGCATGACCAGGGATATACAAGCATCGGTTGCTGGCCATGCACCCGCGCAGTGACTTTCGGCGAAGACGAAAGAGCCGGGCGATGGAGCGGGACAGCCAAAACCGAATGCGGACTGCATACCCAAGATTGATGTATTGATCCTCTAACTTCAATAGACCTAGAAAGAACTCTGCAATGAGCAACACAACCAGCGTAATCATGAAGACCAACAAGGGTGACTTGACCATAAAACTCGATGCTCAATCAGCACCCAAGACCGTCGAGAACTTTTTAAACTATGCCCGTGCTGGACACTACGATGGTACGATCTTCCACCGAGTCATTGCGAACTTCATGATCCAAGGTGGCGGCTTTACCCCTGATATGAAACAAAAGGGAACCAAGCCCCCAATCGTCAATGAGTCGTCCAATGGATTAAGCAACAAAAAATACACCATCGCCATGGCGCGAACCTCCGTCCCCGATAGTGCCACAAGTCAATTCTTCATCAATGTCACCGACAACGATTTCTTGGATAAAGCCAAGTCGGGCGATAGAGTCGGATACTGCGTTTTCGGAAAAGTGACTTCTGGTACCGACGTTGTCGAAGCGATCAAAGCAGTGGCTACTACCAACAAAAATGGACATGGCGATGTCCCAGTAGAAACCGTCCTGATCGAATCGGTGCAAGTCCTCTAGTAGCAATCAAGTTGATCAGCTCAGGTTGATCATCTCATGGCAAGGACGAAAAATTTCGCTTCAGATAACCACCTCTAAAGGGACGATCCGTGCTTTTGGATCGTCTCGAGCCTGTCAGGGCTTCCTTGCAATGCAGTAGATCCGGTTCGCTGTCCTGACCAGAATTCGGTCGCTGAGAATCGCTGGACTTGCCATCCCCATGTCGTCTTCCTCAAGCTCATTGGTTGACAAGACCTTGAACTCATCTCCAGCTTGGATCACGAACGTTTTCCCATCTTCGTTCAAGCAAAAAATCTTGTTTCCATAAGCCCAAGGGCTTGTGGTGAATGCTCGACCATTGGGAATCCGTTGTCGCGAGTAAATTTCCTTGCCTGTAGCAGAATCGTAACACGCAAATAGCCCAGCGTCGAAGAGAACATAGAGCCTTCCATGGTAAACCAATGTCGAAGGATTGTAGGGTGCCCCTTTGGGTACGCTCCAAGCAATCGACTCAGAGCTAGTAGCCCCTTCGCTCAAGCTGATGTCCCCACTGGCTCCTGGCTTGATGGCATAGATCGGCCTTGTTTGATCTGCCACATACCCTGATGTGACATAGAGCAATCCATCGGCCTGGTAAGGGGTCGCGATAGTGATCGATGACATCCCTCTCAAGGACCAAAGAAGATTGCCCTGCAAATCGTAAGAGCGGACTTGACCAGTTCCAGCCGTGACAATCTCAGTCCTTGTTGGATTCGTCCAAACAAAAGGCGTTGACCAATTGCTCTTCTCCTCTCGGGCTACTTTCCAAATCTCCTTGCCCGTTTGGGCATCCAAGCAAACCAAGTAGGAGGTCTTTTCATTGTCATTGCACAAGTACAAACGGCCTTCATGCAGAACAGGCGAAGCGGCCGCGCCCCAACCCAATCGTGTGGGAAGTGCTTCCAAATCATATCGCCAGATTTGATTGCCTTCGAAATCCAAACAGAAAATACCAAGACTGCCAAAGCAGCAGTACACCCGTTTTCCATCCGTGACGGGAGTTTCTGAAGCAAAACTGCTCTTAATGTGAATCGATGACTTGGGCACCCCCTCATGGACTTGCTTTTCCCAGAGAACCTCCCCAGACTCCAGATCCAAACAAAGAACCTTCCACTGGTGAACCGACGTCGGTGGCTTGCGCTCACCTCCGAAATAAAGACCTTTCTTGGCAGGTTCGTAAGCCTCCGAATTGACCACGGTAGTTAGGAAGACTCTATTATCCCAAACTACAGGGGATGACCAGCCTCGACCAGGGAGGTCTTTTTTCCAAGCGATATTGTCCGTCGTGGTCCATTGATCTGGCAACTTGCTATCCGATGCGGACCCGTCGGTACTGATCGACTCAGCAGAAATCCCTCTAGCCTGTGGTCCGCGAAACTGAGGCCAACGCTCTTGGGCATGGACCTGAGCACCAGCGAATACAAAGACCGTTAGCGCAAGAACGCTTTTTCTGAGATGCTCTACACATGCCATTGATTCGATCCTTGGATGAAAAAAACAATCTCGAACTGACGTTTGCAGGATTAAGCCTAAGAGCAGCTCAACCACATGATTAGCTGCGGGCTCGTGGGTGTGCGAGGGTTAACCAAGCACCATCCTGAGCGGAACTCGCAACGCACTGCTGGATAAAATACATACCTTCAACACCGTCGTGGACGTTGGGGAATACCGTGTTGACTCTTTCTATCTTGTGGCCTTGGGACACCGCGATCATCGCGTCGTAAGCTGAACAGTAAATATTCGCAAAAGCCTCAAAGAAAGCTTCCGGGTGTCCGCTGGGTAGACGGCAAGCTCCACGACCACTTGCATTCATGAACGGTGCGTTTGGATCTCGGGTGTAGAGTCGATGGGGTTGGCCATTTTGGCGAACCACCATCACGTTGGGTTCTTCTTGACGCCACGACAATGCACCCTTGGTTCCATCGATCTCTATGAATAGATCATTCTCGCGGCCATGGCTGATCTGGCTTGCGGTGACCGTCCCAAGGGCTCCATTTTGGTAGCGGATCACGGCAGTGCCGTAGTCGTCAAGCTTGCGTCCGGGCTCGAATGTCTTCAAGTGACAGCTGATCTGGGCAGGCAAAAGTCCAGTCATATACCGGCCCAGGTTGTAGGCATGGGTCGCGATATCTCCAAAACAACCAGCCGCTCCACTCTTGGACGGATCGGTTCTCCAAGCAGCTTGCTTTTGATCAGAGTCCTCCAACTTGGTCCTTAACCACCCTTGGATGTAGTTAGAGCGAACGGCCTGGATCTCTCCAAGTTCACCACTTTGGATCATCTCACGTGCCTGACGCACCAAAGGATATCCCGTGTAATTATGAGTCAAAGCGAATACCGAGTTGGACTTGTCAACAATCGCAGCAAGTTCTTCAGCCTGCGCCAGATCAAATGTCATCGGCTTGTCGCAAACGACATGAAAGCCCGCCTCAAGAGCAGCTTTTGCAACTTCAAAATGCGTGGAATTCGGAGTGGTTACGGAAACAAAGTCAACCCGCTCCCCAACTGGTTTTTTCGCTTCCTCGGCAAACATCGCCGCATAAGAAGGGTAGGCTCGCGCCGAGCACACATCGTAATCCGGAGCCGCTTGCTTGGACCGCTCCGCATTGCTCGAAAAAGCTCCAGCGACGACGGTCGCTCGGTTGTCCAAACATGCTGCAATCGAATGAACTTTCCCGATGAACGATCCAGGACCTCCCCCTACGAGTCCCATATTCAGCTTGCGATTCAGAGGTCCGTTGGTCATCGGTAGATTGCTCCGTAAAAGAAAGGATTTCGAGATTCAATAGCCTTTGTTCTACCAGACTAGCCCAAGTTTTCCAGGTTCCAATGGGGATCCATAGCTTAGGAATTCCCGTTTATTTATCCAAGAACCCAATCGCTCAGCTTTTCGGACTTCCCACCGAAGATCTCTATGCTACCACTAGCTGCCCGGAGTTGCTTCTCACGGCAATTCTCATCATGTCCTTGAGATCACGGTAGATTGTCTGCTGGTATACTATCCAATTGACCGTTCACCGAATCGAGGTGGTCCAGTAGGATCCGCCGAAGCTCAAGTGCGGTCTCGGGGTGTTTTAAAATCCCGTTATGCGAAGTTGAGATCCTTCGCTCCGTAGCAACTCCGTCAAGCTTGGCACTCTCAAGCGGCACCAAACCGTCGGTTTGAAACAAACCCATCACTGGTCCACCGACTCCTATGATCGAATGCTTACTGACCGACTCAGACATCTGAAGCCCCGCCAGGATCCTCAAGAATGGTTGATTCGGGTCGAGCATATCGATACTCGTTGGAAGACCATCGGCAAGCGTGTCCCGAATCGCCCCCGGATTGTCTTGTAGGATCTTCTCGATCCCTGTATCAGACTGGACCACAATCGCACTTGCGAATTTACCGAGTGCTCTTCCTGCCGTGCTGCTACCACGATGCGGCGTTGCGATAAACACCGCCCGCGATATCAATGGATGTGGGTCAAAGTAAAATCGCTCTGCAAAGTTAGCTCGGGTTTTCTCATCAGTGGCTAATACCTCCAAAGGGACCCTCGATACCGAATTCCAAACATGTTCGGAACTGTAAGAAATCAACAAACGGGTGATCAGCCCTCCCATGCTATGACCAACCAACACGCTTGAACGCAGGTATTGGTTGGACAGGTCTGGATCGTAAACCGCAATGACCCGGTCAAGCTCTTCTCTCAGGTCGCTTGCTGCGCGGATAAAGGGCCTACCCGTGGCGTACTTAAAGACCCAAACTTGATAATCATCCATCAGCACCGGATCGGTCCGAAGTTGATTGTAAAGCTCACCATAAGTATCCGGGCTCGATAAAAGTCCATGAACCAATATGAGTGGAATCTTGTTTGGTTCGAAAGGTTCCAGCATGGTCAATCGCGATTGATCTGTCGATTGCTCCGGGAAAATAAAATCCCGATAACGCGTCTGGGGATGATGATGCAACATGTAAGCGATGCTAGCTGTTTTGTCGTAAGCCAATCGCATGGGGATTCCATCGAGTTCAATCTGGCGAATCGTCACTGGATTGTAAAAATCGATTGTGTTTCCATCCTCTGATAGCACTGCCGTTGCTGCGATGGCCGATATCGGTCCAAGGAATTCCTTGTGTGGATCCGAGGTCGGCTCGAGCGATCGACTCGTTCTGGATTCTCGCAGCAGTACCACCGGAACCCCGATTCCAGCACCGATCTGTTTGGTTTTCAACCGCTGGTTTCCGTAATGCCCGATCAATACTATTTTCTGGAAATCCGACGGTACCCACGAGAAACCATGGAAGGCTGTGCTTAGTCTCTCCGTGCTTCCACCTCGATCGATAAGGTAGCCTTCGCATAGCGGAGCGACTTGGATCCCCTGGTTGCGTTGCAAAAGATCTCTTAAATACCCGTTGGATGCATCGAAATCACCGTTGTTTCCTAGGCGTAGGTGACTAGGTGATAACCAAACCGATTTAAGCTTGATCGCCTTACAACCCGTGCCGATGCTGCTACTGAAAACGCTGACGAACAAACCCAGCCCCAAGCGTTTTACAATCGTACCCAATCGCATGGCTACTGAACTTTGACCAAGCAAGAAAACAACAACCAAAGACTACAAAGGTCTGTCCACAACTCGGTATCCATCGGGTCCAAACGCCCTAGCCTTCATCCATTTTCATGCATTAAGGTTTCTAGCAGTTGTAGGGATTTCAATCGCTTGACACTTGACCCGACCCATGCAAATTGGACTTGCCAAGCCAGTCTATCACTGAGCCAACCAACCGCCATCGATGTTCCATGCGGCTCCGCGCACGTTGTCTGCCGCCGGAGAGCAAAGAAAAACTACCAGTTCAGCAATCTGATCAGGGTGTACGAATTCACAAGAAGGTTGCTTCTCGGCAAGCAACTCAGTGGTCGACTCTTGGATTGTCAGGTTGCCTTTTTGAGCTTTTGCATCGATCTGCTTTTGAACAAGAGGTGTAAGCACCCAACCAGGGCAAATGGCGTTGACGGTCACTCCCGTAGTCGCCGTCTCGAGTGCGACTGATTTGGTAAAACCAACTAAGCCATGTTTGGCGGCCACGTAAGCAGATTTGTGAGCAGACGAAACAAGTCCATGCACCGAAGCGATGTTGATGATCCGTCCCCAATTGCGCTGTTTCATGCTTGGCAAGGCCAATCGCGTTGTGTGGAAAGCAGCCGATAGATTGACGGCAAGTATTGCATCCCACTGATCGGTTGGGAAATCCTCGACACATGCAACATGCTGGATGCCGGCATTGTTGACCAAGATGTCAACATTGCCGAATCTTCGCACAGCGCACTGCAACATCGCTTCGATTTCATCGGGCTTGCTGATGTCGGCCCCATGATAATCAACCTCAGCGCCCAAATTTGCGACTTGGGCTTTCGCTCTTTCGAAATCCCCAAATCCATTGAGTGTGACGTTAGCGCCCTGACGGGCTAAACCACAAGCGATCGCCAATCCGATCCCGCTGGTCGATCCTGTAACTAATGCTGTTTTTCCTCTCACGCGAAGAGTTCCGTTCGGGCCTGACCATTACCATCTTCGGTGACATAAAACGGTCTGCGTTCGACATCAAAAACGGTTTTTGGACTGATCCCAAGCGCAGTGAGGATTGTCGCATGCAAATCGGTTACTCCAATTGGATTTTCGATGGCGATGCATGGACGTTCAGGCGAAGTTTTGCCGTAAAGGAATCCTTTTTTGAATCCACCGCCCCACATGACGACACTCGAACCGGCTGTGAAATGCCTGTGGAGCCCATAGTGTTTCATCTCGGTCATCTTGTCGACCTTCTCAGCTTGATCCGCCGCATTGGATCCAGGTTGCCCCTCCATGATCATGTCGCGGCTGAATTCGCTGGCTAAGACGACCAAGGTTCGATCGAGCAAGCCTCGTGATTCCAAATCCAAAATCAACTGTGCGATGGGGCGATCGATCTCGGATTTCATTCGGCGAAGCGTTGTATGACCATCAGCATGCGTGTCCCAGTGCAAAAATGGCACATATTCCGTCGTCACTTCGACGTACCTAGCGCCTGCTTCGACCAATCGGCGCGCAAGCAAGCATCCGCGACCGAAACGACCTGTGTCGTATTTTTCATAACTTTCCTTGGGCTCCAGCGAAATATCAAAGGCTTCTCGCTCTTTAGATTCCAGCAATCGATAGGCACCATCCATAGAACGCATCATCGAATCGCGATGAAAATCGCTCATTTGGTCCCGATTGGGGTGGGAATCGGCCAGTTTACGATACAAGCGGTTTCGATTTTGGAATCGCGTTAGTTCCATTCCCTTAGGTGGCCTTACCGACACCGCAGCCTCTTCAGGAAACGGGAGATTCAATGGAGCAAATTCGCTTCCAAAAAAGCCTGCCGTCGTGAACGCCTTGAGTTCTTCTTGCTCGCCAACTCCTTCAAGCCGTTGACCGATATTGATGAAGGGTGGGATGACCGGATTGTTCGGCCCCAAAACTTTCGCCACCCAAGCACCGATGTGTGGGCAGGCGACGGTTTGCGGAGGCACATAACCTGTATGCCAATGGTACTGGTGTCGGGAATGTAGAATACTGCCCAGATCGGGCTGCACGTGGGATCGGATTAGGGTTGCGCGGTCCATCACCTTAGCGATGTTTTCAAGTCCCTGGCTGATGTCGATGTTGTCCACGACGGTTCGAATCGAGGGAAAAGTGCTCAATACCTGGGCGACTGGCTTGCCGACTTCAAAGGGCTCATAGTGTTTTGGATCAAAGGTATCTGGAGCTCCCATGCCACCACCCATCCAAAGCACAATGATCGAATCGGCCTTGGCGTTTGGATGAATGATCTTTGTCCCATCGGGCATCGCGTGAAGGAGATTTGGCACTCCCAAACCTAGGGTGGTTGTCGCTGCCAGCGATAAGGCTTTTAGAAATTCGCGGCGAGCTTGCGACTTGGGTGCAGTCGGATCCATTTCGAAGTGCTTAATCATCGGATCATTTCCATGTTACAAAGCTTGGTGATTGATTAGATGTCTACCGTACATACTGGAATTCAGGAAGCATGACAACGGACCAAAGGAGGTCTTCCATTTCGGTTTGGTCCAAGGATGGGCCGATCAATTCTTGGATTGTTTGCCATTCTTGGTCGCTTGGCTTTCTGCAAAGAGCATGCATGAACAACTCGTCGACCAATGCTTGTGGCGAATGAAATTGGTCTTGGTCTGAGCCCAAGCGAGCGATCCAAAGACCTGCTCCTTGGCGTAACCAATCGGCTAGCGTCTGACCGTTCGATAAATCCATCGCCTCGAGGGTTGTAAGTTCCGTGGGCCTGGTACTGACGATTTGATCTCTGTTAGGGCGGCCGAGGCTACGCATCAGCGGATCGGCTTTTACCAAGGAAGCCCGTACCATGGGACTTTGCAAGCCATTGGAGGAAAGACCCGTTTCGATTTCGTTTTTCAATCGGTTTTGCCAGGGCCCATCGGCTTGGATTGCCTGCTTCCAGTCTCGAACGTCAGGAGTGAATTTTCCGTTTGGATCAAGAGTCTCTTGGGTGTAGAGCCATTGATCGGACGAAACGATCGACGTCGAAGCGTCTTTGCTGAGTAATTTCAACACAAAGAACAACGCTGCGGGATTTGGACCATTACCACCGTTGGCAGCTTCGATGAGGATCTCATTTTCACCCAATTGCATTGCCTGAGTCGTATCGAAACTTTCGAGGCTCTCCCAATTTTGGTCTTCGCCGATCAGACGGTGATTGATCCACAGACGGTATTGGTTATCGCAAGTGATCAAACCGAGTGCTTTTTCTGGCAGTTTCTCCAGGGTAAAAGTTTGCCGGAATGTTATTTTCTCACCGGCCGGAGGAACACTAGGCGGCTTAGCCATATGTGACCAGATCCACTGTCCTATGGGGGCTGTGAGCGTTGCATTTTCCCCATTTTTTTGGGCTGGTTTACCTCGAACGATCGGAGCATCGAACTTCGTGGGTGCAGCTCCGGTTAGCTGCCAAATCGAATCGACGAATTGTTCAGCGGTCATCCTTCTGGCTCGTGGACCTTGGTACACGTAGGCCTCTGAGGAATCCTTTTCCAGCAATCGTTCGCAGGATGATTGATAAGCTTCCGAGGAGGCAATTGTGTATAAGATTTCTTTTAGGTTGTAACCCTTTTCGACCAAGACGACTGCGAGGTAATCTAGCAGGTCTTCGTTCCAAGGTTGGGTTTGCATCGCGTCAGTAGGATGGACGATGCCATAGCCCATCAATCGGTGCCACAAGCGATTGACAATCGTTCGGGAGAAGCGTCCGTTTTGGCGGTGGGTCATTAAGTTTGCGAGTTGTTGCAATCGCTCAGGTTGTGGAGCATCGGCATGGATTGTTCCAAGTTCTTCGAAGAGCCAACCGGGTTTTGCTGACTGACCTGTAGGTTTATCGCAGCGATGAATGTTTAAAGGAGTGGTGGAGTAAACAGCCGCGAGTCCATAAGCGTCCTTGAGCGTCCATCGATCGATGAAACTATCGTGGCACGAGGCGCATTTTAGGTTGATACCAAGAAAGGCTTGTCCGAGACTTTGAGCGAACTGGATTTCGACGGTTTGTCCCGCACTGACTTCACCTCGCCATCGTATACCGTTTGCAAAACCGGCACTTTCGCCAGTTGGAGGTGCGATCAGTTCACGAGCTATCGAATCGTAAGGCTTGTTTTCAATCAGCGCATCGTAAAGCCATTTAGAAATCTGAGTTCGTCCATTGGTGATGAATCCGGTACCGGAATAATCATTCCTCAGCAGATCATTCCAAAAGGTAAGCCAGTGCTCGGCGTAATGGACTTCTTGATCCAACAAAGATCGGATAAGTCGATCGCGTTTATCGCTGGATTTGTCGGCTAGAAATAGGGAGGATTGTTCTGGAGTTGGAAGCAAGCCGATGAGATCCAAGTAAACACGCCTGACGAATTGCGCGTCGTCTACTGGTGGTAAAAGAGAAAGTCCCCTTGCGGTACGATCAGCATCGAGGATTCGATCGATTGGGTTTTTTCGATTTGGAGTAGACGAGGGAGGGATTTCGGGACGACGTGGAAGCAAAGGAGGTTCGTAGTTTTGATTCCCGAAGGCGAAGCCTGTTTGCCAGGGCAATCCGGCTTGGACCCATTTTTTCAAAGTGAGGATTTCCTCATCGGCAAGTCCTGGTCCATCAGGAGGCATTCTCAGATCGGGGTCTTTTGAGGTGATGCGGTTTAAGAGCACGCTAGAAGAGTTGTCGTTGCTGAGAACTTCTAAGCCCGACTCACCGCCACTTAGCATGGATTCGCGTGTATTGAGCGAGAACCCTCCTTTCTTTTGGTCACCGGTATGGCACGCTGCACAGTGTTCCTTCAGCAGTGGAAGGACTTTGTGGGCAAAGTCAAAGGAATCTTGAGCGTGAATCGGTTCGGTGTGTCTCAAGCAAGCTACTGAGACAAGAAACATCCACAATAAGAATAGTTTCGTTTGTTTTTTTGGGGTTATCTGCATAGATAGTTGAGAACCGATGGATTGATTTGGTTCTTCAGGGAGTATTTCGGGTAAAGTTCCGGATGGCTGATAAGGTGCAAAAGAACCAATGATTTAGGTCTGGGGGATACGAGTATACCCCTTTGCAAGCGTATTTCAAAAAGGGGGACCGGAAATCTGGTTCCATTCAGTGCCGTATTACACTTGCACAGCATTACACTTCGCAAGAACAGTGCGCCGAGAACGCTTCTATCGATTTTGAGACTCAGCGACCTAAAAAAGAAGCCGATAGAGCCAAGTACCGTAGGTTCCTTGTTTTTGCAGTGAAGATCCCATATTGGAGCGGAGTGGTCTTCGAGGTTCTCGACGAGTTTGAGAAGCCAAGCTGGACTTTTGAGTCCGTTTCACTGAAAACCAACGAAGACGGCATTGGCAAATCGAAGTCAGCTATCGGTAAACACGACCGAGGGACCGCCAATAAAGTTGCAATATCAAGCGATGCAGATAAGTCACATCGGTGCATGGCATAGTTCCGACTGTTCTTGGTGCTCATCGCCGTTATAGGGACGCGGGATCTTGAGCTCGATCGCTCATGCGATATTCAACAGTCCGTTATGGACTGCGCAATGCGCGGGCAGGAATACTCGAACGGATACCGTCGAGTCATCATGCAAGCTACCCGATCGATCACGAGCGTCCTCTGTCGAAGCGGATTGGGCAGGAGTTGGCTATTGGCCGATGAGTTGTAGAAGAAAAAAGGGGCATGAATAGAAACTGGGGTTTTCCTTACGGAACCAATCAAGAGTAGGTCATCCCCGACATGGTCAAAAGAAGAGCGTTTCGACGAGTTAAGGTCAACTTGATTGACAAGCAGCATTAGCGTTAGAGATTGGAGAATCGCGAGTCCGCAGTATTGAGACTAGCCTGAACTTGGGAATCAGTCCTCGGGTCAGTCCGAATGTTTTAGCCCTCGGGTTCTTTGCTAGCAATCCTCACTTGCAGTTACCAGGGACAGTCCCCGAGCACCCGGCATCGCATTTGCTAGCATTCGATCCGCCTCTGACCGGGGACAGTCCCTGGGTTTTCCATCGCGCAATTGCTAGCAATCCGCATCGCAAGATGTGGGGACAGTCCCCGGGCTAGCCCGAATTTTTTCTTACCAAATTCGCGACAGAATTCGGTTTTTCTGCA
>Ga0172376_10000087_pt1 | contig 107115 bp, 90 predicted proteins | sample Lak35m_FD_121114 | JGI IMG/M metagenome (GOLD analysis project Ga0172376, IMG submission 121114) | Freshwater microbial communities from Kabuno Bay, South-Kivu, Congo - kab_092012_35m | ecosystem: Environmental > Aquatic > Freshwater > Lake | place: Democratic Republic of the Congo: South-Kivu...
AATAGTTAAATTAGTTCCAAGGTCATTGTTGATACTCTCAACAGTTTTTGAATGACCAATGAAGCTAATAACATCAGCATCATCTAGATAAGATAACACAGTCTCTTTACTAGCATAACTAATAAAGATATCCCTATCTTCTTTGGTCCCCTGAAGAGACTTAGGAAGACTATTTAAGAATAGAATACGCATTTATTTACTCCTAAAATCCAGGAACCATCATCAAGAAGTCAATCAAGTCTTCCTTAGAAGACATGTTACTGACACTTAACATGCCAGATATATCATCCATACACCAAGATGACCAACTGCCATCTTGACACAAGTACGCCTCTACTGAGTAGCCCTTGATAAAGACTACTTCAAAGACCTCTTCAATATAGGTCTCAAGCTCCTTTAAAGCCAAAGGATGCTCAGCAGCAACCTCAGCTTTAATTGCATCTAGAGTCCCACTAATAACCCACTGACCAGGGCCAGCTTTAATAGGGGTTAGAGATAGAGCAACAGGTGCTGCCTCACACCCTGGGATAGAACAGTTCCAATCCATTAAACAATAATACATAATTGCCTCCTACAGCAATAAACTTATTAAATTGTAAAATAAATACTTTAAGCAGTAATGTGTTAAGTATATTACAACTTAACACATTACAACATGTACCACCTGAGCCCCACTGAACCAAATCAGTTTATCCTTAATTCAATGCATGTTGTATTTCTACAACTACAAAGAGGGATCATTTATTTATTAAAAAGTCCTTTCGTTTGACTATCAGGCCCAACGGTCATAGTTGTCCCAATATTCAAACGCCGTCTCAAAGTCAATATTCTCCAACTCTAATTCGGTTTTATATAAAGTCAGATCTGTTGCCAACATACAAGTATCCCCTCTATATTTACAAACAAAACAACATCCATCACCTCTTGGCACCTCTAATGAAAAGGGCCAGCTACTACTTTGAATGTGTAGGCTGTGGGTTTAGTTGTTGTTATATAAAAACAATGTAGACAATACATATTTATACTGTCTACATTATTGGCTTTTGTTAAGTTCAGGTGGTCCCACCCTAGCTTACACGTTACTACTTCAGCACATGTCTGTCCTACTGTCCTGTTGTAGGTGAGCTAATATAATCCATAACATCTGACATGACATTATGGATTATATTGGACAATTATACTACAGCCTTCTTAGAGCGTGTAGTTTTAGCTGGTTGCTCAGCGCCTGCAACACTAGCACTCATAGCACTAGTAGCAGGTGCTTGTTGTGCAGTTTGATTGTTGCGCCATTGTTGAAGACCAGCTTCTTGCTTACGGCGATGCAAAGCAGCAGACTTAGCAAGTCTAGTCTTAAATGCTTCCGCATCAAGACCCTTGTGGGGATTTTTAGCTAGAGGGTCCCAACTTGTTTCTGAGCCTATAATCAAATGGCTTTCAATATAGAATTTGAAAGCATCTTCTTTTACAGTCTCATAGCCAGCAGGAATTGCTTCTCCTCTAACTACAACGATCTCATGTCCATCAGCATTGACTGCCAATCTACCATTAACACCATCAAGATTCATGATAGTATCAATCTCAATCATTGGATATTTATCCTCAGATTGAAAGTAAGATTGTGGAATAAAGACACTGACCTTGAAAGCACCCATGCCCTTGCTTCTGAGTCTATTCACAGTATTGACCGATTCATAAGACCAAGCTGTGAACTCTGACTCTAGCTCCTGTGGCAAAGGGGAAGCACCATTCTCAGTACTAGCCAAACGGCAGCTAGTAAGATAGAAACCCTGAGACTGAGTGAAGGGTGCATTTCGGTTGAAGAAAACATCAAAAATGTAGCCTGGTTGAGCTAGCATCTCTTTCTGTTTAGCCAACTTAGCGGCCTTCTTTGCCTCCTTAGCCTGCTCAATAGCTGACTCCTCAGCAATCTGAGAATCAAGGTTTTGCAATGCTTGAGCGATTAGTGACATAGTATTTTTGTCCTTAATTAATAAACAACTTACACTTTTAGCAATAGGTTAGTATCACCTACATGCTATTAGTAATAAGTAAGTATATATTAGTTATATCTAATACATAGTTACATACTTCAGTAATAAGTAAGTATATATAAGAAAAAGAAGACAACGAAGTTGTTCAAAACTTAGGGAGGAACCTAGCATTATTGTTTACTTATATATGCTACTGGAGTTGCAATCATATATTAGCTATTAGTAATTATATAAGTGTTCACCTAAGCTACTTACGTTATATAACCACTAATAATTGCTAATATAAATGCAATTTTTCACTATAATGTTCAACTAAACTTGCTAGTATTAATAGCTAATAAAAGGGGCCAATTAAGGCCCCAGTTATTACTAGATAGAAGCTAATAAGACTTTATTAGCTTGCATCATAAAGTTGATGCCATTTCTATACATCTTATTCATCCAGCCATCTTGAGGAAGAAGCTTAGTATGATATTCATGCTTAGAAACAAGCTTCAAACAAGACATATATTCAGTGAACTCATCACCCTCTTCAACACTGATCAACTCAAGACCAGTAGAAGGATCAAAGCCTCTACCCATATGTCTAAACATACCAATCATTGCAATTCTGCAAAGCTTAAAGTCATCCACCTTCTCAATCTGTTCAATGGTCAACTCATTCCTGTCCAACTTGCCATAACGCATTCTATAGTAGTTAAAGTCACAGATGATCTCCATAACTTGCTGCCAATCAGAATCCTTAGTAGGCAAGTCTAATGCATCAAGCATATATTCAATAGCATCATATAGAACAACATTCTTGTCATCCTTCACAGCAATTCTAGGAAGAATAGAACCATCTTCAGCCTTAGCATATGCATACAACGGACCGTTAGGAACCTTATCATACATAACAAGGCTAGCAGCTCTCAACACTTCAAAGAACTCAGCAGCTTTAGCACTATAGCCAGATAGACCAAGACCTTCATAGATCAAAGTCCAAATGACTAAAATAGCCTTCTCCAATAAGTCCATTCTAGTAAAAGACTCATCATAAGACTTAACAGCAGCCCAGCAAGTAATAGCACTTGCAATACCATAGCCAGTACCAACAGAGTACATGTAGTGATTACTAGTCTTAACATGAATACCCGCTAGCCCAACATGACCATACTCAGTGTTAAATGCAAACTCCTCAACATCCTCATGAGGCAAGAAAGAAGCATAAGCAAACCCAGCAGGTCTAATCAATTTCTTCTTAGCAGGAGACTCAATAAAGTCACTGAAGGGCAGCTTAGAACTGGCATAAACAGTCTTATAACCAGTGAGACCTACAATAGACTTGTTAGCAGCAATAGCATCAGCAATAGTCAACCCTCTAATAGAACAGTTGATCAAGCCAATACCATCACCATCAGAGTCACCGCTATTACCTTGAGCCCAAATACAAGGAAGAATACCAACATGACTTGGTTCAATCTCATTAGTAATAACAAGCTTACACATAGCTGGCATAAACATAGGAATCCGTACAGCAGCAACAATAGTACCATTAAGCAAAGAAGGATCAAAGTACTTAACCTCATAGCCTTCTGCTTTCAAGTTCTTAGTGCTAACTTCAATGCAATGCTCGGGCATTACAAAGTTAGTCTTGTAATCATCCTTGTTGTCAAAGTACTTAGTAACAAGATACTTCTCATTCCAAGTCTTATCAGCATTCTTAGCCAACAACTTAGCCATACCACAGTCAGGATTGACCAAAGCTTTAGGCAACCCATCAGTATCAGGAATCAAAGACAAGTTGTACACAGTTCTAACCTTGCCGTTGACAAGACACTTAGAACTTCTAGACAACTTCTTAATAATACCCTTGCTTTGTAGACCAGCAATCAACCAGCCCCTTAAGCTATTAGAAAGCTTAAGAACAGTAGCGTTAATCTTACTGTCAATACCACTAATGCCTATGGTTCTAACGGGATCAGCAAAGAATCTAATAGCGCCTACAATCTCTTGAGAGATTTGATCAGCAGTACCACCGATAAAGGTCATGGTCTTATTAACTGTAGACCAATCAATGAGCAACTTAGAGTTGTTAGATTGACCATTAGAAGTGATCATCAGACCATCAGGAAAGATCTTTGCCATAATATTACAAACTTGTCTATCGTCCTTACCGTTGAGATTAGGAATGATAGCTTGAAATGCCTTCAATTGTTCAGTGTCTTGAGCATTAAAGACATAGGTCTCATCATAGATCTCATAACTAGCCATGTCTAATAGACCTTGCAAAGCTTGTCTAATAGGTAAGGCTTCAGAGTATAAAGCCTCTACAAGCTTAGGACTAATCAATGACATACCCGCCATCATCTCAGGAGTAAGATTAGACTCGCCAACAGACTCATCAGCAGTAGAAATCTCAAAGTTCAATGGCATATAACCAACAAGAACTTCAATGTCTTCTTCCACAACAACAGCACCCTTGCCAAGGTCTTCAACAAGCCGCCACTTAAAGTCAAATCCATTGCCAGTATTAACATCATAACCAGCAGAAATAGCAGACTCCAGAGCAAATTCATAGTGCGTTTTAGGCATAGTAACTTGCACTTTCATCTTCTCAGTAGTCTTATTAACCCATTCAGATACAACGTTCTTGGGATTCATCAAGTCAGACTTCTTGACCTTACCATTGTTGTAAGTAATCACCATTCTACAACCATCATTATCACCTTCAACAATAGCAGTTTTGATGCTTGCATTAGAATTAGCAAACATTACAAGTTCTGCAACATTGCCCTTTCTAGTCTCATTGTTGTAAATGATATCAGCAGGATAGCCAACCTCATTACCATTAGCATCAAACCACTTGTAGTTAGGAGAAACAACCGTAGTAGCTTTGAGGCCAGCAGTTCTGAACTTAGCAAATTGGACTTGCTTTACAGCCTTCACCTTCAATTGAATCTTGCAGTGACTAGGGCGATAACCATTCTTGCTCATCTTAGGAGGCTTAACCTTGTAACCAGTTACAATAAAGAACTGATTATGAGTGTTGTTAGTAAACAATGGCTTGATGTTGCCACTACCATAATCAAACACAGCAATAGTCTCGCCAGGGCCAAACACCTTGTCTTGAGGAATAGCTTCCAATACATTCTCAATGTCATTCAAGAACATAAAGAAGTTAGCATGGTCTTTAGTAATACCAGAGTTGTACTTCTCCCACACTTCACCAGTACAATCATTGAAGTTAATCAACGTAGGAATAGACTTGTCTAAGCCATAGTAAGCAGCATACTCAGGATTCATAACAGCAACACCACTGCCACTAGAGATGCTACCATCAGTCAATGCAATCTTGACCATCTGACCTTCCATCATACATGCCTTACCAGTAGACATGATCTTAGTGCCAAACTTAGATTCAACCCTAGTAGAAGATAGAGTACCATCAGGATTAGTCTGACACAAATCAGAGCCTTGATATTTGAAAGACTGAGTGATTCTATTCAACATCTTGGCACCAACTTCAATGACCTTAGTCTTCTTGTTGGCTTTAGCACCAGTATCATTGATGGTAAATTGACCCTTCTGAGTCTTAGTAGATCCATCCTTGCTCTTATAAGAAACAGTACCACCAAAGATACCACAAGCATTAGCAGCATCATCATTGTATACAGTCTTAGAACCAACCTTATCCATAAGAATAGTGTTGCCCCATTCAACTTTAGCAGTCTTGATCTTGCCGTTGGTCATAGCATAGAAGGGAAAGCCCATGATTTGTCTGCCAGGATTATACATAAACTTTACACCCTTAGCTTGGCCCTTCTTCAAGTACTTGTTGCTATCATTGGCAACAACACCATAGTTCTGCTCTTCATCCCACAAAGCAGGAATAGAGTTGATGATACCTTCACCCTTCCATAGACCATCATGACCAAGCTTTACAATCTCAGCACCTAGCAAGAACAGGAAGCCAGAAGTACCAACAGTTATTGCATCAATGGCAACTCGCTTAGTAGCTTGTTTAGTAGTATTACCAACCGTAAATTCACCAGTTGCAAAGTCAAGTTCCAAACCACCATAGTTAGCAGCATATGTGACTTTAGTACCTTCCAACTCGATACCATAGCTCAAATAGCTAAACATCTTAGCTAGAACATCTGGAGACAGAGCAGATAGTTTAGCAGCTACTTGAGCCATAACAAAGTTAGGAAGATCATCATGCTTAACAGCAAGAACACCTTCCAAGTCTTCAACAGACGCATCTACAAAGTAGACAAGATCATCTTCAAGGAGATCATGATAAGACATATCTTCAATAGGAAGATAACCATCAGATGTAGTCATGCTACCAAATCCTTTAACCACACCTGAAGCTGCCATCACACAACCACAAGCATGAAGATAAGTCAACAGAGGACTTACATTAAGCTTAGAAGGACCTGAGGGTAATACATAGTTGAGTTCTTGAGTCTCAATTGCAAGGCTAATGTTTTCAGAGGCAAGGTAGTTAGCTAGATCAATGTGAAGATCATTGTCTTCATCAACTTGGAAGTTGAGAAGGAATGATAGAGTTGCTTCAAGGCCTTTTAGATTGGACATAATAGTTGATAGTGAGTTTGCTTAATGTTTATTGTACTTACATAAGTACAATAAAAGGGGCTTTATTGCCCCTTTTATTAATCAGCTACTAAACCATAGAAGACCTTCTAGGAGAAGATGCTTTAGGCTCATCAACAGTAGTCTCAACAGACTGTTGTTGTACTGTTGTCTTAGCAGTGTTAACTGCACCTGCCATACCCTTAATGTTGATAACATCATTAGTGTACTCAACATCAGAATACTTGTCTTGCATATCCATTAGATATGCCTTGCAAGTTAATAAAGACCAGCCAGGGAACTGAGTAGATTTAGCAAGCTCTTGAAGTTTAGCTTCAACAAACTTGTTCCACTTGCCAGCTTCCAGTTCAGCTTCAAATGCAGTTTTGGCATTAGCAACCGCTTTATTACCAAACTGATTCTTAGCCTCGACCTGCTTCTTCATACCATCAACAGAACCAGTGCCATTGATCTTCTTCTGTAGATTAATAACAGAAGAAACAGAAGAAGAGAAACTGCTAACTGCAATCTCATTCTTGTACTTAGGTGTGTAGAAAACACCTTCATTCCAAGTAGCTGCAACAACAACAGTTTCAAAGAAACGACCATAGACAGGTTCACCATCTTTAGGCTTTAACACCTCAACAATATCACTGCACTTAGCAGTGCCATTAGGGTTAGCGCTGAGAACAAAGAAGATGCTCAAGCTTTTAACTTGACCAGCAAGAGTCTTAGCACCCAACTGTTGAACAAAAGACTTGTCCCAATGAGCACAGTTAAACTCAAATACAATCTCACCACCAACATTATTGTCAGCAGCAATTGCTTGCCAAGCTTCAAAGTCAATATTCTCATTGACAACAACAGACTGCATAAGAGCCTTCTTAGCAGTGTCATTCAGCATTGGCAAGCGCTGTTGCAACTCTGCCAATTCATCATCCTCACAATCTACCAACTTGTAGACAGTAGTAGTACCTTCAGTGATGTATTTAGGCTCACCATCCTTCAAAGTGTAACCCATTGGCATGAACTTCATGAAAGCACGATCACCTTCATTAGTAGAAGTAAAAGCACCACCAATGGTCTTCAATGCAGATTTAGGACCAAATGCAACCTTCTGAGAGAAGTTTACATTGACAGAATAGACTTTATGACCATTCAGCACAGCTTCATAGACCTCGTCCATTGAACCAAAGTTCAAAGACTTCTTAGGCTTAGAAGTAGCCTTGGTTTCAGACGCGTTATTAGAAGCAGCCTTGTTAAATAAAGACATAATAATATTCTCCGTTGGCCCTTTTGTTTAATAAAGTGAGTTTTGGGCCTAAATAAAAGGGCCAGACACGGCCCTTTTATTATAATTGATTACTATAAACTCAGGGAGTATTTATAGTAATCAATAATGTATTAGTCTATTGAAGATGTTTAGGAATAATAAGCTTATTCTGTTTACAGAAGGTATAAAGATCAACTTTATCACCATTTACTGTCCACTTTAAACCTTCTTCTTAAGTACAGGTTTAGCAGCAACCTTTAAGTACTTAAAGCCGTTAGGGTCATCTGCTATATAATTGATATAGGGATTATTAGCGCCCTTTCTACCCCCATAATTCCTCAAGAAGAAAATACCTTTAACTTTAGGAAGTTTGCCCTCCTCTTCAATTAAAGTTAGACCTGCCTTTTTAGCAGCTTCTATATAGGGAGCATACTTAGTAAGACTCTCTGCTAACACCGCAGCTTGTCTCTCCTTTTCAGCTTTATTCCTAGCAGCAATGTCAGCCTTCTTCTTAGCTTCTGCTTCTTTAGCTTTCCTATTCTTATCAAGACAAGATTGAATCTCCTGTCTAATAAGATTAAGATTATAAGCATCATCTACTGGCATATAGAAATACACATTATCCCCATATTCATCCTTATAAGATGCCAAGTATTTACCTTGAGTATACTTCCAACTATCAAAAGTAACTCCTAATGAGTTGGCCACAGAATGAGCCCAATTATCACATTGGTGTTCCATTCTGTATAGCCAAGGAATATACTCTGTAGCTTTTGGGTTCTCAGAATTATATAGAATTATATCTTTATAATTCTCCTTAACCCAAGCATCAAGAGTATAAACACTAACAGCATATTTATACTCTTGATTATACTGTTTATAGAAGTGATAATCATTAAAAACCTCTAACTTTAACTTGTTGATATAAGCTTCAGCCTTTTCAAGACTATCAACAATAAAAGTTGTATCTTTATTGATTACAGATCCATCTTTTAACTTCAAGACCTTCTTTTGAAAAGTCTTAATATAAGTTTCACTAAAGCTTGTAAAAGCGTCAGCAAAACCATCCCCAGATGAACCTCCATATTTTTCAGTAACTTTACAGGAGGAAGGAGTATCAATACATAATATTGCTCCACTAAAGTGCTCATCAACTATAGCTTGATAATCCTTCCATACTTGAGGATACCAGTCTTTATCAAGCATTATCTCTTTAGCCTGAGCAATTAAAGCCGCTTTAGTATCAGCTTCATCTTTAATAGCTTTCAACCTCAAAGCTTCAGCCTCTTCTTTGGCTTTAATAGCAGCTTGCTTCTCCTGCTCTTCTTTATATAGAGCATCAACAAGAGACTTATCTTCAACGTATGTCTGCCACACCAATTCAGACTCATGTTGAAGAAACCACTCTTCAAACCTTATATTCTCCTCATCTTCATCAAAGAAGAACCAACCATACTCATCAGAGTCATAGGCTGTATGCTCTAAATGTGAAGGTATATTAGCATAGATGCTACCATCTTCTAGCTTATATAGAGTATAAGTACCCACATCAATCATTGTTTTGAGTGCTTTATTAGCATCTTTAACAATGATACTTGCTTGTTGCCATTCACCCTCAACAGTGATATAGCAAGTTACATTTTTGATATTAATCATAGAATTAATCTCCATAAACTTAGGTTCTAATATAGTAGTAATACTATCTATCAAAGTACTAATAACTATACTATTATTATCTATAATCTATTATGACAATTGGCCTTCAAAGTTAGAGATCTCAGTGTTAAGATCTCTAATAGCCAACATAATGTCATGGTTAGACATGCCAGAAGCTCTCTTAGCAAGAGGAGTCTTTAGCTCTTCTTTGTACTTCTTAATAGCATCTTTAAAGCCATTAATAGTACGTCTTACTTGAGCCTTCTTATCAGCCTTTACAGACTCAATGTAAGACATAACAGCTTCTAGCTCTCTCTTAAAGACAGCATAGAACTTCCTAGTAGCTCTTAAAGCCTCTTCATACTTACCAGCGTCATAGAGCGCTTGGCAGTTATCAACTAACTGCTTGTAAGTGTTGAAGTGGGCTTTATGATTGCTATTTAAATCACCACCTTCTTGTAAGAATGCTTCCACATCTCTTACAACTTGTTTGGCATTAGCCAAGTACTTAGCAGTTTCCTGCTTAGCCTTGTTAGCCTTTGCCCTAGCTAGATCTGCTTGCTTCTTAGCCTGCTCAGCTTTATAGAGCTCAACAGCCTTAGCAGCACGTTCTGCCTTAGCCTTTGCTTCAGCCTCTTCAGCTAGTTTAGCAGCAACAATAGCTGCTTGTTTAGCTGCTTCTGCTTCAGCCTTGGCAGTTGCCAACATAGTAGTAACGTTACTACTATCAAAGGGAAGTGCTAACTCGTCTAGCACTTCTTGTAACAAGACTGGCTTAGCAGCTTCAAAGCCACTAGCCAAGTCCCTCTCATAGACTTGAACTTCTTGGTCTGCCCAAGCATTCAAGTCTTGATTTACCTGAGCCTTAATAGACTCAAACTCATCAACAACTACACTAATAGTTGCTTTGAGTTCTGCTTTATATGACTCATACTGAGCCACATAAGCAGCATGAATCTCACTCTTTCTCTCAAAGATGAGATCAGCAACAGCCCCCTTCTGTTGCTCATAGAAGGTCTTATACATAGCCTTCTTCAAAGCATCTTTCAATGCCTTATTACTATCATCAACAACAGTATTAATGATAGGATCTACAGCCTTGTTAGGCTTAGGAGCAAACTGGTCAGCTTTGGTGCCAGTATTGCCCTTAACAACAGGCTTAGTGTTAACAGAAGGAGCGACCTTCTTTGCAGCTCTAGGCTTTTGTACAAACTTTTGGGCATTATCCCAAGTTGGTTCCACCAAGTCTGTAGGGATTAAACCTACAAAGACTAAAAGTGCAATCTTCTTAGCTTGAACAGCCTTGAAGACTGACTTAGCCTTCTTAGCTTTAGCAGACTTGTTAGCAGTCTTAGCTGCTTGTTTAGCAGCTTTAGCAAGACGTGCAGCATTGGCCTTAGCCTTTTCTGCTTCAGACATACGATTTCCAACTTGACCAGCCTTCTTAATTTTAGCCATGATACTCAAATACCCCTGTATTATATAAGTGAGTTGTTAGGGGTCTCCTAAATAAAAGGGCCAGACAAGACCCTTCTAAGTAGTTATTATTTATACTAGTTGTAACATCTCCAGCTATATTATTCAATTTGTATGTGGTAAACAACATCTTATAAACTTAACTATAAGAATGTGCAGTCTCGCAGCACACATGGTTATTGTTATTGATGATATAAGGATCAACAGCCACAGATTCAAAGTAGGTATAACCCACATTACCTTTAAGGAAAAAGCAATATAACCCCTCTAATTGTTCTCTTCTTGAGGATGAAGGAGAGCCACATTATTGCCCTGTCATCTACTTGTGTTGGGTCTATCAGTCTCTTAGATGCATTGCACTGATCTGTCACACCATACACACTAAAAGGGCCTGCTAGTTAATAGCAAGTAGTAGATGCAATAAGAGGTAACTCTCATTGTTGTAGTATTCAGTCTTCTTTATACTCATATATAGTCCTACTAGCTTCTACCAGTAACAAGCGGTTAACCTGTTAAAGTACTAATGTAGATAGCATCCATATATGGGTCCTGCCTATTATCATGTGCAGTTTATATCTTGTTAATAAAAAGGGCCATAGGATAGGCCCTTTTTATATTATTTAATCATAGTCAGAGTAATCAAACTCCTCCTCTTCTTCTTCCTCAACCAAAGGAGGTGGTGAGATTTTCCATTTATTAGAGTCCTTATAAATAGACTCCATACCCAGAAGAGCCGCCCAATCTTTTCTCCTATCAGTATAGTGATCCTTTGAAAAGATATCACACTGAACAGAGAATCCAAGATTAAGTATATCTTGGATAATACCTCTAGTTGCTCTAAAAGCAGAGAGGATAGTACTCTTGCTTGGACTGGTAGAGTCATCTTTATAATAACTCTCTTTATACTTGACACTGAGAGTCATTGTACCCTCATTTACAATATAAACATGAAGATCTTCATGCTTATATACAGTATATACAGCTTTATAATCAAAGCTGTAAGAATTTAAAGCAGAAAGGAATTCTTGATAAGACATAGTTATTTACCTAGCACTTGTGAATTTAATTTTGTGCCAAATAAAAGGGCCTGTCATGCCATAAAATTGTTTTAAATAAATAAACATAGGGATAGGGAGCAAAGATCTCCCTTAGATGTAAGCGGGCCCCCAGCTCTACAAATGGTGATAAATCTACTAAATAAAAGGGCCATTACTGACCCTATATATTTAAACTTCTATATCTCTTACTGGCTAGTTCATCCAGTGACTTCTATATTTTAATTGGCTCATCCATCCAATAACAAAGCAAAAGAACTACTTAATCTTCTTGTTAGCAAGAAGTCTAGCAATTCTCTCCTTAGCAGCTTTTGCAGCCAGGTGAGAAGATAGTGCAGCATCAAGATGAGACTGTTTAGTAGCAGCCACTTGATCTGCAAGAAGACCTTCTGCTTCCATAGTAGAAACAAGAGACTCAATTGCTTGAGCCTTTTGCTCTACAAGATTAGCAGCATATGCTGCGTCTTGTGCCATGAAAGCAAAGGTTTGCACCTCAGCTTTAGCAGAGTTGTACTGGTGATTGACAACAGCCTCTGTTTCCAAAAGCTCCTGATACTCATCAGACAAACCAGCATCTTCTAACAACTGATCCTCTGCATCAGCACGTTGAGCCAATAAAGCAGATCTAGCTTCTTTAGCCTCTTGTTCTGCTTTAACCTTAGCCGCCTTTTGAGCAGCTTCAGTTTGAACAGATTGAGCAGAGATGGAAGCCAAGTATTCAGTAAATAGAGACATGATAGTTTCCTTAACCTAGAACTAATTAGTGAGTTATCTAGGATAAGTAAAAGGGCCAAATTAATGACCCAATTACTTAAAGAAGATTAAGGATTATTCTTCTTGTTTTTTGCTTGTCTAGCAAGTCTTACAGCAGCAACAGCAGCTTTAGGATCTGCCATCATGCTGTTAAACACAGCAAAGTTCTTATCTGCTTCCTCAGCAAGATCCTCTGCATCAGCAAGATCTTCAGCAATCTTAATTGCCATAGATGTTGCATCAAAAGCAGCAGCTTCAGAGTTAAGCTGTTTAATCAAAGCAACCTTTTTAGCTACTTCTTTCATACGCTCAACTTCTGAAGCTCTAGCCTTAGCTTCAGCCAACAATTGATCCTCATAAGAGACCTCAACTGTTGCTTTAGCTGCTGGGAACAACCAACTAAACCAAGACATAGATTATCCTTTCCCTAGTACTGAATGACTTATACCTAGGATAAATAAAAGGGCCAATAAAGGCCCTAATTATTTAGTTAATATACTTCTTGTAAGGAGGTGGATAACCCTCATTATAAGAATTGAAGACATCATTAAGTATATTAATATACTTAATATCAACAGAGTCAAAGTCTTGCTTAACTCTAATCATAATCTCTGAACGTAGCTCCATAAGAAGCACATAGAGATCATAAACTTGAGAGCTATTACAAGTCTTTCTACAGTAGTAATCCAACTGTACATCTGCCACTGCTACAGAGTGATAGTTAAGTTGTCTAGCAACATATCTAAGTAGCTTGCTAGAATTAGCACACCACTCAGACATCTTTCTAGAACTCATATCAATAATAGCCATGATATTTTCCTTTTACTACAGGCATAAAGGCATCCTATAGCTAAATAAAAGGGCCCAACTTAATGAGCCCTTTATATTAGATTAGAGAGATAGGATCACCATCTGTATCTCCTAAATTGGAATAGGTATCTCTATACCAATCATAAAGAAGATCTTGATAGGATTCTGGGTCAATATCCTGTAAATCCTCTTCAGAGAGACCAAGATCAGGATGTCCATTGATAGATATATATCTATCAATGAATAGATCAATAGAAGACTTTTTAAACTCTACATTAGAGTAGAGTCCTGCATCTAAAACATAATCCCAAATGCAGTTAACCTCAGAAGAAGCACCTACAAAGCAATAGTCCTTGTGGATCTCAAGACCCAACATAAAGAATATATCTTCATCATAAACATATCCTTCATGATAGCTACCATCAACAACAAACATGCTGTTGTCAATAGCAAAAGAAGTATTGTAAGAAACAACAACTGTATTAGAAGACATAACATTTACCTAGCCTGTATAAAGTAATTTAGGCCAAATAAAAGGGCCTATTACTAAGCCCCTAACAATATCAATTACTTCTTCAATATATTCAAATAAAACCTTGCTTGACTACCAGTTAAACCTTTATCATTCTTATGCTTATTAGCATATTGGTTAGTAGTCATACCTGCTCTTTTAGCCTTTGCAGACAAGGCACCAGGTCTTTTAATAGCCTTGTCAACATCCAATTTATTATTATCTTTAGCCATAGTATTACTGTATAAACATAGACAATATATACAGTAATATATGAGTTAATAAAAGGGCCAATTAAGACCCTTTTATATTAGAGATGACTAGTCTCTTGGATAGTTTAATATCCAATCTTTGAAGAGCCGCCACTCTTCTTTATCTTTAGCAATCCAAAGGTCTATACCTTCATCATGCTCATCATATTGTTCTAACGCACTAAAGCCAGTATCAACTAGTCTAATAGTGCATCCAACACCACTATCATGTCTTACCAACATGATGTTATTGAATAACACATCATCAGACATGTTATTCTTCTTGACCATAGACGGCCTTCTAATGTCACCATGAGCCCAGCCACTAGCCCATAGTTCTTCTAGTTGAGACTCAGCCACATCAATAGCAGCTTCAATCTCATTCCTACTGAAGGCAGTAGGAAGACATGGATATAGTCTCTCCATAGCAATAATATATCCCACCTCCTCAATGTGGAAGTGATCCACATACTTCACTACTAAAGAATTAATCTTGTTAGCCCATTGCATAGCTAACAACTCTGCTGGGACAAAGCCATCCTTGTTAGTTTCCCAGCAAACTAACAATTCATTATCAAAGTCATCTTGTGACAGAGACTTAATAACAGTATGCTCACTAAGAGCATACACGGACCCAGTAAAGCCACTGGACAGTAATTGAGCCTCTGGAAACTCAGAAGCAATAACAGTCTTAATAGAAATACCCATGATATTAATACTGCTGCATTGGTAATATATAGTGAGTTATATGCAGCACATCTCCTAATAAAAAGGGCCTATTACAGCCCTTTTATTATTAGTTAATAAGATTATCCTCATCATCAACTAACACTAAACTATCTGGATCTCCATACCAAATAGCAGGTTCCTCATTTTCATCAAGGAACTCAAGACAGCATTCAACTGCCTTTTGATAATAACCAGGTACAGACCTAGTTACTTCCCACTGCTTAAGAAAGGAGGAGTATGTCAGAGGAAGATCCTCTTTATCAGAGGTAAAGATACCTCTGATATCATAGAAGGCAGTAGTACCTTCTGGTAAGAAAAGATCAGGTGGTCCCTCCCAATGTATTCTTACATCATCCAATTCACGAAAGAGATAACTGCCTAATACACTGGCAGTCCACCCATCAATTCTACCAGCATTAAAGAGCCTATGAACTAAGCTCTCAAACTGATTTATCATCTCCTGAGAGTAGTTATACCTACCCTCGTTAGAGTGAGTGACCCTTCTAAAGAGTCTTAACAAACTAGGTGGAATAATAGGTTCATTACCTCCCTCCCACCTAGTTCTTGTATAAGGTAGACCAGTATGAAGATATAGAATACCTTCATCTTGGTCTTCATCTTGGGTGTCCTGACCCCAAGAACCAGTGAGATATATTTCAATCTCATTGGTCTCTTTGTATACCCTCCACTGAGTGTACTGATCAGGATGATACCCAAGTGCCAATCTTGGTTCATCCTTATACTCATCAGGAGTCTTACATCCTTCAAGCCATGTAGCTTGAGAGAACAGCTCCTGTGGCCAGTTGCACATGTGAGAACACAATAGAGTGCCCTCCTCACCTGTCTCCTTGTCTCTTACCAAGACAAGGTTGTTAAATACATCTTCTGATGTATTAACATCAGAAGAAAGAATAACAAAGCGGCGAGTAGTAGAATTAGACATGACATTAACACAGGATTATATAAAGTGAGTTTTATCCTGTTCTCCTAATAAAAAGGGCCAATAAGCATAGCCACAACATATAATAGTGTTAATTGTAAAAACAATTTGCACACAGGGTAGGGGGGTATACACTGCTACTATATAACCCTCACAAACCCGCAACTGTACCTTCAAAAACAAAGCTTTTCACATTTAATTAAGTATTTAATAATCATCTACATGTACATTCAAAACTAAAGCTTCTTCATATAATATTTAGTATTAATATTAGTATTAATTATTTAATATTATTGCAATCACTATTATTGTTTGATATAATAAATACCAACCAATACTATATTTATTATTACTACTAACCCTATACAATAACTAACTACTTATATTAACTGTGAAGATAAACGCCACACTCTACTTACACAATAGTTCACTAGCCCGTCTATATTATTCCATTAGAAGCATGGATAAGAGAGGGGCGGGTTGGATTATGTGTAAGCTAGATAAGCTAGTTAAAGTTAGTGGTCTCTCTACAACAAGTGTATATAGAGTATTAACACAGTTACAAGATAACAAGTGGTTGTATTCTTATGAGTTAAAGGGCAACAATAGTAATAACAAAGGCTATGTTTATATTAAGTATGTGTCTGATAGAAACATAGTTAAAGATAAGATAAACACTAACAACTCTTTATATATTGTGGCCCCTCTTAAACTACTTAGAGACAAGAAAGCTATAAAGGCTAGATGTTACTTAGGTGAGATGAATAGGGCCCAGTCTATAGTAGAGAGCAAGCTATCATATAGCATTGGCAAGAGAAAGATAAGTGGTGAGCTACTCTCCTTATCAACTATTAAGAAGGAGAACAAACAACTAGTTAAAGGTAGAGCTAACAAGGGTAAAGTTACCCCTCTGGATAGACCTAGTTATGACATTGTTTACCCTTCTAACAATAGTAATAACAGCAGTGATATAAACCCTGTTTTATCTAATACAACTAGTACTAAACAACAACATATAAGCTACGCAATTAAAGGTCAGCGTGGTGTGAAGATTGTTAATAGTACTAAGTATAAGGTAGCAGCAATAACATCACAAACACTAGCTAAAAAGCTTTGTGTAAACAGAAGAACAGTTGACAAGTACTTACAACAGTTTAAAGCTAATAGAGTTAAGTTATACAAGAGGGTCTCCCTATTAGAAGCCACAACAGAGGCACCTTATGTGTTGTGGGACATAGATGAAGATAGAGGCATATGTGATGCATATAGACCTCTACCTTTTATCTATACAAAGAATGTTCTTCACACACATCAAAGAGACTTGATCAAAAGGCCTCTTATCTCATACTTAAATGATGACCAATTAGAAGTGGCAAAACTATGTGCCATTACTAAGGGTTACTCATATGACAATGAGGGTGCTGAAACCTATTTAAAGAAGACAGGGTTATCCCGCTTTAGAAGAAATACAAACTCTATTAGTGATAAACCTCTTAAGTACAATCCCCATTACTTATATAAAGGTCAACTAACAACAGAGCCAGAGGATGTATATTTCTAATAACAAGTGTTTTATTAATATAAAGGATTGACCTTTATATGGCACTAAAATAAGAAAGTAGTAATTACAGCTTTAAGCCTAAACAAACTAAATAATACTTCTAACAACAACAACAACTTGTACTGTGTAAACACCCTATAAAACACAGTACAAGTTGTTGTTTATTTTATTATTAGTGATACTATATAACTATACTAATAACAAGTAACTAACAATAACTATAACTATGGGTAAATTTTATGAGTTAACAGAGGCTAAGTTAGCAGAAGATAAAGAGTTACTAAACAGTAATAAACACGCTGATATACTAAGACAAGAGATATTATCAGATGATGAATTAGACAACTGTACTAATGATGACACTGCTAACAATCTAGCTAAAGTATTTGATGATATAAACAAGTATACAAAGTACTACATACCCACATCATACAGTGGTAACAATAAACTATACAATGACTATGTAAGAAAGTTTCTTACTAGGCGCGCCCAACAAATATTCAATTCACCCAAGGTACTAATATATGCTCAAGTTCCTCAGAAACTTCAAGGAGTTATGTTTGCTTTTAGCCCAAGTAAATATAGAAAGGCAATCAAAAGTCTTTTTAGTAGAGTCACCTCATTTGATATTGACTCTCAACCCTAAAGTATTCTTAATAGGCTCCACTTTAGAACAGGCCCAACAAATAGAAGAACTAATAGATTTATATGGAGATGATTGGTCTCAAGTGTATAAGGATCTAATCACTAAGAAGACATTAGAAAGCACTTATACAAAGGATGTAAAAGAAGTATGTACTAATAATATAACACCTTGTAAATGTAGGGATAAACATAATGTTTGCGGCTAGGATATTAGACACATGTTGTGGATTAATAGGCCCCTCTTGTGGATCATGTGGAGGGCCTTTTTCATATGGATGTGGCGCACCAATATGCACAGGATCATCTACATTTATAGTAGACACATTACCAGTAGCAAGACTAACAGATTTAACTTATGTTGGACCCATCATATCAACCACCAACACAACAGTATTAGCAGACAACTTACCAATTGCCACATTACTAGATACTACCTCATGTGGCTACATACAACAAACAACTAATACAACATTTCTAGTACTTAGTTAAGGAATACACATACTTATATAAAGAACAATATGACCACAATATACACACCAATACCACAAACAATATCTAAATTTATTCCTGGTCTAAATAAACAACAAGTAGTATCAACTCAAACAGTTAATAATAACAAACAAATAACATATAGAAGTTTTAAAGTATACTCATTTCCTAATATTAATGCTAAGAACATAAGATTAGTAGATCTAGGTTATTACAGTCCTGTTTACAAATCATCATCTTATTATGAGATAACACAAGAGTTTATTATTGATACCTACTCATCAACACAAGAACTAATAAACAACAAAGTACAGCCCTCATTTTACACATGGGAACAAACAACAACACATTTAAATTATATAAGACAGCTTGCTAACACAGAAGCTCTTAAAGTTACATGGACACCCCCTATAACACAAGAACAAATACAACAATTAGAAACGCCTCTTACACCACAGCAACTAGAACAATACTTACAACCATTTAGCATACAAGTAGGAGATGTGTATGGGGTGTCAATACCGTCTAATTGTACAGTGCTTGAGCCTCTTAATTTAGATGCAAACCTACTAATAAATGTTAACACTATAAAGATAAAACCTCTAGCTTTACAGCCTTTAATATTCTCTTTTAGAGGAGTAGAAGTTATATCATATGAGTTACCAATAAAATCCATCACTGATAATCCTAAACTAACATATGCAAAAACACTATTAGACCCACCAAAAGTGCCTCCTAATGTTAGTGGTATATATACAGATTTCCCCTCATTAGATGAGACTCCTCTAAACAACTATAGTCAGAGAAGAAACAGAACAACCTCTATAATAGCTACACCTACAACAACATAGTTTTATGAATGAAGAGTCCTTGTTATTAAATCCCATAGACAATGATTTTAAAGACTACAAGTATCACACAGAAACAGTAGAGCAGTTATCACTATTCCCCAACTACAAGTTTGTAGATCCTAATCCTGAGTACATACCTCCCAAATATGATGGTAGATACAAGAGAAAGAGGAAGGTACTAGCCCTAATTAACCCTGCTATATACAGACAGATATATCACAAGAAGACATATAGAAATGACAAGTCAATTACTATTCCTATCAACTTATACAACAATCTAATAACACTTAACCCTTACAGAAACAATCCAAGAGTAATAATATACTTTTTATATAACTATTACATCCTATCTAAGCCCATATATTTAAAAGAGCTAAGAGATAGGATAAAGACAAGAGTAAAAGAGGGGCCAGACTTTGTATTTCTATTAGAACTAAGAAGGCTATATTATGACTTAGAACAAATATTAAAACAGACTAAATACTTATAAACACAGATTAAATTAAAACATATTATACAAACTAAACAAATGAGACAAGGCTATCTAATAATAGAAACACCAACGGATGAAGAAGACATATCATCCATCAAACAACTAATAGAAGATGATGAGGATTGTGATGATGTTACAATTGAAGAGCAAGGAAACAAGTTAGTACTTTGTATTCAATATGAGGACATAGAAGAGGTAGCACAGATAGCCTCTAATATAATTTATAATTGCATCAGTACAGGTATATACAACATACATATAAACTACTGTGGAAAAGAGACTAACACCTATACAAATAGAAATACTAAAGGAGCATATAGCAGTCTATCAAGTAACAACGGTAGAGGCACCTCCTTTGATAGTTATATCAGAAGCTCACTCACTATATAAGAATAAACAATGGGGCCATATAAACTTACCCGCTAATGTAGACTTATTTGAAGTAAGAGTGACTATATACACAATACATGGAGAACATATAGAAATGGCATCAGAGATATGTAATAAGACAACAGTAAAGAACAGATTAAACTACATACCACTTAAACTAAAGGCTCAACTAGTATCAATCTAGTTGAGCCTTTCAGTATTAATAATCTTATAATTACCTACAATACTACTCATAAACAACCTTGCCAATACTATAATCAAACACCCTATATTTGCCCCTTCTATTAGTCTTTGTATTATATTTATAGAAGCCTTCAACTAACTCAATAAGACCATCTATATTGTGATTACCAATATTATCATGTGCTAACCAATGACCCTCATATAGTTCTTGCACTTTATACATAACCTTCTTGTCCTCCAACTAAATACGTCTCATTATTACCATCCCACATCCTTTCAATGTCATTATCTGTGACCCAAACACCAATAACAATAGGAGGTATATCCAACTTATCATCAAACTCAACAAAGCCACTACCTTGTGGATCTCTTTCAGCCTCAGCAATAGCAATACCACTATCAATCATACTACTGTTTAGACCATCAATCATCTTATTTAAGCTAGTATCACCCTGATTAAACTTATTTCTAGCAATGCCTCCTACATTTTGAAATACACTATCCAACATGTTAGCAACAATCGCACCAACAAAGCTACCTAATATAGCACTAGTACCACTCTCCATAATAGGAACATTATTCTTAACAAGAGGCGCTACTATATTCCTATTAAATATATCTGTTAGCTTAGGAGTGACATAACTACCAACTAATCCCATTGACAATTCAGTGCTAACACCCTTAGCAACACTAACAGTCCAATCCTCGTTAGGATCATTATAAGCCTTACTTCTAAATATGGCCCCAGCAACATTAGCAGGTCCTTTACCATGAGGCATGTTAAAGCCCATCAAACTAATAGTACTGCCAATAATACCTGCTGGATCTAAACCCGCTTCATCCTTACTAGTACCATATATAGCACCACCTATTAAACTCAATAAGGCAGGACCAACAATATTAAAAGCACCATCAGCAACTTTACCCTTCAACTGAGCAACAGTAGTACCATCATTACCTCTATAAACTTGTTGTGGTTTAAAGTAGTCTTTATTCTCAGTCAACCCACCTAACAAGTCATTAGTTATTATGTTATCAATAATCTCTTTTCTATCTGGCTCAGAATATCCAACACCACTATAAGCATTTTCAATCTCAGCTCTAATCTTCTTATGTTGAATGTTAGATATGTCACCACTAGCACTCATAGCAGCAGCCACCTCACTAATAGCTTGCAGTTTAAATCCCTGACTAGTTTTCTTAGTTTGTCTCTCAATCAAATCACCAACCTTCTCTTTATAAGACAAAGTATCCCCCAAGCCAATCTCATGAGTAATTTCAATCTGTCTAAGATGTTTAAACATGTCACCCATCTCTCTAGCACTATCCTCATCACCGCTAAAGTTAGATAACATCTTAGCCATAGCATCAGCATTAGTCATATTAGGATCATGAACAGCTTTAAACAATCTAGTCATAACATTATTACCTTCAGTGCCCAACTTACCTTGTGCTGCCAACCTATAAGCCGCATTAAACAAGTCACTACCTAATAAGTTAGTACCACTCTCATAAAACTTACCACTAATGTTACCCTGCATGGTTTGAGCCGCCTTATTAATATGGACAAACCTATCTAAACCATTACCATAATCACCCATTAACGTTTTAGTTTGAGTGATACTAGTATGATGAGTTAATAGTAACAGTGAAGCAGTAGTTAGACCATTACTACCTTCTCTAACAGTGTTTAAACTGCTAACATCTATGCCTTTAATATCACCACCTAAATGATCACTTAACATGGTAGTAAAGACCCCACCATCATTAAATCTAATCATCTCAGCAGCAAACTTATTCATCTGATCAGCTAACAACTTATTTCTATGACTGTCAGACATGTTACCCTTATCATTGAAGTGATTAACACTATCAACAACATTGAACAACTCATTAACACTTCTAACAGCAGTATTATCCTTATCTCTACCCATAGCTTGTTCTGCCAATACCAACATAGTTCCTCTAACATTGGTATCACCTAAGAAGCCATATAAGCCTTGAGCAACAACACTTTCTAAAGCTCTATTACTGACCGCCTTATTACTAACTTTTAATCTCTTATTACCTCTATCATCCTTATCTAGTGTAATCTCACCAAAGTTCTTCTCAAAGTTAAACATGGTGGTAATACTTCTAAGACCACTAGCAACCTTATATCTAATAAGAGCATCCTCACTACCATCTGTTAGACTCTCAGCAACAAGTCTCTCATTACTACCTTCTAATAGACCATATTCAACCGCATCACCATACTTACCAGTACCTCTAGTAATCATCATATTTAAGTCCATTAGAGCCTTCATACCACCACCAGGACCAATACTGGAAGCCATACTGTCAATTATCTCCTTCCTCTTAACCTCATCAGCACCAACATACTCTTGACTCTTCATCTCCAAACTAGCCATAACAGACTTAGAATCACCCTTTAGCTTAATACTATCTCTAAGCATTTGTTGTATGGCTTCATTCCAACCCTGTAACTTCTGAGCCTTATTATAAGCATTTCTCAACTTACCAACAAAGTCAGTACCTTTACCACTACCATTACTATTAATTAGATTGCCAGTACTACCATCAACGTCAGTCATATTCATCTGTTGTTCTATCTGATCAAATTGACCCTCTAACATGTGATGTAAGCTTACAATAGGACTATCAGCAACAAAGGTGCCTAACAACGTATTATAAGTTCTACCTAGCACATCATTACCCGCTTTACCCAACGTCCTAGTAAGAACATCATAGGTGCTATCTTCAATGCCAATGCCTAAGCCACTGCCCATAACCTTCTTCAAAGCATCATTACTCTTACTAGTAGCATCTAACTTAGCAACTAATCTACTAAAGTATGTAGTAGCATCCACCGCATTATCACTATTATTAATACTATTACTACTATCTTGTAACTCCTCCCAAGACTTCCTCATAGCATCCTTTAAAGTGTCATTCAACTCACCCTGCAAGCTACTATCATAGGTATTACTAAGCTCTGACATGAAGAGCGCCTTATAAATGCTATCAGCGTGTTTACTATCATCCATCTTATCAATAAACTCACCAATAGACTTCTTATCAAATATAAGACCAGTAGCAGTGCCACTACCCTTTGTAACATTTAACAAGTTATCTACAGCAGTTGTCATATAACTACTAACACCTTGTAGACCGCCATATAAACCTCTACCTTGTTCAAGCATCACAGCCATAGAACTGATATCTATTGTCTTATCTCTAAAGCCCCCCTCACTAGCACCTACAAAGAACCTACTATCAACGCCCATATAAGAGGCCACATCTTTTGCCATCTTAGCCTGATTAGTACTACTAGTAACATCAAGTTGTAAGCCCTTTAAAGCTAAAGCATCATTTACTAGTTGCTTCTCATCCTTAGCAATAGCCTTTTGTATCTTACTATAATCATCAGTAGACATCATTCTATTAACAAGTTTATCCTTATTAACCTTAATAGATAGCTCCATATCATTGATGCTATTCATCTTCTCAGTGATCTTATGTAACAGAGTTATATAGTTATCACCATCAAAGTCACCAAGATTACTAGTAAGAAAGGATAGACCATTAAACATTGCTAGACTCTTACTTCTATCAACGTCAAACTTAACAATATTATTAGCCTCATCAACCTTAATATTGTCAACCATCTTATTAAACTCATCCACACCTCTAATGCTCATCAGCGTTGCTAGATGTGGCTCCGTTGAACCAAAAGGAGCAGATCTCCAGCTTTGATTCTGCATATTATCTAATTGACTAAACCTGTTATAGGCCATACCAACTTCCATCAAAGCATAGTGTAAGAACTGAGTACTAGTATTACCCTTATTCTTATAATCATTAACCTGATCTCTTATACTTGTTAGATGACCAATAAGGGTGCCACTAGTATTAGTACCAACACCCAACAATTTTCTATTAAACTGTGTTAAATACTCTTCTTGTCTAGATCTTGGCTTCTTATTGTCCTTAGCAGTTGGAGCAAAGTTATCAATGAAGTCACCTAACAGATCAATCCTCTTAGTTATATACTCACTAACAAATGAGGCCTTCTCTTCAAAGGTTGCACTAGTATCATTTAACAAGTCTCTAATGCTAGTAGTAGCTTGTTGGTATACTGTGTGCTTACCTCTCATAGCACCTTCTAATTCTTTACCATACTGATTAATAAGATCTAATCCCATGCTATAGTCTCTATTTGGTCCATTATGAATAAAGTCTCTAATCTCATGATTATTGCCAAGATAGACCGCCTCTTGAAACTTATTTTTCTTCATCCACTTATTAATATCACCAACAACAGATGGCTTCTCAATCTTAATCTTTGCAAACTGTAAGTTAGCCAATACATAACTAGCAACGTATGCCTGATCATATGCACCAGTATTATCCAACTCCGCTCTAACTCTATCCCTAGACTCTCTAGCATTCTTAATAGCAGCGTCAATCCATTTAGTATCAATGGGCTGTCCCTTCTGTGCCCTGTTAACCAACTCATGAGCATGAGCAATAGTACCAATTCTATGTTGTAGTTCTAATGAGGCAAGATTAGACATACCTCTTACTAGCATTTGTCTTTGATAGTCTAATACAGTACCTAATGATTTAGTAAACTCACCAACTAACTTATCCTTGTTATACTTACTAATATCACCAGTCAGCTTATCACCCATATTGACATAATTAAGATGCGCCTCAGCAGTGACATTAAACAGTTGTTGTCTAATATAAGCAACACCCTCTGGAGCCCCATATCTCTCATTAACAAATTGAGGCATAACGTTCATGTTAGCAGCTATAGACATATTAGGAATAGGAGTACTAACATAACCATCAAACTCAGTCCCATGACCCGCCATAGCCTTCTGTACTAAGGTGTCACTACTAGCTTGAATAATGCTTGTCATCAACTCATCACCTAAGTTATAAAACTTATTAAGCATTAGAGTTTCTTCTCTACTCAAATTAACATTAAACATGACACTACCATTCTGCGCCTTTTTAGCCTTACTCAGTTTAATTAGTAAATCATTCTCAGCAGTACCAGGAGTAAAGTAGCTATACATGTTAATACTTCTACCAACGATCTCACTAACAAAGTCACCAAAGCTGCTACCAATTTGATTTAACAACTCAGCACCAGGCATAAACATATACTTACTTCTAGTACTGCTAAACACATAGTTATAATCACCAGTAGCACTATCCATCATAGGATCACCTATAACTTCAGGCATTAGTATATTGGCAGTAGTATTACCCATTTCCATCAACATCTTTAGCTTGGGTTGAGTAATATCAGTACCCATACCTTTACTCTGTTCCAAGTTATATCTAATAGCTTCTCTCTTTAAATCTTCAACAATACTAATAGCAACATTCTTAGTTCTAACAGTATAGCTATTAGGATCATCCATCTTATTATTTAAAACCTTATCAGCATACACCGCCTCAGCCAGTGTCATACTGCCTTCTATAAAGTATTGTTCAGCTTTACTAGCATCAAAGCCCTCTCTAATACTAGCCTTATATATCTTCTTATATTCACTCATTAGCTGCTTACTATTACTATCAGCGCTATAGTAAACACCTAAGAACTTCTTACCATAGAAGCCACTAACAATGGTTTGATCTAAAGCATCAACAGCATTAATACTGTCTAAGTACTCCTTACTATCGGCCATACCAACACTAATAGCACCAATATCACTAGCAGCAAATATAGTGCCTAAGACATAGGCTAAGTTACCCTTATTACCAGTTCTAGTAAACTGTTTAGTCTGAGCTTCTAATGGTGTCAATAGATGTTGTATTTCCGTCTTAGCTCTTAAGTTTTTACCTAGGGGATCTTTATTAGCAGAGGGTAAAACATTAATAGCAAGAGCAACAGCATAGTTCTGTTGTAAGTATATCCCCATCATCTCAGCCAACTTATCCTTCTCTTGATTAGACATGTTAAAGGCATTACTCTGACCACCCAAAGCAGCAGCAATTTCAACCAATGGATCATTAGTCTGTCTACCAATTAACTTGCCTTCATCATCTCTAATACCCATCTTAAATAGCCAATCAGTGACAACACTAATATCACCCTTTTGATTCTTCAATTGACCAAACATGTCAATAGCAGTTAACAGTGCTGTTACACCCTTGGTATACATGTCACTACTATTAATAACATAAGCCTTATCTTTACTAGAAGAGTCATACAAGACATCACTAACATATCTTTGTAATAGCTCGTCCAAATTACCACCACCAGTTGTCAACGCCTCATTAATAGCATTAGTCAACTCACCATTATTCATAATGAACTGAGGAATTGAACCAAATATATTATCCTTAGAACCACTCTTATTACCCTTAAGAATGTTTTGCATCTCCAACATTCTCAGATATGTGCCATACTGACCACTTAAAGCTTCTCTATGATATGCTTTAACAGCCTTATCATTTCTCTGTCTAGCATCTCTATCTTCAATTCTATTACCCTTATTATCAAACATGCTTTTAGTTATGTCTAAACCAAACTGACTAACTAAAGCCATAGCTAACATCTTCTTATCCTGTCTAACTAAAACTTCAGCCACTCTTTGTTTAGCCCCATTAACTTCAACATCCCTTGTTAATAGAACACCACCATGACCAACAAAGAAGCCACTCTTTAAGTTATTAGGATTAACAAGACCATACACATCAGACAAGCCAACATTCATCTTATTAAAACTACTAACACCAACTGTTGACTTATCAGTGCTATAACCCAATGCTTGTTTAAATGAGCTATACAACTTACTAAACTGACCACCATCTAAGAAGGCAGCAACACCCTTAAACAACAAAGCAGCAGCAGTACCTTCTTGTCTTCTACTACTACCAGCTCTAATCATATTCAAAGGAGTAACTTCAAAGACAATCTCATTAGTAGGACCACTTCCACCCTCTCTAACCTTAGCCTTTAATATATATTGAACTGAATCCTCACCAGGTCTATTACTAGTAGATCTTTGTTTAACACTAGCAACAGGCTTACCAAATAGACTAAAGTTTTCTATTTGACCTATCAAGTAATCACTAGAACCAGTACCACCAACATAGGTGTTACCAATTACTCTATTACCTCTACTATCTTCTGTGTATTGAACAACCTTGTTATATATTCTATCATATATAAAGGTGTCTCCATCCTTAATAACAAAGCCATCACTAGCCAGTTGTTCTCCACTCAATCTAACCTCACCAACATACGTTCTAGTATCAAGCATACTAGCCTTAATACCAGTAGTAGTTGGACTAGGAGCCGCCGCATAATACTTAGTTCTAAAGTTAGGATTAAGATAAAAATGATCACTGTAGCCACCATTCAACTGTAATATCATAAACTGTGGCTTATCTCTTCTACCTCCAATCATACTACCCAACTCATTAGGATTGGTCATACTTTGATTGATCATTTTTAATCTAAACATATAGTTGAGGGCCATCCTACTCTCCTCATCTAGCTCCTGATCAAACTGACTAAACAGCTCTCTTCTCTGCTCAACAACATTATTATAAGCACTCTCACTTAACACTGATCTAACATCAGTGTCAAACATAGTACCAAGGTTTACCTCCTCAGCACTTAAATAATTCTGTATAAACTTCTTAGCTTGGTCATCCTTATCACTATTACCTAATAAACCAACCAACCTATCAACATAGCTCTTAACAAGTCTCTGTTTATCCCTCTTAAAACTACTTAGAGTTTCACCAGTTAATAATGTATTAGCAGCCTCCTCACTAACCTCATACAACAATCTACTACCTAGTGCATTCTTAATACGCTGTGCAATCTGTGCTGGCTTATTAGGATCTAAGTTAAACAGTATGCCCTTATCATCCTCCTTCATACCAAGTTCTTGCATGATATAACCAGCATCAACATCACCAAACTTAGCCTTTAATCTTTGCTTACTTATGAGAGTACCAATACCAGTACCTTCTAATATCTCAACACTATTTCTATCAGTTGGAAACTTATTTCTAATACCAAATGTCTCTAATTGGTATCCATCTTTACTTTGAGTTGAAACGCCCTCAGCAACACCACTTAAATAGTATCTAGGACTGCCCTCCATATCAACGCCAAAGCCACTATAGACATCAACATCTCTTGCAAATGTTCTAGCCCATCTAAGTATTCCCATCAACTCATTACCACTAGATTGAGCCATCTTAATCATATCAATGGCTCTATTATTACCACTATCCAAGCTATATAGCTGATTCTTACTAGCAGCAACACCCGCTCCATAAGTAATAGCTTGGTGAAAGCCTAAGAATGGTTCTAACATCGTTCTTGATAGCTCTCTCATCTGACTATTTAAATCATTCTCAATGTTAAAACCACTATTACTTCTAAGAACTTCTAGTGATAGATCTTCATAGCCTTGCTGACCTAATAGACTACCTAACTGACCAATAACTCTTTCAACATCACTACCACTACTAGCACTTCTTAGAGCCTCTACTTGTTTTATTAATACTAATCTACTATAAGGATCAATACCAGCCATAGCTCTAGTATTATCAAGATAGCTAACACCCATAGTATTAAATCTACCTTCTAACTCACTAGCTAATCTCTTGTGTTCTCCCCTTTCAAATAAGTAGTTACTATACTCACTACTATTAGTATAAGCACCACCTCTCATACTACTAAGAACATCTCTCTTAATACCTAGGATAGAAGTAGTAAAATCAAACACAAGACTAACTCTATCAGCCTCACCAACCCCAACCAATCTACTAGCTGGATTAGTAATACCTTGTCTATATGCCATCTCCCCAATCATAGTTGCAAAGATGCTAGTAGTATTATCAATGCTAGACATCTCCACTGATTGACCAGTGTTTAGTTGGCCCTTTGTAAACATCCAATCAATAGCTTGACCACTATTATTAGTAAAGTTGCTATTGTATATCAACTTACCTTCCTTCTGGAAGAAAACAGGACCAGGTTGATTGTTAGTACCTTGTAACATGCCCAACGTATATGTCAATCTACCAGTACTTAGATTCATACCTAACATGCCACCAACATTAATACTAACTTCCAACATTAAAGGGGTGCCAAATCTATCATACTTTCTAGTAATAGACATAGCATCACCTAAGCCTTTACTCATCTCTTTAAGGCTCGCTTCTAGTCTTAATAAATCCTTACTATTACCCTGTTTAGCCCAATATGGTAAACCCTCTATTGATGGCATAATATCATTAGTAACTCTATTGCCATAAGTTAGTTGGTTATATGACATTATGACCGCCTTATTTAACTCTTTAGTCTCATATAACTCCTCCTCTAACAACATAGAGTTCTCATTATTTATAAATCTAATAGCATTTAAGTTATCTAAATAATCCTGATCAGCTTGATTTCTAATAGAAGAGCCAACCCTTCTACCTTCACTCTCAAATATCTCTCTATTAGTAAAGACAACACCCATCTCATCACTAACATATGGATCATTATCATTACCCATTAAATATCTACCATTTAAGCCAACACCCATGTTAGACATAGACAAGTTAGCACTACCAGTGTAGCTAGCAATTTGACTAAATCCCTTACTCTCTCTCTTATAAGCAGTAAAAGACTTACTATGTTGTCTAGGCACATTAGCACCAGTAATATTACCACTTGCTATTGCCAATACTTGATAAGCAGTTAGATCATTACCATTACTACTATTAATACCTAACCTAGCATTCAACTTATTAACTTTATCACTTAAAGTATCAGTACTACTAGTAACACTACTAACAAAGCCCCTGATAGACCCACCGTAATCACTAACAAAGCGGCCATCTAAAGCCATATTAATATAATCCCAAGTAGGCTCAATCACTTGAGATGTAAAGTTCTTATTATCAACAACAATCTTAGTTAGACCCAATGCAACCATAGCAAAGTTCTTCTTCTGCATAGCTTTATACATATCATACTTAGCATCTTGTCTAGTTCTAAAGCCACTATCACTGTCAAAGGTATTCCTATCAAAGGTGCCCATCTCACCCCTTTCAAAGTTATTCTTATTAGGTTTATTAGGATCATCTTTATCCACGTATCCTCTATAACCTAAGTGATTAACATGTAAGAAGTAAGCTTGGTCTAACACCATATTCATTCTAAGATCACCAGTGTATTTACCCACATGATCAAATAAGGTGCCACCAACCTCATTACCAACAGTTCTATCTAAATAGTCAATAGTAGCCTTCAATGTATACATAATGTCAGTGGCATACTTAATATTAGATTGAGTGCTTCTACTTCTAAGTTGATTCTCCTCCTTCTGAGCTTCAACTACTTGGTTATACATTAATGCTGATAGATATTGTTTATAGTCATTAGCCTTTTGATCTCTTAATCTTTGAGGATCAAAGTCTTTAGACAATGTTCTAAATCTTTCTTGCTGCATAAAGAATCTACCAGCAAAACCATTATTACTATAATCTCCAAGTCTTGATCCATTTATGAAGCCCTTACTTGATTCTTCTAAATACCATCTTCTTTCTTGTATTAATTTATCATTCCTCTTAAACATGACCATCATTTCAAAGTTGGAGCCAGCTTTAAACACAGAATCACCAACAGGACTAGTTAAGTTAATACTACCTAAAGATGCAAACTGATTAGTTAGATATACCTTCCTGTGATGAGCGGGGCCAGCATATGTAAAGTTAAAAGCAGCATTAGCAATAGCCTCAGCTTCTACTCTATCTTTATACTTATTAGTAGACACCCACTCATCTACTATCTGATCTCTTAATCTTTTTAACTTTTGTATCTCTAATATATTAGGACCAAAGATAGCAGCACCAGTACCATCATCACTTGGAATAGGAGTACCAACAGTCACATTAATCTTAAAATTAGTATTATTATTTACAACTAACTCTCTATAAATCTTACTAACAACAACATCACTGATAGCCTTATTTTGATACTGAAACGTATCAATAGTAATAAAGTCTTTAGCACTCTCAAACATAGCAACAAAGGGTAATATACCAGGTCTTGTTTGATACTTAACATCATCTAATATTGTCTCTGCTTTCTGTTTATAACTCTTTTCAATACTAACATCAATAGACTTAGTAAGACGTTTAGCTCTACTAACCCCACCACCAGTCAACTCATTAGTCATAGATCTAACTCTAACAAAGTCTAGATCAGTAATAGTTTGACCAGCACCTCTCCTTCTATTATTAAATCTATTCTGATTAAAAGCACTAATATCATCTCCTGTAGCACCATTTTTAATAGTAGGAACAAGACCTCCACCAAACAAGTCACTATCAACTAATCTAGCTAATGTCTCTTGACCTCTAGCCTCTAACCCTTTCTTATCTTCACTAGGTCTAAGCCTATTAAAAGCAGAAGCATAGTTATAAGCTTGATTTATATAATAGTTATCAATCTTGTTAGTACTATTATTACCTAAATACATGCCTTGTTGTCTTAAAGCATCTCCAAATATATTCTCAAATACAGTTTGACTGGCATAAGCTTTAGTCTCAGTAGGATCAATTCTATAAGCCTCACCCATTAGAAACTTAAGACTATTTCTACTGTCTTTCAAGTTATTACTCATACTAGTATCAAACTCACTAAAAGTCCTACTAGTAACCGTTTGACTAATACCATATACAAGTCTATTATCAAAAGCTATGCCTTTATTTGATTGATCAACACCATACAGACCATTAGATATGTCATTATTCATACCTAAAGCTCTTTGCCAATCAGTATTATCTAAGGCCGCCTCATTACTAAAGCCTTCACTGTTATATAAATTAAAACTAACAGCAGTACCTAAAGCACTTTTATTACCTTGTTGTATGTTATTGTATAAACCACTAACAGCCTCTCTTCTAGACTCTAAATGGTATTCAGTATTTGAGAAATAACTTGACATTTAGTTGCTTACTATTTATATTTGACTATTATTACTTTCAATAGTAATATGATTACAAATAACAATAAAACATAAGTAAGCACTTAACTTATATATGTTTATATAAAGTATTAACAACTAATAACAACAAATTAAATGAGTACAGCATCTACCGTATTTGAGATCAAATTACCTTCTGAGACCATTATCTCTTTTAGAACACCAACATACAGAGACAGACAAGTAGCAACTAAGAGATGGAGACAACAACAAACTGAAGTAGGCTGGGCATTAGAAGAGCTATTAGCTTTCTCTATGTTACAAGCAGTTAATGGTCAGCCCATTCAAGCCGCCTTAGATCTAGATATCATTGAACAAGTATCTGACTGGTCAATGAAGGATGTATCATACTACTTAGAAGTATTCTTTGCAATTGCATTCACAGATGATGTTGCTAAGCAAAGAGCACAAGCAGAAGCAAAGGCATTACTTGAGGGAAAGTCAGTAGTGAAATCACAGGTCTCACCTACTACTTCAGCCCCTACTACTACTATAACCGCCTAACACAACATGCTATACAGTTGGCACTTTTATATAAGATGCCAACTGTAATAACATATAGCCATATAATCAACTATGATATAAATCCCTCTGAAAAGTATTACAGAGATATACCACTATCAGAAGAGTTTATATATCTTAGAGAGGCCTTCTTTGAAGAGAACGCTAAGAGGTTCATAGAAGCCTATAACATAAATAACTTCATACAAATAAGTGAGGCGTGTGATATACCATATGGTAATAACTGGTTAGACTTTGATGAGATTGAGAGAAGAGCTTTTGAAATAGCAATTAACAAGCTAAACATTGAAAGACACAAAGCATCTCAAGCTGAGAAGGAAGAATTAAAGAAACAATTTGAATCCTTTAAGCCTCACAAGTCTGGCTTTAGTGACATACCAATGCCCAGTATAAGATTTAATTAAAACATGGCACAAACAACAAAACCAACTAATAAAGCTGGTGCCTCAACATCATTATCTCAACCAAGATCTGCTGAGATAAACATATCTAAATACAAGACAAATCCCCCATTACTAGTAGTGGGTGATAACAAGGTACGTCCTAACACATATAAGCAGTTAGGACGTGCCACATCATTTGTTAGTAATGGAGATTCATTGTATGTAAACACGGGGCCACATCCCTATCAACTAGCAGTATGGGATTACATTAGAAAGAAGGAGCCAATCATATCAGATGGGCTTGATAAGATGACCTTATCAGTACTAGCTAAGATTGGCGCTTATAATCATAAGAATAAAGACATAAGAGCATTTGTAAAAGCCAATTTAAAGAATAAAGTTAGGGCTTGGATTGAGAATATAACCTATACAATGTTATGGTCTGGCAAGTCAGTATCAGAGATTATATGGGAGAGAAGATATGACAAAGATGGCACCCCTCAACTATGGGTAAAAGATCTAATCAACTATCACACATCACAAATAATATTAAGACTGAATAACTATGGAACACTTACACATGGAGAGCAAGTATTAAACAGTCAATTCAACACTGGAGTGTGGGTACCAAGACCAATACTAACAGAGAATAATAAAGCATATAAAGTTGATAGAAATTGCACTGGATCACATGTAAGATTGCCAAAAGACAAAGTAGTATTAGCTTCATACAAAGATGAGGGTAACAATCCACATGGAACACCCGCCTTATATGCAGCAGTAGACTTCTCCTTATACAAGGAAGCCTTTAAAGATATGTACTCAGTTGCTCTTGACAGATATGGCACCCCTCTAATGTACTTTATAGTTCCAGCAACACAAACAACTGAGGACATAGAAGACATTGATGGCACTGTTAGAAAGAAGATGTTTAGAGAGGCCTTACAAGAAGAGGTACAATCACTATCAAGTGGCTCTGTATTAATACTTGAGAGACAAGGTAATAAAGACGCACCAGAGCCTAAAGTAGAAGCATTAACAACAGGTAATAACTTTGGTGATTCATTCATTAATGCTATGAACCTAATGGATCAGAACATGTTACATGCTTTAGGTATACCCAATCTAATCATTAGAGATGAAGGTAGAGGTCTAGGCAGTGGTGGATCATCTGAGAGACAACTAGAAATATTTGACATGGTAATAACACAGATTGCCATTAAAGTAACACAAGTGTTATTAGAACAAGTAGTAGGACCACTTATCGGATATAACTTTAGTTCTGTATTAGTACCAGACGCTGATGATTATGGTGAGTTTGCTATTAAACCTATGAGATATGTTGATTATAAAGTAATGTCTGACAGTACTAAAGTATTAACAGAGGCAGGAGTAATACAACCAATGACTAATAAGAAGGATAAAATGTTTATTAGAAATCAACTAGGAATACCCAATGAAGACGAGGATGAATAGATAATGTCTACAACAACACATACAGTAGAAGAAATAACACAACAAATACAAGGTTTATTCTTTATTGAAGACAATATAAGCTTTACTATTAAAGATAAAACAAAGGGCCAATTCCCTAACTTTGAAACAGACAAACTAACTCTACAACTATTTGATATTGATGGTAATTTATATATAAATCCAATAACATCAAAGCTACTTAAAGTTAATACAAATATATGCATCTATATACCTTATGCAGATACAGTATTAACATTTAAAATAAAACATCCATATACTGATATAAACCTTTTACATGGAGAAGAAGTAGAGATTGAATCATATAACATATATCAAGGTATAGACTAATGACAATAGCACATAAAGACGTACAACCTACTGACAATCATCACCCTTATAGATGGGTATTTAACAATGCAACTGAGAGACTTGCACTAACATCTATTAACTCATCAGAGTTATATAAGAGGGCCTTACAGTTAGATAATGAGAAAGAGTATACACTTATATCTGTATCACCTATTAGATGGAAGGAGTATGGAACAACTAATTCAATACCAGTAACAACTGTTGCTAGACTTAATCCAAGTCCTATTGTTACTGTTACAGCAGGTCTATCATTAGAAAACACATACTCATGTTTAAACATAACATCAACGGCTGATGTAACACTAATATCAACGCCCAATATAAGAGCGCCACTCAACAACGCACAAGAGCTAACAATTCTTAATGTTGGTAATTATAATATAACCTTTCAATCAGAAGAAGATCTAACAGATTCATTGTTAGTACAAACGTTTACACTAACACCTACTAATAGAATTGCAAAGCTAATATATCTAAAACCTATTAACAGATGGTATAAATATACAGATGCCGTTGTTAGTTTTGTGTCTAGTTTTAACAATAGAACAGGAGCTATAACACTTAATAACAGTGATATAACAACCGCCTTATCATATACACCCTATAATGCAGCCAATCCTAATAACTACATATCATCTAACCAAACAATAACCTTATCAGGGGCCATAACAGGTAGTGGAGCTACAGCAATAACAACAACAATACCAGACAACTCTATAACTACAGCTAAACTAGCAGACAACTCTGTTACAACTGCAAAAATTATTGATGATTCTATAACTACAGCTAAACTAGCAGACAACTCTGTTGCTCTAACAAAACTATCAACACAGCCTAATAACACCTTTCTTGCTAATAATAGTGGTAGTAATAGCTCCCCTATAGCTATAACAACAGCACAAGCAAAGACTCTATTAAACATAACAACATCAGATGTTACTGGACTAGGATCATTAGCCTCATTATCATCTGTTGATCTATCAACATCAAATGCCACAGGTGTATTGGCTGCTGCTAGATTTCCAGCATTAACTGGAGACATAACAACTACTGCTGGATCACTAACAACCACCTTATCTAACACTGGTGTAGCTGCTGGTTCATATACAATTGTTAATGCTACAGTAGATAGTAAAGGTAGAATAACAGCTATTAGCAATGGTAGTAATATCGTTGCTGATGATTCAATCACTGAGGCGAAGCTTGCCAGTAATGCTGTGACAACCGCGAAGATTGCTGATGGTTCAATAACTACAGCTAAGCTAGCAGACAGCTCTATTACAACTGCCAAAATTGCTTGGAGTGAGCAGTCGCTTGGTTATCGGAATGTTGTCATCAACGGTGCGATGCAGGTACATCAAAGAGGAACATCAACGGCGAGCATCACGGGCGGCGGCTTAGGCGCATATTACACGGCTGACCGCTATTTGGCTGATGTCGTAAATGTTGGCGCTTGGACTCAAACAGTTGAGAATGATGCGCCGACAGGTTCAGGTTTCCGTAAATCGTTGAAGATGACTTGCACTACGGCTGACACATCTCTCGCCACAACCGACCGACTTATCATTCAACATAGGTTAGAGGGTCAAAACCTTCAACAGTTTCTAAAAGGTACTGCGTCCGCCAAAGCATTTTCTTTGACATTTTGGGTGAAGGGAAGCACCACTGGAACGTACATTGCGGAACTTGAAGACACTGACAACAACAGACAAGTTTCCGCTTCTTACACAATAAACGCCGCCAATACTTGGGAAAAGAAAACGATCACTTTCCCAGCCGATACGACAGGCGCATTCGACAACGACAACGCTACGTCTCTTGGATTGTATTTTTGGCTTGCTGCTGGACCATCACTTACTTCTGGCACACTGCAAACAACTTGGGGTACGACGACCGCTAATCGTGCTGTCGGTCAAACGAACCTTGCTGGCGCGACAGACCGTGCATGGCAAATCACTGGTGTGCAGTTGGAGGCTGGGTCGGTGGCGACACCGTTTGAGTTTGAGGACTACGGAACAACACTTGCAAAATGTCAGAGGTATTTCCTCGTCGCAGGTAATGGTTCTGTTGGCATCTTTAATGGTAGCAGTACTGCGAGATTTAATGTGCGATTCCCAACCCCGATGAGAGCCGCGCCCAGTATCACCGCTGTTGCAGCCCCGAATGCTTTAAACCCAACGGTTGCCGAATCACAAACAGGGTCACAAACAACCGATTTTATCGCGACCGCAGCGGGTGGACTCGTTACAACTCTTGCCGCATCCAAAATCCAGCTTGGAGGTTTTTCATCGGCAACCGACGGTCGTTCCACCAGTCTGTTGAATGATTGCCTCAACTTTTCTGCGGAATTGTGATGTCATTTACCAATGATAGATAATACACTGGCGCACATTTAGGGATTGAAACATGACAACCTTTTATCATTTACCAGTGATAGATAAATACACTGGCGCACATTCAGGAATCATTATTGTGATGTTATCAAATAACACGGTATGGCATATTTCACCAGACCCAGCGAACACTGATTATCAGGCGTATCTTGCTTGGGTAGCGGAAGGTAACACCGCTGAAGAATGGAACCCCGATGCCGATTGAACAGATTGTCGCTAAGTACGTTCCTGAAGACCGTACATTTCGTAACGCATGGGAGTATACCGAATGATTACAATTAACCTAGACAAGGCAAAGCTTATCGCCCATGATAAGCGACGTGCTGCTCGTGCTGAAGAATTTAAGCCTTATGATGAGGCGATCGCCAAAAGGCTTCCAGACAAAGATGTGAGTGACGCTGAGAGCGCACGGCTAGCGATTCGGGCTAAGTATGCCGCGCTTCAAATCCAAATGGATGAGGCGCAAAATGTTGATGAATTAAAGGAGTTGCTGCCATAACCATATAACCCCTATAAACGGAGGAAACCCTAATCAAGCAATACAAATAAAATCTCAAGATGTATCAAGTCAATGGACTACAGGTGGGGCTACAAATATTTCTGTTTTAGTAGCCCCACCTACAGGTGTATTTTCTCATTTCAGCAATAGTATCCAAAGAACTATAAACGCTACCAATATTACTGATGGGGGGTGGGGGTATTAACACTAGGTAGATTAGCTGTTTATAGGGAGCCTATAGATGATAGATTTTGTGAACTTATTGTAACTTAATAAAAAATCATAATTTAAAGAGGTTATATAATTATATAACCTCTTTTTAATCTCTAGTCATATGTAATAAATTAACCTGCTTTCTTCTAAATCCTTGATACCAGTCTCTAAAGAGCATATGCTTACAAGGATTAAATCTATCAGCACAACTGCAACTATTACCATTTACAAAGTATGTATCACCCTTATTATTACTAACAACAAACGTGTCATCTAATGCATTAACCACAATATATCCCTCACTTATTAGTTGACCAGCAATAGTATTTCTAATAACATCCTGTGCATTGTCAATAGGAGGAACTTTATGTATTTTATTATTAACCTCATAGAACAAAAAGCCTTTATCCTCCCCTTCAACTTTAATTTGTACATTCTTAATATAACCATCTCTAATAACTTTACAGATATAGTCATTAATAGCCAAGAATAACATTGGGTTTTTCATTAAACGCCTTCTGGTATATTACTAATAAAATCATCATACAACATTAACATACTTGCTATTATGTCATTATTAAAGTCAGAGATACATATAGAATGTTCAAATACAGACTGACTACCAAACTTAATAGTAGTATAATCAGATATAACACTACGGTTCAATGCATCTTTTATAATTACATCATATCTAATATTATAATTTTGCATTAAAGTATTTAGATTAAAATCATAAATACCACAGTGTAGATTAACTTTGGCGATCTTTAATTTATTAAAAATCTTCTTATTAACTCTATTAGAGATATAACTATGTCTATTATTTAATGTACCTAATTTATATTTATCAATAATATTTACAATGTATGTATATATAAATATAAGACTCATATTATTAAAGGACTTTGTATTGTATTCGTCTTTAGTACTTATAATAATATTGCTAGTATCTCTGACACCATCAATCCCAAATAAATAGTATATAAATGCTTTTGAATATAAACTATCAACAAAATTATAACAATTAATTGAAGACAAAAAATCAATTTCCCATCTATTTATATTTTCCATATCTATTCAAACTCATTAGGCATAAGATCAACAAACCAATCATATATAATGAATAAATTGCCAAGTAAATCATTAAAGTTTTCAATGTTGTATATTCTATTAAACCCACCAACTTTAACCTTATAGTTAAAGTTAATTTTATAGGCTAATGTTTTAGACATATCACCATCAAAGATAATAAATCTTTTTATTAGTTTCTTTTGTAGGGGATTAAGTGTATATACAACCTCAAACGTTTTAATGTTAGATTTTGGTCCTCCTTTGTATAACCTATTAACATTATCAATGTTGATATGCTTACTAGGAATATTAATTAAATGAGAGGGATTAAACAAATGTAAAAGCAAATTAGCCGTTTCAAATATAGTCAATAGAAATAAACTATCATCAATTGGAGAGTTACTATCCCAAGGAAAGAACAACTCTCTTATAAATACATACCTATAATCTCCAGTAAATATATCATCATTAACAGTCTTTGACATTAGAAAGGCTTCTTGCTTATCACTTAACAGGTACAATTCTTTATTAGGGGTTCTACTAAGATCCATTATATGTTTACCCATGTAACTAACTTTTAAATACAAAAAAAATATAAGGGGCTAACTAAAGCCCCTTATTAACTAATAAAATATTATTCACACAATGTCTAAATATTACTTTGATTCAAATATATTAACTTATCAATAACGGCACAATGCTCCTGTAATATGTTACTTGTTGTTTCATCCATAGAGCTAAGTTCTGTTATAACTGAGTATAAATAACTTCTAATAGTTCTTAGGCAATACAGAACAATATTCAAGTTACCATTTAAATCATTAGTAATAGACGCTGCATCCTTTAACAACGTATTAGCAGATGCAAACTTTAGATTAGCTCTAGCAGGAGCCCCAAATGCTCTTATTCTTTCACCCAAAGGATCAATTAAATTATTAATAGTTCCTAATGTATCATCAAAGAGCTCATGCATACTAATAAAGCCTTTACCCTCACTATTCCAATGCGCCTCTAATATTTGTCCATGAGCATCAATATAAGTTGCTATTAAAACATATAGTATAGATACAACTTTAGCCTTAACATCATCTGATAAAGGGTGTTGCTTTGTAAATGTTATATTTAGTGTTTCTTCCATTGTTATTTACTACTATTATTTGTATACTGTATTAATTATATACGTATATACAAAACAATATATGTTCATATATAGTATATAAATGCCTACAAATATATATTAAATAATAATAGTATTAATCCTATAAAATGTAATACAACATATCTAAGTAATGCAGTATCCTGTATTAAACAAAGACTCAATTGCAGCTAACATAACAGAGACAAAAGCAAAGATACCTTTACTTATTAAGGGTAATTGGCATGTACCTGGTTTTGGCTTAATGTCTGTTACTGATGAGTATATTGATACTTTAACTGATAACTTCAAACAAGATGTACTAGGATTTAAACCCTATGCAACATTAGGTCATCCAACTGACTCACCTGATCCAGCATCAATTGATGGAGAGAGAAAAAGAGGAGACTTAGAAGATCTAGTTAAAGAAGGAGAGATTTTATATGGCATATACAATATTAATAAAGAGACATATGATCTACTTAGAAATGGTGATTATGAATATAGCTCTCCTGAGATTCAACAAAACTTTAAGGATAAACAGACAGGCAAAGTAATAGGACCAACCCTCCTAAGAACCGCTCTAACAAACGCCCCTTTTATGCCATTTGGTGATAGTAAAGCAGTACTTTTATCACAGAAGGGAAATGAGACAATTCTTCCTTCAATGTTTATAAAATTATCAACAACTATTGATCAAGAGCAAATAGAAACTTCAGTTGAAGATACAATTAAAGAACCCATAACTGAAGCATTAGTAGAAGAAACATTAATACCCCTAACAACAATAGAAACAAAGATGACCTTACAAGAAGAAGTAAAAGCTCCTGAGAGCTCTAAAAATGAATCTACTTCTATTGACTTAGAAGCCATTCTAAACAGAGTAGTAGAATCACAACAAAAGACGATTGCAAGCACCATTGAAGCAGTAACAACTAAGTTCAATGAAAGCTTAGAAGCTATTAACGCTAAGACCACAGAAGCAGTAACAGCAGCTTTAACTAAAGTAGATGAGCTATCTAGTAAAGTAGAAGGACTAGCAACAAAAGCACAGGAAATTGATAAGACTAGTCAATTTATTACTGCGTTATCTTCTAGTGAAAAGGCTAAAGAGCTAAACTACAAACTTAACTCATTATTTGAGACACAGAGAGTAAGTCCTGCTGCTATTTCATTAGCAAAGTCTATTGTTACTAGCACGGATGCTAACTCTGTTGTTAAACTATCTAGCAAAGCAGGTGATAAGGAGTTATCCTTAGAAGACTCTATCATTGAACTAGTAAAACTAAGTGCTAATATCATGCCAGAAGTTGAACAAACTGGTGCTACTGGTGAGGCCAAAAAAGAATCCTACATTAATAGTTTGATTCAGTCTAACCTAGAAAAAGTAAAAGCAAAAGCCAGTAAATAATAACAAATAATATATAAATCAAATAATAAAGAGAACAAATAATAATGGCATTACAACAAGTTCCATCTTTTAACATGGATGCATATGCATCCCCTTGGGAGACAGTCAGTACTAGCGAGAAGCCAGGTGTACCTTCATACCTAGAACTAGCTAAGTCTTTTCTTCCTTTGGTAGGATCAACCCCCCTTAAAGAGTTGTTTCCCGATCAAACTATTAAGCAACCAATTGTTGCTATAGAGCAGCGCTTTGAAACTAGTGGCACCTTGTTCACACCTGTCAAGTTTGGTGAGCCTGATCAACTACTTGGCATTGCACAATACACCACTCAAAGACGTTATGTTCAACCCTTATATATGAGAGGATCTCATTATATTAGTTGGGGTGATGTTAATATGAGAATCAAAGATGACACCTTAAACGACTTTGAAGATCCACAAGCATATGTTGCTAGACAAGTTGAGAAGCTAGTAGAAGCACATAACTTGACATGGGACGTATATAGAGGTCTAACACTATTAGGTGGTATTAACTACACTGATCCTAGAAGTGGTCAAGCAGTACAAGTTAGCTCTCAAATCCCTGCTCACAACTTCTGGTCTTACAACAATGTTAGTGGCTATAGAGGTAGAAATGAGGCCAATCTATTCAGAGGATTGATTGACTATAATACTCCTCAAGCCTCTACTAGTGGTGTTCCTTGGACTGAACCAGACGCTGCAATTGTATCCTGCATTCAGAAGTTTGTTTATTGGTTTAAAACCACTAATAAGACCAAAGTAACCGCCATGTATATTCATCCTGATCTTAAGATGATCATCAGTGAAAACAATGAGATCAAGATGCAAACTGGGGGCCTTATTCCTAGATTAGGCGCTAAAACAGGTGACAAGCAAGTATTGATTAATAACACTGGTGGCGGCTACCAAATTGAATCTGATGTACTAAGTGCTAATATGGTAGGTTCTATTGGTGTCGGTCCAGAAGGTATTGTATCAATTGCTGGTATTCCTATCAGAACCGTTGAAACTTGGTATAGAGATCCAGTTGATGGTGTCAGAAAGTATCTATGGCCTAGAAACAAGGTTGTATTTGTATCTGAAGCTGCACCTAATGGTAGCTATGAAGCACCTGGCAGAACTCAATATTGTGTATCAGAAGAAAGCGGTGGTGAGCCTGGATTGTGGATGAGAGAACAAAGAGATACTCCTATTCCTTCTGCGCCTGGTATGTATGTACAAATGGGCAATGCTGGTCTACCTTATCTCCTATATCCTCATAGAGTTGCTCACATGAAGGTAGCTGAAATTCAAGATATTAATACTAGAATTGGGGTCCTTGGGGACTTGCAATATGGAAGTTTGTAAGAGCACCAATTAATTAAATAAACTTTATATTAATAAAAAGAGGCTAGATTATTTTCTAGCCTCTTTTTATTATTTATTTAATCTTAATTTTATATCCAGACCAACCTTTATAATAAGAACCCTTTTCAATTAAATCATGAATAGATTGCTTACTTATATTATTATCTTTACAAAATGTAGTAAGATCCCTAAATATATACTCATTACCACTATTATCTTTTATATGATACTCAAATAATCTCCCCCTTTTTGGGCCATTTTTAGCAGTCTCACTTATTATTATATCTTTATCTTTATTTATATCAACTTTATATCCAGACCAACCTTTATAAAAAGTACCTTTATTAATCATATTACCTAAATGAGTCCTACTTAAATTGTGTAGATTACAAAACTCAGTTAAGTTATTAAATACATATTGATTACCTTCTAAGTCAGTTACATGATACTCAAACTCTATTCTTGTTCCAAGTCTTTTAATATCATGTTTAGCCTCTTTAAGAGGTATTTTTCTAACTGCTTTAGAAGGTTTATTAGTTCTACTTGTAATTAGTCTTTGTTTATCTTCGTCACTCATTTTTCTACCTTTAGCAGCCTCACTAATTTTCTTTCTAGCCTCTTCACTATGAGTTTTACCAGACATATAATTTGTACTAGCAGAAGGATTAATATTATAACCATAGTCCCTATCCCAACTCTTATAATAGTCCATCCAATATTGTTCTCTTGCTGTTAACAGAGCAATATTATCAGACCCATCTTCTAACTTTGGCACCACCTCTAACACTTCAAATATAAAGTCCTCTTCACCATATTTATTGAAGGCCTTCTGAAGATAATCATTATCATGTTGATTCCTTCTTAGATTTAGTAGGTGGTCCCCTTTTCTACCATTAAGATATACTGTTTGACCAATATATCTTTTACCTGTTGTTTTATTGGTTATAGAGTATATACCAGCTACCTTATTTCTTGTTCTCATACATTGTTATAAGTATAAATATAAACACTTAAACAACAGATTAATCATCTCCAACTAATATTAAGACTAAACACATCTTTATATATAACTACATACCCATTTTTACTTAGCTCTTTCTCTATATATTCAACATTAGATATAAAGGGTATAACAACATCTGTATAACCATTAGTAGCTCTTTGTCTAATCATATCAGCAACCTTTTGTAACTCTTCATCCCTATCAACATTATTGGCCAACCTATTAGCCTCTTTAGCATTTAATAATGGCAATACAACTTGCTCTTTATTCTGTGTATTATTCTGTGGTTTAGTGTTCATATAACTCCTATATACGTGCCTACTTTGTTATTTAAAGGCCTACATTATATATGACATTGTATTATATATTTATAGACAAAATAAGGTAAGTAGAATAACTTACTAGACAAATAATAAGAGAGAAATAATAATAATGGGATTGTATCAAGTTAATCAAGTCCTTAAAGGCGCTAGAAATAGTGGTGGTCTAAAGACTTATAATCAAGCATCAGTAGTAGAGAAGCCAGTAGCAGCTATCTCTGGTACAACTATTACATTTACTGGAGGCAACCTTGAAGTAGAAGGTAAGTTGTATGGACTATCCACCTTTGACTTTGCACCTTTTGCTGCATTGTTAAAAGCATCAACAACCTATGTACTAAGTGCTGTTCCTTCCTTTGTTGAACCTGCTGATAAGACAGCCGCACAAACTGCTGGTGTTAACTACACAGTTAGCCAAACTAGTCTTGGTGAGTCAGTATTAGCTTACTTCTTAAATCCTGCTGCTGAGACTCAAATTAATGCGTTAGGTGGCTATTTAGCAGTAACTGAAAGAGTACAAGCTGGCACTGCAACTGAAGCAGATTTTAGAGCATTTTCTTTCTACTCCAGTGAAAGAGACAAGCTAGCAGATCCTAGATACACTGGTCAAAGATTACCTATTAGTGGTTTGAAGTATGTACTAACAGAAGTAACACCACAAGATAACTCTAGTAAGGCTAATGCTCTAGCAACCTTCACAGCTAATGACTTTGCTAAGTTTAGAGCAACCCAAGGTGACATTCCTGCTGAGTTAAAAGTACTAGCAACTGCTGCTGCTGTTACCGCATATGAGACACCTGGCAAGACATTCTTGTGTAAGAGAATCTTTGGCTATACATCATTAAACAATGCTAATGCTAATATTGGTGGTGTTGAAGTTGGCGTATATAACATTACAACTGGTGCATTGTTACCTACTCCTTTCACCAATCCAACTGACATTATTACTGGTGCAGCATTGTCTGGTTTAACACACTTTGTAGTGTATGAGTTCTACTACCCATCATACATTGAACCTGGTAATGAGGGCTTCAAAGATAGACCTTTAAATATCCTCTCTGTAAGAGAAGCAAGTGGTCTTGGTAGAATCAATCCAATCTACTTAGATAATCCTTTCAACATTCAAAGATCCGCTCTAATGCAAGCTAAAGCTAGACCATCTTTAACTCTATATAACAACCCTTGTGATCTTGTTAAAGTTACAGTTTCTAGCTTAGGTCCAGTAGTTCTTAGCAATCTTGTTCCTGTTTATGATACACTTATCTAATTAAGTAGATAACTAACAAAGGTATAAAAACAAGACATGTTTGATCCAACTATTAGAGTAAGAGTTATAGCTGATTTCAAATACAAAGATATGTACTACTTAACTGCTGGTACATATCTTAGTTTTGATCTATATGACAGCACAAAGATTGCTGAGCTAATCAGTCTATATAACCCACAGTATGAATATAGGGAGCACATTGAGTTACCAGCAAGAGACAGTCTTCCTTATCATGTTAAGAATCAGTTAGAAGAGACCTACACCTCTAACAAACCAGCAGACGCTAATGAGTATCTACCAAAGAGTGACGTGCCATTCTATGAAGTAGGTGGTGAAACCTTCTCACCTTATGGCATATCACCATATGAAGAAGACAAGCCAGTTGTAGCCCTTGCTGATAACACATATGAGCCAGAAGTAACAGAGCCTAAGTTCCCTGAGATTCAGCCTTCAGTATTAGAGGGAAAAGTAGTAATCAAAGAAGAAGTAACTGAATCTACTGACGTTGCAAAAGACTATGAATATGTAATAGAAGAAGCACCTAAACAAGCTTACAGTGAACTAACAACCGTTATATTAAATTCAACAGAGGATGAGTTAGAGGCTAGATCAGCCTCTGACATTAAAAAGGCAGTATTAGAATTTGATCCAAGTTATGACTATACAAATAAGAAAGAAGCTATCAAGTACATCTTATCTAGAACAGAACAATAACAAATGAACTTTGCACAAGACATACAGAGTAGTCTTGATACAACTAATTTCATAAAGCTAGTAAGGCCTCTATGTGTGCTAACACAAGGGGCCTCCTTTATAGCTGATACTGACATTATCTTTCAAGGGCTACAACAGTTTAATAACATAGGACTTGTATTATCTGCTGCTAAAGATAAAGATAATACACAACTATTTAAGACACCAACAACATATCAAGCGGTATTAAATCTAATAACAAACTCTGAGTATAGTAGTGGTCTTATTAATGTAGCAGCAGAGTTAACAGCAGCAAACATCATTAGATCATTACCTCTTAATGACTCATTAAAGTTAATTGAAAGGGGTAACACATTAGAACAAAGAGCCTATTCAAATTTAGATAGAATTATATTCTTATATACTAATAACAACAGTACTACAACTAATAGTAGTAAAACATCAAAAGAGTATTTCTTCTTTGCACCTGAATTAGACAAAACAACAATACCAGCATCAGCATTTGATGTTGGATTAGAGACTGATATTGTATCTATTGATAATGTTAAGGTTGTCCCATCTATAACAGTTGATCCTAATCATATAGCCTTTATATATTTCAACATATTAAAGTCAGAACCAGGCACACCACCTCTATTAAATGAAGGGGCCACGCAAGTATTTAATGGAGAGACAATAGAGAATATAGTATTTAGACTTACATCTGATATAAATGCTTTATGTACTAGTGTTTATACAACTGGTACTCAAGTATATCCATATTCAAATCTAATAGCAGCACCTACTAGAACCACTGATAATATTACAAACATAAGTCTTAAAAAGAAGGATTTATACCCTCTAACAACAACATTTAAGAATAAAACTGCTAGATTTAATACATCTCTTTACAGTGTTTATATTGAATTTACAGCTAGAAGATTATCTACACTAATAGCAAGTGAAGCCATCATTGTTAGACCTATAACTATACATAAGGGTATTTTAATTACTGGATATGTTGGTACTTACAATAGCAGTACAACATACATCAATAACAACGTTGTTATATATAACAATAATGCTTATAGATGTATTGTATCTAATAGTATTAACATTGATCCAACCAATACTACTAATTGGTTATTATTAGATCTATCAACTATTACTTATACAAGTAGTAATTTAGTTAATAACAAGAATAACTATTTATATGACTACATAAATGGATTAGTAGTAGGAGTACAAAGTACAACCTCATTACTATATCAATCCTTACAACCAAAGGGCCCTTTATCAGCCATAATTGATGTTAATAAAGGTGTCACATCAACTGCATCTTCAACCACAACAAACAAGACAATAGATCACAAGGTTGAGATAGATACATTCTACTTTGGTGTAGTTGATAGTAGTAATCCACAATGCACACAAGCTGGTAAGTTACTATTTAGAATATCAACGTTATCTAATGATGTGCCTTGGATACCTATTAACATAATAGTTGGTGATAAACCAGAAGATGTAGCATTTAAGCTAGTACAAAAGCTATTAGAGTATAGGGTAGCAGATGATACTCATGTTGTAGGAGCACAGATATACAACAATGCAGTCTATATTAATGCATATAAGATATCTAATCCAGAAGTAAAAGTAGTAGTAGATGTTAAGTTTGAAGGGGTAGGGGGTATAACTGTTGCTGCCTATTATCACTTAGAAGCACCACAATCAACAGCATATAACACCTCACCAAGATCAGTTGCAGTAACAACAATACTAAGAATTACTAACAATCCCCCATCTGACAGCAACATTAATAAAGGCGCATCAACTGTTGACATTGGTAAAAGAGGCAATAGTAAGATGAGTAAAGTTAGAGATAAGATTGGAACACTAAACGATGTAACAGGATCACAATATGTATGGAATAGATCAAGTATGTATTAACGTTGCTACACAGATAGCAAGTCACCCTTTGATATTAGCCAATCTAATAACAAATCCAATAACTGGAGAGAAGGTGCCAATTACTAATTACAGATTATATGGTGGGATTGAAACATCAAGTAACACTTTAACATGCGCTGTATATCCAGCACCAATAACATCATTAACAGCAAAAGAGCCAACATCACAGACAGCCAGTGTTATATATAGACCATATACATTAGGGCAAGAACAAGATGAAGTAATGTTTATGATTCATATAAGCTTTTACTATAACAGTGTTACTGCTGGCTCCCAATCAACACCACTAATAATTCAAAATGTGCCTACACAATTACCTATAAATAATGATGAAATACTAATAGAAAATAGTAGAACATTAGAACTATATACAGATGTGTCTATGCATATATTAAGTCAATGCATTGAACTGTTAAGACTAATAATATATGACATTAAGATAGATGATTTAAACACAAAGATTGAAGTACTTAGATCCTCATTTGTAGGAGGTGAGTGGGAGAGATCTCCCTACTTTAAAGAGGTTGTAACAGCCTGTCTAGTAACAACATTTCCTCCTAAAGCATCAAAACTAAGCACTAACATACAAAACATACAATATACAATACAGGATAATAATCAGTGAGAATCCCAGAAGTAATATTTAATGAGACACCATCATTAGGTGCCCCTATAAACACCTCAGCAGCTAATAGAGTTGCCATTATTGGTGAGTTTACAAAGGGCCCTTTAAACACAGTACTTCTTTCAGACTTTAAAGACTTTGCAAGAATATATGGATATGATACAGGTGTTGCCAATCAATCCTTTCAAGCAGCATATGATCAAGGTGCTAGAGAGTTTGGTATTAAGAGAGTTATTGGTAAACCAGTAGCACCAAAGATTGATTTATTGATTGGTGGAGTTGCTACAAAGGCTAACAATCTAACAATTAATTTAAAGTTTATTGGTCAACCAGTAAGCACTGCTACTAGTTACATTGAAACGTTTATAGTATCATCTGGCAGTTATACTGGAACAGCAGATAAGAGATACTTGTTTAAAATAACACAGGGGCCAATCACTCTAAATGCTACATACAATCAAGCAACATCTGCTACTACTATTACAACATCTATTGCTAATGCTGAGAAGGTTGTAATTGGATCTAAGATTGTAAGTACTGAGTCAGGAGTATTAACAGCACCTACAACTACAACTGTAACAGCCGTTGATCCTCTAACTGGTGTAATAACATTATCAGCACCGTTAGTAACAGTAGTTGCTGGTTATGGCAGCTTTACACTTACTAATAAAGCAACATTAAAATGGGTTGTATTACCCATAACTCAATACCCATTTGCTACTAACTTACCTATTGTTACTTGGGGTAATGATAGTGCTGATATTCCAACATATGTTGACACTACTGGAGCAACTATAAGTGGTGCTGTCTTAGGATCAACATTAGATCTAACAACTGATGCTGGTGTATTCAAGTCAATAGCAGAAGGTATATCTCTTAAGTTTAGTACAACTGGAGTACCCATTGAGTTATATCCTGGTGAACAGTTTACTGTTAGAGTTAACTCAACTGAGTATTCAGTACCAGTTGCACAAGGTGCTACAGCATCAGATGTTATTAACAACATACAAGACTTAGTAGGCGGTGTAACCCCTATTGGTATTATTGACAGACTGCCAAATGAACAAGGTGCAAGACTATTCTTATCAGAGGATATTATCAACCAACCAACTGAGTTTTTTGATCTAGATGAGCCTGACAGAGTAACAATTGCAAGTGGCTATAGCTTATGGGTTGACTTAGATGAGGCAGACGGCCAAGTAGTTACTACAGGTTCAGCAACATCTGGCTCCACATCATTGACCGTAGCAGATGCAACTAACATATCTATTGATTCAATTGTTACTGGTACTAGCATCAGTCAAGGCACTACTGTTATTAGTAAATCTGGCAATGTATTAACTTTAAGTGATCCAGTTGCTGCTAACATTGTTGGCGCATCTATTACATTCTCCAACCTAAATGGTATTAACTTTAGTAACTATACAAGCCTAAATAAGACTGGTTTCTCAGCAACATCAAACAATGCTAGAAATGCCTTCTTAACAACATACACTGCTGATGGGTTTCCTCTCATTAGATTCACAGCTATTAGTCCTGGTCAATGGGGTAATAACTTAGCACTTACAATTAATAGCACAGGTAATAGTAAGTTTACAGTTGTAATTGAAGATAAGAATGACAATACAAATGATAAGCAGATTGAATCATTTAGTGTTGACTTGTCTAGAGACGTAGCAGCAGATGGATCAATCACATCAATTGCATCTAGTTATGTCATTGCTGACTATCTACCAGTGTCAACAGGTAGTAATTTATTCCCATCACAAATTGTAACAAGAACACCACAAAGATTAGCACCAGCTAACCTATTTATTACTGATACAAATGACATTAGACATATTAATTATGTTGGTAATTCTAAGCTTACTAACTTGTTCTTGAAGAAGGGCTATGATGGTCCCCTACCAACAGAGAATGACTATGTATCCGCAGTGAGATCATTGGCAGAACAAAGAGTTAACTTTATTGTTGTTGCTAGTGAGTTAGGTGCTAGGACAAGTGTAAGACAAGCACAGTTAGCAGTGGCTAATAACAGTGGTGAGTTAGAAGGTAGAAAGATTGCAATCTTAACCTCTACTAGAAGCCTAACACCTGGTTTAGCAAGAGTTGAGACTGCTGGTATTAACACTGAAAGAGGTGTATATGTAGCAGGTTGGGCAACCTATGGTGGCTCTACTAATACTGGCAGATTCAGCGTTCCATTGTCTGCATTCTATGCAGGTAAGTTGAGCTATATTCCTGAGAACATAAGCCCTGCTGCTAGAAGAAGTGCTGGCTCTATTCAAGGTGTAATTGAGACTGACTTAGATGGTTACATATCTACTAGTGCCAAGCAACAATTCATTGATGCTAAGGTTGATATGATTGCTATTGACCCCGCCTTAGATGGTTATTATGTAATACAAGGTAGAACACTAACAAATGTTACTGGTAAGGATAACATCAATCTAGTTAGAATTAATGACAGGATTAGAAGAGACTTGTATACTAACTTACAAAGCTATAAAGGTGAGACAAACTCTAGAGTTATTAGAGGACAAATAGCCTCTGCTATATCAGCTTATATGACATTACTACAAAGAAGTGGTTATATTAGTTCCTACAATCAGCCAGTAATTGATGAGACTAATAACCCTGCTAGTGCATACTTTACTGGCACCTTAAATATAGCCTTATCATACACACCAATATATCCAATTGGCTTAATTGTGATTACATTAACCAGAGATGTATCTGGTAGCGTTCAAATAGGTTAATAATACAGAGTAAACAATAAATGTTAGACATATATAAAGCGCCAGTTAATAATGTAATATTAGATCCCATTCAAGGCTTTGACATTGCTGCTTGGTTACAAGACTCAGCAACAGGTCAGATAGCCTTGTTTGGTGACTTTCAATCTATTACATTAACTATTAGAGATAGTACTGAAACATATTTACCATTAGGTACAAGATTCCCAGTTTATCTAAATGGTGAAGTTCAAATAGCTTTTGTTATTGAGCAAGGTCTAGTTGATATGAACTTCATGCAAAGAACCTTTGGCGTTCAGAACATGGTAAGAGAGCAACTAGTAACAAGAGGCCCTAGATTCCAACTAACCTTTGATGCTAATGCTTATGAACTAGCACAGAATTACATTGGACAAGGAACCACAGCCCCAGGCATTCAATATAGAGGTGGTGGAACTTCATTCAATCAGATTGTAGGTGGTTCTAATGCCAGCTTTGCAATAAACAATTTAACACTTGATCCATCAGCTACTAACGCTTCAAGTGGCATTAACAATCAAGCTTTACCAATCACACAAGGTAGATATGAGTTACAACGCTGTAAGATTGACTCTCTATCAGTTGGTATCATGCCTGGTAGAAGGGTAATTGCACAACGTTGGGAGGGAGTAGCAGAAGGTATTAGATTTATACCTCAGTCACTTCAAGACTTTAGAAGTCAAAATGGTGGTAGAAGTCCAGCCTTTAATGCTCCTAGTGGCACCGCTCTTAGCTCCAATTCTAATATTCCTCTAACATCTGGTGGTTTAAGACCTCAAGTATTTGGTGGAGCAGGTGGTGGACAAAGCCCAACTATCTAAATAAAACAAACAAACAAACTTATAAACAAAATAAAACAGTGTTATTATTAAAAGTAGTAACACTGTTTTATTTTGTTTAATTAACTATGAATATTAATACAGATAGAAAGATTATTGTATATACAAATATAAATGACAAGATTGATATTGTGGGCAGTTTTAATGTATTATCTGTAACACTAAGATCTGCTAATAAACAAGATCAATTATATTATAAAAACGATAATTATATTCCTCTAATAGGAGAAGATATAGTTGCATTTGTATTAGAAGATGGATATTTAGATGTAGAGTATAATTATAGTTTTAAAGTAGTAAATGGAGAAATTATTAGATCACCTAGGTTTAATATAACTTTTAACTCCTCACCACTAAATCTAGCAACATTTAAACCATTAAATAATAACAAAGGTAGATATGAACTAAGAAGGTGTAAGTTCGGTAGTTTTATTAATGGTAACTTAGAAGGTGTATCTGATCATTTAAAATATATAGAAGATGAAACAGTAGAACAATTTATAGAAAGGGCCAAATCTAATGACTGAACAAATAAAAGATCCAAGAACAAGTTGGGAGATATATGGTTATACAACAGACCCAACAAACAATAAACAGGAGGTTGTTTTATATGGTATGGAGTTTAAGTTAGACCAACTAAATAAAACAATAACAATAGAGAGATGTTTAGTATCACAAGATATATTAAAACACTTTAAGGTTAAGAGAGAAGACTCTGAACAAATAAGTAACCCACCATTATTTACACTTACAACTGAACAGTATTATGTAGAAGATCTTAGAGGCTCTATTATAAATGGTAGGTATGAACTAACTAACTGTAAGATAAAGATACATAAAGTGTCTTTAATGCCTGGTAGAAGGGTTATAGCTTATGATGTTACTTGTACTTATGATGAGATGATATATTATAAAGAATCAGTTGAAACCTTTATTGATGAGATATTAGCCATTAATTAAGCACACAATATATAACTTATAAAGACTGTACTATATACTAATAAGTACAGTCTTTTTACATATAAACATATACAACTAATAGGAGAATAGATGGCTAAGTATTATGAGGATGCAGCATCAACACCAGTGTTTGCAGTCACCTTTGTAAGTAATAGAGATGGCATTGTTAATAGCACAGATGGACAAGTAACAACTAGTAATAATACTAATACAAACACACAAAATAGCAATCAAGCTAAATCAATAGAAGATATAACTAACGCAGATTATAAATTCTCTAGTGATAGCATTAAACAGGGTTACTTAGTAAAAGTTGATAGAGTAAATAGGTTTAAGTCTCAGGTTATTGATCAATTTAAAAGACAGGGAAGAACAGTAACATCTAACTTTAAATATGTAGCAGGTCTTACACCAGAGATTGAGGAATTTCAAGGCTTTTCTTTAGATGATTTAAGAGCTGATTTATTTACATATGTTGATACTAATATGAAAGGTTATTTACCTAGTAACGTTACTGCTGCTACTGCGGTTGAACAAGATATAAAATCTAATACAGCATCAAAGATAAAAGACACTGAATACTTAATCTACTCTAACTTACCCATTGTTAATGTTGGTGGGTCTGACTTATCACAGCAATCTAATTGGTACCTAACAGAAGCAGAGGTAGAGCTAACTAGAGATTGGCCCATTTGTAAGGCTAAGTTAGTAGTAACTTGTAAGCTTAATGATGATGGCACTATACCCTCTATAGTAGAGGTTGAGAAGGGCTTTACATATGGTAGAGAAAACAATCAATTAACACTATTAAAGAACAATGAAGGCCGCCTCTTATCAGCAGATGATGAAGTAAGAATATATGCTGGATATAAGAGTGAACCCTGTATAAGTATGAATGACTTAGACGACTATCCTTATAGCTTTTCTACACTAAAAACAAATAAACTTGATCCAGAGAAGGACAAAGATACTATTAAAGAAGTACAATCTTTACAAAAACAAAAAGAGGCAATACAAGATGAAATAAACAAATTATATAGTATAAACTTACCCTTTATTGGAGATGCAAAAGGCAGAGAGTTATTTGGTAATAATGAAAAGTTATTAAAGGATTTAAATACTAAACTACAAGAGCTTGAGCTTCAGATTAATAACTTACAAAGAGATAAAGGTATTCAAAAAGCAGATTATACAGCAGATAAAGACAAACTAGCTCCTATATTCTGGGGATTCATAGACACTGTTGACTTCATTGGCAGTGCTAATTCAATACAAATCATATACAACTTAAGAGATAGAAGTAGAATACTAGCTGACACTAAGCTTATAACACTACCCTATTTAAATGAGAATAAGGGTGAAAGAGGTACCTTTGAAGGGCTTAGACATAAGACATTAGAAGGTGTATATAGAGCTGCTAATGGTGGCATATATCTTGATAATAATTATAAGTCAGCATCAGGATTAGAATGGAGAAAGGGCTTTAATGTTGGAGAGGTCATAACATTATATGATAATAAGATTGACTTAAATGATCCTGATAAGAAGAGAAGGATTAATGATCAAACTGCTACCATACAAGAGATATATACAGACGCATTAGCAGAGCAAAGAATTAAGTATGCAGCAGCAATAGAAGATCCTAGTAGATGGGTAATAGCTAATACATTCTTATCATCAACTGATATTAGTAGTAACAATTATAATGACTATGATCCTTTGTTTCATATATGGACATTAATGCCGCCCCTTGTAAGTGGTAGTGGTGCTACTAACATGCAAATAATTAATAAGAGTCCGTTTGAGATATTAGGTTATATGCAAGTAACAGAGGTTATGCCTATTGACTGCTATGCATCACATGTTAATGGGCATTTTATATTTGGCCCAAGGATACTTGATACTAGTGGCTTAGATGATCCAGATAGAGGTAATAGAACGTACTTCTTCTTTGACTGTTTTGACAAGTTACCAGAGTCAAGATCATTGATTAAAAACATAAGAGTACAAACAAGTACTATTGGTGTTTATAACAGATTTACAGTGGCTAGTGCTGACTTTAACAATGCTACTAACGCATCACTTGGGGACCTATTAAGTATTGTTGATATTACACCTGTTAATACTAGAAATAGAAAGGTGCCAATCAAGCAACATATTATAACTGATCCTAAGATTGCAAAGGAGAATAATAAAGAAGGGGCAGCACAAGCCTTAGCACTAACAACAGCATCTAACATGGCTAGAGACAATACTACAATCATATTTAAAGTGTTAGGTGATTCATCCTTCTGTCCAGGTGAAGCTGTTAGAGTGTTTAACACTGTACTTCATAGTAAGAATGTATTTACATTTAATGGTCAAACAGCAACATCATCTGCCTTCTTAAAAACCTTATACGACAAAGTAGAAGAGCTAAAGAAGAAGAATGGTGTTAAACAAGTTGATGGTAACAAGAAGATTGCTAACTTATCTCAAGTGCTAGAGGAGATTAGAAACAATAGTGGCGCTCTTACTGATGATTTAAACAACGCATTACCAATGTATAAAGTAAGAGCCATTACACACTCATTAAAAGCAACAGGTGCTGATGCTGGCTTCATTACAAAGATAGTAGCCATTGCTGACATTATATAAAGTACAACAGTAATAAGAACAATATAAGTAGTATTAACACATGTTTATATATAACAACTATGTGTTAATACTACAACAAATAATAAATAAAACATATGCTAGAAAACCCCTTATACAATCCTGGTGGATACTTTACAAACCTACAATCATTTGCTGCCATATCTAACAATTGGACATCAATTGGAGAGATAGTTAACTTAACAGATGATGGTGAGTATCAGAGCCACTTAATACAAAGATATGATGTGCAAGTATATAACATGGGAGGAATGATAGTTAAGGGTTGTATACCAGTAACTAATAACTTCAGTGGTAACGGTGTAGGTGAATATGCAACTTATAAGGTGGGTGATGCGGTTATAGTCACATCACTATATGGTAGTTATGACAGCGTTGTAATATTGGGTGCTGTATCACTTCCTGGTAACATGGATGTCTTCATGGGTAAAGACACAGAGAGATATAAGTTAAGACAACTACAAGCTGATAATACATACGCACCACAGCCTCTAATAACACCTGATAGAGCACAAAACCCATCAGCCAATAAGATAGCTATTACATCTACTCAGATGGATAAAGATAGTTATAAGAATACAGACTTATTAAAATCATCCAGTGATAGAGTGTCACTTGTTAGAGAACAAGGACTACCTAATGGCATTGAAGTTGATAGTGGATTAGGTGACAAGGGTACATACTTTAGAGGTGTTGAGTATAAGTATATAAATGGTAACTACTATCAAATTGTGGTAGCTGATAAGGAGGACAAATGTGCTAAATCAACTAAGGTTGCAATGGTAGCATTAGACAAGGCTAAGAAGCTAAAAGAGTTAGGCGGTCAACCTAGAAATAGTAACAGTTTAATTGATACTAGATATAGAGCAGAACAATATCAAAGACTACATGATATAGCATTAGAGACTGCTAAGAAATGTAATACAAAGGCAATAGCAACTAAGCAAGCAATTAATAATGTAACAACTACAAACACTCCTACAAGTGGCACCAAAGTACCAGCTAACTACAAACCTAATGAGAGTAAGTTAGATGTTAAAACATCAGAGCCAAGATTAACACTAACTAGAGATCAAGTTATAGGGTTTGTATCTAATAAGCAATGGAATAATAGTTTACCTAAAGATCAAGAGATAGCCGCTATAAGAACTTTATATTTATACTATGGATTAAAAGATGATACAAAAGGACAAGTGACTCAACCTCTAATTGATAAGATATTAGCAGATCCTGACTATGCAACTTATAAAAAGACTAATAAATAGAGTAACAAATAACATGTTTATAGTAGTACTACATCAAACAACATCAAGTGCTAAAGACTTCTTACAAGCAGCACCAACAGCGCCATTCTCATATCATTTATTCATTGATATTAATGGTAATACAACATACTTAGTTGAATCATCTAGACAAGCAAAAGCCTGTGCTAATTGTCTAGTAGATGGTATAACTAATGTGGATCAACAATCATATCAGATATGTTTTGAGTCAACAGATGGCACCTTATCAGGCCCTCAATATATGTCACTTGGTTATATATTATCTCTATTAGATATAAGACTTAATAATGTATATATACACTCAGAGATATCACCATCTAATGACTTGAAGCTAATTGATAAGGATAAGATTATAAAGGCTTATAATAAGTTCTTACCTAACAAGACTATATATACAGGATTAGAGTAATGGCTAGAACAAGAAAAGACTATGAGGCCCTATTAACTAACACCAATGTTGTTGCATACTTAAATGCTATTAGCAAAGTAGAAGCACCTACATACTATACTGCTAATGGTGGAACAACATATGTACCAACAAGTCCTGCTCATCCAAATGTAATTATTCCACCTGGAACATCAGCAGCATTTGGTAGATATCAATTTGTGCCTGGAACGTGGAGTGAAATACAAGCTGGATTAGGACCTTTAGATATAAGAAAACCAAGAGATCAAGATATAGCTGCATTATATAGAATGGATTCTCTTAGGGGTACATTAGATAATGTGATAGCTGGTAATTGCATTGCAACACTTGATAGTAACTCAGAAGAATGGGCAGCACTGCCTAACTCTTCTTCTGGCTTTGCTTATAAGGGTCAAGGTAGTCAATATGATGCTCAATCATTTTGTAAGTTAGTTGATAGTTTAAAAGGAACAACATTACCAGGAGGGCCTCTTGTTAACAACAACACACCCACCCTATCTAACAGTAATACTAACAACAACTTAAGTAATCAAGGTAGTACCAACTTTGCAGATATAACATGTCCACCTATTAAAGAGGATGATTTATATAGAGCTAACTTTCAAATAAGTAATCCAGGATGTAAGATAACAGGTTTAATACAACCATTAACAGGAGGATCAACTAATGGGGCCACAGTTAGAAGTAATAGTGTAACTAATAGTGGTGTTGGCTTCTCTATTAATAAGCAAGGCTTTGGTAGTTGTACCAGTCTAAGAAGTCCATGTAACTTATCGGAGGTTGTATTTACATCTGGTTATGGGTGGAGATGGGGTAGAATGCATAATGGAGTTGACTTAGCAGGGCCAATTGACACACCAATATATGCAGCATCTAATGGTAAGGTTATATTTGCTGGTTGGCAAGATGGATATGGTAATAGAATAGAGATTATGAGTCCTGAGAACATAAGAACAACATATAGCCACTTAGAAGCTTTTAAATGTGTAGAAGGACAGCAAGTACAAGTAGGACAACAGATTGGTGACATGGGTAGTACTGGCTTTTCAACTGGACCACATTTACACTTTGAAGTTGACTTAGGTGCTGGTTATATTGATCCACAAGAATGTATTAGATTCTAATAATAATTAATAATAACTAATTAATAATAACTAATAATAACAATGAACTACATAGAAACAGAAGCATATTCTAACTGTTGTACTGAGTGGCAGTTTTATTACAATAAGATATTAGGAGACGCTGGCATAACACCTCTTAAAAGAGACCTAATAACCTATCTTATAACTCCTACATATTATAATGACAACACTGTCTATTTTGATTATAGAGGCTCTATAATCAACACTCTTATAACATCTAATATTACTAATTATAAGACTGCTTCATCTTATGTATTACAAATGAAACAAGATGAGGATAATTATATATTTAACACCTATCCAACTAAGAATGAATACTCAATATATGATGTTATATTCTTAGTTGCTAGGATTAATAACTGGTCAATAGATGGTCAACTGTTATTAGATATAAGGGCCACTCAATACAATACAAATTTAATAATAACTAATAAGTATGAAGCATTAAAACAATTAGATATATATTTAAATACAAATATAGCTGACACTTTATTTGGCTTATATCAAAGAACATACATAATAAGATAACAACATGTATAAACAGATAAACGTATTACCAATAAACATTAATAATCTAAGTAATGATCAAAAGGTTATAGTCAATGATTTAGCTATAACAATGAATCAATCATCTAATAACTTGTATAAACTATTAACACTATTTAATGAAGCAACAACAACTATTGGTTTATACAAGCTTATATATAAGTTAGAAGAGATACTAATAACATTAAATATTATAAATACTATTGATTCTAATACATATGATATTAGAGAACAATCAATAGGTAATAAGGAGTTACTATCTATTAAAGAGCATTCAATTAGAATGTTTAACAATGAGAGAAGTTGGATAACAAGCTATGGATCATTGGGTTATTATCTAGGTTTTATAACTACTAAGAATGCATCATACTTATCACCATCAGAGCAGTCATATTATTCTTGTCTATCACTCATTAAGTTATATTCTAATTACAATGACTTAGGACAAGCAATACAACAAGATGATAAACAGTATGATGAGTTTATATATAAATACATATCAACTGTCATTAATAGGCAACCAGATGTAGCCACAGTTATTAGACATTTAAAGATATTACATAATTACAACTTGTCCAAATACGGGGCCATTTATCTACTAACTAATTTTAAACAAAGACAACATATAGACTTTATATTTCAAACAATATCTATCAACTATATGTACTTCTTAAGAGATGTATATAAAGCTATAAAAGAGGGTGAGTTAGTTATTAATGATATACCACTAGAAGAGACTTTAATAGACCCAGTAGAAAGCTTATATAAGTATAATGATGAGTTGATAGGACCAGGAGGTATTAATACTCTTACAGTCCTACTAGCATCTAGTCTAATAAGAAGGGCTCATTATTTATGTAATAGAAACTATATAGACAACATAGATAGAATAAATAATCTAATAATAAAGGCCACATCTTTACTATTGTTTAGTCCTATAACTAAATCAATAGGAGAAGAGATAAGTCAAATAATAACAAGGGAGATACCAATATATGACAACAACATTTAGTGAACTAGACAAGCCAACAATACAATTAGATCAACTAGATAAAGTAACCTTTGATGGTACTGTCTACAATGAAGTTACTAAGTCTGCTGATAATATTTTAGCAACAACACAATTAAACAGTAATTTATCCTATGACAACTTCTTATTACACTCATCTAAAGAGTGGTTATCAACATTAGAAGATATAACATCAGATCTTGTTAAAGAGACTAAAGACACATCTGATAGGATTAAACAACAAAATAAAGTAATAGATGGCATCAATAAAGCAGCCCCAGATGCAGCCCCATTTAAAGACACATCTGCTAAGCTGCAAGAAGGAGTTAAAGACTTATCAGAGAGTAGCAAAGCAATGGCACAAGTATATGATTATACAGGTGCTATTAACTTCATATCAAGTACAAGTGTTAACACAGTTGCTGGCTCCATTGTTAGTACTAGTGACCTAGGTATGTTTAATAGAAGCCCCTCTATTACAAACATTGCTAATACAAAGGTAGATAAGATATCAACCTCCTTTCAATTTAGTGACACATCATTAACACAAGATGACAAACATATAACAATTACCAATCAAAGAACTATTAGTGCTAGTGATGACAATAAGGTTGTATCTAATACCACATCAACTACATCATCTGATAATAAGACAACTGCTGTTAACAGTCATCAAGTAGTAACTAATGAGCAAGCTTTATATAATAACACAACAACAGTAGTAGCTAAGGAGGCTGCTATATTTGGTAGTGGAGGACCAACAACAGTAATAGGACAAACAGGTATAACAATAGCTGCTGGTCAAACAAATAAGACAACAGCATCAGGCGCATCAACAGACCCAGCACCAACTGAGATATTACCAGAATTACCACCTCCTAATATTGAATTATTATCAATAGGAGATATAACATCAAAGGCTAATGGTAGCTGCATTACAAGTGGAGATACAATTGGTAATAACTGTAATAAGTTTGGAGTCATATCAATTGACAACACTCAATCTTCAACAACAACAGCTATTACAAGTAAGGCTCAAACGGTAGTTACTAGTGATGCTTTAACATATAATGGCACACAAAACACTGGCATACTAGTAACACCTACTGCCATATTAGCAGGTACAGGATTAGCACCACTAATACCAATACTAGGAGAAGTATTACCACCAATTATTATTGACTTGCCAGAGTTACCAGAGTTTCCATTTGGCAGTTTAGCAGACTTCTTATCTAAGTGTTTACCATTCAATATTGCCACACCAACTACTATTAATAATAATAGTAGTACTACTAACACAGATATAACCACAAGTGTTGGTAATGGAGAAATAATAACCAGCCCTGTTCTTAATCCTGCTGAGCCTCCACCATTAGAAGTTGCACCAGAACCTCCATTAGTTGTATTAGAGCCGCAGTCTAGTACACAACCAACCACACCAACATTAGATGAGCCAGTTGATATATCATTAGAAGATCCATTAGTACAACCAAGTAAGACATCTGAGCCTGCTAGCAATAAACAAGTAAAAGCTAATAAGACTGATAGAGCAGTTGATGAGGCACCAGTTCAATCTAACCAAACAAAGAACAAACAACATAATACCAAAGGTGTAGTAATAGCTGCTTCTCAATTAGGCATATTACATCCTGTATTACAAAGACCAGAGGATGTTATTAATCCTAATAAAAACACCACACAATCTACATCTATAGTGCCTGAGATATCACCACAACTAACATATGGTGAGTCATTAAAGTCAATAACAAACTTACAACAATTTGAAGTTGTTCAGTCATTTAGTAAAGACATTAGACCTTTTATAACAGGTAATTATAGTGACTTTACAAAGGCAATTGCAATAGTAGAAACAAGTGGAATAACTATTAGTACTGACTACCCAACAACCATTAATAATATATTATCTGATAAGTCTATAGTTAATCAGATACAGACATTTATTAACACTAAAAGACCAATTGGACAGGGAGGACAACAGCCACCAAACATACAAGATGATATATCTAATCCTATATCAGATCTTAATAGTGGTGGCAATAACTTTAGAACGCCTGCTACACCTGGACAAGGCATATTAGATACTATGACAGTATTAGGTGAACCATCAACTACAACTAAAATGTCTATACTAAGAACAACTCCTGGTTGGTTTAGTAATAATGATCAAATAGCTAACATTGATCCTAATACTGTAACTGACTTTAAGTTTGGGGATGAACTAATTGATAATGCTAACTTAGCTGGCATATCAGAGTTATTAAATAACAAGTATGTAGATACTATTAAAGGATTAATACCAGATTCTAAGATACAATCAGCCCTCTCATTAACACAAGATATAGCTGCTGGCAGAATAACAACACCACAAGAGTATGCAAGAGCTATTGCTAATGTAGCAGGAGGAGAAATAGCAACATACATAACATATGCTGAGCAAGCATTTAACATATATCAACAAGTAGAACAGGGCAACTATACAGCACTATTAGATATACCAGGAGTATCTAATGTATTAGGCAGTAAAGGCACAGCAGTAGCATCAAAGGTGTTATCTCTAATAAGTAAGAAGAACATAACTGATAAGGATATATATGATGTAGCTGGTAGTATATTCACAGCATTAACAGGCATTGGAATACCCTTATTAGATGAGCTAGCTAAACTACTAGGATGTATTGACTCATTAAAACAAACAGAGCCCTTTCTACAATCAATATCTAACCCAGACTTACAAGACATTATTGATTATCTACCTAGAATAATACAATCAGCAAAAGATAATAATGTTGTATTAAATATAAACCCTGATAACTCTAGAATAATACAATCAGCAAAGGATAATAATGTTGTATTAAATATAAACCCTGATAACTGTGGTCAAGTAATAGAGTTATCAGCAGAAGAAGCAACTATAACTGTAATAGAGATTGGGCCATCATATATTAAGTTCAAGTTAGATAGTAGAGATCTAATAAGATTTAACAATAATCCATTACCAGACATAGGAACATATGTAAATGTATACTCAGAGTTCTACACTGATAGAGTTACAAATAAAGTCTTATTACCTTATAAAGTTGGGACTCAATTCACATCTAATATCATTGAATATGTAATTACAAGTAGAAATGGAAGTGAATACACAGCAACTCTTATAAATACTAATACTATATTAACCTTAGAAGATAACATCACAGGCAGTCTATATGAGTATAGATCTATAGACATTGGTAATAGATTAGCACCTTACATACTAGACTCATACATACTTTTATAAGAGATAAAATAACATGTTTATACCAGCTACTAAATACATAACAGAAGGATTTGCCATATATCTAATACCTAAAACAGATAGTCAAATAGCCACTATAAAAATTACCTATTCAGATATTAATCCAATACTAGATTGGCTCAAATGCAACAAACAGCTAACTATATATGAGGAGGACATATTAATACTAAGAGAGCCAAGAATAGTAACTATTAATTACACTCTTATAAAAGGCTTTTACACCATAGATGTATCCTACAAACAAGGCTTATACATTGTTGATAATGAATCAATAACAATAGGTCTAGTAAAAGATGAAAAGACAGTGCATATTAACTTTCCACAATCAGCATATAAACTAATATAACAACATGTTTGATATAAAAGGTACTACAGATATTGAGTTAGATAATAGAGGAGATATAATACTTGAGACAACACCTAACTCATTATTTAGAAAGGCATTATTAACACCTAAAGGTTATATATCATATGAGTATGCTCCTGACTCTACTATTGATAGTAACTATGGTAATAATGTTTATTACAAGATTAGAGAGAATATAAACACTGATGTAATAGCAACATTAAATGATGATGTTAGAGATGCTGCATCCTATGTTAATGTGCCAACAAAGAACATACAAGCATCAGTTGATTCTTTAGCAACTATAAACTATCTAATAACATATACAGACACATCTACACAGGAGATAACAATAAATGTCTAGAACAATTGAACAGATATTAGATGATATAAAACTTCAGTTTAGAGATGGCCCCTTACAAACAGCAGCTAATAACAGGGGCAACTTATACTCTTTAATAAGGGGTATAGCTATATCATGTTATAACCAAGAACAAATAATAGAAGAGTTATTAAATACTAGACTAGTAACAACAGCATCAGGTGTTAATTTAGACATATATGCTAATAACTATGGTCTTATTAGAAGACAAGGTACAAGTGCATTTGGCTCTGTTATTATTAAGTCAACTGAGGATTTAGTATTGCCATCTAGAACATTACTACAAACACAAGATGGACTATTAACCTATGAAACAGTGGCAGCAACAAGACTACCAGCTAATAAGGAGATAACGGTTGACATTGCATCTATATCTAAGACCTTTGAAGCAAACCTATCAGCCTCATCCGTTCTTATATCCCCTATATATCCAAAGTTATTTATTCAAGTTGGTAAGTTTAGAGATACTAGTAATATTATTATTGGCTCATTAAGTGGTGGTTCAAGTGTTGAGTCTGATAACTCATTAAGAGATAGGTTATCTATTTATATTAATAATAAAGGCATAGTAACCCTGCCATCTATTAAAGCATTAGCACAGAACTATGTTAGTGATGTCTACTTTGTTGAAGGAAGACCAGCCCCAGGATATACAACAATATATGTAAACACACAAGATCAATTAACAATTGACCTACTAACTAATAAGTTAAATGAGATAAAACCTATTGGCACCTTATTAGTAATTGAACCAATACAATACCAACAAGTAGATATTATAGTAGAAGTGACATATACAAATAACATTACTGACTCCTTATCTATTATTAACAGTAGTGTTAAACAAGCTATAAATATATACTTTAATAGCTTGTCAATTGGAGATACTTTAATATTAAATAACTTGTCAACTTTTATTAGTTCATATACTGGATATATTAATAGAATAGTTAAACCATCAACTGATTTAACACCTCTAATTAGTCAGTATTTATTGATTCCAAATGAGGTAAAAATTAATGTTAAATCAAAGTAATTACTATTTTAATTTACTACTAACATATTTAGATCAGGGCGGTAATAATATATGGTGGTCAACTAATAAGATTAAAACAACAAAGCCTACAGCACAACTTGTTGTAACTGGACAAGGTATAGAAGATGGATGTATAGAAGAGGATTGCATCCCTATTTGCTCAGAGATTATAGAGAATGAGCAGCAGATATTAGAAGAGATAGTTGGCACCCAACAATTAATATATCCAACATTTAATATATCTAATACACTATCAATTAAGTTAAACAACTTATATCTTATAGACACGCCAAACTACATAGAAGATGAGTGTATTGAATCAGAATGCATTGAAGAGTTTGGTATATGGACAAAGGCTATAAAAACTAATAATAAAGTTGTAGTTGAGGATGAGACGTACTATTTCATAAAAGCTAATATTGATGGATATGGTTTTGCCTATATATATTCCATATTCTTAATTCATGAAGAAACAGGAGAAGAAATACAAATAGTAAAGAACAAAGGATTATTATCACCTAATATTACTATTGAATATGAAGTTCCACAGGGATTTAACGTTGCTCTTGTTATAACTAAGTTCAACATAGAAGAAATAGTAACAACATACAAATTTGTATCTAGCCCTTTATATTTAAGATCAAATTTTAATACAAATATTGTTTGGGGCCCCTTATATCACAACATAGAAGAAGTATTACTAACAATAATATATCTATTAAATACTGATCTAGATATAGAAGATGATAATAGATTAATATTATATAAAACAAAACAACAAGTACTAACAAATATTCTTCTTCAAACTATACAATCAATTACTACTGATAATAGTTATAACTACTCATATATAAAGAATAAAACTAGTCCATCTTTATACAATTTACTAGTAACAAATAACACTGAAGTAATAGATGATATAAGTATTAATCCCGCAATATATGAGACTCATAATTACATAAAAGAAGAAGAGTCAGATCTTATTATATTGTTATTAACTATTGTACTAGCTCTAACTAATAGCCCTTTACTACAAATTTATATTGACAAAACAATCTCTATTGATAGTTATAACTTAAAGGAGTTAGTATTAAAAGTAATAGCTTTAACTGAAGCTTATAAAATAACTAAGGATATATACATATTATCAATTGCTACAACTACTATAAATCAAATAGAAAAGAGATTTCTAATAACTAATAACAAGTACATTGAATCTCTAAATAATCCTATACAGACAATAGAGTCTAAGATTTATGGCGATTTGTTTAATTACTATATTAACAAGACAACTATAACTACTAAAGATTATATTGAATCGGAGATAACCTATCTAGCTAATATCAACCTGTATTTGACAGATGCAAAACAAATAATAACGAATAATCCTATTCATCTATTACTACTTAATCTAATAGAAGCATCAATATATAAGCCAAACCCCACCTCTCTAATAACTACAGTTACTAACATATCAAATACAAGTTATTTATCATCTAATATATTTGAATCTTATAAACTACATAAAAAAGAAGTAATAACAACATTTAAAGATTCTATACCAACTGATTTTGGTTGGTTATCTTCTTCTACTCCTATACTAGACCAAATAATAGAAGCAATAACAAAACCAATAATTGATTTATATATTCACTCTAAATATATACAAGATAGTTATATATATAAAGAAGCCCTAATAAATACATATAAAGGATTATTTATCAATAGTAAAGAATTATTACCCCTAACTTTTACCAACAATTTAGGACTAATTAGAGATAGCTTATGGCCTGGTAAGTATAGTAATAGCGTTGATTTAGAAGTCAAAGGATATATAGATGAAGACATTTATGATAGATATAACAATATAAAAAGTCTAGGTATTGAGACAAATCTTATATCTACTATAGATCTTCCAGTTATTAATAATTTTGATACGTGCATTGATATTATTAAGAAAGAGGACTTTAGATGTCAAGTTGACATTAATGGTCAGTTAATACTACTAACAGATGGACAGTGTGATTTAGCGCCGCCAGTACTATGAATATTACTACAAGAAACAAACTATCCAATAACGCAAGAAACATCAATTCAAGACAACATATTAATAGAAAGTAATGAGTAACATAACAATTCCTGAGTTACCCTTAGTAACAACAATTCCTCTTAATAGCCTCATACCATTTGAAAATATACAAAATAATGAGACACAAGCTACAACCTTATCTACAATCCTATCTAATGTTGTTCCTAGTACAAAGTTATATATAAATAATGTATTATCTGGCACCTATCCAGCTTTAAACATAATAGCTGGATCTAATATAACTTTAGCTGGATCTAACTCATCTAATTACTATAACCTAACCATTAATAGCACCATACCAAACCCCCTATCAATTGCTAATGTTGGAGGAGGCATTCAATTATATAAGAACTTTAATACTAATTATAACTTTAAGACGTTAGTAGCAGGTTCTAATATATCTATTACACCAGATACTGACATAGTAACCATCTCAGCTACTAATGTTGGTGAGACTAACACTGTTACAACTGTTGGTACAGGCGTATCATTATTTAAACAAAAGACAGGATCAGATCTACAATTCAAATCTATAGTAGCAGGCTCCAACATATCTATTGATACAAGTAATAACAATCAAATAGTAATTAATAGTACTGGTGGATCTTCTAATGCAACGGGCCAAAATATAGGTATTGGCACAGGTAGATTATATGTTAATAATGTGTCATCCGTACTTAGATTCAAAACACTAAGAGCAGGATCTAACATACTTATAAGTGATGGTGCATCAGAGGTTATTATTAGTGCTGTTACTGGTGGAGAAGGAACCACCACTAACTTAGCTTCTAAGTATATAACAGGACAATCATTTGGCTCTCTTATCCCAAGTAACAATCAAGTATTTAAAGTAGTTAATAGTGATCGGTGGGCATTAGCATTACCAAGTGATAGTACAACACCAATTATAAACTTTCTAGCTTTCTATTTAAGTGGTAGACTATATTTATCTAACAACTTTATTGATGGATTAACTGGCATAGTAGCAGGTACTATCTACTATCTTAACAATAATTCAACATACTCAACTACAGCTTCTACTGTTGTATTAGGAGTTGGTATAAATACAACAACAATATGGTTTAAACCCTATGCTGCATAATAGAACATTAGTAATAATAGGGGCAGGGCCAAGAGGCTTAGCATGTGCCATACAAGGACAAGATATATTTAATAATATATACATCATTGATGATAGTCCCACTACTAGTTGGAGTTCAGTATCAACTGTTGCTAACTTTGAACTTAGATCACCAATGTCATTTGACCTAGTAACCTATAGTAATAATTATAGAGAATATTCTTTAGGATCAATATTAAACCAAGAAGACATAATATTTGACACCCAAGAAGCAATAGAGAGTGACTCTAGAAGACTAAACAGAGTTGATTTTTACAATTATATATGTACTATAAAGTCTATGTTAGAGAGCAAATCAAATATCAACTTTATATATAGTAAAGTTATAAGCATATACAACAATAAAGTACAACTAGCTAATAATGATTATATAAAGTTTGACTATTTAATACTTGCTCAAGGAGTAGTAGAAAGACTAACACCAACAAACTTAAAATCCTACAAACAAGTAACTAACTTAGACATATTAAACAACACATATGACAAGTTATTAGTAGTTGGTAGTGGACAAGGCGCATATGACATAGCTTCCTACTTATATAACAAGGGCACAAATGTTGGCATTTATATTAACAAACTACCTAAGATACATCAATATCCAGCCCCATCTTATAGTATATGGCAGTCAAGATCAGCCCTATCTAACTACTGTGCATTATTACCATCTATTGACTCAAGAAAAAGATATATAACTAATGTCAAACAATGGGGGCCATCAATAACACCAAACAATGAATATCTACTAACAACAATACCCATATATTTGAATGAAGACATAAAAGATGTTATTAGTAAATACAATAATAGATACATATGTAGAACAGGTATAACACCTATTAATACATTAGGATTACAACAAACAGATATAACCACTAACTTTAGAGTTAAAGGTACTGACATATTTGTAACAGGCCCCTTATCAACCCTATATGATGGACCAAGAGTAAATTCAATAATATCAAGCAGTTCAACTGCAATTAAAATAATGGAGGAGATAGATGCAAGTATTTAACTTTAATAGACTAGCAAAAGGTAGAAGTATATTTCTAAAAGGCATAGCCAACTATTTAAAGCAGTCATGTTTTATAACAATTGGTAGATATTCAGAGTGGACAGATGAGACACAACCACCACTAGTAACAGAACAAACAGCCACTGATGAAGTAATTATATACAAAAGACCTAGACTAATAATGCTAGCAACTAAGACTAATTGTGGTGGTATATCATGTGGTAATAAGCTTATTAATGATGATAGATATTATTTAATAGATCCTACTAATCCTTCTATTGTTGATTCTAAGGCCACTCATATATACATAGAAGGAGATATTAGATATAAGGATTATCTTTGTGCATACTTTAGAACAACATCAATTGTAGTAGGCGCACAGGCTCCTAACAGTACAGCATTGTTCAAACCAGAACAGATGACTAATAAGGGCCAAGTATATATATCTACAAACCACACAAGAATAACAAGAGAATTAAATCAAAGACATCTTGTACAACAACTAATAGCATTATAATAATTTATAAAAAAAACATGGCACCAATAAATACATATAGAAATGATTTTCCCTCCACTATAAAGGATGAGTGGATTAAAGTCTTATTTAACAATAACAGACCATTACAATCTAGAGAGTTATTAGAGTTACAAGACTTAGTACATACTAATAGTAAGAAGATATTTGACACTATTTATAAGAATGGCACTCCTATATCAGGATTAGATATAACCTTACAACAAACATCTGTATCAGGAGTTAGAACATTTAAGTGTACAGAGGGAGTTATATACATTGAAGGTCAGTTTATAACAATCCCCTCCTCAACATTTACAGTTGCTAATACAACAGCAGTTGTTGGTGTTCTAATAACAGAGACAATAGTAACAGAGACAAATGATCCATCACTTAATGATCCAGAGAAAGGTGGGGAGTTATGGGGCGCTGCTGGTGCTTATAGATTAAGATGGACAGCATCAATAGCAGTAGATGCTTCTTCTATGTATCCTATTGCTAACATTAATAACAATAAAGTAATTAGAATATTACCCACTGATCCAACTAAACAGCTATTAGCTAATTACATATATGATGCTGAAGGTAACTTTATTATTAGAGGATTTAACACTAGTAGTATTGCCACATCAACATCCACATCTAACTCTAACAATCTAAACAACTTATTACTACAACAAGATGGACTAACTAGTAATATTAATACTATACAAGGTCAGATACAAGCTCTAATTGATTCTAACAATAGACTGAATACCTCCCTATCTCAGTATAAGCAGCAAATAATAGTACAATATACAACTCAGTTAGCAGACTTAATAGTACAAACTGAAGCTCTTATAACGTCTAACAACAATAGTATTAATACTTTAAAAGATAAGCTAAACGTATTAAATACTAATAATAGTCTATTACAACAAGACATTGATGTTGAGAAGAAAACACAAATAAACATAGAGACAGTATCTATATCACCTGGCATTGGCTATGTTGAGGGTAATAGGATTGTTAAGACAGATAATACACTATTAACAATACAAAAGAACCTACCAGTATCACAGATATATAATGCTGTATTTACATATAATGGCACCTCAGCTTTTACCTCATATCAGTTTAGTATCTTACAATTATCAACACTAATATCTAATAGAAGTTTGATAAGAATACAACTAGCAAACATTGTATTTAATGACGTTGAACATACAATACAAGCTGACATATCACTACCAAATACAATCACTTCAATTGCTGATATAGTTCTATTTATAGTTAATGAGTTTAACCAGTCAATCACAGCTACAACATTTACCTCTGCAACCTTATCACTAAATAATAATGATTTACTATCTGTTATTAAACAGAACTATGAGGTAATACTTACTAATAGTAGTACTATCACATTTAGATTTATAACACTTAGAAATTCAGCAACAGTGCCTAATATCAATATCTCTCTATTAAAAAGAGATAGCAATAATACTATTACTGGTGTTGGTGCTGGTATTACTATTACAAAGACACTAACAAGTAATGCATCTTCTACACTTAATGCTTATAAGTTAGGCTTTACTCCTGTATCAGCTATTAATAGATTAAGTGCCACACTAATAGCTACTAGTAAACCCATCATTAGAGGAGCTGTTCCTGGTACGTCTGACAACCTAGGACAAGCAACAGTATCTAGAATAATATCAGTTGGTAAAGACTTTACATCTTATATAGAAGGCGTTGATTACAGACTTATTAATCAAAGTCAAATTGATTGGTCACTACCATCAACCAATGAACCAGCCCCAGGCACAACATACTTTGTAACATACTTATACTCATCAATACTTACTAACAATGTTGATTATGTGTTAAGTAATGACAGTGTTAAGTTTATTAATAGAACACCAGCAATTGGTCAATCATTCTCTGTTGATTATAGTTATTATCAATCTAAGTCTGGTGTAATAACATTAGATAGGGATGGCAATATTGATTATATATTATCAGAAGCTGGTATTAATCCACCATTACCCTCAGTGCCTTCCTACTTACTACCAATTACAACATTTAAACTATCAATAAATCAATCAACCTTTCAGTCAATTGGTCTTAATAAGTTTACTAATAAAGACTTATATGAGTTATCTACTAGACTGACACAAGCTGTATTTGCCTTAGAAGATAAGCCAGAACTAATATCTGATAACTTTCTAACTTATAGTTCTCAAGACTTAGATAATAGTGGTTATACTGCTGCTATATGTCCTAACAAACAAGCAATAACTAATGGATATACATACAAAGAAGCATCAATAAACACACCAGAAGCTTCTAGATATATTAATGAGAACTATGTATCATTACCAACATCAGTTACCCCTGTAACATATATAAAACAGGATAGAATAACAGAGTATAAAGATCTAATAAAGACTTCTTATAGACCTATATTAAGACTTAGTTCTTACTCGCTCTTCTTTAATAATAATAAAGCAAAAGCCACCCCTTGTAACTCATTTAATAGTAGTAATAGTAAAACTAATAATAGAATTGATATTAATAATCAATCATTATTTGGTCTTCTATCAAACAGCTTAGAAGAGGCCCTTACAACTAATAATGCATTTAACTCTAACTCATATGATCAAGAATCAGAGAACTACATATCTAGTAACGTATCATTATTACCATCATTATCAATTGATTTATATTTAACAGATTTAGACCCTGCTTCTACTAATTACAAAATCTACATTGATAATAAGTTAGTACAAACAACATTAGTATTATTAAATGGCACCTTAGCTGGCACCTTATTAAACACCTTTAAACCTAACTCTAGTGGCAAGGCTACAGTCAGAGTTGTAATACCTAATGACATAACAACTGGTACACATACAATAGAAGCTAGAAACACCGTATACTCTATTAGAAGTAAGTTCTCAGTGTTTAATAACCTATTAAATCACATAGTATTTGATGCTACTAATAAGCAAGTAACTAGTGGTTTAATACCTCCATACCTATCAGAAGACAGAGTAATATACACATTAGAACAAACGTTCATAGCAGATGATTATTATTGGTTAAATGGCATAGTATTATACACCTCACAAACACCATCAATAGCTGCTGAATTGACCATTCTATTATTAGATGAAGATAGAAATGTAATATCATATGGAGAAGCTACAATCTTTCTTAATAACAAAGTTAGATTAAACTTTCTAGTACCATGTTTAATAGAGAGAGATAAGTCTTATATACTGTGTATTAAATCACCACAACAAGGCTTTAAGTTTGCCATTGCTAAGATTAATGAGCCAGACATAACAACTGGTAAATACTTTGGTAATCAATTATTTAGTAATGGTTGTTTATACTACTCACAAGATGGTATTAATAGTCTAGAATTAACAGACTATGATCTAACATATGAGTTAATTAGAGATGTGTTTACAGCTAATACAAAACAAGTAAATCTAGGTACATACACTGTAAACTCTATTACAGCATTTACTATTAACACAAGAGATGTAGTACCACCTCTAACATCAATCATATATGAGTATGCAACAGAGAATGGCATATGGAATAAGTTTATACCTAACAGAGTAACTCAATTAGATGCTAAGTCTAATCAGATATCATTTAGAGCCACACTATTTACTAATAGATTAGACATATCACCATTACTACTAATAAAGGGCTCCTCTATTAGTTTTTATTCTACTAATTCTAGCAGTACTATAGTATCTAACTACACATCCTTTGGTAATAACTATTCAACAGTAACTATTAAGGTTGGATATATTAGAGATAGCTCTTCATCACTAATTGTGTATCACAGTCAACAACAAACTAATGAGACATGGAAGATTGCAACACTAACAACAACGTCTCTAATTGATGAGAATATAAACTTATATGAGGCTATATATAGAGTTACTTATAACACAGCATCAACTGGCTCTAAGTATAGAATAGATCTAATATCAACTGACACTGCAAACCCATTAACAATTAAATACATCTATGTCAATCCTCAATTTATCTAATTATAAAAGTAGTAGGTATAATCCCTACTACTTAAAGTTATTACCAGTAGCATCCAGAGAAAGACCACCACAAGCATTAGAGTTTGAAGATATACAAGATATTGCTATTAATAATATAAGTACTTATACAAAGAATAACTTTAACACTTATCAAGTGTTATCAGGACTAAAAGTATTACTAATATCTAACAACTCTATAACTCTAAGTCCAGCTAGAATCCTATTAAATAATTATCCAGTCATAATAGAGACAGATCAAACAACAATTGATTCAACATCTTCTACATTTACTATATACTTAGCTATTAACATAACAAGACAAGACAATAAATACACCTATAACTATTCTTTCAATACTAATGATGGTTATCCACTTATCCAATGTAATAACGCCTCTTATAAATACCTTGTTAGAGATAAGAGTAAAGATTATATAAGACAACAGTTATTTGAGATATATGGCAACTTCATTGAAAAGGGCCTTACATATAAAGACGGGTGTATAACACCTGGTATTGCTTATATAAAGGGTAATAAGATAGTAGTTTCATATCACACTCCAATAACAACAAATCTATTAGAATATAAACTAATACTAAATGAGTTAGGACAAGTACAGCCTGTATCATCTAACATTAGATTAGATCTTAACAATGTGATTGATCTTGGTACATACTCTAATAATAAGTGGTCCCCTAACAACTACAACAAGCTAATAACTAATAAGGATATACAAGTACTACAACAAGGCTTATCTAATATAAGAGATTATCTATTAGAGACGGCCTTATTAAAGCCAATAGATACAACGTCTAATCTAATAACTGATACTTTTAATAATACTAACAATGCTGATACTACTAACCCCTTATTTGATTGTGACATAGAACAAGGTAATCTAATACTTAATAAGTTTAGTAGGATTACAAAGGATATAACAATAAATAATAGAGGTACTAACACTAAGATTACTAATACTAACTCATATGTTATTGTTCAAGACTACACAGAAACACCTCTTATATCACAACTAACATCAGACTCATTTATAACAACTAACACATCTTCTAGAGGTGTATTAAAGTTGGGGCCTTCTAAGTTAGACACATCAATATATAAGAGAACATCTGATAAGACTATATTACTAACACAAACAGTAATATCAGCAGAAGCATATGGATTAACACCTAACTCATCAGACTTTAGATTAACAGTTGGTTCCAAACTAATATCAACTATTATTAGAACAGATGCTAATGGAAAGGCTTTATTTAACTTCTCATTACCACAAGGATGTACTGCTAATGACATAATTACTGTGCAGAATAACACATCATCTGCTACATCATCATTGTTAGATAATACATACTCAGTTGATAATACTTATATTGGTCAAACGTTTACTATTGATAATGACAATACAACTATTGTTGGAGGCTCTTTATATATTAGAAGAGTAGCAGCAGCTAACCCAACTATTAAAGTACTTATTACTAGATATAACAATCAAGTACAAGAGGTAATAGGTCAGACGATAATAGAGACTATAAACATTAAAACATCTGTTAATGGCACCCTATCAACCCCCTACACATTTGATCTACCAATAACCCTATCAAAGGGGCAATATGCACTTGTAATAACATCATTAAACGGGCCAATAGATCTATTCATATCTAATAACAGTTCACTTGTTAATTCAAACTTAATAGCAGTAACAAATAACACAGCAACCCCTTATCTAAATAAAGACTTAAAGTTTGAGTTGTATAAACCAATATACACATCAACATCAGTACCAACAACAATAACAGTTAGAGATAACATTGATAAGTTTGACCACATATATTATCCAGGTAAGTTTAGAATTAATAGCATTGAATATACAAATGAAGCACCTATCAACCCCACCAACTCAATTGACATTGTATTAGACATTAATAAGTACTCTCTTGTATCACCAATACTAATTAGTACTAATAAGACAACATCTACATACATATCAAGAACCATTAGAACTAACTTTAGTTATAAGAGTGTTTACTTAGAAATGGATGCAATAATACCAGACTCAACAGAAGTAATAGTATACATATCATCCAATCAAGGATATACATGGGACCGACTATCTAACCCCACATCATACCTAGTTGATGGCAATGATCAAACATTTAGATACATATATAACAACAATCTATCATCTCTTGTATCAATAATTAATCAGGTAGGAGGTACAACACAAGCAACTAGAAACTATCTAACAATTAGAATTGATTTAGCTACACAATCAGACAATAAACCTATAGTAAAAGGCTACAAAGCATATACATCATAATGACAAACGCACCTATAAGAGTAGGTGGCCAGCCATTACCAGACAGTGTAATACAAGGCACCACAAGATCACCAATAGTACCTTTAAATAGAGATTCAAACTCATTAATACAACAAACTGTTGCTATTAAACAATCAATATACAGGGTTAAGTTAACATCTAATGGTAAGACATTCAACATGTTATTACCGCCATCAATTGAAACTAAGCACCCTGGTAAGTCTAATCCATTACAAATGCCAGGACTACAAATAGAAGCATCAGCAGCTATATCTAAATTAAAAATACCAGGCTTCTTTCCCATCTATCAACACCTTGGAGTAGAAACATTAACAGTATCAATGTCAGGCATGTTTACAGGATATGATGGCACTGATACTCTTGCTAATGCTAGTGAGTGGGAAGGATGGAAGGATCTAACAATTAAAGAGGGTCAAGACTCCTATGCTGCTGCTAATGAGTTATATGAATTTGCAGTTAGAAATAAATCCCTTATTGAAGTAATAATATACACATCTGATGGCTCATTTACACCTAGAGAAAAGTCAACAGCCACCACATTTAGAGATAGCCAATCTAACATTAGATTTAAGGGTTATATAAAAGACTTCAAACAGATATATGTAAGACAAGATAGAAACTATTACATGTTGAAGTTTGAGATTATAGATTTAACACAAGCAACTTGTAAGTCCATATCTAATAAAACAGATAATAATACTAATAAAACAAGTCCTATTACATTTGGTAAAAAGATTGATCAATTAACCAACCAAGAAATAATTGATATTCAAAAAGTACTAAATAAAAAAGGTTTATACAGAGGGCCTATTAATGGTCAAAATACAGCCGCCTTTCAATCAGTTATTGATTTTGTAAGAAGACAGTTTAATGTTGATGTTGATAATAATGGAATATACACAGGCACCTCTCAATCAGATAAAAATAGCCCAAATAAAAATAGTACAGACCTAGCAAGATTATTAGATGTTATTATTGATAATCCTGGATTATCTACTAACACTAATATATCCTCAAATACCACTACTAATACTAGCAATAATTCTAATAATACAGAATTAACTCCCTCTAATAATCCAACACCAATTCAACAACAGGCTCAAATAAATAGATCTCAATATAGTAAAGACTTTAGTAATAAATTTCTAACATCAATAAATAATAGACAAACTGTATCTGCAACAGATATAAACAAATATTTTAATTATCCTCCATTTAAAAATCAAGACATATATGTAACATATCTTGGTAGTAATAAAACGAACAAATCTATATTAGAAATAAAATCAACTACTACAGGATTAAGAATCGGTACATACATTGCTATACCTGATGGAAACAAAGTTAGATTAGATAGATACTAAACAATATGAACTATTACTATATACCATTAACAGATGACACAACTAACTATTCTAATTACATATCATCTGACTTCAAATTATTCTATTACAACAACTCTGATTGGTTGGCTCTTAGACCACCAACTTTATACAATTTATATCCACAAGAACTACCTATTACACAAGACCCTTGTTATAGTGGATACATATATGAAGATTATAACTTTGAAGGCACCTATTATGGCACCTCATTAACCCCTACAAACACTCTATTATTTGTATATAAACAGTTTAATACTGACATATTATTTCAATCAATATACCCACCAACACCCCTATTTAAAGTGCCTAGTAAATCAACTAATTTAGTATTACAGTCAGACTTTATAGAACAGTATATTGGTATTAAACTGCCTAATACAAATGACACAATAAACTTATTATTAACAACTAATTAAATAACAAATGAGATTCACATTACAATCAAGAAAGAATATATTACAACAAGTAATTACAACGCCAGTAGCAATACTTATTAATGCTCCTATATATGGTGGCACATCACCCAACCTATCACAGTTACAAGCACTTGATAATATAACAATGCAAGACGTTGTTAAATATGAATTAACGGGCACTTATAAGAGGTTTATATTTCCTCAACTAACAATACAAGAAGAGTTAATAGGACAACAAATATATGCCAAAGTGGAAGCACCAGTATCTTTTACAACGGCTATTACTAATGCCACACATATATGTTATGTGTACAATGCTTTAGTAGCAGGTGCCACTGATTTAAACTTTAATAATAGGGGCAATGATCAAGGCATTCCATTACTAGTTAAACCCATATCAGACACGCCACTTAATATTGTTCCACCAGCAACACTAGACTACACATTTGTAATTAGACTTGGAAGTGGCTAATGGCTAGAGAGATTGTAAAAGCATATAACACAACATATGGTGAGTTAGATGATGCTCTTATAAACATAGATGTTACATGGGGGCAACTAAGAACATGGGATAAGTTTAAGTTTGCTAAGCATCCCTATAAAACTTATTATATAAACCCTTTATCAAATAACATTGATGAGGTATTTGGTCCATATAAAGTGTTTGATATATTAGGTAATACGCTTCAAGTTGAAAGAACATCTAACTCTTTTAAAGCATCTAAAGATCTAATTAAATGTGGACCAATTATTACCTATTTAAAGACTGATACAAGTTTATACATGTTATTTGTATCAAGAAACGCTGTGACTAACCCATTACAACAAGAAGACATAATTGTTAGTACTATTCAACAGAGCACCATATCTATACACAACACAACACAATTACCCATCTATTATGCGTTAGAAGCCACCCCAGAACCATCTATTAATCTAGTAGAAGTGGCACCTAATGTAATAGAGATAATACAACCAACATCTGCATTATATTTACAGATAATAGTTAACAATAATCTAGTAAACATTAACAGTACAAACACAAGAACAAAGACTATTAATAATAAATACTTATTAGTATGTCCATCTATCATATCTAAGATACAAGTAGCCAAGTTAACAGGTAATCCAATATCCACTATAACTGATGAGTTAGATCTAACAATAACAATTTAATACTATGGGCAGACCACAAGCTGAATACACTACAAAAGACTTCTTAAATGATTTATTAGCAGATCTAACGGAGGTCACAATAAACACGCCACAAGGTAGCAATATAGACATTGTTACCTTTGCTAATTCAATACTATTTAATGATGGTGATACTAAGTTATGGCCAACACAAGAAGCCATATTAAAGGCCATATATAATGAGCCCCTTGATCAAGTACATAAAGACATACTTAATCTATGGAGAGAACAAGGAAAGACTAATTGGTTAGAGGGCAGACATTATACCAACTTAATACTAGAAGCTGGAAGAGGCGCTTCTAAGTCAAGTCTAAGTTCTATTATATGTTTATATGAGTTTTATACACTCATATCATTAAAAGATCCAGGTCTTCATTATGGTCTGATGTCCTTCTCCCCAATAGCCTTATTTGCAATAGCACAAACAGCAGACCAAGTATCAGAGACAAGTTTTAAAGCTATTAAGTCCTTTCTAGAGAACTCTAACTTCTTTAAATCTCTTATCAAGAAGAAGAAAATAATAGTACTCAGTGATGAGATTAGATGTCCTGATAAATTTGTATCACTTTTTGCTAAGCATACCAACTCTAAAGCACTAGTTGGTTATAACTTAAAGATGTTATTTATTGATGAGATGGCCCGTTTTGAAACAACAGCAGATGGTATTAATACTGGTTTAAATATATATCAGAACACTGGTAAGGGATTAAATAGATTCAAGGGAAAAGGTAAGAAGATAGTAGTATCATCTGCTTGGTCTTTTACTGATCCAATGGTAACACTTAAACACCAAGCACAAGGAGACCCCTACTCATTAGTAATGGAGTTAACATGTTTTGATGTTAATCCAACCATTACTAGAAGTAATCCTGATGTGATATCTGAGTATGCCTCCGATCCAAAGAGAGCTAGACTAGAGTATGAGAACATAAGATCATCCAATGAAAGCGCCTTCTTTGAAGCCTCCTTATTAGATGAGTTATGTAAGATTCAATCATCAATTGATGTTACTGAATATAACTTAGACATTGAGGATAGAGGTTATAAAGGCATAAGAATTAATAGAATATCCAACATTAATAGTGCTTGTTTTATACATGTTGACACTAGTGTTAAGAAGGATGCAACAGCATTATCAATAGCAACTATCAATAATAATGGACAAATAGAAATAATAGGTGTAGCTTGTTGGACACCAGGCATTGATGAGTATGGTAAGTTTAGAGAGGTGTCATATATAAACATTGAAGAGATATTGATATACATATCACAATACATGAACATCATGTCTATATCATTTGATGGTTTTAACTCAAGTTCTCTAAATCAAAACTTATATAGTAGAGGCCTAAATACTAAGATAGTATCATTCTCAAGAGAGAAACAATTATCCTATTACAACTTACTTAGACAGTTAATACAAAGAGGTGACGTGTTATTTCCTAGAGATAGTCCTTGGACGGGTATTATAAAAACCGATCTACCCTCACTAGTTATTAAAGACAATGGACAGATTGTTCATCCATATGGGTCTAAGGACTTACCAGACGCACTAGCTGTTTCTGTCTTTGAAGCTTATACATATGGTTCTGCTTGTAATCTTATTAATAAGATAGAGATGAACGCACCTAAACTATTGAATATAAATACTCCTAGAAAGATAACAGTCGGAGGCTCTATAAATAGATTACAACAACATAAGCTGAGAGCTAAATATAACTATTACTAACTACTAATAACATGCTTATAAGAACACCAATTATATTCACCTTAGAACCATTTATAGAAACACAACAAGATCCTATAATACCTCAACCAACTACAATAACCCCTGACAATGAGTTAGATTTAGTAACAGTGCCCATCTTCTTAGCACCTAGATACTATTTAAAGATAAGAGCCCCTCATAATATTAGAAATGATGCGTTTTATATACCATCTGATTACACATACTATATTCCTTGGGAAGGTATATACAAAGATCAAATAAGACTAGCATTACCACCAACAATTGGGTGGGGAGAAGGCTCTTGTTACACCGTTGAATATTGGGAATGGACACCAGTTGTAAGACCCTTGTTATATAAGAAGAGACCTACTAAACACCGTCATATAAAGACTGAACACTGGTTAATACCCCATCCATCTAATAGATATTTAGTCAATTATCAATACATAGATAGATATAGATTTAACACGTTAAAGTTAACACTGACATCAACTGGCTCTCCTATATCATTAGCTAATAATAATGACGTATTAGTTGTGACATCTATTAATAAAACAAGTAACTATTCAATATCCCCTGTTATAGCTACTAATACAAGTCTAATACAAAGGGCTGTTAATTATGACAAGACAGCAGACTTACTACTAACAACTGATATACCTACAGATCAAGTATTTACTATTAACTACATTAAACCAGTAGACATAAGAAACATTCTATTTAAGAACAGTTTATTCCCACAAAACATATATATTAACAACAGCACCTTCTTACAAAATCAACCAGTAACCTTTTAACAAACAACAATGAATCTACTTGGTAAAATTGCAACAGGATTAGGATTATATAGTGCCACCTCACTAGGATGGGGTGTACTTAATAATGACTTTAATCCATATCAACAAGGTGACTGGAATTGGCAATACAAAGGGGCCTCATACAGTGATAGAGTTGGTAATTTTACAATGTTTAGTGATAACAAAAGTAGATATAATGACTATTTAAAAGGCTATAACAAGACAGTTGGATATGATTTTAACTTAGTTGGCATTGATCCACAGCAAGTTAAAAGACAACAAATAATAGAGGACAACTTATATAAACAAGGTACTCTATCTTCTAATGAGAATCTAGCACTTATTGGTAATCCAACTGGAGCTAATACAACATCTAGTAATAACTTAATACTAGAGAATAAAGTAGGTGGTAGATCATTATTTGTTACAAGTTTTAATGAAGAGAAAAAGAGGCCTAATTGGGTAGCTTATAACATTAGAAAGGAGAATCTTGGATCAACAGAAAGAGCAAACATATTTACGTACGACACTAATGTTGATAGTAGATATCAGATGCTTGATAGTGGAGTAAAGGGCTTTCAAAGAGGCCACAACTTTCCATCATCTCTAGCAACTGCTAATGAGGATATAAACAAAGCAACATTTGTTATCACTAATATGACCGCACAAGCAGGAGAGCTAAACACTGGTGCATGGAAGTACTTGGAACACTATTTAAGAGATCAAGTAAAAGATAATAATCAACAAGTAGTTGTATTAAGTGGTAATTATGGCAGTGGTGGTATAGGAACACAAGGCTATAGAAAATATGTTGATGGAGTTGAAGTTCCAAGTATTATGTGGAAGGTTGCAATCTTCTTAGATAGTAATGGCAAAATATCATCTAATAGTAAAAGCATTGTTACCGCATTTCCTAACCAACAAAATGTTAATAGTGATTGGAGAAGATATCAATTAAAGAATGGTAATGATTTAAAGACTCTACTAAACACAGAAAGATTATTACCCGCCCTAGACAAAGAAACAGAAGAGGCCGTCTTAAAAAATGCTTTTAGTTTGCCAGATGATAAGAGTAAACTATTAAGCTTAGATAATCTAGTAAATAACAACTTTATGAATGAAGCTGTTATATCTACTAGAGCAAGAGAGAAAGGCATTCATAATCCTTTACTAGGTCCCTTATTTGATCCTTCAAAGTCAATGAAGGGTGTTGTCATATCAAACAAGAGAACTCACTCTGAATCATTTGAACTAGCTAGATACAATGCATCTATGATGGGTACTGGCCGTTTCACATCAGCAATAGAAGTGACTGATATGAGTACAGTGCAAGGCCTAATGTATCTAGCAAAAGGAGATCAAATGACATGGGGGGATAAGAAGATAGCAGAGGTGTTTGATTATGCTGCTAATTCACCCTCTTTAGCATCTAGGATTAATGAGTACTTCTTTATACCTAATGGCATGGGTAGAGTGTATAAAGAAGAGAAGGGCTTTATACCCTCATTATTTGGTGCTGTTGGTGCTCTCATTGATCAATCATATATAACTAATAACCCAGTATTAAAGTCATATAAGAGTGACGCTGACAGTTACTACACAACAAAGAATAGTATATTTCAAGACTTACTAGAAAACTCATCAGCAGCCATACTAGCAACAACCTCATCAATTGGTGTGTACTTAGCAGTTGGTGAGCCTTTAAAGGCAATGCTGTCTAAGAGCATATTAGACACACAAAAGGCCCTAATAGATGCGTCTGACAGTCACTCCATTAAGAAGAATAGTAGTACTAGTAGTAATCCACTAGTTAGACAATTGACAGAAGCAAAACATAGAATTGCTAATGTATTAATTGGAGGAGATAAAGACACAAATGTTGGCTTTAAGTTGCAACAGATTGAAAGAGCAATGGGGCCAAATGCAAACACGCCATACTATGATGTAAAGAATGGCACCTTATCAGCCTACTATCTTGACAACTATGCTAGATATAGAGGAGCATCATTCTTTGAATCAACCGCACAACACTTCTTATTAGACATAGTTAATCCATACACTGTTGGCAAGGCTGAATATATAAAACTTAGAAGCGCTATTAATGATTATGTTAATGAGGTGTATAGACCTGCTGATATTAAGATCGTTGATAGAGCTAAGCCTATATCAGGTGTAGCTAGAACAATTGAATGGGCATCAGAGACAATTGATATTGACTTTAATGGTGATAAGAGAGCTATTAAGATTGGCACTGCAATAGAAGCAATCAGAAATAAGACCGCCTTAGTTGATCCTACCAATAAAGGTGTAACTAGAGCTATGGATTCTGTTCTAATTGATGAGATTAATGACGTTGTTAATAAGAAGTATGCAGTAGATATTACTAATGTGTCACTAGAAAGAAGCATGATACTTGCTAAGAAGACACAAGCAATATTAAACCTAATACCTATGCCCTGGGCTTGGGGCATATTTGCTGGCAGGCAAGATAAAGTTACAGCCCCTATGATTGGTAACTTGTTAGACATTGAAGGCTTTACAAGACATATTAATGCGTCTATTAGTAATCAAGGATTCTGGGGTGCTGCTAATGAGTTTATGTACTTCAACATTGATGGCAATAACAGTAATAACGCTGCTTACAGAATAACTAATCACATAGCAACAAGTACTAGAGCAATACTAGCATTCAATGATAGAGGGGGCCAATCAAAGGCAGACTTAGAAGCAATTGAACAAGTTGCAAGTACATACTCTAATGCTGAGAAGGTAGTAGTAGAGAGACTTGATAAGGCTGAGAAAGCTAGATCATATAAGTCCTCAACAACACTAGGTAGAGAGATATTTAACACTGACGCTTTAAATCAAGATGAAGTGTTAGAATTGTTAGACCTTGAAGCTAACTATCAAAGTGAATGGAAGAAAGCATCTGGTAGTAGAACCAACATAAAACAAATAACACTTGATGACACCTTATACAAGTATGCTAATAAGGGCAATGCTACTAATAGTTTAGGCTTCTCATTACACACTCTAGACAAGGGCGGTGATTATACTGGCATGAAGATTGCCAGCACTAAACTAGCAGGTGCTAAGTGGATAGTTGGAGCCTTATTCATACCACACCTATTAGGTGTTGAGTTCTTACAAAGAAGTGGTGCCTCACTACTAACAACTGCACTACAACAATTAAACTTTAACAAGACAACAACTAACACAACAATAGAACTACAATCTACTAACTTTGTATCTGGTAGAGAGTTTGCTAAGTACTTTGGTGCTAACAATAATATAGCTGATGTTATTGGTAATGTAGAGACATTAGTAGGATTAGCAGGTATTACAACATGGGCATGGAAGAACAGTTCATCGTTCATGCCTGAAATACATGCAAAGTTATATCAAGGTGATAATGTATTTAACTCAATAACAGAGATAGCAACAGAGTTAGATAGTAGTACTGGTAACTATAAGTTCAACGCTGTTAATGGTAGAGCAGCGATTGAAGGTGTATTAAATAATAAAGCTGGCAATATTAACTCCTTTAGAGCCAAGCTTGCTAGTGATAAAGAAGTAGTGTTTAGTGTTGTTAGAGATGGTTCTAAGATAGTAGGACTACAAACATTAAACGCCCAAATTAAGAAGAACATGACTTCATTTGGCATAACATTAGGTCTATCATTAACAGCAATGCAGACGGCCAGATATGTTATTAGTTCTGCTATTAATGGTGAAAGGCAGTTGACAGGATCAGCCTTACTATCTACCTATGCATTAGCAGTACCAGCAGTAATAATAGGTACAACATCAATAGCTGACAATATAGCTCACACTGTTAACTTATTAAGCGGTGGTAAGACTGGATGGAATGATTATAAGCTTACATCTGCTGTTACACGGGGCCTTTTATGGACCACACAACAAACTGCTAATATATTTGCTAAGAGTCCATTATTAGCAACAACAATAGCAGCAACAGGTCTATTAACAGCCTATATAAGTGGTGCTGCCAAATACTTAACTCCCTTTCAAGGTGACATCAACGGACCAAGGTTAGATGAGACAAACACTACTGCTATTACTAAATTAGGCAAGTATGTAGAGCATGTTAATAGAAAGATTAATAATGCTTATAACAATGCTGAAGCAGATAAAGGTGACATAGCAGTTAGTGACACCGTATCACCACTAGAAGTTAATGGTGCTTTATTTGCCATAGCACTTAGTAAGATAATGAATCCAATACTATCATCACAGAAGGGTAGTACTGCATATGTTGTAGCAATACAATCACCAACACCAGTCTTTCAATACTACAGTGTTTATAAGACTATAAAGGATAGTCAAGGCAACACATATTCAACGCTTAATCTAGGCTTACAAGGTCCACCAGCATTTGGCTTTGCACCTATCAACTTAAGTCTACCAATAGCCTTTGCAATGAATGCAAGAAGCAATGATGGAATACTAATTAGAACGGGCTACCTGGGTACAGGTTTAATGCTGAATGAAAATAACAAAGATAGCATGTCCATGCAAGACTATTTAAATTTATATGGTAATGTTGCTCTATGGAGTGGACTTGCTGTAAAAGGTGTTAGCACGTTATACAGTGTTAGAACAAAGGGTATTAATAAACAAATAACAAAGAGTGGAACACAGGCAGCATTACCACCCCTTGTACAATCAATGAAGGGAGGTAGAGATGCCTTCTTATCAACTATTGGCACCTTACCTTTAAAGATAGCAGCACAATCATTTACCATTGCAACTGGTGATGTGAGAATGATGTCACTAAGATTAAGAGGTGGCTACTTATCAATGTTGCCAATTGGTATTAACGCACTAGTAATGGGTGCGTTTAGCAATCACTTATATGACGTGTTTAAACAAACAACACAACCCTATGTTGATAGAGAGAAGGCCAAAGATGATAAAGATCCAATAAGAGCTGTTCTTATTGGTGGTATGGCTATTACATATGGTATTAGAGATTATTATAAAAACACATTTCAAAGGGCTAAAGAGCTAACAAGATTAGAAGGCATACTATTAAATGGCACTGACAAGATTGCATATGATATGTCTTCAATTAACATATTCTCTAGTGCTGGTCAAAACAAATATGTTAAAGGAGCTATTAAAGTATTAAACATTGTATCTGGTGCTGCTAGTCCAGTTATATCTAAGATAGCTCCATCAATATCAGCAGTAAAACAACTATATCAATCTGCAACCACTAATGTTAGTAGAGTGTTTAGCAGTACAAGTAGAAAAGCTAGATATGGCAAATCAGCAATTATGGGGGGCCTCTTCTACCACTTCATAACAGATCCAAAAGCAGGACTAATAAACCCAGAAGTAGCATTTGGTGATCTTAAGACACAAGAAGAAGATAAATATACATGGTCACCTAGAAGACTAACAACTGTTGCTGGTGGTGCCTTATTATTTGCAGCAACTGCACACTTATCAGGTGTAACACCAGCAACACTAAACCCCTTTCAACCACTAAGATCGGAGGAGATATTTGATAGTTATAGAGCAAGGTTAGAGACAGTTGTTGAGTTGAGAGGAAAGAAGGGGCCACTTAACAATGTTAGATCTTGGTACAACGAGTATAGACTAACAGCACAAAGTAGAGAGGTACAGACAATATTTGATGCCTTACAAAATGGCGATCCACTGATTGAAGAGTTAAAGAAGATAGAGACTGATCCAGCCACTGGAAAGCCTGTAACAAGAACAATTGCCTATCTAACAAGTAATCCTCTATCAAATATAAAGAATCAAGCAGCCAATAATGCTAAAGATGTGATAGACAATTTAAGCCAATTAGATCCAACAAACACTGGACACTTAGATCTAGTTAGTGCTGCTAAAGCTGATCCTAAAGCAGTATTAGATAAGTTGTATGTAGACGATGGTATTGGTAAACCTAGAGTAAACATAGAAAAACACACAACAACCTTAGAGGCTATTGACTTTGCACATCCAAATGTAAGTACCAACATTAGAGTTAGTAGAATATCTAAGTTTGCAGTTGTAGGTGTTGGCTTAGGCGCTGGTTTAATGCTTAGCAATTATCTTGCTCAATCATTTGGATATAAGGACATACAAGATGCTTTTATAGGCGCTGGCAGCAATGATAAATATAGTCTAACTGAACAGATAAAGACTGGATTGATAGACTTACTAAAAATACAGACTAAACAGGATAGAGAGCACTCATATGATTTAGCAAAGGGATTAGTTGGACCCAACTTTAGAACTAGTAAGGGTGAGTTTCTATTAGCTCCAGAGAACACAGTAAAGGGATCAATTAATAAAGCAGTAAAGAATCTAAGCAACCTAGTAATAAGTAACGCTCCTAACACCTTTGTAGGCTTAGGAGCTGTTGGTATAACTGTTAGACCTGATGACAATGATGTTAGAGTTAGAGACTACTTCCAACTACAATCAGCATCACAAGACTTTAGTAGTGCCATGTATTCAATGTCAGCAGTGTTTGGTTTACAGGAGCTTGCTAAGAAGGGCTTCCTTGCTAACACTATAATAGCCGCCACAAGAGGGGTTGATGATAAAGAATTAAATCAAGCACAACTTAGAAGTATTGCTACTAATATAATAACTGCTGTTTATAGTCAACCAATAAGAAAGCCAAAGGATAGGATTAAGTTTACCACTCCTAACAAGTTGATGTTAGAAGGTATGCAAGGTAACAGACAACTATCAATGTCTGTTACTAATAGATTAAAGAACCTACAAGCAATGTCATATGGCACCACAGAACAGTTAGCATTATACACATTGACTAACAACATGTTTGTAGCTGATCCAGCAATACAAAATCAATTCTATAAAGCTCTTAGACAATTATCCTTACATGATGATCAAACAGGATTAGGAGAGCTCAATCAAAACACATTAATAGGGGGCAGACTAAATGTTAGCAGTGTAAAGATAAAGGGTAATAATGACAACCCATTCACACCATTTAAACTAACAACAGTTGAATCTAACAATGAAGATGCCTTCTTTGAAATGCAAGGCATAGCAGTACAACTAACAACTAATCAATATCTAGAACAAAAGGATCTAGGTGAGATGTTGAAGGACAACATTGCTAGATTCTATGCATCGTCATCACTACAAGGACTAGTTAATGCTTTACCTCCTGGTCTTGGATTAGTAGCACAAATACTAGCAGCAGTTGGTGGTATAGGTGTTGTTGCTAGCATGTTATACACTGCTGGTTATAGAGCATCAATGAATCAAGCATCTGTTGTAAATACAAGATTGTATGAACAACTAAACAAGTTTTATGACAAGGATAATTGGTTCACAGACAATAAAGTGGAAGGAATAGAAACTCCTAACACTACTGGAACACACTATCTAACAGTAAAGAGAGCAGGTGTAGTATTTGCAGTAGAAGAAGGACTTACCTCAACTCAAATACAAAAGTATCAAGATGATATTGACAAGTTACAAAGCAAACTAGCATTAAGCTTTGATCAATCTTATACTCAATTTAGTGATAGATATGGCGCTGAATATACCAATAACAAACAGAAGTTAGAAGCCTTTTATAATGACATTATTGATAGTAATAAAGTAACTGGTAGCACAACAACAGTACTAGCACAAAGAGATCAACTAATAGCTAGAAACTATGCTAAAGAGTTTCAACCAGTAATGGGTGTGGCCAATCAAACAGTAGTAACATATAACACCTCTAACAATCAAAGAATAACAGAGCATCTAATTGATCAGTTCACACAAAAGCAAGTATTAGATGCTTATTTAGAAGGCCAGCATTTACAGCACTTAGAGATTGCCAAAAATTCAAAGGGTGCTATAAAACCTATGAGTATAAGAGACTTTACTGATAAGTATTATAAAAACATAACCTATGATGACCTATTAAATTCAAAAATAAAGGGCTTTGAAAGTAATGGCTACAACATCTTTGGTAAGGATAGATTTGCAACTAGAATGTCAATTAATCTTATAACTGAAGTGTATGCCGCCAAGTATGATTATATTATTGATACATTCTTTAACACTGTTGATGAGAGCATTGATGATGTATTTAAAATAAGAGATGACAACATTTATTCAAAGTTTACTAGTAACAGCATAAACGAGTTAGATCTAAACACACATACTTCTGTTAAGGCTCACGCTGCCAATAGAAGATTAGAGATGAAGATCCAACTTAGAGAGAATATAAAGACTAGAATGGATAGTATATTTGCTCCTAAGAAGACTGGTAAGTGGGCATGGTTAGATAGTCTATTAACCTTTGTTGGAGGCAACTCAACAGTAAGAGATAACATACAAGGTATGACCTTACAAGCTGGTGAGGCTGCAATGGATACAGTAAAGGGTATAAGAAGTGATTTAGGGGGCATGTTTAATAGAACTGGACCAGTTCCAACCTATCTAACAACAGAGGCACAAGAAGCAGTAAAACAGGAGATTATTAAAAGAACTGGACAAGGGGTTAAAGGTTCAATGCCCGTATCTAGCATACCAGCACCCCTACAAAGTCAAGGAGCCACCTTATCCTTTGAGAATACACTATTAAGCTTTGGTAGTGGATTAATGGCCGCCTTTCAATTCATGCAATTTGCATCAATGAATCTACTAACAATGAGAGCCGCAGCAAGTATATCCTCATCAAAGACTGGTGAAAGAGAGAAGGAGATGGCTAGAGAGGAGCTTGCTAAGGAGGGCTTTGAAAATATATTTGCTGCTATGTTTTGGGGCACAATACTAAGTGGTGAGTTGATAAAAGGATATGGTTTACCCCTAGCAGGAGGACTAGCTGCTGGTTATATTGGCTATGAGTTCTTATTTAATAAGAGAGGTATTGGCATGACAATAACTGGTGGTGCAGTTGGTGCTGGTTTATTTGCTACTGCTGTTGGTATGCAGTGGTTTTCTAGAAATACTGGACCCAACAAATGGGCCTTATCACTAGGATTAGCTGGTCTAGTAATGCTTAGCAGAGGCGTATCTGATAGCATGGGATCTGCAATAGCAGCCGTATCACCACAAGCAGGAAAGTATATAGCAGATCAATTAGAAGCTTTAAACAGTGCTGGTAGATATGGCATGAGAAAGCTACAAGATCAGAGTCAATATATTAACTTAGTAGCTGGTGGTACATTTGCATTTGCTGGAGCATATAGCATGTTTAAAGGAGGCCCAACAGCATTAAATCTTGGACTAACAGCAGTTGGTGCTTTACTAGCAAGTGTTGGCTTAGTGCATGGTATAAACACAATAACAGAGAACAAAGATACTAGATGGGAAGGTGCAAGCAGAGCAGGCTTATCAGTTGTTGCTAACATATTAACAAGTAAGTACATACCTAAAGGTGTTGACATACTAAGCAAGACAATAGGAGCTAAGATAAGTCAAGAGATAGGAGAAAAGATAGCAATTGAATCACTAACAACCTCAGTAAGAAGTGCAGGAGGATCTGCACTTAGAAAGCTTGGTGGTGATGCATTAGTAAAGAATGTAGCAGGTAAGTTAGCAGCTACAAAAGCAGTTGGAAGCTTTGTTGGTAAAGCTGTATCTGGATTTGTTGGAGGACCTTGGGGAGCCACAATAATGATAGGTTGGAGCATATTTGAATTGTTATCAATATTAATAGCACCAGAAGCTGTGGATCAGACAACATCATGGCTAACTAATTTACCAACACAAGTGTTAGGTGGATATGGACAGCTTCTATTAACACCATCTAATCAGATATATCAAGATAAAAGATATAGAGACTTAGACACAAGAAATCCTATGTACTTTGGTACAGTAACAGACGCATTAAAACAAGAATGGGCGGGTCAAGTAGACACGCTAACTGACTTCACAGGAAGAACCACACTAGCTAGAAACGTAGGAGCATTAGACGCACCAATGGGAGGCTATCAAGTAACTAGTCAAGGTTATGGTCCTAGATCATTAGATGCGGTTGAAGAGTTAGCTTTGATAATAAGAAGTAAGGGTTATAATCAACTAGTAACTGGTAGACAGTTCTGGAACAGTAGAATGGATACCGCATTAAATGTGGCTCTTGTTAATCAATATATGAATATAACTAATCAAATACAAATGCAAGCTTGGGAGAATGATGTTAGAAAGACAGTAGAAAGAGAGAAGGCTAGAATAACAAAGGCACCAATATTCTCTGCAAAAGACTATAAACAGATGGCTAAAGACACACAACCACTAGCAGAGATATTAAATAGTTTATTTGTTAAACAAAGTGCTGAATTTGCAAGTAACAACTCATTAGTAGTTAATGTAAAAGCACAAGCTGCTCCTGATAATAATCCAAGTCAAAAGATGTCCTTTGGCACTATATCTCCAACCGCTTTAAAGGCAGAGAAGGTAATACAAGATAATGGCACTCCTAAGATATCATTTAGCAAAACAGTTGTTCCTAATATTGATCAAGTAAGAAAAGATCATAGAGATTATATTGGTCCTGAAAATACAGTTGCACAACATATTATTGCTCCACTTAATGTATAATATATACATTACTTACAATATACAAATAAATGTCTAACACTACCAGACAAGATAATAGACCCGCCACATATTCAGTTAGTAAACTAAGAACATTTCACACATGTTCTATGATGTACAAATATAAGTATGTAGATAAACTTAGAGATAACAGTCTAACAAAAGCCACCTTACTTGGCTCTTGTTTACATCAAATATTAGAAGACACATATAGACCACATATTAACATTGATAATCCACCTAGAATATTAGAAGAAGCTATTATATTAGCCTCTACCAATGAAGTACTAAGTAAGGTGTTTGTACATGATTTAACTGAGCAAATAACAACTGTATATAACTACTACAAGCAAGTAGATGATTTATATTACAGAGCAAGTGTTGATTACACAGGCCCTAATGCAATTAGAAAAGGTGATGGTACTGTTGCACAAGCACCAGAGATGACAGCAACTTGGAAAAAAGAGATTGCTAAATTAAACATTACTAACACGCAGGACACTATTAACTCCTATATCAAATCAGTTGATGGTAGATGGGAGAATATAGACTTCTTTGACCTAGTACTAAATGTTATAAAGATTGCTAACAAGTTTAGCTTGGCACCTTCTATTAAGAAGATATTAGGAGTTGAATTAGAGTTCTCACCTGAGACTAACATTATAACAACGCCTAACACTGGAGATAAGGGACCAATACTAGAAGCATATATAGATCTAATAGCAGAGATGCAAGATGGAGAAGTTGCTATTATTGATTATAAGAGTGGCTCACAAGACTACACAGCAGCAGACATTGACTTTAACAGCCAGCTACTAACATATTCATATGCGTATGAGCAATTAACCCAACAACAACCTAAGTACATTGGTATATACAATCTAAGAACTAATAGTCTTGTATACAGTCAAATGGTGCCAGCTTTTAGAGATCAGGTAATACAACAATTAACCTCTGTTCACAAAGATATTACTAATAACAAGTTTGAGAAGAGAATACCCAACAAAGACTATGCTAACTCTTGTCCATGCCTTGATCAATTCCATAAACCCTGCCCCTTTTTACAACATTGCTATCCTGATCTATTTAATAAGATAAACAATATAACAGTTGATTTATAACTATTAGACAAATAATTAAATACTAACAATTTATAGGCGCTATTATAGTAAACATATGCTATAATAGCGCCTATATTTGTAATAGATATAATTACTTTATACTATTAACAAATTAAATAAATATTTACTATTTTGTATAAGAGGATACAATTTTGAGGCCGCATGAGGGCAGGAGTAAGCTACTCAATTACATTAAAAAGGAATACCCTTGGAAGCAACCTTTTATATATGTATATAGAGAAGATAACAGACTAATGAGTCATGAGTTTAGTTGGACACAGGTTGAGACGGCTATTAAATGGGCCAAATCAATTAATCCAGAGAACTATAAGATTATGATGTACTTAGCAACCACAGAGAGAACAAGGCAGGCAATAGCAGATGCTTTGTATTTAGACATGACAACAATCAAAAGAAGAGCTGATAAATGTTTAAATCAAATAATGCATTATTTGATTGGAGTATATGTTAAACAAGAAGACTTTGATGATTTAATACAACCAATTGATCTTAGATCAAAACTAGATTTGGATTAATAGTATGATAGATCCGCATTTATTTGTAAAGAAGATAGAACAAGATTTAAGAGATCAACTAACAATTGATGGCAGAATTGGAGAGAAACCCTATCAACTAATACTTAATGATCTAGATTATTTAAGAGAGAAGTTAGTAGAAGATAATAGTTTAGCAACTCCTACAATAGTACCAACTAACTTAATTGATCAACATGGCTTAGCAAGTTATTTAATACAGTTTTATCAATCGGGTCAGCCTCTTGCAAGTATAGCTAATTCATTATCAACTATTGCTGGAATGGCTATTAAAGTTACAGACATTGAAGAGTGGCTAACAACTTATAAAGAGACTAATAGTTTATACATTAAACCTAATGAGAATAAGATTGGATCAATCTTTGATGCTAGTTCTAGATATCAAGACTTGTATGAGAATCTAACAAACTTATTAGAAGATATAAAACTAGCAGCTAATGACAGTTTTAAACACAAATCAACAACAAAGGAGCAAGTGCTTATTGAGTTGTTTAGAGAGATGAGAATGCTCACAACAGAGGCTGATAAGTTTGTATCAACTCAGATAAGAGCACAATCAATGAGAACATTAATAGCAGACATTGTTAATGCGGTGTCTGCATACAATCCAATTGTTGCTAGAGATCTAATAAGTATTATTAAAGTTAAGAGTTCACTGTGGGATGCATTACTACTTGGAGGAATATCACAGCCAGTACTACATCAAGTTGATAAGAACACTATAAAACAGATGAGAGCTGAATTAAAAGAAGATGACGATGAGTAATAATAATAAATAAACAATAAACAAATAAAATAATAAAAGGAGCCCTATAATTTAAGCTCCTTTTATTATTTTATTTGTTTATTAAACGTAATAAAAACTTATAGAATTTAACAGGGCTTCTCTTAACTGTTTTTATACTATTATGCAACCAATTAGTCTTTAGTATAAGAGTTTGTAATGTATCTTCTAGTAAAGCAACAGTTGTATTAAACCTATTTAATGTTTGTCTATCATCCTCATAATTTATAGTAGGAGTAATAACCCAATGAAGCTCAATAATTCCATATATTTGTTCTTTATAGCCTAATAACTTATAAGACTTTGATTGAAGTCCAAGCTTATCTAAATATTGATCACCCTTACTATTAAGTTCTGTTTTATCTATTCTTTGAAACTCTCTAGTTGAGCCTAATAGTATTTCATCTTTTATATAGTCAATAGGTATGTTTTGTATGTCATTTTTAGTAGATGATACTTTATTACTAACAACTTCATAAATTATACTAAACTTCATTAGATGTGCTCTAGTATGATCATATGTACCATTATGAATTTTACCAATTGCAACTCTATCAGCTCCTGTAATACCTAGTAATTGATTCATCAGATCATCTAATCTATCTAGTAATATTAAATCCTTCTTAGTTATAAAATTATAACTCTCCTCTACTTTTTGAGGAAGAGCTAATAAACCAGTAATAAATGATATTAGGTCATTTAACTTTTGTATTCCAAATACAAATATTAATATATATAATAAAAGATTTGTATCAGAGTAGTCTTCTAATCCCATAGTTCTTTTTATATCATGTAATAAACTAGGCTCCTCTTTTATCTCATATGATTTATTGTTATTAGTATTATTAGTATGGCTATTTATATTATGTTGATGGGTATATTTAGTCATAAATTCTTTGTATAGTTTTGTTATACGTTATAACATTTATATAAAGGAATATACTAAGACATAATATTTATTAGTTGGTTTAATGAACTAATAATAGGTCCAAATAACACTATAAATATGCCATATTTATAGATATAAAATATGTTATATAGTTTATATAACAATATTAATAACAATAATCAGATGGCAACCAAACAACCAGAACCTAAAGCCCTTTTTGCTAAAGGCCCCACCAAAGGAACAAAGATAAATACAAAGAAAACCAATAGCAAGGGTAATGTAAAAGCTAAACTAAGCTCTAGCTATACAAAAGGTAAATGCTCAATGTAGTAGTCAATACTAAATAAATAACAAATAATAAAAGAAGGAGATATTACACTCCTTCTTTTATTGTTATTATAAGTTATAAAACTAATAAATATAAGTACCAAGATAGAAATTAAGAGGCGTTGTTTTATCCTTATTAGCATCCCTTAATATATTAACAGCAGTATAATAAGCTTCTGAATCATCATTAAAGAACAACTCACTATTAACCCATATAATATTAACTTGTAGTCCCTTATCAACAGCATCTATAACACTAGTAAAAGGACTAATAATATGCTCAATTACTGTTGGATTATTGTTAGTCCATATATCAATAATATCTCCTAAACACTCATCTAATGCATCATAGTTACGATCATAATACTCAGGAAACTTTAATAGCAGTCCAATTTCAGTTAAGAACTCTTTCTTATTAGATATCTTATTACCATCTAATATAAGATAAACATTAGTTAGATCTGTCTTATTAACTGTGTTACTTGATGTCATTTAGTACTTCCTTTCTTCTTTCTAATACTAACTTTTACTTCAATTAACTCTAAGTCTTGTAACTCTTTAATAGCTCTGTTAACCTCATTAGGAGTTAATCTACATTTAACTCCTTGCTCTACAACATCAACATACTTAGTAGTACTATATAAAGAGTAGTATAAAATTGCCGCCTCTTTTGACAGCAACTTATCTGTTAAAGTAATCATTGTTTAACTACTGTATATAAGAAATTATCAAACTCAAATGATACAAGCTTTCTTAGATCAACAGTTCTAATATTACTACCATTTTTACCATCTGGCTCCTCATTATCATAGACTAATATAGATCCTAAACCTAATGTATTTGGACTATAAACAGTACCATTAATAGTTCTAATATTACCATCCTTTTTAATAAAAGTAATAGTAATATTATCATCCTTCTTTAAATCATTAATAATCTCTAAAGCATCAGCTAGGCTAACATTAGTATTAGTAGTTTTTATATCATCGTTATCATTAAACTCAACAGTGTTTAAATAATATGTTCTATAAGTACCATTATCTGTATAACTAAAGTAGCTATTATCAGCTAAGAACTCCATACTATCAGACACAATATCTTGAGTGATAATAGGTCTAACATCAATATTACCAAAGTCAATAGTTGCATGTCTAGTTCTTAGTTCATTCTTAATATCAAGTGTAGTAGTTGAGCCTTTCTCTTTAATTAATCTAATAGCAGTTGCTAGAACTAGATCATTATAAAACTCTGTTAAACCATAATATGTACTCATTACATTATATTCCTTTTATTTATTACAACCAAATTATATATTCTAAATAACATTGTTCTTCTTTATAAATAATGATTTCACTGTTTAATAAACCATTACCCGCCTCAACAAAAGTACTATCATAGCCCCTCTTATTAAGCTCATTAAAAGACAGATTAAAGTCATTACCTGTATACCAACCTTTATATATGTATGGGGTGCCAACATATACCTTGTATATTAAAAGCACCTTATCATTATCATAGCCAGTATATCCTAATGACTTACTAGTAACTTCAGAGAAGTATATTCCATCTCCGTATACCTTACCAGAGAAGTGATAATTACCACTAGGTCTTATCTTCATCCCTTGTTCAATGATAGGTATAACAGATGAGCATCTAGTACCATGTATTAAGTATCTATGACCGCTACTAATGTCTTTATTATTAGCTTCTAAGTAGTTATAATACTTATTCTTGTGTCTTTCAATGTCAACTTTAAATAAGGCTCTAATCTTATTACCTAGCTGCTTAGTAATATAAGTAATGTTGCTAGGATAGTCTTTTACAATATCAATTGTTATATTTAGACTAGAAGCAATACTATTAATAACTGGCTTCTCATTACAATCTTCTACATTATTACTAATATCTTCTATGACTTGAGAGGCCAATGCATCTAACTTATCTTGTTCTTGTTCTACTAGTTTATTCAAAGATATGTTAGGTAGTAAGTAGTCCTGTACCTTTCTCATATATCTAGGAATAACAGTATACAACTTTAACAATAAATCATTAACTTGTTGTATATCATAATTATCACCAACTTGGGCCAAATCATTAATATATAGTTGAGCTTGTTCTAATTGTCTTCTAGTAACTTGATTAGCTTTAACACTGTAAGTAGTAGATACAAGACCATCTCTATACTCCATCATCTTCTTTAAGAAGACATCATATAGTTCTTGTGTATATATAATGTTATTAGTAGGCCCGTCTTCAGTAACAGTAACAGCAACAAACTCAGTAACATCAACATATCCCTTCTTTATCTTACTTTTAATTAAAGATGACCACTGATGTAAAGGTTTAGTTATCTCAATACAACTCTGATCAACTCTGCCATATTTAACTTGTATATGATCACTTGTCTCTTGCATCTCATAATACTTATTATGATTATCTTCTGTGGTCATAACAAGTCTACAGAATCTATACTGTGACATTGTTTATTACTGTTTATACTTATTAATTACCATACTTCCCACTCTAATACATAGCCCTCTTGTTTAGCTCTTTGTATAGCATCATCTAAGCTCTTTATTAATCTATCACTAGTCTTAGTATAACCAACAATGTATTTATCACATGTACAATCTTCAGGACTACTCCAGCATAATAGTTTTGCATCTTGAGCATTAATACTATTATCAACATCCCACCAATAAATAGGATTTGGTTCCCAGTTACACTCAATTTCTAATTGTCTTATATAAGTACAATAAGCAGTATATGGATCACTTGATCTAGCAATAATAGAAGCATGAGGCTCCTTTATTTGTAGAATATCAATATAATTAAGACCAGCTTGTAAATGTAAATTAAGACTCATTTTATCTTTTTATAGTTGTTATCTTTAACAAGATTATATACACCATACTTCTCTAATATAACTCTTTCAAGTATGTGTATATTGTATCCATCTTCAAAGTTATATAAGGCGCTACAAGTAATAGGACATTGGGTTATTAGTATATCTTTTATTGCTTCTGCTATAAGTCTGATCTCTTTTTGGGCCGTCTTATGCAGTCTAACATTAAGCATTGTAATCCAAGATCTAATACTACCTTCCATATGTAATACAGTAGTTGTACACTCTGGTAGTATAAACCTTGCACACTCTTTAGCAACGCCTTGATCAATAAGATGTGAGTAGTAAGTAAAGTTATCATCAATAGCACCATTTACTAATTCATATGCAATATCTGATTCATACAAATCAGTACTACTTTGTCTATTAGACTTAGATTGTAATCTAAGTTCAACACCTTCCCAATCTAGTACTTCTTTGTATCTCTGTGATAGCTCTTGAGGATGTATAGAAGCATGTCTTAATAACTCTCTACCCATAGCCCTAGACGTTGTTATCTCAAAGCCTAAATGACACTGATCAAATACAGACCAATGTCCATTAACAATGCAATGTCTAAGTAGTTTATGTGACTCATCAAACAACTCATTAATCTCTCTAGAACTACTAGCTCTGGCTTTGCCTACTAATATTTCATCAATAGTCTTCTGATAGTATTCTGTACCTTCAACACCCTCTGTTCTAGTTAATAATCTAACTTGCATTGTTATACCCCACCACTACTAGCAAACCCACCCTCACCTCTTTCAGTTGGAGGTAACTCATCAACAAACTCAACCTTACAACCATAACCATTAGGATTAACAAGTTGTACTAATCTTGTACCAGCTTTAATAGAAACAAACTCTTTACCAGTAATAGGACAAACACTAATACTATTAAGTTCATCTACTGTTGGATTAGTAGATAATATATGATCAATCAAAGCAATGATGTTACCTCTATATAAATCAATAGTACCCACTTCATTACTCAATCTAAATGATGTCTTAGCACCTGTTCCAGACCTTAGTCTAAGATCATATCCAACCTCATGTTCAGTGCCATCATCATATGTATAGTAGCCAGCCACTTGTATTTGATGATCAATCTTATTACCAGTAGTTCCTCTATAAATCTTATAATAGCTAGGAACAATAAGGTCAACACCTCTATCACCAAACTTATAATTAGTAGCAATATGATTGATGTATTGTTGTTTTAACTCTTCATCTTTAACAACAAATCTAAATGTAATATCTTGTCTATTCATCTTGTTATAACTATGTAATGTGTTTAATTAAATAACAAATTAAATATATATATGGCCCTTTCTATATTTATCACATAAGTCACTAATAAGTTGGGGTGTTGGTTCTAAATCACATATATTAAACAAGCCATACATATTGTTAAAGGGCAAACTCTTAATAACAACCTCTTCTTCTGTTGCACAAGGACATGTTATAGACCAACTCATAAAGTCATGTGGTCTACCTGCTAACTCTATAGAAACAACCTGATTACAAACAGTACAATATACCTTATGTTTACTCATATGTATAACTTAATCTATCTCTATAACTCATTAACTCATTCAATACCTTCATATACACATACCTATTAGGCAATGTTTCCACTATAATTCTCCTATTATTTTACTCTACTAATATGATTACATATGTGTTGTGACTTTATAAAAGGCCATGTTTATAACAGATGAGATTCAACACTTTGTTAGTAATAATCAACCAACATCTAAGTCATTCTATACTAAATTATATAAGTTATTCTTTAAGCATTATATATTACAAGAAACATTTTATAGATGTGTATACTGTGGCTCCCTGGCAACAACCTTAGATCACATAATACCTAAGACAAAAGGAGGCCAAACATTACACTCAAATCTAGTAGGATGTTGTGTTAGATGTAATAAAGATAAAGGTACTAACAAATGGAATGATTGGTATAAACAACAGCCTTATTATAATGAGTCTAGTTATAACTACATATGTAATAGAATTAACCTAACCACACACCACTAACTATATTCTTCTTAATCAACTCATCTGCAAATATATATACATCTTGTGTCTTCCATTTGCACTTAAAGTTCTTTGTCTTATATATACAATCAACTGTCCTTAAAAGATGATTATAAAAACCCTCTTTTGCTTTAACAGGTTGCATTGTGTCTCTAATATCAAACGTCATTGGATGAAATAAGACATATATATGTGGATAAATATATGTATCACATTGAGTAAATAACATATATGTAGCACAACTACTTAATCCAAGAGTACCAATTATATTAATAGCTTTATAATTTAAGTTTAAATAGTTATATAACATTAGAGCTGCTGTAACAATTCCACCGTCACTACTAATAAAAAGATTAATCTTCTTATTATCATTATCAAAGTATAGAGTTATAAGTTGTTCTAATTCTTTTATTAGATTATTAACACCAATAATTGTTATATGACCTGTATACCAAACATCATTACCCACCACATTAATATGTGGCTCCCAATCTTCTTTTGTACTCATATTACTATTTACATAACCTATGATGTTATTACAACTCTAGATACATGATTAACCTTTTCAACTCTAATAAGAGGATAATAATAGTATCTTGCCCTTGGTATCTTATCACTATGAACTACAAGTTCAACTGGTGTATCATCACCCAACTTATTAGCTAATCTTTCCAACTCATTTATAAGTTGTCTAACTGTTTTATCTGCTATTATATTACTCAAAACAAACCTCCACATTAAATAAAAACTAATTAGTAAAGTAGTAACTATCTTTAAATAGAAGACTCATATCAGTTAGCAACTGTGGTAATTTATCCCACCCTTCTAACACACTATCTAAACCAATAAAGTCTTTACTATAAGACATATCATCAATACCAAACAATGTAATAGTATACAACTCTAGATTAGATTCACATTTATATATGGTGCCTTGTACCCAACAGCTACCATCTGGTTGTCTTGGTCCACAAAACATAGTACAAATATCATCACTAACTTCAAATAGTGATGATTTTATATATCTACAATCACTATGTTTATTAACTACTAATAAATCATTACTACCTGCCAGCCAGCCTGTAACCTTATAATTAAGCCAAGTACATCCACTTCTTATAACACCATTCTCTCTATAAGCTTTAGCATTATATTCTTGTCTCCAATCACCCCATTCTTTAGGATAATACTCATCAAACCATTCCTCTTCAGTTAGTACTAACATTATGTTATATATCCTCTCTTGCTAACTGTTTAACCTTACCAAATCTAGGAACACCATCATCTGTTAACTCAAAGTATTTAACAGTGGTTGGCTTACCAATATACATATGTTTATTAGTTAACCAATAAGCACACTCTTCATATGTGCCAACAATATCAGCTTCAAAACCATCAAACACAGCTATTCTTGCTTTACCAGACCAATTACCTCTACCTTCTAATATATCTAATAAGATATATTCAGAGTCAATCCAATCTTTTCTCTTTAATAAGTACTTAGTTCTTTTATTAATATATGGCTGATTAAACTTTATAATCATACCCTCATAGTTATCTTGAATAAAGCCTTTATACATATTATCTAAGAGTAAGATATTACTAATAGGACAAGTGGTTTGCCCAACTAAGAATAGATTAGGACTGATTAGATTCATATCAATAAACCAATTTATTAGATCAGTATATCTATCTTCAAAACGCTTATTACTAATATAATCAAACACATTATAACTAAGTAGTTTAGAGTCTAATTTATCTTCTACATCCTTAGATTGTCTTCTATTATATTTAACATTTAACACTTCATCGGTATTATACTCTCTTCTAAAGATAGACATAATATCACTAAAGGTTAGATCATTATGATTATATAACTCACCATCTAATACAACGTCTGGATACATAACAAAGAAGTCTTTTAAAGCCTCATTAATATGATCACAAGACTTAATCTCATCACCTGTTCTTGTAAACAAACCCTTCTTAATAGCAAGACATCTACCACCATCTAACTTAGATGATAAATATACAATTTCATCTTCATTGCTAACTAACTTATCTAACTTATCTTTATAATCTTTCCAGTCATAAGCCAACATAGGTTTAATTAAAGTACTACTATCAATATTATTAGTAGACTCAAAGTAACCCTCTTTTAACTTCTTAGTATAGTTATTATCAACTTCATATTCAGCTTGTTCTGGCCCTAATCTTTGATTCTTCTTACCAATGTTTTTAGGCTTAGCAACGGTCCAATCACTAACTTGTAACTTACCTTCTAATTGACCAATAACACTTCTATATCTATCATCTAATAACTCTTGGCCCCATATTTGAATAGCACCTGTACTAGTTCTTTTATATAGCCATTTAATACTATTAACATCAATGTTATAACTAGCTAATGTATCTATATCTTTTATATTAGTCATTACTACTCTCCCTATACTTCTTTGTAAATCTTTTACCATTAAATGTGTGAGTACAACAATCACAACTAGGCTTTTATGTTGTCTCATTTATATTAGGATCAACCACTCTTAACACACCTTTATCATCAACATATAAAGTACTGTAATAACTACTCTCACCAACTCTTACATATGGAGTAATATTAGTTACATCTTTATCTCTGCTAACAATATAGTAAATAGGTATAACACTATTAAGTCTAGCCTTTGCCTCTTTAAACACATCTGACCAAGATTGACCCACCTTACTCAATAAAAACTTATATAAAGGGGTGTAATCAAAGCCATTACTAGGAGCATTATGACAAGTAGTATTATGCTTTCTATATAGTCTAGACTTATATTTATTAAATATCATGTTGTATAAGCTCAATTATATTATCAGGGGATACATCATTAAAGTAATCATCAATAATTTCAATTAATTCTTGCTGATTTAATCTTCTTCCTTTATTATCTTTATTTCCATATAGCTTATCATAGTTACATAATGTACATTTAGGATTGCCACAATCATAAGCATCCTGCTTATTTAATACATTCTTCTTAGACAATAAACAATTATATCTACTGTTAGATAATTGTTTTAACTCTTTAAGCCTATTAGTAATAACTCTATTATTATGATGTCTTCTCTGTGCCCTGTTCATACGCCTATTAGAAACACCTCCAACTCATCATTATTACCAAACATGTATGGATTCTTAATACACTTATAATAGCTACTCATGTCTTCTCTATACTCTTTAAGTCTATCCTTTTCATACTTAGCTAAGACCTTTAAATAGTCCTTACTATTAACTAATACCCAACTGTTTTTAGTAGTAATAGATACCTCTAATCTATTAGCTTGTTCTATATGGTGACACCACAAAGTAGGCTTGTTATATTTAATAATAGAATATCTTTTAGCCCTCATTCTACATGTCTCATCATCAGTGCCCCTATTAATATATTTAATATCAAACTTTGACTTATCCCAGTGAGTGAGAAAGGGCTCTAATCTATACTGAGGAAAAGCATATAAGCCTCTTAATTGAGGTGGACTATGAAATGAGTTTGGTGTAAAACCCCTATTTAAGTCTTTATATTTGTTATATAGCTCTTTATTATTATCAACCCATTGTTGTAATAAATCATCTTGTATAGGATCTAAATCATCAGACATGTAATCATCTAGAGTTAAACATATACCAGCCTCATCCAACAATCTTCTAATATTACTGTTAAACGTTTTAGTTGATTGTAATACCTTCTTATGAGGTTTATATTTATGACTACTAACAGGGCCAATCCTAATAAATGTTAATGACTTTAAAGGCTGCATAATATTTCTTTTCTTCTAGTTGTTAGTATTTCTTCTAGGAGTACTGGAGTATAATTAGTTTGTTCAACTGATACATTTATATACCTTCTATCAGAAAGAGAGTTAGAATGTAAGTGACCTGATACATTAATCCATTCATCCTTTAAACAATCAGGATGAATAGGAATATGACTTAATATAGCTTTTAAAGCGGGAAAAACTCTTACACCTGTTATCTTTTCAAAGCCAGCCTCATAATATAACTTATTATCAAATATGTCATGATTACCAGCTATTAGACGTTTATGACCCTTTAACTCTTTTACAAGCTCTAAGTACTTTTTATTAATAACAACATCGCCTAGATGGTATACATGATCTTCTGGATTAATTATATTATTCCAATTAGTAATAATAGTATTATTTAGCTCTTCAAGTGTATTAAAAGGTCTTAGTTTATTACCTTTATCATCTGTCCATTTAAGACTATTCTCATGACCAAAATGAGTGTCACTAATTACATATATTTTCACCATTAATTTAATCCTCCATTAATACAACCTGTAAGGCTTATATACTACAAACCTTACAGGCTGTATTACATCAAAATGTAAGATATTTAATCCTACTATTAGATAGTTGATATACAGACTCTTTAATCAGTTGTATTGTTATAGGCTCAACAGATCTAGTTTGATCATCTTCACCCTTCTTATAATAGTAATAATGACCTGTTAGATTAATAGTGTTAGGATTAACATACTCAACAATAATATCTTTATTATCAATTTCTCCTCTGAACTCAGGGCTATATTCATTGTCTATATCTAATATATCTAGAGATTGACCAAAACTGTACTTTAATTCTAAGCAAATATTAGAGTCTCTAAAGGCTACCTTACCCTTTGTTACTGCCACACTAATACTGTCATAAACAATCTTATTACCTACTAAGTCACAAACAACAAAGTCTTCAAACTCTCTAAACTCAATATTTAGAATGCCAATGATTGTATCAATCGGTTCATCTATAAACAAGTTAGTAGTTTTAATAATTTGTAGACAATTGTCTAAGGACAACACTGGAATGCAGCTAATAGCGTCTACTAGTTCATCTTTATTATGTCTTAGAGATAGTTTAGTAACAAGCTCTTTAATGTTATCTAGAGATAAGCTATCAAATGTCTTTTTAAATAAAACTCTTGATAATCTATCAACTAGAGGATTAGCATATCTATTATTAGCTTGCTCATTGCCAATTAGAATAAACAATTGTTTAGTATTAACAGAACCATCTAACCACTCTAATAAGGGAATAGTTGTATCCTCCTTTAACTTCTTCTCATACTCATCAATGAATACAACAACATCATTAAACAAATCACTGCCAATAATGTCCTTCCA